>Ga0180007_10000457_pt1 | contig 69597 bp, 57 predicted proteins | sample MM_PC_MetaG_FD_121122 | JGI IMG/M metagenome (GOLD analysis project Ga0180007, IMG submission 121122) | Groundwater microbial communities from the Aspo Hard Rock Laboratory (HRL) deep subsurface site, Sweden - MM_PC_MetaG | ecosystem: Environmental > Aquatic > Deep subsurface > Groundwater... | reverse complement strand
GCAAGGGACAGCTCCGGGAATATGTTTTCCGAAGAGAAACTGGCAGACCTTTTTCAAAAACTGGGAAACCAGCCTGCAAATGATATCCGGAAAGGGATACTGGCCGGACTGACCGGTTATGAGAAGAAAGACGACTTTACCTTTGTGGTCATCAAAAAATATTGAAACAGTTTTAACAAATCTGTTTTGCATTCGCTTTTAAAATGTACTATAGGTGGCCTCGGTCACTCTTTTTCCGTATATTTTTAGCGAATGCATAACATTTGATATCACAATGAACTCTATCTTTAACCGCAAACGATTCACATGGATGATATACTTTCTGGGCTGCTTTCTGTTTGTACCGGTTGCTGCTGCTGAAGTCTATATTATTGTGAATACGACGATTCCTGTCAGCGCTTTATCGAAAAATGAACTCAGGGATATTTATATCGGGAAAAGAACCATATGGAACGGCAATCTGAAAATCGTCCCAGTCATCGCGCCGTCATTAAGCCTGCATGATGAGTTTGTACTGAAATATACAAGAAAATCCAGCTCACAATTTAAAATCTGGTGGCTCAAGCTGGTTTTCTCCGGAGAAGGTGCTTTTCCCAAAACAGCTTCTTCTGAAAAAGAGATGATCGAAAAAGTCTCAGAAAATGAAGGTGCAATCGGATATGTATCTTCAGAGATCAACACAGACCGGGTTAAAACCATTGTTATTTATGATAAAGATGAAATGATAAAAACGTTTGAGAAGTCGAAAGGTACGGACAATGAATAGACTCCAAATCGCCATTTCCTCTTTTTTTATTCTGTTCTCGGCATGTATGGCGTCCTATGGCATGGAACCTGTCAGTATCCATGGTTTTGTGTCTCAAGGATATATTCACTCCACAGGGAACGATGTGATTCCGGACAGTACGAATGGTTCTTTTGAGATGAATGAGCTGGGTATCAATTTCTCCACTCTGGTCAGTCCCAGACTTCGTATGGGTGCACAGTTCTTTGCAAGGGACTATGGGGATTATGGTAATGATCAGGTGAACATTGACTGGGCGTTTGCCGATTATAATTATAAGCCCTGGCTTGGCATCAGGGCGGGACGCATGAAAATTGCAAGCGGGTTATACAACATCTCACGGGATCTTGGCTCGGCAAGGACGTTTATTATGCTTCCGGGAATATATATGGAGAGTTTCCGGGAACTGTTTGTCGGCATAAAAGGTATTGGTGCTCATGGTTATCTGCCCTATGGCTTTTCATACGTCTTGTCCTTTGGCGTTATCGATAATCCGTCCAATTTCAAGGACTCATTTCTTTTTGCAACCCTTCTGCCTTTCACCGTCAAGGGGACGGCTGCCAGAATGACCGGATTATCGCCGGACGATTTTACAAATGTGAGGCCGACATCTGTCACTTGGCGGAATTCAAAGAATATCGGGTTGGTATGGGATACGCCGTTACCTGGATTGCGGCTTTCAGGAACATACTGGGGGGGCAGGGTTGAAGAGGAAATGGTGTTTGAGATGTCGGGAATCCCCGTAAGCCAGGAGGTTATTTTTGAAGAACTTGCCGTCAGAGTGGTTTCAGCTGAATATACGTTTTCAGATACGATACTGAGTGCTGAATACATGACCGCACCTTTTTATGCCAAAGATCAACCCCGGCGAAAACTTGAGGCCTATAGCGCATCTCTTACCCATAGATTCAGCCCTCTGTTTGAGCTGGGTATCTATTATTCCGAGCTTTATCCCCATTATGATGACAAGGATGGCAGTGAAGAAAGAGAAGGTGTTCCACCAAACTATTACTGGTATAAGGATTTTTGTTATACATTCCGATTTGATATCAGCTATAACTGGATATTCAAGCTCGAAGGGCATGTGGTGGATGGCCTGGCCCTGAACCCGCAAACATATTATCTGGATGATTTTGGTGATGTAAAAACGCACTGGGAAATTTATCTGGCGAAACTCTCCTACAATTTTTAGATGAACGTATGGGGTTTCTTTTCGATGGTTATAAAGGCAAACATTGCACATAATGATTCAAGCTTTAAAAATTTTTCAATTCCCCTGACAAACTTAAAAAAACATCCGGGGACAAAGGATTTATAGCTGACGCCTCCGGACAATAAATAGCAGATGGGCATCATTTTTTTGATTTCAAGTATTTCATAGCCTGGGAATTTTTCGTTGAATATATCTCTGTCACGCTCAAACAGGATCCAGGGCAAAGCCCCGTTGGCGCTTGATAGAGGGCCAGCGCATGGAAAATGCCAGTTTACGGCATGCGTATTAAAAGGTTCATGATGAAGCTTATTGTAGATTATTCCAGACCAGGGCGTGTACCATGGTTCAATCATGATTATCCGGCCACCCATTTTAAGACTTTTTTCAGCTAACTTTAAAAAAGACGCAACATCTGGCAAATGATGCAAAACATCTACCATGGCGATGGTTTTCAGCTCATCGTTGCCAAAAGGAATGGCTTTACAGGCATCAATTTTCACGTCGATACCAGAGGCAGAAAAGACATCACTGGTTATCACCTCGGGAATGATCTTTTTAAGGAATCCGCCGCCTGACCCTAACTCTAGTATTTTCCCCGGACCTTCAGGGATTGAAGCGGCAAGGAGTCTATACCATTCTGAATATATTTTTTTTAGAAATCGTTTTGATTGAATAATATCAGATCGTTTGTCAATTATATCAGAGCCATCGATGTCTGTGCGTCTTAATTCAGGTAGTGTTAGGAATTTTTTTAACATTTGGATTTTTAAAAGCTGTTATATAAATTTCAGTTTATGTGCAGCAAAGACAAGCATTCTTAGTAATATTAATCCATGTCGCCATCTATCAATATTGGTCTCACCATAACGTCTCGCATGGTAACGAATTGGCAGATCCGCAATTTTAAGATTGATTTTGGCTGCACCAAAAAGCAAATCAAAATCCCCAAAGGGATCAAAATCACCGAAAAAGCTTCTATTTCTTACTATAATTTCATAGTTTTTCCGGCTAATTACTTTTGTGCCGCATAATGTATCCTTAACCGGTTGTCCCAGAACCCAGCTAAACGCAATGCTGAAAAATTTATTGCCCAATAAATTAAAAAAGCGCATGGCTTCTTGCTGCATGGGATAGACCAACCGGACACCATTGACAAATTCAGCTTTGCCGCTCTGCCACACGTCGTAAAATTTCGGCAAGTCTTCCGGAAGAACAGTCATATCCGCATCAAGAATCATAAAAAGATCTCCGGTTGCCAGAGAGAATCCTTTTCGCACGGCGTCTCCTTTACCTTTTTCGTTCTGTCTTGCGCACTGAATGTTTTTATCAGGATTATCGGCAATGACTTTTTCAATGGTTTGCCAGGTGTTATCCGATGACCCCCCCTCGATAAATAATATTTCCGTACCAAGCCCCATTTCAGGGATACGGTTCACAATGTCCGGGATATTTCCTTCTTCGTTTCTGGCAGGAACAACAACCGATACCTTTGCATGGGGTTTATTCTCTTTGGGTTTAGGTCGAGCGATCATTACAGCAGTAAAATTAAAAAAATTAAAGGGCCATATTTTGCTGAGAAAACGATTGGCAAAAGGACTTAACACAGGGATATAGATTGGGCATAGTATTTCACTGCCACTTTGAAGCACTTCATAATCGGTTAAATACAAAATATCCTTAACATCCATCGTGGAGAACCAGTTTTGTTTCAGGACCGGTGTCGCCCATTTCATTTTTATGGCAAGAGACAAAGGCAGTTCCCACACACGGCTGTAAAAGTTAAAAACAATTTTGGTCTCCGGGACCGTATATTTTTTGATATGATTGAGTGCATGCTGAACATCCCATAAGTCATTCAGCAGATCCGAAAGTATGATATAATCAAAGGTGCCTTCTATCTCAAAATCATGAATATCCGCCTCAATAAACGTCATATGAGGATGCTTTTTGCGGGCATTTTTTATCATTTCAGGGGAAAAATCCACACCCACACCTGAACGTGGTTTAAGTTCCGATAACAAGTCCCCCTCTCCGCAACCTAACTCTAAAACCTTCATATGGGTCGGAACGACAGATTTAAAAAATCTGTCAAGCAGTTTGTGGTATGTCTTTCCCAGATTCAGATGATTCTGCTGCGCTTTTGCAATTCCATCCCAGTTTTGTTTTCGTTCTGATTGGTAATCATGAAAAACATCGATCATTGCAGCAGGCCCCCTTATTTCCAGTTTAAAAATTCGAAGAAGAATCTATTTCGAAGGTGGTATTGTTTCCCAGGTTATTTTTGAATCGTTATTTAAATAACCAATTTTTTTTGCGACAATAATCCATCTTGTCTGTGTATCATAATACTGCTCTTTCTTTGGCCGTGGATAAAAAGTGCCTACCACGATTATTTCGCGTTTATCGAATTGTTTTAACTGATGCGGATAGGTATTGAGAAACACGACCCAGGGATAAACTAAAAAAGTTCTGTCCATAGCCGGTTTGTTGCGAACCATGGGCCAAAAATATATATTGTATTCAATTACTTCGTCATCTTTGCTTAAAAAAAAGGTATTTCTGTAATCAAACTGAAAAGTGGTATAGACCCACCGCCCCTGGTTACGATCATAAGATGGATCCAGCCAGTATCCTAAACTACCAATTGAAGAAGGTATGACATCCATATTGAGTGATTTGGAAATTTCCAATCCATCAATATGAGGCATTTGGCCGGTACGGGCGTCATCAGTATTATAACCCATAACAAACATTGGAGAAGCGATTAGCAAAACCATCATACCCAATGGAATGCTTACACCGTTTAGAATTTCTTTTTTATTCATGGAAATCAACTGATGGGAAGTTGAGGCATCTTCTTTTTGATGCCCGGAAACAATAAAAGAAAATCCAAAAGAAGCAATTACATACAGTAAAATATCACTGGCTATGCAAACACGATCTCCCCCATCTTTCCCAACCAGCGGTAAAGACAGGAGAATTCCCAGGAAGTAAAGCATAATAAACATATTGATAGGCTTATTGGAAGAAGATCGCAGTTGCGTAAGCCCAACGAAAAATATGGCCATCCAAAACCATTTATAATCATAAACGATCAACAAGAGAAAAAGAACGATCACATACCATTTTTTTTTAAATTGTATAAGGCTGTCTGCATCTGCCTTTTTATGGGTGAATACGATAAAACAAATTAGTAAAAACAAATGCCAGTAGTCTTTTTCAAATGCCTTTGGCATTAAAGAGTAAAAATAGTTTTTATAACTTTCTATAGTGGCTTTTACCATACCGGATGGATCTTTAAACAAAATTTCGATCGATCGCTTATATATGATTTGATTAAGTTCTTTTTCGCTCGGGTTTTCATTTTGGTACTTCAGATATATTGGATCGTTAAAAACCGCTTTCCAACCCTTTCCACCGCAAACCTGACCATAGAACGTGTGGGCGAAGTTTGACGCCGTGCCCTCATTGTTATAAATCTTCCAGGCAATGGTGTGAAAGCTAAGTCCAATACCTGTCATCAGAACATAAACAGTAAACATTTGTATTTTTCTTTTCCATAACGCATTATTAAAGAAGGAAAGAAATGGCGTTGTCATTAAAATGAATACGGCCCAGGGTCTTATAGCCTGTGAAAGCCCCAAAAAAAAGAAACCCAAAATTGTTCTGGAAAAGCTGTTTACGGATAGGCCACTCCATATCAAACAAAAACTCAGGATTAAAAGACAAATGCCTAAATTTTCGGTCATCAACAACGATTGTGAATCGATATGCCAAACCGTTAAAAAAGACATAAATGTGATCACCGATAAACGATTGTGAATGTCTTTTGCAATATACCATGACAGTATGAATACCATAAGAAACAAAACAGCTTGGGCCACACTTATTGCTTGATATGCTCCGCCGCAAACAATCAGTAATATCGACAGAAAAAGGGTAAACAAGGGTCTCCGGGCAGGCAGTCCTGATAGTTTTCCTCCTTGAAGGATTGATTCAGCCCCATCTAACCAGCCTTTTGCATCTGACCACGGGATATATCCAATATGATACAATCCAGCAGTTTCTATTGAAATAACGCCAAAATATAACCGATACATAATCACAATACCCAAAAGTATCAGGAGCAATGCCGGACGCTTTTTTTTCATTGTTGATACCTGAGCAGGCATATGTAAAACCTTATTTTAGGATGGTGACCGCATTTACAATGGACTCGTAATTCTTTTCTACCATTACTAAAACCCATACGCAAATTTAATCTTGTTTAACCCTTGGTCTAATTTTACAGATTTGAACGTGCCAAATAACAATTGGATTTCTCTTGGCTCCCCATTGATATAAACTTTCCAGCCCCTTTCCCAGTTATCTATAAAACTGAAATAGGCTTTATTTTTCATATTGACTTCCCAGATGAGTTCGTCTCCCGAATAGGAGATCATGCGGCCGACAGTTTGGTATCGAACCGCATCTTTTAAAAAGGCAAGAATGGTTGGATGGTTAATCTCATCTGAAATGAATGCTCTTCTGCCACCATTGATACCGAGCAGTATATCCCGGTATGTCGTTTCACTCTCGGTATTTTTCAGAAAAGTGTTGTACCGGTTAAAATACCAGTTGGGAAGGCTGTTTACCCGATATTGGGGGGTCAGGGAGATCGTACCCAGATTTTGAAATATCCGGGGATATTGGAAAGAAGAAGAATAGAGATGATTTGTATCGATATAGACAGGCTGTTTTTGTGCGTTGCCCTCATACGTCCAGATTTTTGTACCGACACGATATATTTCCTGATACGCTATAAATACGAGTATGGTAACGATGGCAGAAAGAAATCGTTTTGATATAGGTTTAAAAAGCTGCACTTTGATAATAATGGCCGATAAAATGAAGAATGATATCATGCCCGAAAAAATAAATTGGCTATCGTAAGCATGCAGCGCTTTGAAATAATTTATCCAGTAAGTGTCAAATCGTTTGTATTGGTACAGATAAATCTGAATGGCTATAATAATCAAATAAAGTGTGGTGGCAGTCGTTAAAGGAGAAAATAGGTGTCTTTTTTTTGATTCTTTTGGGTATTCGTTTGAAATAAATGATTCAAATGACACATAGGAAATGGAAAGCCACCAGGAAATGATGGGTATCAGAATAATATTGAAACGGCCCCAGACACGAAGGCTTGAAAAGCCAGGCAAGTGATTCCATAGAAAAATAAACAAATATGAATTTTTCCCATAGGTAATATAACTGATGATACAAAACCAGATCAGAAAAAAAAGAGTGGCTTTCAGGGGCATTTGCGAAGGCTCGATACTACGGGCTGACTGTGGCCAAAAAGAACAATTTTTGATGTGGAATGTCCCAAATACCAATATCATAAGTACTGCTGTAACACTGAAAAAATACCATCCTTCGGTCTGGCAGGATGGCGGGAAAATTAAAGCACCGACCGTATCTTCGAAATTGAAATCATGTGCGGTGGAATACGCGAAATCCTGTCCTGTCCTGTCTGTTGTCTGATCCATCAGTTTTTTGATTGAAAGTAGATATGGCCCGCATATGGCAAGCGTAACCAATCCTGCAAGAAGGAGTGCTAAAAAAGGTCGCTTCCATCGAATATTTAGGTTACCGAACAAAATAGTCCTGAGCGGCTTAATCAGAAACGCCATAAAATATGGAATAAAGAGAAACAGTGAATAATAAATAAAATAAGGGTAGCCGGCCGTGCATAAGGATATCAGGGAAAATACCAATAAAATACTGTACAGGACGGTTTCTTTTCGCGATTTTTCCATCATAATCCCGGTGGCGGCAAATAAAATCCACGGATACCATGCTGCCGCATGAATTGCATTTGGGAAACGCATGATTTCGGTTATTTTAAAACTAACCGACATGATAAGAGCGCTGAAAAGGGCGGCCCGAACACTTCCGGTAAGCTGACGGAGCCACATAAAAAGTCCCAGGGCAAATATGGAAATGCCAAGAACAGTAAACGCCTGATGGTCGATGGGGTTGTATCTGCCAAAGACCTTGTACCAGATGAGGAGAATGGAATTTAAAGGATAAAACATCTGTGCAAAGGGATTCGAGTAGAAGGGGAATCCACATCCTTCGGATGGGGACCAAAGCGGGATGTGGCCGTCTGCGAGATTGGCAAGCAGGTAGACTTTGTATGTGTAGTAAAGATAGCCGAAATCATTCCCTATCGCAGTATACTGGCCGTTAATGGGAAATACATAGCGGAAAAGATAGATGAACGGCCAGAAAAAAATGAAAAAGGGTAGAGCGATATGCCGGGAAATTTTTGTAAGACGCGATCCTTTGGTGATTTGATTTTCTGCCATGTTATGATGTTTTTCGAAGTTTTTCTTGTTCCTCATATGCATCGTCAAGGAGGTGGTTTAATGTCGGCAGCGGCTTTGCCACAATGGCGATCTGATAGCTGAACAAGCTTTTTGATAAACCGATAAGCAACCGGTTTATGAAAAGCAGGAAATGGGATAGCGGACTGTCATTTAATGCAAGCGGAAAGGGGGCGGGAATGCCCTTTTTTTGCAGCACTTTGTATCCATGCATTTCCAGTGTTTTTTCTAAAGTTGAAAACGTGAAGAGCCGGGTGTGGTCCATATCCAGTATCCCCCGTTTTCCATAATTAAAGGCGTTAAATAGCAGACCGATTCTTAAGGGGAGAAAGGCAACGTTTCCTGTAGTAATGATACATAGAGGGGCATCTTTTGAAAAGCGTTCCCGAAGGATGTGGAGAAGTCTTTCAGGAGACTTTAGGTGTTCAATAATATCGAGAGCTAGAATAAAGTCGATTTTGCCGAAGTCGTCCTCAAAATGGTATGTTTCGACATTTGTCTCAATCGCTTTCCATGAATTTTTTATCATTCCTGGCTGTGCCTGCAGATCAATGGATACGGTTTTTACACGTTTGTGGTTCAGTTTTTTTGCCATGAATCCAGGTCCACAGCCAATATCGATAACCTTGCTATGGTCTTTCACCTGATCAAGAGCAAATTGCTGTGAACTTGAATACCCAAATTTTTCTCTGTATCTGTAATTGGTCTCCGGCTCGTAGTCGAATTTTGGGTGATAATAAATGCCGAACCGGATGATCCGCGATAAAATGCATGATTTTACGGTGTTTACGGCATATCGGGTCCCATTTTTCAATGTTATTTCATTACCAAATACGGTCGGAATTGGAATTTCCATAATCTTTTTTTTGTTAGCCGTCAGTTGGATAATAATATCAGTATCAAAATCATACTCATTTGAGTTGTGTTTAAATGGCAGGGTTTTTAATACATGTACATTGTAGGCACGCTGGCTGCTATGAAATTCTGACAAGCATGTGCCGATAATTTTATTGTTTATGGCCGTTAATATTCGGTTTCCCATATATTTATGAAAGGGAATTTTACCTTGTATGCTTTTAGCGGTAAGCGTCATTCTCGAACCGAAAACAGCATCAACCTTTTTGTCCACGATCGGCATGATCATACGATGGAGGCATTCCGGATCATGTCGGCCGTCTCCATCCATGACAACAATGACATCAAATTTTTTTTTTACAGCATAGTAATAGCCAAGCTTTTGATTGTTCCCATAACCCTGTTTTTGGGGATTTGATAAAATGGTCAGATGCCATTCCGGATGCTTTTGGGCATATGCTTCAGCGATATGAAATGTTTTATCCTTTGACTGATTGTCGATGATTAAAGCTTCTGTATGGTAATGTTTATTGCGCCATATAAGGGGAGGGATTTTTTCAAGTACAGATTCTATCGACGATTCTGCTTTATAACAAACAATAAATAATAGTACTTTTATTTTATTCATAATAGGATGTACGATTAATATGTCCTTCATTTTATTTGTTTTTCCATATCATGGCCCGTTGAATTTTAGAAGTTATTTTCTTTTAGGCTGCTATAATAAATAACGCTTACAAATAGTTAAGCTTACCAAAGACCCCACATGCGATAATCATTTGGCATTCAAATTGCTTAATACTGCATGGATAATATTTTATTAAGGCGCAACCAGGAGATTATATGGAGCCTATTTTAAAAGCTGAATCAAGGAGTGGGGGACGATTGCCCCCCTCTGTCAGCGGCTCTGAAAAAAATGTGTTCTTAGAAAAATTAAAGCTTGCAAAAGCAGATGCATTGTTGCGCGATACATCGGAATATGACAAATGGACCAATTTGTGTCAAAGGGATGACACGCTTGCTGTCAAGTTGGCTGTTATTATTTTAAATCGCTATGAATTATTGGAACAGTCAAAAAAAGGCCAGGATGTTGACTGGGGTCTTTTTGATAATCTCACCAGAGAGCTTGGCAAGAATAATATCAACCTGCCTGAAAGTTCGGAAATTTTATCAGTAAACGCCGGTTCAGCGCAAAATAGTAATACCGAGAAACCTGAGGCACCATTTAACACGCCGGCCATTTCACCTGATGTTCCTGAAAACACTGTAATGACAACCAGTGAAACACGCACAGAAAATATCAGTGATACGGAAAATAAAAAACCGGTATTCTCTGATGATAACTTTGTGCTGGTGAATGTCGAATATAAACGATACCTTTTGGGTGAGAACCTGACAGGGTACACAGATGGAAATAAACTGTATCTTTCCCTGGATGAAATCGTAAGAGCACTTGATTTCAGCATATACAGTGATGCGGCAAACGGCATCGCAAACGGATGGTTTATTTCCCAGGACAGAACATTTGCCCTTGATTTGGGCAAAAAGGAAGTTTTAACAGATGGCAAGAAGATGGACATTCCCCCCCAGGGTGTTGACGTCCAGAATGATGGTATTTTTGTTGATTCGGATCTGCTTTCCAAATGGTTCCCTGTGGATTTTAAGTTTGATTTTTCAAAACAATCCGTTGGGGTTAATCCAAGAGAAAAGCTGCCGTTTGAATTGCGGCTTGAACGGGAACAAAGCTGGAAAAACATCAACCGTCCATCAGACAGCGAGACGATTTATCCCAGAAAATATACGGATTACAAGCTTGTTGGACAGCAGTTCGTCGATATTGGTTCTTCAAGTGCCTATAAGCTTAATTCTGAAAGCAGCGACAAATCAGACTCGAGGTTTTATATTCACTCCAGGGGCGATCTGGGAAAAATGAGTTCAGAGCTCTACCTGGCTTATGATGAGCTGGACCAATTTGATAACTCGACATTTACATTTGAACGAAAAGATCCGGATAAAAACCTGTTGGGACCGCTAAACGCCACTTCAATTTCAGCCGGGGACATCAACCCTGCCGGGCTCTCGTTTGTAGATGGCAATGAAAAGGAACGAGGACTTCGGATAAACAATAAAGCCCTTTACCGGTCGAAGGATTTTGATACCACCTTTTTCGAGGGAACGTTATCGCCGGAGTGGGATATTGAGCTATACAGGAATAACAGCCTGATCAATACCACTAGAGTCGGTTCCAACGGCAAATACCGTTTTGACGGCATTCCCATCTATTACGGAATAAATGACTTTAAACTTGTATTTTATGGGCCCCAGGGACAAAAGCGGACCGAAACAAAACGAATAGACGTTGGGGGCGACCTGTTAAAAAAAGGGGCGGGTGAGTATGATATATCGTTCACACAAAAGGATTCCCATCTCTATGAATCAGAAAATATGAACCAAACTCGGGATAAAGGGTCTGACAAACTTAATTTGACATATGATTATGGGTTAAACAGTCATGTAACACTGGGGGCAGGTCTTTCAAAACAGGAGGTGAGTGAAGAGGAGCATAACTTCTTAAATCTGAGCGCACGCGGAAACTACAAAAGAATTTATCTGAAAGGAGATTATTTAAATGACGATAAAAGCGGGGATGCTTTTTCTCTTGGCGCACAAACAAGGGTCGGTGATATTAATTTAAATATGAGCCAAAATTTTTATAATGATTTTTTAAATAGCGAATATTCTCAAACCAATTTGATGGCCGCAACAAATTTAACCGGATTTTCCATATTACCAAATCTCTATACCTATTTGTCCTACCAAAATACCTCAGGTGATACTTATAACGATGAAAGACTTGGGGGAAATATCGCCGCAAACAACAGCTATTTCCATATCAACAATTATCTGGAATGGCGAAAAACAACAGATTCAACAGGTGCCTCTGATGACTCGGAGATAGTGGATGGAAACCTTCAGACAAGTGTTCATGGCAAAAAAACGCAATTGGGCGGGCGACTGGACTACGAAGTTTCACCTGACCCGGATATTATAAGTGCTCAAATATCAACTTCGTATAATATCACTGACAGATTGAGTTCTATCCTGAGTTATTCAAGAAATTTCAAGGGTGATACTTCCTATGATGCGTCGGCCGGTCTGAATTATAATTTCAATAATGGTAAATTCATTCTTTCTCCTAAAATGTCCTATAATAAGGAAGGTGAGCTGATTGCTTGGCTGACATTTGCAACATCCATTGGCGTGGATCCGTTCACGGATAAACTGAAAGTGTCTTCAACGGCCATGGATGATTATGGAAAAGCAATGATAAAGGTATTTAATGATAAAAATAACAATGGTGTATTTGATCAGGAGGACGAGTGGATCGAAGGCACAAAAGTAAAATCAATACAATCCCATGGACAAGCTAAAACAGATGAAACCGGGAAGGCTTATTTCCCGCTGCTCAGACAGTATCGGCCAACGGATATTGTTGTGGACAGAACATCCCTTGAAGATCCCTTCTGGGAACCCAGAGAAGCAGGGTTCTCGATTATTCCAAGACCCGGATCGATTCAACAGTTTGAAATACCGGTCATCAGTACCGGTGAAATTGACGGCACTATTTATACGGAATTAAAGGATGGTACGGAAAAGCCTTACTCAAACGCAAATGTTCAGCTGCTTGATGAAGACGGTAATGTTGTCAGGGATACAAAATCCGAATATGACGGCTTTTATCTTTTTACAAAAGTTCCCCCTGGAAACTATACGGTTCGTATCGACCCTGAAGAACTCCAAAAAAGGGGTATGGAAGCGCCGACTCTTGCTGAAATGGAAATTGTTCCGGACGGTAATATATTGAGCGGAAATGACATCCGTCTCATGGCGCTGGCAAAAGAGAGCGTGCCTGAGGGCGAAAAACTGGCCTTTTTTGAAGAAGATGATTTTGATCTGGCTGCTCTGGACAAAGCGGTTGATTCCGTACTCACTGGAGATAAGGCGGCTATTGCACTTCCTGCAAAACAACCACCTGAAATAACAGAAGATAAACAGATTCCTTTAGCTCCTGGAAAAGCAGAAATGGATTTGGCTTCTTTGGAAAAAACAGTCGATGCCGTGCTCGCGGGTGATCAGAAAGCCATAGATCAACTGGAAAAACAACCACCAGAAGGAAGAGAAGTCAAACACATTCCTGTTATGGCGGAGAAAACAAAAGAATTGCCTTCTCTTCCCATTGGGGGCAAGGAAAAGAAGGGCGTTGCTGCTTTTGATGATTTAGTGGCAAAGATGCTCAAAGATGATCAGGAATCCCACCCAATTATACCTGAAATAGAATCAGAAAAAGCATTTTATCCACGAAAAGCAGAGCGCCCTGCTAAGGGTTTACCAGAGAAAAAAGAGCGGGTTGGCCCGGCAGATGATCTGGTGGCCAAGATGCTTATGGCCGATCTGGCATCTCCGCCAGTTATACCTGACATAGGCGTAGAGAAAACCCAGGACGCGGAATATGCATTGCATGCAGGAAAGGGGGCCGCCCCTGTCGGGGGTTTGCCGGATAGAAAAGAAGAAATTGGCCCGGATATTTATGAAAAAGCTCTTGCAAAGGCGGCTCCGGGAAGTCAAGAAAAAACCAAACCACTATCTGAAAAACCAGCAACCAGGCTGGAAATTTATAAAAATGGTGAATGGCTGTATCCTGAAAGAAAGAAAGCGGATTTTCTTCCCAAAGAAAAATTCGGACTTCATTTGTCTTCTTACAGAACCGCTGAAAAAGCCATTGAAGGAATTAAGTATCTGAGGGATAAATATAAGGGGATTCTGGACCATTCTGATTTTACAGTGAAAAAGGTACATGTTTCAGACGAAAAAGGGATCTGGTACCGGGTTTTTGCCGGTTCTTTTGACGATGAAAATAAAGCGAAAAAACTGCACAGGCAAATCCTTATGGCAAAACCCTATTGCCGGGTTCTTCCAATTGGCAAGCCGATGGATAGCATATCCGGTTCGATGACAGGTGTTCATTTAACCTCTTTTAGAACAACGAGAAAGGCAGAAATGAGTATCGAGGAACTGAAAGCCCAATACCCCTCAATTTTAAAGGATGCTGAGTTTTCAATTGTGAGTGTTGATCTCGGTCCTGAGATGGGGAAATGGAAACGGGTCATTGCCGGGCGTTTTTCAAATGCTGAAGAAGCCAAGGCACTGGCAAAAAGAATCAAGATGAAATCACCATACGGTAAAGTGATGCAGATTGAAGAAGACACTGATTTGGGCGTGCATCTGGCCTCATGTAAGACAGCAGAAATGGCAGCTGTTGAATTAAAGCGTCTTCAGGGAAAATACCGTTCAATACTAAATGATGATGATTTTTCTATTCGGCGTGTCTACCTGGGCAAGGAAAAAGGCGTGTGGTACCGTATATTTGCCGGTAGGTTTAAAGACCAGCAAGCGGCCACATCCATCAAGGCATCTTTAAACCACAGCAATCAATATGCCCGGATATTGAAACTGTCGAGAAAATAATGCACCAATGTTTTTTAAACAGCAACGTGGCATTTATATTCTAAGATGTTTTTTTTCATTTATTTTTCGATCGACCTCATTTTTTGGAAAAGCCAGCTTGATTCTTGTTTTAGCCGTTCATTATCAGGGAATAACGCCAGGCCTTTTTTGTAGATAGTTAATGCGTCATCATTTTCTCCTTTAGCGACAAGCACCATGCCCAGATTTAAATACACCATCGGCAGCTCCGGTGCTTTTGCAAGTAATGCCCGAAGATATGTTTCCGATTGGTCATAGGCTTTTTGTTGGGCAAAAAGGTAGCCCAGTTTCATATAATCATCCAGCACGTTGGGGTTAAGGTTTATCACTGTTTTATATTGAATAATCGCCTGGTCTGCCATCTTCATTTGAAAGAAGCGATCCCCGATTTTTTGCTGCAAATCAATATCGTCTGGCTTTAACCGTGCCGCCTTCAGATACATGTCTTTTGCTTTTTCCGGTTGGTTAAAATTCAGGTAGGCATCGCCAATGGCCAGGTCCACTGACGTCGGGTTATAGTCAGCTTCCATTTGTCGACATAAAACCGCAAGCACAGGGTGATTCAAACGCCCGAAATGGTCTGCCAGCATTACCATGAGTTCTTTTTTTTGCTCTATTTTTTGTTGCTTTTCCGGGGATAGTTCACCAATGATTTTTTTGATATTTTCCGTCCATTGAATGGCATCGGAAAGACGCCCAAAAAGTAACATATATCGTAATGTGTTATTGATAAAGGCACCAAAATGTTCCAGGTGAAACACCGGAAGGGAAGTGATATCATTTATTGTTCCCAGATAATTGGGTAAGATTCCATACGTTGATTCAATGGCGGTCAACGAACCTTTTTGAAGAAGAATCATGCTGATATCAAAAGCAGAAAGCGTCCAGTTATGACTCAAATAGGCATGATAATAGGCCTCGTCTCTGGAGATGTCCAGCAGGGCCTTATCTATACTAAACAGATCGATGTAATGAAAAGAATAATTTTCTTTATAGTCTTTATAAAATTCACTGGTGTAGGTGATGGACCTTGAATCAATAAATACCTTTTTTTTGTTATACCATTTCCAGATAAGATAACCACCTATACTATAACTGTTAAACATATTTTCATTGGGATATTTTTCCAAAACGAAATCGGGAATCGCATCCCGGAAAATAATGTTCCTGCCGATTCCGGGCGTGCGGGTGGATATCCCACTAAATTTAAAGAATTTTTTTTCCTTATAATAGTAATGGGCCGTCAATCCAAGCTGGATACAAATGATAAGCGGAAGTAACCAGAAGAGAATGCGCCCGGTTTTGACATACATCTGTCCTTTATTTTTAGACATCCATATGGTCCTTCTATCCATGTTTTCCTTTATTTTTTTTGATAGGACCGGCAGGTGTGACGTCATCAAGGGAAATGCCACAAGAAAAGGAAATGCCATGGTTCGGCAGTATCCGAGCCCTAAAAAAAGACTTGCAAGCGATGGTAATACATAAGATGCCTTTAGCCCTTTGGGGTCATACCGCAATGCAAATACCAAATACAATAGATAAAAAAAAGTAAAAATAAACAGTGCCTTGGCCGGAAGCACACCGTATATGTCAAACGGCGACTTGTACTCCAAAACAGTTTCAGCATCGCCGCCTTTTAAAAAAGGCCTAAAAAACATTTTGGCAGATGCTTTCAGGTGAATGAGTTTGGTATGAAACGTATTTTCTATTTGGTCCGATTCCGTTGTTGTATTGTTTTTCGGGTCACTTTGTTGAATCGGCTCAGGCGGCAAGTTCTCCTCTATCAATGCACTGCGTATATTTGATATAATCTGAAAGGGACTAACAGGCCAGTTGGTACTGACAATTTTCCATGAAAAACCAAGAACCACGACCAGTGTCAGAAGAAATCGAATATTACGGGCGTCTCTTTTGAAGAACTGGTCTATTATTTCTCCCATGGCAAAGAAGAAGAGGAACCCTAATCCGACAAGGGCATATCCATGCATAGGTGTCCATAATAGTAACAGGAAAGGGTATAGTAAAAGGCTTTTGCTGTTCTTTTTTTCAACTGCCATACGCCATAACCATATCATTAGGGGAATAAATACCATGGCGAAAATGGAATTTCGTAATAAATGCTGCTGATAAGTACCCATGACGATGCAAACAGCACCCAATAATGTCCATGTATTGTATCGGTGTTCGGAAAATTTTACAAACATCCACACCGGGAAACAGACAAGGATAATTCGAAAGAGTTGCAGCCCCCATTCGCCACCTGAAAAACGGAATATCACGTATAGCACCAGGTCGCCCAACCATGTATTGGCATTAGATGTTGAGGACGCATTTACCGGTGAGAATGTAAACGTCCCTGGCGCCGGATAGGTACCGTTTTCAAAAAAATAACGGCCGCAGGCCAGATGCCACCAAAGATCTGAAGCCTCTATTTGGGTTAGCAATAGATATGCTGAAAACAGGAAAAACAAACAGACAAAAAGTGCCGGTGGCATTTCTTTCAAAAATTTGTGAAACATTGGGGACGCTTTTTTTCTTTTGTGTGGATTGACGCAGTAAATTGCCGATATTTGAACAGTTATATTGCCCCATAATATATAACCATTTTTTTTGCAAGGGAGAATAAAATAAAAAATCTTTGATTTTTCGTTAAAATATGATACTTTGATAGAGTTTTTTAAAAAAAGGCAGTATAAATTTTTCGGTCAACCTAAAAAGAATATCTATTGGAGAGATTCCCCCTCAACTGTGTGACTGGTTTTTATGTTAATGGATTTTTTCAAGTCTTGAAATAAATTACTAAAGTTTAAGATGCGAAGAGTCGATTACATAAGTGTAAAGGGCAGGTTAGCGTCTTTATTTCAACGGGACACCCCCAAGTCATTAACCAACAGACCAAACAACAAGGAGGAAGCAGACCAAACAGTAGATTCCCGGTGTGAGTAAATTTAATTAGAAAACTATCAAAACATAGCACCCCTCAATTATTATCAAAATCTAATTAAGGAGAACAAAATGAATTATCTTGACAAAAGAATCATCACCTTATTTGCCATTTTTACCATTTTTACAGCTTCAGCCGTTCAGGCAGCCACAGTGACTGTTCCTGTAACCGCAGCTGTCGCAGCAGCAACCCTTACATTGACATCCACAGCCAGTCTCGATTTTGGAACGGTCATTAAAGGTGCCACGACCAATACAAACGTAAACATCAACGCATCAGCAGGTCCTGTGGCAACACCACTTTTTTCAGGGTCAGGTTCCCAAACCGGTGGAAACAGCGGTGCCATTAATGTTGTCGGCAATATTGCCGGAAACGTGAGTATCGCATTTGCAGTTGCTGGGAGTGAGGGTACTGCTAACGTTCTTGAAATTTTTGGTGGCACTACAGACGTCCCTCTTGCATCCACTACAGTTGGAACTAACTCAACAACTTCACCGTTGGCCATAACGGTTCTTGGTCCAAATACGATAAACGTCGGTGGGGTTATATCTGTCGCGAATACTGTTGAGGTTGGTAGTTATACCGGAACCATTACAGCGACCGTATTATATCAATAATTCTATCATCATTTGTTCCTCGGTGATCAAACGAACCATAACCATGCACAAGGTTTGATCGCCGGGAATGAACGGTGAGTCAAGATTCAATCAATGTGCAACGTGAGATATCTCCTTCTCTTCTTACCGGTTTTACTTCTCGTCACGTATACGGAGTCGGCTTTCCCGGTGACCGCCAACACGGAACAAGGCCTTAGTTTCGGAACCATCATTGCAAACCCTTCAGGGGACGAAATTGAAATTGATGCAAGATATGGCCCGGCAACCCCGGTTCTGATATCAGATGGATATTCACACATAGGTGACAACGGATATAGCGGGATCATCCGGGTCCGGTCAGATGCCCCCGGCCAGACTATAACGCTCCTTTATCCGGATTCTGTGACGCTAGAAGCAGCAGGTGGCGTCGATACCATGCCCCTTTATTTTATCAATGCCAGATCCGAACTTACAGCAACCAGCACGTTGGCCGATGAAGATTTTTACTTTGACATCGGTGGTCGTCTTCATATAAAAAGTGGTCAGCTGGGCCTGTCATATATAGGAATCATGACCGTTACTATTAATGTTACTAATCCATGAAGGAAACGCGCAAAAGATGAAGCTGAAAATCAATCTGAATTGTTTGTCGATGGGTGTTCTTTTTTTATTTGGCGTTGGGATTTTAGGGATATTTCCTTCCCCTGCAATGGCATCTCCAAAGCGAGGATTGATAATGACACCGCCTCGGGTGATCTTTGAAGGAAAAGACAGATCAGTGACCGTCAAAATGGTCAATCCCGAAGACAGGGAATATACGTTTGATATAAGTATTGTTTCCACCCGGATGTTGGAAAATGGCAAAACTGAGGAAGTTTCAGACCCCAATGAAGAAGAGCGTTTTGCCCAGAACATGATCCGGTTTTCACCGCGGCGTGCCACCATTCCGCCTAATGGATGGCAGACGGTGAGGCTCATGGTGAGAAAACCCAAGGACCTGCCGGACGGTGAGTATAGAAGTCAGCTTAAGGTCACCCCTGTCATCCAGCCAGATGCCAAAAATTCGAATCAAGATAACAATCAACAAGGCATTGGTATCACTATTGATATTGTATTCGGTGTGTCTATTCCGATTATTGTAAGACAGGGGAATGCGGCCGATATCCGAATCACCCCCCATGCCCCCAAACTAATCACAAAGGACAATGAATATTTTTTGGAGACAGAGCTCGAAAGAACAGGCCTGTTTTCAGTCTTTGTGGATGTCGAAGCATTTCTGATTCCTGCCTCTGGTGACCAACCCATCAAACTGGGTGAAAATAAGGGCCTTGCCATTTACACGCAAAACAAAAACCGGATGGTTCCATTGCCCATCAAAAATAGAGACCTTCTGACCAATGGAAAAATAGAGATCAAGATTTTTGACAGAGAAAAACAAAATACGCCTTTGATAAGCTCAAAAATTTTTGAACTCGATTAGATATGAAATGTTTCGATTCAGATATAGACGCTGGCTGTAAAATGCGAACGTATTTAATATACAATAGGCCACTGATGCTTTGGTTTCTTTTTAATCTTTCAGAAATTTGAAGATGAAAGGAATCACGATGAGAATAAGAACATCGCTGATGGGACCGTTTATCACAAATATCACCATCGAAAAAATCAGGCTGATGGTTGTCAGGTTGTCCAGGACAAGGGTATTCATGGTTTTCGGGTAAATCAGAAAAAACAGGATTTCAAGCACGCACACGAGAATCATTCCCCAGACTGCCCATTTTTTTTTGTTGAAAATGCCGATACTCACACAGAAGAACGGAATCGTCATGATGAGATAGCGAATGCCCATCGTTTTCAGAATCCCGTCCGGGCCGATCGGGTCCGTGAAAATCCATATGCAGGATTTAAGAATGCCCAGCCAGCCGATTGCCCAAATCTGAATGGAAAAATGAGGATTCAGCCTGTCTTCAGGAAAAAAAGTGATACTGGTTGTGTTATTCTCGTTCATTTCAAACCCTTTCGATTCTGAATATGTTAAAGTTGTCCGGTTTCAAAAAAAATCACGCTATTTGTTTCCCTTATAATAGGACATGGCTTCAGGAATCAGTTTTTTGATGTCCCGGATTCGTGTTGTATCCGACGGGTGCGTACTCAATAGTTCAGGTGGTTTTTTTCCACTGCCCTGCTGAGCCATTCTCTGCCAGAATGAAATGGCTGCATGGGGATCGTATCCGGCAATGGCCATAAAAATCAGTCCCAGATGATCTGCCTCACTCTCATGCAGCCTGCTGTAAGGCAGCATGAGGCCAAACTGGGTGCCCAGGCCAAAAGCCGCCATCCAGAGCATCCGGGTGGTTTCGGGCTTTTCTTCAATGGCTTTTGAAAATGCAATGCCGCCCATCTGGGCCATCAGCCCCTGACTCATTCTTTCACTGCCGTGCCTGGCAATGGCATGGGCAATTTCATGGCCCATGACAACCGCAAGCCCTGCCTCGTTTTCAGCCACAGGCAAAAGACCGGTGTATACGACAACTTTTCCGCCTGGCATGCACCAGGCATTGATTTCTTCACTTTCAACCAGATTGAATTCCCATGAGTAGTTGTCCAGCTGATGGGACATGCCCTGTTGGTTGAAATAGGCCTCAACCCCTTTCTGGATATTTTTTCCGACCCGTTTGACCATCTGTGCATCTTTTGTATTTTCTATTTTTTTATTGGTTTTTAAAAATTCGTCATATTGCTGGAAGCTCATGGAAAGCATGGTTGAGTCCGGAATGATGTTGAGCTGATGCCGGCCTGTCAGGGGCACAGTGGCACACGCCATCAGCATAAAGAAGAAAAGGAATACATAGAAATATCGAAAACATTTTTTCCGTTTCATCGTGCCTCGCATGGTCCTTTGAAATTTACGATGCGACTATAATACAAAAACGGTCAAGAATCGATACCAAAAAGTATTTTTATTGGACATTTGAAAGGAGACCCTATATAACCAGCCTGATTTTGAATACAAAAATGATTGATACATGGAAATCGCACACCTTAAATTGTATAAATGTATTTGGGCACGTCTTCGGTAAAAATGCCATAAGAAAAATAAAAAGAATCCGCTGATATGGATACAGTCAAGGAGGATTTATGATACGCACCTCTGATAGAAGATCAATGTTATCTTATGTTGTATTTGCAGTGCTGTTATCAATTTTTTCATCTGAAAACGCACTGGCTTTAAACGGTAATGATGATATTTTATCTGTCAAGAAGACGTCTCAGGCGTTCACGCGCATTGCAAAAACGGTCATGCCCACAGTCGTATTTGTTAAGGTCGAATATACCATTAAAGTAAGAAGAGACGGGGTGCCAAACCCGTATAATAATCCCTTTGACCTTTATGGGGAGGAATTTCTTGAACGGTTTTTTGGATTGCGGCCGCCCCACAGCATGCCTAAGGGTGATCAAAAGCAAATCGGGCAGGGGTCTGGTTTTATTATCTCAAAAGACGGGTATATTCTTACCAATCATCATGTGGTGGGTGAAGCAGATAAAATTACAGTGGTATTGCAGGGCGGTAAGGAATATGATGCCAAGCCGATCGGGACTGATCCGAAATCAGATGTTGCGATCATAAAAATAGAAGATGCAAAAGATCTTCCCGTACTGCCTCTGGGTGATTCAGATGCCCTTGAAGTAGGCGAATGGGTGATGGCTATCGGAAACCCTTTTGGCCTGTCCCATACCATGACAGTGGGAATCGTGAGCGCCAAAGGCAGGAATGCGGTGGGCATTACAGATTATGAAGATTTTATACAGACAGATGCCGCCATCAATCCCGGTAACTCGGGAGGGCCTCTCATTAACATCGATGGTGAAGCGATTGGCATCAACTCTGCCATTTTCTCGAGAAGCGGCGGATATATGGGTATCGGGTTTGCCATTCCCATTAACATGGTCAAGATTATTAAGGATCAATTAATCGATAAGGGGGAGGTCACACGCGGATACCTCGGTGTCGTCATTCAGGATCTGGATGCCGATCTGATCAAATCCTTTGGTCTTGCAATGGAAACACAAGGTGTTTTGATTGCTGACATATCGGAAGACTCTCCGGCTGCAAAAGCAGGCCTCAAAAGAGGGGATGTGGTGCTTCGCTTTGATAGCCATGATGTGGTCGATGTGAGACAATTCAGGAATCTGGTCGGGCTGACACCCCCGGGCAAAAAAGTGGACCTGATCCTCATTCGGAACGGCAAGAAGCAGGACTTCAAACTGAAAATGGGCTCCTTGAATGAAGAAGAGAGCAAGCTGGCCTCAGAGTCTGATATCCTCAACAAGTTGGGTATTAATGTGCAGGAGCTGACGCCGGATATCGCCCGGCAGTTCGGTTATGATAAACTGGAAGGGGCGCTTATTACAGAAGTGGAGTCTGAAAGTCCTGCCCAGGCCGCAGGTATCCGTCCGGGTATGCTGATTCTTGAAGTGAATCGAAATTCGGTAAAAAATACGAATGAACTGGTAAAAGAACTCGAGAATTCAAGAAAAACCGGAAAAGCGCTTTTTCTTTTAAGGGACAACAAATATTCCAGATATGTCATGCTGCACATTGAATAGGTTGGAGGGTTCATTGAGTTCATTGGGTTGTTGGTTAAAGGGTTAAATCCTTTAACCCTTACCCCTCAACTTTTACCTTTTTAAATAACCCAAGCAGCCCGTTAAACCCAAGCAACCCTTAAGTGTTGCAAGTATCCATTTTAAAAGCTTTCATGAGTACGCTGTGGCCGACCATGGAAACGCCGTGGGTGAGTGCATCGAAAATATCCCTGTCTTTCCATCCCATATCATGAAGCCCTGCTATATCTCTTTCTTCGACGGAATCCGGATTTTTAATTGCTTTTAACACAAAAAGAAGCATGGCCTTGTCCTTGTCTTCCAGCATGGTCTGTGAAGGATCACGGGTCAGATTTTCCACATCAGCATCTTGAAGCCCTTGCATTTTCAGAAAATTTTTATTCAGGTCCGTGCAATAGGCATAGTTGTGCATGACAGCAACCATATACCGGATATGGGATAAAAGAGGGAAGCCGAGCGTGGGATGCCCCATAAAATATGTCAGTGAGCCTGCCTGGATTTTCATCAGCTCCGGACTGACGCTTAAAAGTTCAAACGGTTTGGGAATCATGCCCACTTTTTCCATAAATCCGTCATAAATTGTCTTAACCTCGCCGTCTGCATTTTCCTTTGAAATCGTTTGAAGTAATGCCATTTTTTTTCTCCTTTTTAACGGTTTAAAAATAATATGAAACAGAACGTGTTTCCTGTGGTGTGAGCAAATAATCGACCGGTCGTCTATGCTACACCTAAAAAAAAATCAGGATTTAAGCAATTTCTCGAAAACCATTTTTTCAAATATCTGGAGAGGTTGAGTGCTCTTCATTACTTTCATTTGAAGGATTGCCCCCTCCCAGCTGCTGAAAATGAAGTCCGCTGTTTCTGCAATATCTATGTTTTTTGGCAACTCGGATTTGTCTTTGGCTTGCTCAAGAAATGCTGCAAATAACTGGCGAAGACCCAGAATGGATGCCTTGAGTTTTTCCCTGAAGTTTTCCGAAAGATCTCCCATTTCCTGAGACAGGTTTCCTATGGGACAGCCGCCTGCAAAGCGGTTGTTGGCAAACTGCATTGAAAATGCATTGAACATTTGCCTCATGCGTTTAACAGGCGTGCCTTCTTTGCCATTTAGGTATTCCAAGAATGTGGGTAGAAATAATTCGCCATAATAATCAATGAGTTGAATTCCCAAATCTTCCTTGCTTGTGAAATGAAAATAAAAAGAACCTTTGGGAACGCCTGCATTGTTAAGAATTTCCTGAATGCCGGTATGGTTAAACCCCTTATGGTAAATGAGTGTTGCTGCCGCGATTAATATTTTTTCCTTGGTTCCTGATTTTGTATTCATGAAAACGACTGTAATAGACCGGTCGTCTATTGTCAAGCAACATTATTAAAATAATGGCATCCGGAATGATTTATGGTAAATAATACGGTCATTGAGAAAGAGGTCGATCAGGTTTGATACGCTTCTACGGTTTTACACATGCAGGCATCACCTCAGAGCCGTTTTGGCTGATATGCGTGAAAACAGTTCCGACACCGTTTGTGACATCCGCTTGAGATACCATAGCACCCAGACTTCAGGCCCTACAGGAACGATACCTTTATTTTTCTTTACACCCTTAATCACGGCTTTTGCCACGCGATCCGGTGACCATCCGTATTTTTTGTAAAAATCGACCATCATATCCTGGGTGGTTTTGGCCCCTTCAAGAAGTGTTGATTTGCCGTCCTGAACGATATTCGTGTTGATTACCCCCGGACAGATGGCGGTGACACCAATATTATGTCTCCTTAATTCGGCTCTCAATACTTCTGAATATCCCACAACCGCAAATTTTGAGGCGGTATATGCGCCCAGCGGCACGATGGGGATCAATCCTGCGCCGCTTGCGGTGTTTACAATATGCCCTGATTTTTGTTTGATCATCTGTGGAAGGAAGCTGTTGATGCCATAGACGACGCTTAACAGATTCACGGACAGGACCTTTTCAAAATCAGAAACGGGGAAGAGCTCGGATGGGCCACCCCAGCCTATACCTGCATTGTTGTGCAGAATATCCACACGGCCAAAGGTATCAAGAACCAGGGAAGACAAGGCTGAGATCTGCTTGATGTCGGAAACGTCCGTCACTTTGGATATCACCTCAGCACCCATGTTTTTGATTTCTTTTTGAACCGTTTCCAGCCGATCTTCGTGAATATCCGAAATGACAAGCCTTGCGCCTTCTTTTGCAAATAAAATGGCGGATGCACGACCGATCCCTGAGCCTGCGCCCGTGATCACCGTTACTTTTCCCTTTAAATCCTTGATCCCCGGCATATTTCCTCCCGATTTTCCCTGTACACTAACAGAATATGCAGTTAATTTATTTTCAGGTAAAAATACTTCCTGAAATCCTGGAAGCGGCTGTTCTGCTAAACGGCTGTGGTTTATAAATAGTTAATGTCTGGAATAAATTCCACTTTTGGACTAAAATTGAGCGGGTGTCAAGGACTATTCCGGATATCTCCGGGAGCTTGGTGCGCATAGGTGTACTGAGTTCTCAGGACCGGACAGCATCATTTTCCTGAAGCAGGGATAAGGAATAAAAAGCAGGCTGTTTGTAATCCATTTCTGATAGTTGATGTGGATCTTCTCCATGGCCAGAATTGGCAGGAAGTACTGAGCCGCACCTGCGAAGTAAATAATCATCATCAGTTGCTCATACTTCCGCAGCCTGACCTTTTCGTCTGTGCTGAACCCTCTCAGGTGTTTTTCATGCCCCAGAGTGAGTTGCAAAAAATACATCACCTTTGAGATATGATTTTCATAAAATTATTCCACCTGTTTCTGCATGGCTGAAGGATAGGATGAAGTAATATACCAGCCCTCTGGATAATCAGTAAAAAAACCTTGCAATAATATGGTTTTTCAGATCAAGTAAAACAATCTCACAAAAAATCAAGTTTCAAAGATTTACAGATTCAATTTCCATACGCAGGTATCAGAATAAGTGCATGTCGTCTGGCGTGTTGGCTGATGAAGATGTTTCGTACAAAACATGGCGTTCGGGCATAAGCGGACCGGGATTCTTTTTATTATTTTCTGAATTGAAGCGACAATGTCTCAGAAAAAAAACAGATCAAGGGGGGAAACGAATATGTATGATGTGATTGTGGTCGGTGGCGGGTTTGGCGGTGCTGCTGCCGCGCAGAAATGTGCACACGCAGGTTTGAAAACGGTAATTTTTGAACGGGGAGAGCATGTGGGGGACAAGATTATTTCCGGGTTGACAATTCCTTTTCACGGGTTTTTGTTCGGGCCGGGTTTTATAAGGGATGGCAATCCTCCCATAGAACGGCCGGTGGACGGCATCATTAATTATATCATTACAGATATTGAAAAAGGGGATATCCATATAGAAGAAACCCTTAAGGTTCCCAAGCCTTTTTCTCCGGTTTTTGCCGTGGGGTATAATGCATACTGCAAGGATTTCTGCCAGTGGGAAATGGACGAGGCGGTAAAGGCGGGTGCGGAATTAAGAACATCTTCAACCATTGTGGCTCTTGTTAAGGAAAATGGCCAGGTCGTGGGCGTACAAACCGAAACCGGTGAAACCGTTCTGTCCAAAATCGTTATCAATGCAGAAGGTTCTCATGGACTTCTGGCCATAGGAGCTGGTATCCGGGAAAAATATCCGCCAGATACGATTTCTCTTGCCGACGTATATGTCTACGACATGGAGAAAAAAGATATTGACCGGATTTTCGGGTTTTCACTCCGGTTCTGTTGGGGCTGGGATGAACAACAGATTGCCCCTCCGTTGGGTCATGGAAATGGCCTGATGGTCTGGCCATACAGGGACAGCCTTCACCTGATGCAGGATCAGTGCTTGAGAAAGGATGACGGGCCGGTATACAATGTCGTGGCAAATTTAAAAAAATACCATGAAAACATCACAGCCAAACTGCCTTGGTGGCGAGACGAAATCAAACCTCATATAAAACTGAAAGCCCGGATGTGGGACGGGTTTGAAATATTTGTGGGCCTTAATGAGCGACTTCGGAATATGCCGAATTACGCACCAGGTATTTTATTGATAGGTGATGCAGCAGGTCTTGAAAACACGGAATTGTGTGATGGCGTTCCAACGGCCTGGTTTTCAGCGGATATTGCCGCAGATGTGGCCATAGAATCCGTGAAAAGGAACGATGCATCTGCCGCTTTTTTAAAACAATATGACGATCGTGTAAAAGCCCATCCGATCATTCAATGGGCGATCACATCGACCAATAGATACAATCTGAGATATGCCCAGAAAGATCATGATGAAGAAAAACTGAAACAGTGTATCCATGATGGATGGGGACTGGGTTTTGTAAAATACGGCAGCACGGCGTTAATGAAAATCATGCTTTTGTTTATAAAAGAAGATCCGTTAATCATTGGCCGATGGGTACGCATGTACCTAAGATATTTTTATAACTGGCACTATGCTCATTTTGGGGGCAGGGAATCAAATGGTTGTGACAAGACTGTTTCTGAAATCAAGAAAAATGGAAACGGGCTCAAGTCTTTTCTGAAAATCATGGATTTATATCTGTACCTTTGTGGTCCTGCACTTAAATTGTCTGCCCGGTTACTTCTTCCCTTATCCGGGTCTGCAAACTCCCTTATGCGAGCTGTGTTCCCTGTAATTGAACCGGTTTACCTTAAATTGGTGAAGCATTTTGAACCGAAATTCGAGCCTTTAAGTAAACGTTTTGTTGAGGCTATTGTACATTCCGATCCGTCTTTATTTCGATAATAAAAGAAAAGTGAGGTGCATATTGAATAAAACATATCCAGATATTCCCGGTGTTGAATGGATACAAGGCACCGGTGAATTTATTAAAATTGATACAGACAAGTGCACCGGCTGCACCAATTGCATTAAAGTGTGTCTGGGAAATTGTTATGGGTATATTGATAAAAAAGCGCATATCAAAACCCTGGATACCTGTATGGAATGCGGAGCCTGCTGGTATGTGTGTGATGCCCAGGCCATACAATTTTCATGGCCAAAGGGAGGGACCGGATTTAAAACAAAGTATGGATGATCCCCTGATTGTAAAAGTTTTGTATTCCTCAAAAATAATCTTTACTTTTTGGCTGTTTTCCATCATCAATACCGCGCTGTTTGACGACCATAAATTGTTAGGATTTAGAGGAATAATTATTTTGAATTATACATTATTTGATACACCTGTCATTAAGACACTCATGCGGTGGATGTCAGTTCTTATACTGAAAATGGCTGGCTGGAAATTGGAAGGAAACGTACCGGATGTTCCCAAATTTGTTGTTATTGCCGCACCTCATACATCCAATTGGGATCTTCCTTTTACCCTGTTTGTCGCACTTGCATTAAAGGTGAATCTATACTGGATGGGAAAAGAAGAGATTTTCAAAGCCCCTTTTGGCGGATTTTTCAAGTGGCTTGGCGGTATTCCTATAGACCGGTCCAAATCAAATAATATCGTGGAGGAATCGATTGAACAGTTCAGAAAAAATGAACGATTGGTTTTGACCGTGCCGCCGTCCGGCACCCGAAAAAAGGTGTTGTACTGGAAAACGGGGTTTTACCATATTGCAAACGGTGCAGGGGTCCCCATTGTATTGGGATTTTTAGATTATAAAAGAAAGGCCGGCGGTGTTTTGTCTGTGTTTTACCCCACAGGAGATATCGATGCAGATATGGAAAAGATTATAGAATACTATAGGGATGTTTCTGGAAAATTTCCTGAAAAGTCAATGGTTTACAAACCAAAATCCACGGAATCAGAAGTGTGATAGCCGTTTGGGGATACAATTCAATTCATTTTAGTCTGGTGTGACGAATTGGCAGGGCAGCAGGAAACTCCTTTTACGAATTCCTCGGATATATTTTCAAGCATGGCAATGAGCTTTTCATAGTGGGAGCCCTGCCAGTAAATTTGGCCACATGAGCTGCATATTCTGAAATCCGAATAGTAGCGTTTTGTTTTTGGTTCAAGTCTGTGAAAGATAACTTCCTTTTCCACATTCAGGATATAACTGTTACAGAGCAGGCACCTTGAAAATGTTTTAAATGGCCCTTTCAGACCAAAAAAATCAACGATTTCCTTTAGCTGCTGCTCAGGGTGAATCGCTTTTACAAATCTTCCAAAAATAATTTTTTTGCGTTTTAACAAGCCCATGTCCTTTGTCAGTACAATTCTTTGCTGCTGATGGGCTGCTTCCGCGATTTCTTCATCGCTTGCATCCGGAATATAAGCTGTATCAAGACCGATCAGCCTTAAAAGCTGAGAGAGTTTCCCCACATTAACATCAACAATAAAGCGGAACTCTTTCAAAGGCTGTTTCCGTAATAATGACGGTTTAAAAACATTGAAGGGCGCATCTACATGACGTATGTGAATGGATCTTGACTCACTTGGACGATAGCAGAAGTCAATTTCCCTGTTGTCTGCAAATATGTGGCCGATTTCCGTATGAGGAACCCCCAAAGATTCGATTATATCTTTGATGGTGGCCTTTCTTTGCAAGTTGTAGGAGAGAATCGGTTTCTGATGTTTTCGTTTCAGGAATGAAAGAAGCGGTGATGAAAAATGAAGGTGGACATGATTCATGACATTTACCAGTAGCTGCCGATGATAGAAAAAAATTCCCGATGGTTAAAGGTGTCGCTTTTTGTTGGCCAATTTAATCCGGTTTCAGAACATAAGAAGAACAGAAGGTGCGGGGCTGGTGGCACAATGAGATAGGCGCTCCTGATAATCAAGATTAAGGCCCTTATTAAAAGGGCAAGTCCTGACGCCTGGGACGAATGACCTCGAACCCGAAACTTGGACAGGTGCTCTGCCAGCCCCGCAACTTAAACCCAATAATATTTGATTGGGTTTGTCAATGGATTATCCAAAGAAATCATTTTCGTATATGAATATTTTTATTCAATGAAATGTAAAAAGGGTGTTGACATCAACAGGTATATGTGAAAAACTGTCGACAATCGACATTTGCTCAAATTGACAAAGATATTCTAACCTCACACGATAGTATTACCGATTGTTATGGGGGAATTTTATCAAGTTCCATATAAATTATTTACAGGAGGCAGCTAATCCATGAACTCATTTAAGGTAGCTCCCGGAGGGCGAAAATATACTGGTAAAAGCGAAGAACTGCTGTCGCTTTTAATTGCCGATATTTTGAAAACACGGGAAACAAAACAGGTGTTGGGCGTGCTCATACCAGAAATCATAAGAAACTGGGCCGGAGAGAGCCGTTTTAAACAAAAAATCACCAAGCCGGTTGAAGGGTTTGTCAAGAGAAAGCTTACCCAGCATTCTAATGGTGCCGGGGAAATTACACTACCCTCGCTGTTTGAGGATCCCCGGTTGGCAGATATGCTAAGACAGTTCCTTCCCGAAATCGTACATGGGCTGGTGAATGCCACAGGTGCTGTAATCAAGAACGCCGAAGCACTTCCATATGAAGAAAGGAAAGCTTTTTATTCCGATATGATAGCAGGCATCAATCAAAGCAGCTTTGGCGAGTTGTTGACGCTTGCTTTAAAAACTGCAAATGAAATTCATCAGGAAAACCCCCAGTATTTTACTGAAAAACTTGAATCAGGGGCTGTCAAACTGATTGAAGGCATTGATGTGGGAGAACTCAGGGATTTTTTCGACAATTCCAAAGACGATATCGATGCTTTCGTGAAAATGATTCTTGGCATATTCTGGCAATACCCGTCAAAACTTGTTCTTCTTCTGACATTTATCACAGATATTGTGAACATTCTCTCAATGTCTTTTTCTGAATTTTTAAGTGTACTGAACCGGATCAGTCCGGATTTGCTTACCGATGTTGTTTTTTCAATTTTCCGAGGAATAAATGGACGTTCTATCGGGAAACTGGTAAATGAAGGCGCTGAAATCATAAGAAAATTTCATACAGGTAACGCATTGATCGGTGAACCCGGAACAACCCAGTTGCCCATAGATTTGGGAAAGTTCATGGAAGATATTTTAAGTGTCATTGATAATACTGCCCTGTGGAAAGCAAAACTTGCCCTGGCAGAAGAAAAGGAAATTGTGTTCGATGTCCTTCGAAAGGTATTGAAAGAAGATCCGGACCGGTTTGAAAAAAGACTTACCAGCTATTCATTAAAGAAAAATTCCCAAATTCGTGAACTGAATAACAAATTTTCAGCCATTGAAAATCTGCCCGAGGAAAATGTGGCAGATGCGATCGAAAAAACAGCCATGAATATGGAAACAGAAGAAGCAGCGGAAGTAGTGAATCTTTTCATGCTTCTCATAAACCGCATCCGGTCGCTGAAGCCTGGAATTGCTTCAGGACTGGTTTCACGGTTTGTCAATTCTCTGGATCTTTTTGAGCTTCGGGACGGATTAAATGGGATAGGAGAAGACCTTTCAGATGATCTCATGCCGCTTGGAAGAGCTATAATTCCAAAGCTGGTTACAGGGATCTGTAAAACGCTTGAACCGATGGATGATGAATACGAGGAAGACGCAGCAGAGGCCAGACAATTGCTTCGATCATTACTTGCCAGAGAGGAGATAATACCATGATGGATTTGTTTTATGATGCGGCCACACGTATTCAAAGCCGGCCGATAATGGAATGGAAAGAGAAAGGAAAAAAGGTTGTGGGCTATACCTGCTCCTATGTTCCTTCAGAAGTATTTCATGCCATGGATATTCTTCCCGTTCGCATTCGGGGTATTGAAACGGAAAGCATGGAAATAGGCGATGCTTACTTTGGTCCGTATATCTGCACATTTCCGAAATGTATTCTTCAGCTTGCAGGGCAGGGGAAGTATACTTTTATGGATGGTGCAATAATAACACCGGGATGTGACTCCATGCGGCGGCTGGATGAGTGCTGGCGAAAAGCCGGAGAAACCCATGAAGGTATTGTCCCTTCATTTTTTTATTATTTTGATGTGCCCCATAAAACAGCACCCCATGGTATGAAATGGTTTACAGAGGAGATTAATCATCTGATATCCGCTCTGGAAAAACAGTTTGACGTCAAACTGAGTGAAGACAAATTAAGAGAATCCATCCATGAATACAATAAAGGCAGAATGCTGTTAAAAGAACTTGAAGATCTAAGATCCGGAAAAGATATCGTGATCTCGGGTAAAGACGCCTTTGCCGTTACCATGGCCGGCACGGTGATGCCTCGAAATGAGTTTACGTCTCAGCTTGGAAAATTGATAGAAGATCTCAAGAAGAAAAAGCCATCTGAAAATGATTCCAGGAAGCGCATTCTTGTCATCGGGAGCATCAGTGATGATATCAATCTGATTCAGTTGATTGAAAAAGAGAACGAGGCTGTGGTTGTTGCGGAGAATCTCTGTTTTGGTGTCCGCTATGAAGGGAACGAAATCGATGAAACCGGAGATCCTGTTCTGGCGCTTGCAAATGGGTATCTGGGCGAATCCACCTGTCCCAGGATGTATGGGAAATACAAAGAAAGACTTGCTGCCTTAAAGGAAATTATCAAGCGGGCAAACGTGGATGGTGTGGTGATGCAGAATATCAGGTTCTGCGATCTGCATGGTTCGGAAAACGGCCTTTTCGAACGTGATCTTGAGAAAGAAGGCATCCCCTGCCTGAGGGTAGAACGGGAATACGGACCTCTGGTTGAAACCGGACGGCTCAAAATGAGGCTGGATGCGTTTTTGGAAAGATTTTCAAGTTAAAATAAGTTTGATATAAAACCCCATTACGGAGGGATTATGAGACCCGAAATAAAAGAATACAATTTCGACTGGATGCTGGGAAGTATTCTCCACGCAGCAGCAAAAACAGCAGATGGCTCTCACAAGGAGTATGAACGATTGCTGGACTATACCCCTTATTTCAAAGGAATTCTGGCGCCGATCATGGATGAGGGAAAACCCGGTATTACCTTCCTTAAGCTTTTCAGTGAATATGTCAATGATATCGTTCATTCCCGCGATCAGGGGAAAAAACTGGCCATGACCACATTCTGTTTTTCTCCTGCCATCTTTCATGCGTTAAATGTTGTCCCGACCACGCTTGAGCTCCTGACGGCCCTGGGAGGTCTGATGTGGAAACGGGGGACCTTTGACTACCTGGATTACAGTGTTGAACTGGGACTCACAGAAACCGCATGTTCCGCCCAAAGAGGGGCCTTGGGCGCTTATCTTGGCGGACTGGCCACAGAGGTTGATTTCATTGTGTGCGATACACCTGGGGTGTGTGATACAAACGCCAATTCGTTTGCATTTGCAGCCAGTTATCTGGATAAACCCTATTATCAGTTGAACTATCCCCAGAAACTTGCAGACGATCGGACCGGAAAGTACCACATAGATGATTACAAGGAAATGATTAAATTTCTGGAGACCCACACCGGAAGAAAACTGGATCTGGACCGCCTGGGAGAAGTGCTGGAAGAAATAAAAAAGCAGGACAAGCTTGTTGCCGATCTTGAAGATATGCATCAGCTGAAACCCACCCCTATTCCTGTGATCTACAATTTGTTTATTTATGCCGGGCGGTTCATGTATGCAGGACTTCCCCTTTATACAAAGCTTCTTATAGAAATGGTGGAAGCAGCCAAGGCGAAAGCCCAGAAAGGGGAGTCCGGGCTTCGGTCCGGGAAGGAAAAACTCCGGGCATTCATGTGTTATATCGATCATTATACGTTGAATACAAAATTTTGGGAATGGCTTGATGATCACGGGATTGCTCATATGGGAGGTATCCTTTCCAGGACGTTTGCCGATGGGGACTGCTACCTGGAAGGGCTTGAAGGGTCGTCTTATAAAATAGATACATCCTCCATGGATAGCATGCTGGACAGCATAGCCCAGATGAATGCAAGGCTGCCCATGGTGAGGTCCATTCGCGGACAGTACGATAAACCCAATATGTGGCTTGATGAGACCCTTTCGCTGGTCAAAACGTTTAAAGTGGACTGTGTCCTTTACAATGGTACGCCAGGGTGCAGAAATACATGGGGTATGGTAAAGCCTTTTGCCATGGAACTTGAAAAAAACGGATATCCAACGCATATCATGAATGCCGATGCATTTGATGACCGCGTAGAATCATGGGAAGCCACAAAGGAAAGGCTGGATGAATTTTTCAAAGTAAGGGGGTTGATATGATACGGGTTGCAGGTTGCGATGTTGGGTCTTTGACCTCAAAAGCTGTTATCATGGAAAAAAATAGAATCGTTGGATTCAGCATCGTAAAGTCAAAGGCAAAGCCTCAGGATTCGGCTGATGAGGCCATGCAGGCTGCGCTATCTCAGGCGGATTGCGGATTGGAAGATATAAAATATTGCGTGGGTACAGGTTATGGCAGAGACCAGATTTCTTTTGTCGATGAAGCCAGGTCGGAAATTGCCTGTCACGGAATGGGCGCAAAATGGCTTGTTCCTTCAGTCAGGACAATCATCGATATTGGCGGTCAGGACTGCAAGGCGATCCGCATTGATAAAAACGGCAAGGTTGAAAAATTTATTACCAACGATAAGTGCGCTTCCGGTACGGGACGGTTTCTTGAAGTGATGGCCAAAGTTCTTAATATCGGTGTGGATGAGCTTGGCGAGTTGACCGATAAAGCTCAAACACCTATCACGTTTGCTTCCATGTGCACGGTCTGGGCACAGGCAGATGTGATCAAATATATCAATTCCGGGTATTCCATAGAAGATATTGGCGCAGGTATCAATGCGGCTATGGCAAAACGGGTGGCCATGCTTGCAAATGCCGTCAAGGCAGAAAAGGATGTGTGCATGACAGGCGGTGTGGCAAAAAATAAAGGCGTTGTTTCCACACTTGAAAAAGTGATTGGTGTTAAAATCAAACGGGTCAGAAAAGCAGATCCTCAAATTGCCGGCGCAATTGGTGCGGCACTTTTTTCACAGGCAAGATTAAATGGAGGAGGGGACAAATGATCTTTGCAGGATGTGATGTGGGTTCACTGACCGCAAAAGCGGTCATTATGAAAGACAATGAAATTATTTCAAGTGCGGTCGTCAGAGCAGGTATAAAACCGGAAGAATCGGCTCTGGCCGTGTTTCAGATGGCACTGGGTCAGGCCGGACTTCATATGGATGATATTACGTTTTCAGTAGGAACCGGGTACGGCAAGGAAAGAATACCTTTTGTCAAACGGTCTGAGTCTGAAATTTCCTGCCACGCAAGAGGCGCATTCTGGCTGATGCCTTCTGTTCGCATGATTATAGATATCGGCGGGCAGGATGCCAAAGCCATAAAAGTGGATGACAGCGGGAAGGTTATCCGGTATGTATATAACGATAAATGTGCATCCGGCACAGGACGTTTTCTTGAAATTATGGCAGATGCACTTGAGGTGAAACTCGAAGACATGGGATCATTTAGTGAAACATCTGAAGAGAAGATAACCATTTCCAACCAGTGTGTTATTTTTGCGGAAACGGAAGTTGTATCTTTGATCAATGACGGAAAAAGTTCATGTGATATTATAAATGGCCTGCACCATGCCATGGCCAATCGCGTGGCGTCCCTTGCAAAGAGTATAGGGGTTTCGGAGGACGTTGTGATGACAGGCGGTGTTGCGAAAAACAGCGGTGTTTTCAAAGCACTTTCAGAAGGTTTAAGTGTTCCTGTTAAACCGTTGAATGGCATTGACCCACAGCTAAACGGAGCGCTTGGTGCGGCATTACTGGCTGCTGACAGCATATAGCTGGATGTTTCCCTCAGGTATAAAAAATATAAGCAGGTGATCGATAGGAAACCTGAGTATGCGATACTCAGGTTTTCATCTTGTCACGATAAAAACGGTTGCGGAGTTAAGGGTTGATGGCGCGTGAGAAAAAAGATCATACAACAATCATAGCTGTATGCGGTAAGGGTGGCGTAGGTAAAACCTCTATAAGTGCCATGATCACAAAAATTGTTTCAGAGGATCCGTCACTGAAAATTCTCTCGATTGATGCCGATCCGGCCACAGGACTTGCCACATCCCTGGGATTTAACGCCGAGAGAACCGTGGATGACATCCGTAATGATTTGATTCAAAGGGTGGAGCAGGGACTTTCCGGCGATAAACAGGAAATAGTGACCCAACTCGATTATGAAGTGTTTGAAGCCATCAGGGAAAAAGGAAACATTGCCTTTCTGGCTATCGGAAGACCGGAAAAAGACGGATGCTATTGCCAGGTCAATCATATTCTAAAGGATATCATTGCATCGATTGCGTCGCATTTCGATTTTGTGATTATCGATGGTGAGGCAGGCATTGAACAGGTCAACAGACGTGTGATGGAAAAAGTGACCCATCTTGTCCTTGTGTCAGATGCCTCTAAAAAGGGATTGAATGTGGTGGCATCCATCAAGGATGTCTCCGATCAGGCCATTCAATATGAACAGGCCGGGCTTGTCTTGAACCGTATCAGAGATAAAAAGGAGCAGGAAGCTTTGAACATCCCTCCTTCACTCAAGCTTGTCGGATGGCTTCCCGAAGACGAGGTGATCCGAAAGTTTGATATAGAGGGAAAAAGTATCCTTGACATGCCGGGCAGCATCGCTCAGTCTGCGTTGAAAAATGCCCTGAGGGTCATGGGGCTTTCTGTCTGACCCAAGCGGTTATTGGAAAAATGGCTTTCCTTTTATGATAATCGTTGATATAACATCTTCATAATGTTGATAATTTTTTTATTGCTTCCACCCGATCGGGTTTTACCTTAAAAGAAAGAGACCATACCATGGATGCTGCCATCGTAAATTCATGTGTTGAATCGATTGTAACCATCCTTGAAACCTATTCTGTCGGAGATATTAAAGCGATAAAACCGTATTTGAAAAAAGGCGCTGCCATTCGGGGAGATATCGCCGGTATTATGAAACTGGGTGGCGAGTTCAATGGCAGCGTTGCTGTGACATTTACGGCAGAGTGCATTTTAGGAATCGTTTCCAATATGTTCGGTGAAGAAATGACCGAGATGAACGATGAAATAAAGGATGCCGTGGGTGAAATGGTGAACATGATGGCCGGGCAGGTCAATACCAAGATGACTGAAATGCAGAAAAAACTCAAGGCCAGTTTTGATACTGTTTATTTAGGCAAGGATCATCCGGTCAGTCATATTGAGGGGCGTCCGGTGATTGCCATGCCGTATAAGTCAACTGCGGGACGGTTTGGTCTTGAGGTCTGCTTCGAAAAGTAAAAGAATTTCACTTTAAACCGATTGCGGCATACTTGCCTGTTCGGGTGACGTTCCGATAATATGGGTCACCACCTTGTTACGCCCGGTCTTTTTTGCTTCGTAGAGTGCTGAATCGGCCAATTTTAAAATATTATCCGGTGTGGACATCCTGGTATTGGGTTCCGCAACACCCTGGCTGACTGTAATTTGAATTTTAATGCCTTCGTAGTCAAATGCCATGCCTTCAATTTTTTTCCGGATATGTTCTGCCAGTGTCTGGGCAGATTGGATTGAGGTTTCCGGAAGCAGGCAGCAGAATTCTTCACCGCCATACCTTGCAATGATATCCGCACCTCTGATCCTGGAAATAATGGTTGATGCAAATGATTTCAGAATATAATCGCCTGCAAGATGGCCAAAATTATCATTCACTTTTTTAAAAAAATCAATATCCTGCATGACCAGACTGAAGTTTGTATTGTAGCGCTTGTATCTCTCAAATTCTTCCCTCAACCGGGTTTCAAAGAATTTCCGGTTATATACGCCTGTCAGTCCATCTCTTGAATTCATTTCAACAAGCTTGTTTTCATAAGCCGCCACTTCAGTCACGTCCTGAACCATAATATAAAGGTAGGAAATGGCATTGTTTTCGTCTCGAAGCGGCCCCAGAGTGCAGTTCTGCTGCATGAATTTGAATTTGCAGTTCAGTGTATTAACCGGTTTAAATGGGAAACAGTATTGATGAAGTTTTTGTGAAAAAAATGAAAAATTACCAAAAGCAAAAACCGATTTACAGCTTCTCAGGAACCATTTATTGTTCAGTGCCGGATAATGATCGAATAGGGCATTGCCGATAATTTTTTTCCCGGAAATGCCGCTGTGAATTTCCATCCATCGGTTCCACTGATATACCTTCATATCTTTATCGAGAATTACAATACCTACGTTGACCATTTCGAAAATCTGGTGAAAAATCATTCGTAGGACTCCATAAAGGCATTCAGTGCTTTCCTTAACCAGCCGATGCACTCGCTGTTTGTGATGATTAGTAGAAATCCGTTGATATTTTTCTTTTCAAACTCAAAAACAGTTTTCATGATGATGGCAGACTGGTTAAGATCGAAAGATTCAATCAGGGTGGTTTTGCTTTCACCTGTCTGGGTAATGGCCTGTGGGGGTGAATATGTGACAAAGGTATCCAAAAGGTCAGCGACCTTTCCAACGCATGCGCCAATCAGAATGTTGCCTATTTCCACAAGCATTTCCTGCTCGAGAATGGCAAGAGGCCTTTCAAAGGTTTCCTGTTCGTTGTGGTCCAGAACGCTAATAAGATCTTTGCCTGTGCGATCCGGAAACACGAGAAGACCGGAACCATTAAAATCGCCCCAGAATTTCTGCTCGACGATACTTGATTCACCTTTGAGCTTGATTGTTTCATCCAGATATTTGGGCAGGTCTCCCACTCCAATAACATGGATATCCGGTACATTGAGCACAACATAGATATCGATAATATTGGCCAGATCTGCTGTGGCGTTCCCAAATGCAATATTCATTATTTCTTGCAGAATATCTTTTTCTTCTTCAGAAAAAATGTTTTCATGGCTAGTATTCATCAGTGGCTCTCGCAATTCCTTTTAATTTATTATCTGCTTTTTGAATAATATCTTTAATAGACTGGACTTTTGCAGGTTTTTTTATAACGGTATAAGCGCCGTATTCCATGACGGTTGAAATGGATTTAGGCTGAATATCAGCAGTTAGAATAATGACTATTGCGTCTTTGTCCAAAATTTTTATTTGTTTGAGTGCATCATAACCGTCAAGCACAGGCATGGTCAGGTCGAGGAAAACAATATCAGGTGAAAATTCCTTAAATTTATCAACACCTTCTTGGCCATCTATCGCTTCAACGATTTCGTATTGGTCTTGATCCAGAATACACTTCTTCAGCATTTTGCGGGCAACAGGCGAATCATCCACGATTAAGATTTTTTTAATCATTCTTTATCCCTATATTATTCCTGCCTTTGGCAAAAAAGTTGCATATGCCAATCGCTTTTTTAATACAAAATATTTTAATTTTAATATAGTAAAGGTTAATTAAGATTTTATATTATATTTTCAAAAGGCCCTTTTGTTGAATACCTGAAATGTAATTTTGCTATGTTGGGTTATATATAGCAGGTAATTTACTATTTATAGAGCATCATTTACCAAATTTTCGGCTCTGCCGTATCTCTCCAGTACAAATGTCGATAGCCGTTTTCGTATTCAATCCTGTTTATAAAAATGGGTCAATTGCTTAAATATTCTATTTGTATGGGAAAAAAACTCGACTGTCAAGAGTGCAGGCATAAGATGCCAGACTATTTTATGCCTGAACGGTTAATATATTTCAAATTCATCATCTTTTTCATCCTTCAGGTTCAGGTTAAATCCGCTGCGTTCACTTTTTTTTTCCATTTCGATTGCAGGCTTGGCGTTTTTCGATTTAGAAACCGGCCTGGATGAATAAGAGCCAATGCTGGTGTTCTTTTTCAATGATATATTCTTGGATAGTTCTGTTTTGAACTCGGGAAGTTGTAAAATTATTTTTTCTTCAACCTGGAAAATTGAAATAATTTCCTTCAGGTATTCTGCCTGGCCGGATAACTCTTCACTGGTTTCGGCCATTTCTTCGGTTGATGAAGCATTTTGTTGAATAATATCGTCAAGTTGGTTAATAGCGCCAGATACCTGCTGGATGCCATTTGCCTGTTCTGAGCTGGCGGCACTGATTTCCTGGATTAATTCCGATGTCTTTTTGATATTGGGCACAATATTGTCAAGCAGTTTCCCTGCTTTTTCAGACACTTCAAGGCTGGAGGTTGAATATTCGCTGATTTCCTGTGCTGCTCGCTGGCTGCGTTCAGCCAGTTTGCGAACCTCAGCGGCAACAACGGCAAATCCTTTTCCATGCTCTCCTGCACGCGCCGCTTCAATCGCTGCATTTAAAGCCAGCATGTTTGTCTGCCTGGCGATTTCCTCAATAATTTTTATTTTTTCCGAAATTGTCTTCATGGCGGCTACGGTTTCAGCTACAGCCTTGCCACCTTCCACAGTATCCTTTGATACTTGCTGCGCCATTGATGCAGTTTCTCTGGCATTGTCCGCATTTGCCTGAACCGTACTGTTCATCTGCTCCATGGAGCTTGATATTTCTTCCACGCTTGCAGCCTGTTCCGATGCCCCTTCGGCCATTTGCTGACTGGCCGTATTAATATGCTGGCTGCCTGTTGATACTTGATTGGAAGCTGTCTGGACATTGACGACAATTTTAGTCAGATCCTCAACCATTTTACTTAATGATTCCATGAGACTGTCGTTTTCAGACCGCTTTTCAATAGCCACCTTCAGATTTCCTTTGGAAATTTCCTGAGAGATTTTTGAAACTTCATTCGTTGCATGAATGAGGGCATTCACATTATTTTTAATCTCATTAAAACTGCCTTCGTACGTGTCTTGTATCTGTTCCGGAATATCACCTTTTGAAATCCGGTTGATGTAATTAGCGGTCATATTTATGGGCTTTACAAATGCTTCAATGAGATCGTTGATATTATTGACCAGGTGATTCCATCCCCCCTGAAACTGTTCACTGTTGCCCCGAACATTCAATTCACCGTTCTTTATGGATTCGGATAGTTCATTCATTTCGTTCGAAACCCGATTGAGGTTTTCGACCATGGTGGAAAGCGATTTTCCGAGAATATCCACGTCAGAAAGAATTTCAACCGCCGTCGATAATTCTCCATTGGCAATTTTTTCAGCAACAATGGCTTTTTGGCTCAGGCTGTCACGCATCTTGTCCATGGCGGTTAAAAGCTGTCCGATTTCATCTTTTCTTTTTGTCCCCAGTTGCATGGACGCGTTTTTACCGTCGGATATATTCTCTTTTGACTCTTCCAGACGTGCATTGAGATTGCCCAATCTCAACTGATCTGCAAATTCGACAACCTGAATAATGGGTTTGGATATTCCCTTGCTGATGATCCATGCAAAAGCCACTCCAATAAGAATGCCGGCCACCAGGATGAAAAACAGCAAAAAAGAGGTCTTTTTATAAGTTGCCTGTGCCAGTTGATTTGCCTGTTCCGCAATGGTGAGATTGATTTCAGTCAATTTGTCGATTTGGTCGCGCATGGCCTCAAATTTATTTTTTGCCAGGCCTTTGGTTAAATCGATGGCTTCCCGTCGGCCATTTCTCGTATCTTCTGTCCGGTTTTGGACGACTCGGGCCGTGACGCCCTCCCATTCCGTTCTTGCCGATTCGAATCGTGGAATTACGGAAAGCTCTTCAGGAGAGGATGCCAGCTTTTTGTATTTGGCCCACCGTTCCTGGAATTGTTTCATATTGGTGTTATAATCATCCGTTAATTCTTTAAAGTCATCTGACTGCACATCTATAAACATCATGGAGCGTTCTGCGACAATCAGTTGCTGCAGATCACGATCTGACTCCAGGAGATAATCAATGCTTGGGAGCCTGACAGAAAATATGGCATTCAGTTGGGCTTGAATTTTGTTCATGCTGAAGAATCCTGAAAAACCTATCACGCCCATCAGGACAATCATGGTCAGAAAACTGATCAACAGTTTTGTTCCTACCCTGAGGTTACTAAAAAAATGCATGGCTTGCTCCTTTCGTCAGAAATGAATTTTTTGTAAAAAATTGCAGATACTTCAGATTATTTAATTCAGTTTGAGGCGCTGATTCCCCGTTTTGAAAAACTATTTGAGCAGAATGTGTTTTGCGGCCGTAATAAGTCTGTTTGAGATCAACGGTTCATCAATGTGGAATGGCCACCGCCATTTTAGGGTGAATATCGGGTGACAGCAATTCGTCATTCCAATATTTTTATCACTTATATCATTATTCTTGTGATCAGACAATCATATATCGTCCGGATTCATGTGATGCATTTTAAAAGACATATTACATCAATGTGCTGAAGTACCATTTAATGATTGTGGGGCCGTAAAAAAGGTAGAGTACCGCACCTGCTGAAAGGAAAGGTCCAAAAGGTATGGCCAGTTTCATATTCATGGTCTTTGCATAAATCATGGTGAGCATTCCGGCTATTGTTCCTATGGCTGATCCTGCAAAAATGGTAAAAAGCACACCCTGCCATCCCAGAAGGGCGCCTATCATGGCGAGCAGTTTGATATCGCCGCCGCCCATACCCTCTTTGGCAGTGAGCATCTTGTACGTCCAGGCAACGGCATAAAGACTTCCCCCACCGGCAAGAACGCCAATCAGCGAGTCTTTCAAGGTCATTGTGTCCAGTATACAGGCAAACAGAATGCAGACAGGTATACCAGGAAGGGAAATAACATCCGGGATGATTTGATGATCAATATCAATGAAGGTGATCACAATCAGCGCCGAGATAAAGATGAAATAAATGAGACCGTCAATAGAGAGGCCGAACCGGTAGTATACAAAAAGGGCACTCACTCCTGTAATCAGCTCTGTGATCGGATACCTCATGGAAATCCCGATATGGCAGTTTCTGCATCTCCCTCTGAGGATGAGGTAGCTCAATACCGGTATGTTGTCGTAAAATTTCAAAAGAGTGTTGCAGTTCGGGCAGGTTGATCCGGGAAAAATAATCGATTTTGATGCCGGAATCCGAAAAATGCATACATTAAGAAAACTGCCGATACATAGGCCATATAAAAATACAATAGTATCCATGATGTAAGGGTTCATTTTTTAGTCTTCAAGGTAAAAGTTGGTATTATTATTTAAAGATTTAATAAGTTAAGACAATTAGTTAAAGTGACATATGCAACAGGATAATTGTATTGTGGAAAAAAAGCAAGGTTGTTGTTGTAAAAGAAAAATTATGTCTTATTATTACGTATCCTGAGAAGGGAAGTTCTATGAAAGGTGTGCAATAAATATTAATGAGTGATTATAATTAACCTGACTTAAAGAGTTATGAGGATATAATGGCTGAAACCGACAATGACGATCTTATAAGTATTATTGAGGAAGAAACCGAAAATGGTGTTGAAATTCCTGATATTCTCCCCATGCTTCCTGTGAGGGATGTGGTTATTTTTACGGACATGCTGCTTCCCTTGTTTATCGGGCGGGATAAGTCTATCAAGGCAGTTGAGGAATCCGTTGAACAGAATCGCTTTATTTTTCTTGCGGCACAGAAAGATCCGGTAGTTGAAAATCCAAAAGAAGATGAAATCTATCATGTGGGAACAGTTGCAAAAGTATTAAGAATGCTGAAACTCCCTGATGGCCGCATGAAAGCCCTTGTCCAGGGAGTGTGCAAGGCACAAATTGTTGAATACATAAAGAAAAAATCTTTTTACCGGGTAAAAATAGAAACCATTGAAGAAAAATTGGTCGAAGACATCAATATCAACATCGAAGTGGAAGCGCTGATGCGCAATATCCGGGAACAGAGTGAAAAAATTCTTGCATTACGCGGGGAAATGACCGGAGATATCGGTATTATCCTGGAGAGTATCAAGGACCCGGGAAAGCTCGCAGATATAGTGGCTTCCAATCTGAAGCTGAAAGTGGATGATGCACAGGTTCTCCTTGAACTGTTTGATCCGGTCGAACGGCTTCAAAAAGTGAACGGTTTTCTTTCAAAAGAGCTTGAGCTTTCTGCTGTTCAGGCGAAAATACAATCTGATGTGAGAGATGAAATCTCAAAAACACAGCGCGATTATTATCTGAGAGAGCAAGTGAGAGCCATTCACAAAGAACTGGGTGAAAGAGATGAAAAAGCAGAAGAGCTGGCTGAATATACAAAAAAAGTGTTGAAAGCGAAATTGTCAAAGGAGGCCGACTCTGAGGCCAAGCGACAGATAAAAAGGCTCAGCCAGATGCATTCGGATTCGTCTGAGGCATCCATTATCAGAACCTATCTTGACTGGCTTGTGGAAATGCCCTGGAGTAAATCTTCAAAAGATGTCTACAATATTAAAGTGGCAAAAACACAGTTGGATAAGGAACATTTCGGACTGGAAAAAGTCAAGGACAGAATTCTTGAATATTTGAGTGTCAGAAAACTGAATCCCCAGATGAAAGGCCCTATATTATGTTTTGTAGGTCCTCCGGGTGTGGGGAAGACATCTTTGGGCAAAGCGATTGCCAAAGCGGTAAAGCGGAAATTTGTTCGCATGTCATTAGGCGGCATCCGTGATGAAGCAGAAATAAGAGGTCACAGGCGCACATATATCGGTGCACTTCCGGGAAGGGTGCTTCAGGGGTTGAGACAATGTGAAACAAATAATCCAGTATTTATGATGGATGAGATCGATAAAATCGGTTCAGACTATCGGGGCGATCCCTCTTCAGCGCTTCTTGAGGCGCTTGATCCTGAGCAAAATTTCGAATTCAGCGACCATTATCTGAATCTGAATTTTGATCTTTCAAAAGTCATGTTTATTCTCACCGCAAATATTACGGATACGATTCCCACAGCGCTTCTTGACCGTATGGAAATAATCAATATTTCCGGCTACACATATGATGAAAAGCTCGAGATCGCAAATACCTACCTTCTGCCACGCCAGATAAAAGAAAACGGGCTTCAGAAAAAAACAGTCAGTATCAGTGCCAGTGCCATGACGCTGATCATTAATGAATACACCTCTGAAGCAGGCGTCAGGAATCTGGAAAGAGAGCTTGGATCAATTTGCAGAAAAATAGCCAGAAAATTTGCAGAAGGTGAAAAGGGGACTGTTCAGATAACCAAATCAAATATCCATAAATACCTGGGGATTCCCAAATACCAGCCTGAAATGGATCAGGATGAAAGTCAGGTTGGACTCTCCACAGGACTGGCCTGGACTCATGCAGGCGGTGAGGTGCTTTATGTCGAAGCGTCAAACCTGCCGGGTAAAGGGGAGTTGATCCTGACCGGTCAACTGGGGGAAGTGATGCAGGAATCGGCAAGGGCGGCCATGACCTTTACACGGTCAAACCTGAAAAATTTCGGGTTAGATGAAAATTGCATGGAACAGCTGGATACTCATATTCATGTTCCGGCGGGTGCCATTCCGAAAGATGGTCCGTCCGCAGGAACGGCGATGGCAACAGCATTGATTTCAACTGTGACCGGTATCCCTGTAAACAAGGATGTGGCGATGACCGGCGAGATTACTCTGCGAGGAAGGGTCCTCCCCATAGGCGGTCTTAAGGAAAAATCACTGGGCGCACTGAGAGCCGGAATTAAAACCGTGATCATGCCTGAAAAGAATCTGAAGGATCTTGACGAAATTCCTGAGAATATTAAACGGAGTCTCAAATTCGTTCCTGTAAGCCATATGAATGAAGTCCTTTCTATTGCATTTACTGAGGATGTGTTCAAAAAAGCCAAGTCATTGGAAAAGAAGAAATTATCCGGAAAAGCGGAAAGGAAAAAAGCAGCCCGGAAAAAGAAATGATGAGAATACTGGCTGTTGATACAAGCACCATGAGCTGCAGTGTGTCTGTTCTTGACAGCGGTTTGGTTATAGCTGAGAAAACGCTTGTCAGCAAAGAGACCCATTCAAAACATCTTCATGAGATGATTGAGCGTGTGCTTGATATGGCGGACCTCGATATCTCGGATGTGGACGGGTTCGCCGTTACTAAAGGCCCGGGTAGCTTTACAGGCTTGAGGATAGGCGTCAGTGCGATTAAAGGACTCGCATTTGCTCTGAATAAACCGGTTGTTGCTGTCTCATCTCTTGAAGCTCTGGCGTGGCCATTTTGTTTTTCATCCATACGGATTTGCCCGATGATTGATGCCAGAAGAGGAGAGGTTTACACGGCACAGTATGTCAGTAAAAACGGGATGCTGGAAAAAATTATTGATGACAGCGTCCTATCACCTGAAAAAGTTGTGGCTGATTTAAAGGACCCAGCCCTTTTTATCGGTTCGGGCGCATTGGCGTATCAGGAAATATTAACGGGGCATCTTGGTGCATCTGCCCATTTTGTTCCACCCCATATGAACGTTATCCGGGCGGCTGCTGTGGGTGAGCTGGGATTCAGAAAATTCGGAAAAAGAGAAAACGATGATGTGCATTCTTTTAAACCGAGATATATCAGAAAGTCCGATGCAGAACTGAATTTTGCTAAATAGTCCGACGGGTTATGATTGACATCATATCCTATATTTGATAACACCTATCAACTTATTATTTGTGGGTTAATTTTTTTTGGTCTGGCAGGTGGTTTGCATGAAAAAATTTGAATGGTCTGATCAGCCGCAACAAACGGCATATCCAGTTGCCAAGGCCGGATATCCCTTTATTTTTTCTGCGGCATTTGTGACTTTGGTTCTGGCCTTGATTGGGTTTAAGGGGCTAACGTTTGCAGGGCTTTTGGTAACGCTTTTTATCTGTTTTTTTTTCAGAGATCCGGACAGGGTTATCCCGGTTGATGAAAACGGGATTGTGTCGCCTGCAGACGGAAAGGTCGTTGTCGCAGAGGTCGTTGAACAGAATGATTTTATTGAAGGCCGTTCAATGAAGATCAGTATTTTCATGTCGGTTTTTAATGTCCATGTCAATCGCATACCTTTTTCCGGAATTGTAAGAGACATATTGTATTTTCCTGGCAAGTTTTTCAATGCAAATCTGGATAAAGCGTCAAAAGACAACGAACACAATGCGATTATTGTTGAAACTGAAGAAAAAATTACATATGCTGTTGTACAAATCGCTGGCCTGGTGGCACGCCGCATTGTTTGCGGACTGACAAAAGACATGATTGTAAAAAGGGGACAGCGTTTTGGACTGATCTGTTTCGGTTCACGGCTGGATGTTTACCTGCCGGAAAACATTAAACTGAACGTATCTGTTGGCGACACGGTTAAATCCGGAGCCACAATTTTAGGCTTCATGAAATGAAAAAGAAGAAAAATCAGGTGAACAAATTACGGCGGGGGATATATATTCTGCCGAACCTGTTTACTTCTATGAATATTTTCTGCGGATTTTATTCCATTATCGCATCTATTCAACACAATTATGAAGCAGCAGCTGTCAGTATCCTGATTGCTGTGGTCTTTGATTCCCTGGACGGTAAAATTGCAAGAGCCACAAATACCACAAGCCGGTTTGGCGTGGAATATGACTCATTGGCAGATCTTATTTCTTTTGGTCTTGCCCCTGCGTTGATGATCTACTTATGGATGTTGCAGGGCTTTGGTAAAACCGGCTGGCTGGCAGGTTTTTTGTATACCATCTGCGGCGCATTGCGTCTTGCCCGGTTCAATACATTGACAGGCGTTATTTCAAGCGAGTATTTTCAGGGACTTCCCATACCTGCCGGTGCAGGTATGTGTGCGTCAACTGTTTTATTTATCACCAAGTATGATTTTAGTTTTCTTTATCAGCCGGTCATGATTTTAATTATGCTCTATATTCTGGCTTTTCTGATGGTTAGTTCGATCAAATACAACAGCTTCAAAAAGGCCGAGTTATTTACACGTATCCGTTTCAGTGTATTGGTGATTATCATTCTCACCTTTGTGTTTATTGCCGAACGAATGCAGGCAGCCTTTTTTGCATTGGCAGTAGTATATGTCATATCCGGTCCAATTACCTATATCGTGTGGCATAAACAGAACAAAAACATGGAGGTAGAGATAGAGATAGAAGACCATTAGGCAGGTTATTATGATAAATGAGACGTTGTCAGAAAGAAAATCGGTTCAACGGTTAAACGGTGAATCGATTTGTCATTTTTTTTATCCTGGCAACATGAGTTATTAACAAAAAACGATGAATTACAGGAGTGGGCAGTTGGAACGTGTACCGATTACAAAAGAAGGGCATGCGGCGCTGAAAAAGGAACTTCAGCACTTAAAACAGGTGGAACGGCCTAATAATATCAAGGCAATTGAAATTGCGCGTGCTCACGGCGACTTGTCCGAGAATGCCGAATTTGATGCAGCCAAGGAACGACAGTCTTTTCTTGAAGGCCGAATCGCTGAACTTGAGTACAAGGTGGCCAATGCTGAAGTAATTGATCCAACCACACTTCCTAAAGACAAGGCTGTATTTGCGTCCACTGTTTTACTGGAAAATGTAGATACGGGTGAGGAATTTACCTATCAGCTCGTTGGGCAGGATGAATCAGATATAGACAAGGGGAAGATTTCAGTTTCTTCTCCTCTTGGAAGGGCTATTCTGGGGAAGACATCAGGGGATGAAATTATTGTTCAGGCCCCTGGTGGCAAGCGCAATTACGAGCTGCTTGAAATTATTTAGCGTCCGAATAGGCAGCAGGCGTTAATGATGTCATGTCCCAATTAGATATTAAATAAAATCAAGATATACTCCGTTTATCAATCTCGTTAATTTTAAGGAGGTTCAAGTGGCAAGAGTTACTGTTGAAGATTGTCTGAAAAAAGTGCCGAATCGTTTCATGCTTGTTCATATGGCGGCAAAAAGAGTTCGGCAGATTCGTGAAGGATCTGAATATCTCATCGAATCGGCCAAGAATGAGGATATTGTCATATCACTAAGAGAAATTGCCGCAGGCAAGGTAACAATGAAGATGAATGAGGCGTTGCCACAGCAAGAAGACGACTGAAACAGTCACCCCTTCAGGCAATTGTTCTGCTGTTAGAATTTTTTATAAGAAACATATATTTCAGATGATAGATATTCAGAAGCAACGGGATGACAGAAATATTCCCATCGATAAGGTGGGGGTTAAAAATCTCAGGTATCCCATAACCGTTTTGGATCGGGTGAATGGTTATCAGGCAACCGTGGCATCCATCAGTATGTTTGTTGATCTTCCCCATCAGGATAAAGGGACTCATATGAGCCGCTTTGTGGAGCTTTTGCATTTGTTCCGGCCTGAATTCTCATTGAAGACATTTTCAACCATTTTAGGCCAGATGAAGGAAAATCTTGACGCGGATTCGTCTCATGTTGAAGTGACTTTTCCCTATTTCATCGAAAAACAGGCCCCTGTCAGTCATTCTCCCGGTTTGATGGACTACACCTGCCAGATTACCGGTTTCTGTGATAAAAACGACGAAATCGATCTTGTTCTTGAAGTCATTGTTCCGATATCGTCTGTTTGCCCCTGTTCGAAAGAAATAAGTGATGGCGGCGCCCATAACCAGAGAGGTGAGGTGCGGCTGGCCACACGATTCAGAAAATTCATCTGGATCGAAGACATGATCAGTGTTGTAGAAAAATCAGCCTCATGTGAGGTCTATTCCGTCCTCAAACGGGTTGATGAAAAATGCGTCACGGAAAAGGGGTATAATAACCCTAAATTTGTTGAAGATATTGTGCGTGATGTGGCCATGGAAATGATGCATGATGAAAACATAATCTGGTTTTCGGTAAGTGCGGAAAATTTTGAGTCCATTCATAACCACAGTGCCTATGCCTATATCTCAAGTGGAGAACCGTTTAAATGCAAATTATCAAAGGTAGACTGATCGCTTATTCTTATATGATGTGATAAAAAAAGGCTTTTTTTTTAAAAAAGCCTTTTTTTTATTTGAGGATAACACGGTTATCGTGTTGACTGACTTATTGTTTCAGACAACAGGCTCAATCCAGCTCATTTTGTCTTCAGCATGGCCATATTGAAGGGCCGTAAGTTCTTTATAAAGTTTCATCGAGACCGGACCAACATTCCCATCACCTATGGTGATAATTTTTTCGTCATATTTAATGACGCCAACCGGAGAGATAACAGCAGCTGTTCCGGAACCGAACACTTCCTTAAGGGTACCCTTTTCGTGGGCCTCAAATATTTCATCAATGCTGATCTTACGTTCCGTGACCTTGACGTTCCATGATCTGGCAATGGCAAGAACCGAGTCTCTGGTGATGCCCGGGAGAATACTTCCATTCAGCATGGGGGTGATCAGTTCATCTCCTATGACAAAAAAGATATTCATTGATCCAACTTCTTCCACATATTTCAGTTCCACGCCATCCAGCCAGAGAACCTGGGTGTATCCGTTTTTGTGTGCTTCTTCACCAGCATACAGGCTTGCTGCGTAATTTCCAGCGGTTTTCACATGACCGACGCCGCCCCGTACGGCTCTTACATGATTTTTAGTCACCCAAATTTTAACTGGATTAAATCCTTCCGCATAATACGCGCCAACCGGAGACAGAATAATAAAAAACCGGTATGTATTCGAAGCCCTTACACCCAGGAACGGATCTGTGGCAATAATTGTCGGCCGAACATAGAGTGATGTGCCCTCTGATTTCGGGACCCAGTCTTTTTCCAGGCGAATAAGCTGTTTTAAGGCATCCAGGGCAAATGCTTCATCGAATTCAGGTATACACATGGTTCTTGCCGAGCTGTTGAGACGTCTGATATTGTCTTTGGGCCTGAAAAGGTGGACCTTTCCTTCTTTTGTCTTATATGCCTTCAATCCTTCAAAAATTGCCTGACCATAGTGAAGCACCATTGAGGAAGGTTCCATGATAATTGGGCTGTAGGGCTCAATTCTGGGATTATGCCATCCCTTATTCGGGTTATAATCCATATTAAACATGTGGTCCGTAAAAATTGCCCCGAAACTCAAATCTTTGTCTTCAGGATGTTTTTTTGGTGAAGTTGTCTTTTTGATATCAATTTGCATGCATTCCTCCTTTGTATCCTTCCTCGATATCACCATCAGCATGTGATTTTTTTTAAACAATCTTTCCATCTATACAGATGTTTTAATTTTAATCAAGGGCTGAGATCGGGTTTTATCAAAAAATTGATTTTAAAATTTTTGGGGTTGACAAATATGTCACATCGGTAGATATCTGACAATTTGTGTTTGCATAAAATACGGCGTGGCAACATAAGTTTTGAGATAATAGAACGGTATTAAATTTTAGGGTATTTAAATAACGGGGTCTATTGTATGGCAAAAAAAGGTAAAATAGAGGTTAGGATTGAGCATTGCAAGGGGTGCGGCCTTTGCATCACTTCATGCAAGGTGGATGCAATTGCACTTTCAAATGCAGGTGAGACCAATTCATACGGTTATCAGTACTTGAAAATGGTAAAAGATACATGCACCGGATGCACGCTTTGCGCGGTCATGTGTCCGGACCAGGCAATTGACGTTTACAGGGAATAGGAGCAAATCATTATGGCGGAAAAAGTATTGATGAAAGGAAACGAGGCAATTGCTGAGGCTGCCATTCGATCGGGTTTGAAATGTTATTTCGGGTATCCGATTACGCCTCAGAATGAGATCCCTGCATACATGGCCGCGCATCTTACGAAAAAGGGCGGTACGTTTATTCAAGCGGAATCTGAAATTGCAGCGATTAATATGGTTTATGGCGCATCATGCACGGGTGCACGGGCCATGACATCCTCCTCAAGCCCGGGGATTTCTCTGAAACAGGAAGGGATCTCTTACCTTGTCGGCGCAAAGTTGCCAGCTGTAATCGTAAACATTATGAGGGGCGGGCCCGGTCTTGGAAATATTGCCCCTTCCCAGGCAGATTATTTTCAGTCCGTAAAAGGCGGTGGACATGGCGACTATCGCATGATCGTTTACACACCGGAAACGGTTCAGGAGGCCGCTGATTTAACCATGAAAGCGTTTGATAAAGCGGATGAATATAGAAACCCTGTACTGATTTTAGGAGATGCCATTTTGGGCCAGATGATGGAACCACTGATTTTTAAGGAACCATCCGGACGAACATTTGATAAGTCTTCATGGAAACTGGGGAACAGAAAAGACAGGCCATCACACCTTATCAATTCACTTTCTCTGTCTGAAGGTGTTGTTGAAGAATGGAACTGGGAGCTTAAGAAGAAATTCGATCTCATGACGGAAAAAGAAATGATGGTCGAAGAATACCTGACCGATGATGCGGATTTGGTTTTTGTTGCTTATGGTACCAGCGCGCGTATTTGTCGCGCCGTTGTGAACCAGTCCCGAAAAGAAGGCTATAAGACCGGCTTGATTCGACCGATTACCGTGTGGCCCTTTCCCTCAGACGTTATTTCAAAGTGTACCCGGAAGACCAAGGATTTTTTTGTTGTGGAAATGAGTTTGGGACAGATGATAGAGGATGTAAAGCTTGCTGTTCTGGGCAGAGCCAGCATCCATTTCCACGGTCGCCCGGGGGGCGGCATACCGGCAGAACCGGATATCATGAAACAATTGAAAGAGATAATGAAAAAATAGGGGGATACGGTCATGAAGAAGGTTTACGAGAGAAACAATATTGCGTTAGATATGCCCTCGCCGTATTGTCCGGGATGTGGCCATGGCATTATTCACCGAATGGTTATGGACGCTATCAAAGAAGTTGGGCAGGCAGATAACACGATTTTCATGGCACCTGTGGGGTGCTCGATTCTTGCCTATACATATCTTGATCTGGATGTGTGCCAGCCAGCTCACGGCCGGACACCTGCAGCCGCAACAGGGGTTAAAAGAGCGCTGCCGGATTCACTGGTTGTGCTATACCAGGGTGATGGCGATCTCGCTGCCATTGGAACCGCTGAAATTGTTCATGCAGTTAATCGGGGAGAGAATATCACCGCTGTTTTTGTCAATAATGCCATTTATGGCATGACCGGCGGACAAATGGCGCCGACGACATTGGAAGGCCAGCGGGCGACCACATGTCCTGAAGGAAGAAACCCCATGCTGGGTCAGGGATACCCGATAAGGGTCTGTGAACTGTTGCAATCATTGCGAGGACTTTATTATGCGGAAAGAACCTCTGTGCATGATGCAAAAAATGTTTTAAAAACCCGAAAAGCCATCAAAAAGGGAATAGAAAATCAAATGGCCAAAAAGGGATTTTCTTTTATTGAAGTTTTGTCACCCTGCCCGGTTAACTGGGGAATGACGCCCAGGAAAGCGCTTGAATATGTGGAAAAGGAAATGGCCGCTTACTATCCCTTGGGCGAATTTAAAGTAGATGGCAAAATTGTATAATTTGAGGAGAACCGGTTTCAGGTTAATGGGGAAATAAAAAACGATGGAACATAAAATAATTTTTGCAGGATTCGGTGGGCAGGGCGTTATATCAATGGGTAATCTGATTGCTTATTCAGCCATGGCAGAAGACAAAAACGTGACATTTTATCCTGCATACGGGATTGCCATGCGTGGCGGAACCGCCAATTGTTCAGTGATTGTATCTGATGACACGATTGCTTCTCCTGTAATTGCGAGCCCGACCGTTCTTGTTGCCATGAATGAGCAGTCCTTTGATTTTTTTATAGAGAGAATCCAGATCGGCGGAGTGATCCTGGCAAACAGTTCACTTGTTAAAAAAAAACCGGCACGAGATAATATCAGATCGTGTTATGTACCTGTCAACGATATTGCAGAAGCACTCGGAAACAACAAAATGGCTAATATGGCCATGGTCGGGGCATTGCTGAAGAGCAGTGGTGTACTGAAACTGGATACGGTTTTTAAAACCATGCAGAAGACATTTCCGGCCAAATTGCAGAAATTCATGGATATCAATCAAAAAGCAATGCAGCATGGGTTTGATGCGGCAGAATTAAATTAATTGATGCAAATAAAACCGGATTCAGTTTAAGGCTGATCCGGTTTTTCAAGTTTTTTTCCAACCGCAGCCATGTAAATGACAAATGCGTCCCTGTCATCAAGGTCCAGGATCGTCGATAGGGCATCATCATCAAAAGCACCCACTGCACATGCCCCACACCCGACCACTTCCGATGCCAGATAAAGATTCTGGCACACATGTCCCACATCCATCAGGAGATATCGATATCCTCTTTCCCCATAACGCCACGTCATTCTGTACGGAATGGCAACCCATAAAAACGTAACTGCAGCGTGCACAACAAACATCTGTCTGTAGCAGGCGTTTGCGAGGCTGTTTTCAATTAACGGATCACGGTCGTAGGGAAAAATGCTGTGCGACAGCGGGGCATATCCGTAGAGCCCTTTTTCAATACCCTGAACCCGGTTAATATAGAGAATCGTTTCCAGGGCATGCCTTGCACCTGCGGATGGCACTGTCCGCAATGTGGAGACATCCCCCCAGGCTTTTTTGACACCTTGCGTGCACCACAGGAGAAATGATAACTCTTCTATGGTCAGTGGCATGTCACTGTATTTTCTGTGGCTTGTTCGTTCAGTGACAAGGTTGAAAAAATCCGTCGGCACAGATCCTTGAAATGGTGGGAAGGGAAGTCTGATGTCTTCCATGCCTTTTTCTGCAAAATTGACAGAAGCCGGATGAGGACGTTTTTTGTGTTGATCAGACTCGACTAAGTGTTGCGGCTTTGTTTTATCCCAGAATAATGACCCGATTTTTTTTTCCATGATGCACAATCCTTTCATCAGTTTTGTTCCTTATAACACCGGAGAAAATGTTTTTCAAATACGGATCTCGAAGGATGTGTATAAAAAATTATTATTTATACACATTATTCTCTTTGGTTGATTGGAATATCACAAAGCCATCGATCGGTTGAATCGATTTGTGACGGGTCGTCATTTCCAACCAAATTTTCAAAAAGAGACTTTTCGGGATTCCTTATCAATCGTTTGGTCACAAGAACAATTCGCTTCATTTTTATGTCTATCAATGGTTGACAAAACCCACAAATATAATTTATATAAGACCATGGTGGGCATTTTCAGCTTATTATAATTATAAACAGTGCATTATGAATCAAGGCATCAAAGGGTGTTTGGTGCCATATGATACCTGCATTCATTTCTTGGCGACCGATAGGTCTGCAAGGTTTGTGCAGCGTGTTTTATATGTTAAAGGGCGATGGGATCTCACATGAATTTTTAATCCATACGGTAAAAAAAATGAAGAAAATAAAAAAAGAAAAACAGCCGGAAGACGCACATCCTGATGAATTTCACGAGAGATTTATTAAAGTTCTTGAGATGGAGAGTTCAAAGTTCTGGATGAAGGAACTTGGCATTCAGCTTAACCTGTTATGGGGCTGGAAAAAAGGAAATTATCCGGGATTGAGATACGCCATGGAAATATGCCGTATTTCCGGTGTCTCTCCCAATTGGCTATTCATGGGAATAGGCCCAAGATTTATTGAGGATCTTGATCAGGTTGACGATTCAGTTCTTTTTGATGAAGAGCTCAAAGAGGAAATATTGGCCGACATGATGAAATTGAGGCGCCAGGTGAAAATTGAGCAGGATAATGCGGATAAAAAAGTCCGTGATATCCTGTCAGACGTAGAAATCATAAAAATCCTCAAATCCTTTTCAGATGTATTTCATCCGGAAATGGATATGCATCAGATTAAAAAACAGATGCCAAAGGATATTCTCAATAAAATTACGGTACCTCTCCTGTCTTTTCTTGAAGTCCATTCTGATGAGATCTCAAAAAAGTTGAAGACATTTGTGGGCTCGGAAGATGGCACAGATATGTTCATGCGGTTTGTGAGCTGGGTCGTAGAAAGAAAGCTGTCTCCCCAGACGTGATCTATTTTTGATCTGTGTTATTGCAGACATGCTCTCGGATTATTTCTCTCAGGTTTTTGGGTGCTAAATATATAGCCTCCCTCATTGCCCAGTTTGCGGTGGCAGGAGGGAGGTTTCCCCCTGGATCTGATTCGAGCGTGAAGGTTATTCGCGACCGGATTTCCCCAATGGCTTCAATAAGAGTTTCACAACGATAAAATTTGATTCGGATATATTTTTTTTTCCGGTTTGCCGGTGGAAAATCAATACCTTCCACAATAATTTTCAGGGTTGACGGGAGCATGCCATTTTTTACGATGGTTGTTTCCACCAAAAGCTCCCGGTTTGAAACAGGCCATGGAAAGTCGAATGATGCATAGGCGACCACATGGTCATTGCCCTGGTTTTCCAGAATTTTCATTTCCTCCATGAAAGGCTGCCATAAGGGATAGGCGTTGAAATCCCTTAATGTGTCAACAATGACATCAAAAGGTGCATTGATAACCGTAACGGATTTAAACTGGTTATATTTCGAATCCCGGGCTTTTTTTGAAAAAATGGTAATCCCTTTTTTTTCTTTCACACATTTCCAATGATCAGAAGCAAAGAGAATCGCACCCGGAAAAACGAGCATGGCGCAAAGGCATATTATCAGCAACCGCAGAGAATGCTTCACTGGTAGCTCTTTTTTTATTTTCAGTGATTTCAGGCTTTCAATTTTTCCAAATACTCTTCCGGGACCTGTATGGCGACAAGTTCACCTTTTGCGCAAATTTGTCCTTTGGCGGATACAGTAGAGGACACAACCACTTTTCGTCCTTTAACTTCCTTGATGGTTGCCCGGATTTCAAGTGGTACACCTGTGGGGGTCGGTTTGAGATAATCCACATGAAGTGACGCAGTCAGGAATCTGAGCGCCGGTGATGAGCCCATTTCTCTTTTCTGATCCCGATAGGCTGCCGCAGATGCGGTTCCCGTTGAATGACAATCGATAAGGGAGGCAATAAGACCGCCGTATACAAATCCCGGGATCGCCGTATGAAAGGGTTCAGGTTGATACACACAGACCGTTTCGTCGCCAGACCAGTAACTCTTGATATGCAATCCATGGTCATTCAGACGGCCACACCCATAACAATGGCTTAAATCATCCGGGTAATAATCCTGAAACGCTTTTTTTTCCATCGTAGCTCTCCATGCTGTTAGTATTCGGTCTTTTCAAGGTACCACACAATTTCCATCATCGACTGTTATAATAAAAAAGACCATTCTTCAACTTATTTTTATGCTTGACATCAATACGAGAATATGAATATTTGATTACCGACTGCACGGTCGAACTATAATCCGACCGGTCGGTTTCTGAATAAAAAAATGAAATATTCATCAGGGCAGGGATTATTTATGGCATCCATACCGGAGCTTGAAGCGATCAGAAGAAGCCAGATTCTTGACGCTGCAATAAATACCATGGCAAAAAATGGCAGCGCAAACGTAACAATGGCCGACATTGCAGAAGCTGCCGGTCTGTCAAAAGGGGGGCTGGCGCATTATTTCAAGTCCAAGGATGAACTGTTCAAGGAGGCATTCAAATATTACTACAGTGCTATTTTCCAGTTTTTCAAACAGGCCATGGATGCGTGCGATGGTCCTATAGAAAAAATTCTGGGATTTGGTCTTCCGCTTTTCAACCGTGAAATAGCCCAGGTTAATGCGGCGTATAAGATTCTGTATGATCTGATATCCCTTTCTGCGCATAATGAGGAATACAGAGCGCTTTTCTGTGAGTGGATCGATGAATGGCTGACACTGAAAAAGGCGGCGATTGATGAAGGCATAAAAAACGGCATTTTCAGAGAACACGATTCATTATCACTTGCAATGAGCATATCATCCATTTTTCAGGGTATTACCACAAGGTGGTATTTCAACCCGGAGCTTCATACAAAAGAATGGGCTGAAAAAGCATTTGAAGAAGCGATACGAAGTCTTCTCAAGCCTTATTTGATATAGGAAATAACTGCGGATAGACAATATCCGTTAGTCATTGATACATGGCTTAACATCATTAGAGAGAACATTATTAATCGTGGAGGGAGAAATTATGAGAGATGTATATGTTATTGGCGTGGGAATGACACAATTCGGAAAACACATGGATAGAAACATGAAGAGCCTTGCTGCAGAGGCTGTTAACAGTGCACTCAATCATGCAGGTATTTCAAAAGAAGCGATTCAGATGGCCACTGTTGGAAATGCGTACCAGGGATTGGTGACCGGTCAGGAATCCATCAGGGGCCAGGTTGTATTGAGAGCAATGGGAATAGGTGACATTCCGGTAACAAATGTGGAAAATGCCTGTGCATCCTCTTCTTCTGCATTCCAGGTGGCATGGATGGATATTGCTTTGGGCCTTCATGATGTGGGACTGGTTTTGGGCATGGAAAAAATGTATATGGAGGATCGGGAAAAGAGACTCAAACTGTTTTCATCATCATCAGATATAGAAATTATTGAAATGTTTGTGAAAGCCATGAAGGAAGATGCCGAGAAAAAAAGAAAGGAAGCCGAGGCAAAGGGAGTTTCCGAAAAACCCAAGAAAAAAGTCGGTGGCAGCGCATTTATGGAAATATACGCGATGGGTACCCGGATTCATATGGAAAAATATGGCCTGACCCAAAGGCAGCTTGCGATTGTTAGTTCCAAAAATCATAGCAACAGCGTCCATAATCCTCACGCTCAGTACAGACAGCCCTATACGGTTGAAGAAGTACTTGCCTCGCCGGAAATTGCCTATCCGTTAACCCGTCCCATGTGCTCTCCTGTAGGCGATGGTGCTGCTGCCGTTATCATTTGTTCAAAAGAGTATTTGAAAAAGATCGGTGCAGCAAAGCCTGTTAAAGTGCTTTCCACGGTTATAGGCGGTGGCATGGACAGAGGGATGGATGATCCAGATCTGGGTGAGCGTCTTGCCAAAGTGGCTTATGAAAAAGCAGGCGTGGGACCGGAAGATATTGATGTGGCTGAGCTGCATGATGCATCGGCCTATGGAGAAATATACAATTCAGAATCCTTGGGATTCTGCCCAAAGGGGGAAGGCGGAATTTTTGCAGAACAAGGTCATTCCGCATTGGGAGGCAAGCTGCCTATTAATCCGTCAGGAGGTCTTGAATCCAAAGGACATCCTGTAGGAGCCACAGGTGCAGCACAGATCGCAGAACTGGTATGGCAATTAAGAGGTGAAGCCACAGGAAGGCAAGTTGAAAATGCAAGAACCGCGCTTGCTGAAAATGGCGGGGGAAACATAGGCGTTGAAGAGGCTGCCATGGTGATCACTATTCTTCAGTCTGATTTTTAACGGTCAAAGAGAGGCTGCAGAATGATCGCAGTTTACAACCTGAAGAAAAACAGGTTTCTTTTTTTCACGCTGAACGTTTCAAGGAGGTGAAGACCATGTCAACCAATATAAATGAACTGCCCATTTTCAAGTGTCTTGGAAGGGTCATTTCAGAGCCTGAAAAAATTGCTGCTACCTTTGTGAATGACGATGGGTCAGACGAACCAATATCGTATCAGGATATTTACGATAACACGAACAGAATGGCCCGTATGTTTCTCAAGCAGGGTATAGGCAAAGGCGATACATTTACACTCATTATGAGGAATCATCCGGAATTTTTATATGCGCTGTTTGCAGCGCTTTCCATCGGCGCAATCGCTGTTCCGGTCGATCCCAGGAGCAAGGGAAGAAAACTTTCTTTTCAGATCATCAATACAAAATCAAAGGGTATTATCATTGAAGATGTTTTCATGAAAAGCCTTTCAGAAATCAGCGATGATATAAAAAACATCCCGATTATTGGTGTTTTATATAAAAACCATCATCATGTAGAAATGAATTCACACTATCCTGTGTTAAATGAAATTCTTGCAGCTGAAAATCCGGCAATGCCCGATAAGGTTGTGCCGCTTGATTTTTCTGCCCCTGCCCAGATCATACACACATCCGGTACAACCGGTGATCCCAAAGGCGTTGTGCTAAAGGCCGATCGTTTTATGATCTACGGGCTAATGGCAAGTTTTCTGTGGAATTATCAGGACGATGATGTTGTGTATACCGGGTTATCGATGACCCATGGAAATGCCCAGTCTGTAACCGTTGTTCCTGCGCTGGCAAAAGGGATTATGTGTGTTATCAGTGAGCGTTTCACGAAAAGCAGAATCTGGGACATCTGCAGAAAATACAACTGTACGACTTTCTCTCTTCTGGGGGGAATGATGGCTGGTATTTATAATGAACCGTTAAAAGATAACGATTCCGATAATCCGGTCAGGCGTGTGGTCAGTGCCGGTACACCTCGGGCTATCTGGGAGAATTTTGAAAAAAGATTTGGCGTAAGGATACATGAGTGGTATGCGGCTGTAGAAGGCGGACTGGCTCATAATCCGCCAGGTACCGGCCCCATCGGTTCTTTCGGGAAACCCCCTGAAGGCATGATGGAAATGAAGATTGTTGATGAAGATGACAATGAAGCGCCAAGAGGCGTTAAAGGTGAATTGATCAGCAGGATCGCAAGTGGAGAGACGACCGTCGATTATTACGGAAAGGAAGAGGCCTCCAAAGAAAAAACCAGAGGGGGTTGGTTAAGAAGTGGCGATATTTGTCATCAGGATGAAGACGGCTTTTTTTATTTTGATTTCAGGAAAGGTGGCGGCATCAGAAGGCAGGGCGATTTCATTCAACCGGATTTTGTTGAAAAAGTGATTGGCGAGAACCATACGGTGTCAGAAGTATGCGTATACGGGATTCCTTCAGAATCAGGTGCGCCGGGTGAAAGCGATCTGGTGGCGGCAGTCGCGCCTTTTGAGGGAAGAGAGGTTGACATTGAATCCATTAAAAAAGACTGCCTGAAGGGTCTTGAACGAAATTCATTTCCTTCTTACATCCAGATTGTTCCGGAAATTCCCAAAACCGTTTCTGAAAAGCCTCTTGAACGGATATTAAAAGATGAATTCAGGAAAGATGCACCGAATGTGATATCAATTTAACCGTAGTTTTTTAAAAAAAGGCGGAGGGAGGTTATATGTTTGATTCTTTAACAAAGGGGTACCTTCCGGAAACGGATTTCCCCGTACGCAAAATAGATGAAGAAAAATGTACCCGCTGTGGCAGATGTGTTGAAACTTGCCCCACGTTTGGATTCAAGTGGCAAAAAGGAGAAGTGCCCATCCCCAGAGGGTACGGCGGATTTTCACAGGCCTGCCTGAATTGCGGTAACTGTACGGCAGTTTGCCCGTCAGATGCAATTACAATGTCAGGGAGTTATTCGGTTCGTGAAGGGCGTTACAAAAATTCTCTCCAGGCACAGATGGCATTTCCCAATCCCATGTGCCTTAAAGGAGAAAAAGACTATGACACGTTTAAGGAAGAATTGACAGACGTAGAACGGGCCATTTACGAAAGACGTTCCAACCGGTTGTTTAAAGATAAGGCCGTGCCTCGGGAAGTTATCGAAAGAGTCCTTGAAGCCGGACGATTTGCCCCATCTGCAGGGAATTGTCAACCATACAAATTTGTCGTGATACAGGATCAGAAACTGATTCATGAATTTGAATCTCTTGCCATGAAGACTTTACGGACGTTTAAAAATCTCTATCTGGATCGTGACGGCAAGAAGCCCCTCTGGAAGAGCACACTTTTCACGTTCCTGAGCTATTTTATGATCAACAAATTGGACCCTCGTCCATTTACCGCTATCGAAAAGGCCGATAACCGCAACAACAGGATTTATTTTGACGCCCCTTGCATCATTCTCATTCTTAAAGACAAACGAGGGGTAAGCAATCCGGATCTTGACGCCGGTATATGTGCCCAGAATATGGTTCTTTCTGCGCACTCGCTGGGACTGGGAACGTGCTATATCGGTTTGTCCATCGAACCATTGAATTATCCTCTCATGGCGGGATTCAGGAAAAAATTAGGTATCCGTCATCCCTTTGAAGCTGTGACAAGTATTGCCATGGGATACCCCAAAGGAAAGATTGACGGGGTGGTGAAAAGAGATACACCGCAGGTTTCATGGATTGGATTTTGATTTTTTTTATGCCTGAACAAAGACTTCCGGTTATGCGTTCAGGCTCTTTATTAAATCCGGTCATCCGCATCCTTTCAGAATGCGGATGACCGGATTTCAAATATCAAAAGGGCTTTTCACAAAATACCATCAGCCCCTATTTTCTTGCTTTGATCATTTCAATGGCTTTCTGAACTTCCGGTATAACATCCCGCGGTTTGTCATAATAGACATCCGCCCCCAGTTCATAGCCCATTTTAACGTCTTTAGGTCTTGATCTGACCGTAAAGACAATTACATAGATGTCCTGGGTTGTTTTCCGTCCTTTTATGGTCCTTAATACTTCAAATCCATTTTTTTTAGGCATGTTGATATCAAGGATCATGATATCCGGTTTCTTTTTTAAAACTTTTTTCATGGCTTCGTCGCCATTTGATGCGACGTCTACTTTGCAATCCAGAAATGAAATCGCCTCTGCCATGAGTTCCTGAATATCCAGATTGTCTTCAACTACCAGAATGTCAATCATTTGTCCTCCTCTTCTTTTTTTAAGTTGGTTGGAAGATGAATGAAGAATACCGTTCCCTTTCTTTCAGAATCAAGATAAAGATAAGGTGAATGGTCTGTGGGCACAGGTGATACACAATATATTTCCCCTTTATGCGCATCAATAAATTTTTTACTGATTGTAAGTCCCAGACCGGTTCCTCCATATTGATCATCTTTATTTTCACGGAAAAACGCATTATATATTTTTTCCATTGATTTTTTTGAAATACCGATGCCATTATCGGCAATCGATATAATCAATTCTTTTGCATTTTTTTCCATATTGATAATGATCGTCCCTTTTTCATTACCAATGGTTGAATACTTAATGGCATTTTCAACCACATTTAACAAGACCTGTTCCACGATACTTTTATCGATGTTGACAAAAAAGTCATCGTCGCTTTCTGACTGATTAAAGAGAATATTATGGCGGTACCTGTTGATGTCGGCAAGCTCCCCCACGATGCTGTTCACCAGCATTTTCATGTCAACCGGCTTGATATTCAATTCAAACTTGTCATTTTTATAAAACTCGAAAAAATTTTCTATAAAGTTGGAGAGCCATGTGGCGTTCCTTAGAATTTTGTCCAGAAAATGCTGGGCTTCCACATGGTCCTTAAGAATGTTTTTTAGCATTTGCGATGAAAACGTCAAGGCCACAAGCGGTGTTTTAAGGTTATGGGCAACAGAATGAATGAATTCGGATTTGACATTTTCAGCCTGCTGGATAGAGAGCATGAGCCCTTGTTGTTCCAGGTTGAATGCGTTGGAATGGATGACCATGCCGATGGTAATCATCATAAAGCTCATCCAGGAAATAATTTGAGGATAAAGGTAACTGACACAGTTTGCATAGATGAAGACAAGGTAGAGTGTCATGCCTGCGATGATGACAAAAAAAGGCCTGTACCTGAAGAAACAGTAAACAAACATCAGGAAGCAGATGGTATAGCTGACAGCCTGATACGGACAGATAAGTGCAACTTTTAACCGGTATCCCGGAACAAGAAAAACGAGCCCGATTAGCACTGCTATTGTCAGTAATACTTTTAAGGTGGTGTGGTAAATTTTTTTTTCGGTTTTAAACCGGTAAAAAAAGAGAAGGCAGAAAAGAGTAGAAAGGTACAGGTTGATAATGTAGAGGTAATTGAACAAATCTCCGTGGTAGGGAAGATGAGGAGAAAGAAGCTGAAACCCGATACCGTTGATTAGAAGCAAGTGAAATGCCGCAGACGTGGCAAAACAGGCAAACCAGAAATATATCCATCGCCTTTGCCATAAAAACGTAATGAGGTTATAAAGAATAACGGAAAATAAAATGCCGACGGCTATGCCACTCATCATATGGTCCGCAGGCAGCCTGTTCTCAAATGTTTCCTTATCCCAGACTTTGATATCTGACTTGAGAACGCCTTCCCCCCTGATTTTAAAAAAATAACTCTGATCGCCTTTTTGCTGTTCAACAAGAAACCGGGGGGTATGGTGTGGTGTGCGTATTCCCTTTACGGGTCTTGCATCTCCGGCAGATACGTTGACAGACTCTCCATTCGGAGACTTGTAGTAAAAATCGAGTTCATCAATGAGGGGGTAGACGAATTCGAAATAGAAAGGGATTGTTTTTTCAGAGGCATTCGTCACATTTACTTTTATCCAGAATGTGGAAGTCGTAAGGCCAAAGTAGATTTGCCTGTTCTCGTTCAATGAGAATGAAACCTCGCCGGACACAATATCATCAAATGTTAGTGCCCCGGTTTTGTCCTCATAAATTTCCAGATATTCTGTAATATGCTTTCCTGAAATTTCATCCGGAATGATCAACTTGTTTTGAGCGAATACGGATATTTTTGAAAACAAAAGAATCAGCAGGACATATCTGACAGATTTTATTTTCATCTGTGGTCAATGATCCATCGTATCGCTTTCTTTATATTTTCACGCCCGTTTTCTGAATCAATATAGTTTTCCACAACCTCACTGATACTTTCGGAATTTTTCCTGATAAACGCCAGCATGGGTTTTCCAAGTATTTCCAGAAGATTTTCCGGTAACTCTTTGTTCAGTTTTTTGAAATCTTTTTTGGAGGTAAACGTTTCCGAAAATGTTTTGAGGATTTTTAATGTGTTGACATCTGAAATGACTTTTTGGACTTTTACGTCATATTCGTCCTTTTCATTGGCCATCTGACGTTTGAGACCCATAATGTTTGTCAGAAGTTCTTCTTTCAGTTTTTCATCAAGCAATACTTCATCTTCAACATTATCCAGATCTTCAACATTTTGTGGCCCGATGCCCAGAAAAAGCCAGTTCGCTGAAATCCCCTCATTTTCGCATATCTCGATCGCATAGCGCAAGCCCGGGTAATTTCCTTTTTTCCATCCCCACAAGAGGTTGGATTGGATGCCAAGATTAATCATCCAGTATTTTGCATTCTGGGTTTCAAGAATTTTAATGAAACGTTTCTGAAAATCATCTAAAACGATTTGGTTATCTTCGGTCGTGTTCATGTTCATAAGCTGTTTTAACCTCTATTTTTTTGAATTGTTCCAATGTATTGCATCGCGGTGGGCCCGATCAATACAATGACCCTATCCATCATACAAATCTCTAATGTCCTTTTCATATCAGAATATTAAACAAAATCAATGGTTAATATTTAAAAAAATTGAGGCGTTTTAATCCATTTTAACCAAGAATGACAGAGGCATCCACTGCCACGGGATGGCCATTGTCAACGATAAGCGGATTGATATCAATCTCTTTTATCCACGGATATGTTATACCCAGCTCACCTATCCGGATGAGGATGTTTGCCATGTCATTTTTGTCAAGAGGCGCCATGCCTCGGTAGCCGTCAAGCAGTCTTCCGGTTTTCAATCTGTCAATGGTTTCAATCGCATCCTGAAAGGTCAGGGGCGCAAGCGCAAATGCCGTATCCTTGATGAGTTCTGCAAACATGCCGCCAAAGCCGATCATGACACAGGGACCGAACTGGGGATCTCTTACAAAGCCTGCGATCAGCTCCACATGACCGTTTATCTGCTTCTGGATGAGAATATCCCCCTTTCCGGCCATTTTTTCAGAAAGAGATCGAAACGTTTTTATAGCAGTGTCTTCTGAATAGATGTTCAGTTCAACAAGCCCATGGTCACTTTTATGGACGGTCTGAGGGACAAGGCCTTTCATGACAACCGGAAAGCCTGATTGAGCAATTGACCTCAATACCTCTTTTTCCGATTGGACGATTTGTTCTGAAACCACGGGGATTCCTATAGACGAAAGAATTTTTTTTGAGGCAAATTCATCCAGAACCCCGTGCTGATCTTTGATAAGGGCGTCTGTTTTTTCCCACAGGACCGGTCGTGTTGCGGTTGACGGGTGGGATGAGACCGCCTTCTTTTTCTGTTTCCGGTTAACCAGTACAGCCAGGCATTCTATCGATCGGTAAAGCTCTCCAAATACTGGAATTCCAGCCTCCTGCAGATTCATATTCAGCGCCATGACATCTTCCCTGTGGCCCATTGACCAGCATACGATGGGTTTTCCTGCATGCCTTGCGAGTTCCCGGAACACGTCGGCATCCGGTTTTTTTGCCCCTTTGCTGATAAAACTGTGAAAGAGGATGCCATGAATGCCCGGATCGGCTATGGCAGCCAGGAATGCAGTGCCATATACTTTTTTTCGTCCGTTTTTTTCTATGGCCGGCCACATGTCCACAGGATTGGAGACGGGCATCCAGTCCGGAAAGACAGATTGCATCAGTTTTGCCGTCTCCCCTTTGATATCAGCCAGTTTCAGCCCCATTTCATCAATGAAATCTGAGGACAATATTCCGGCGGCGCCACTATAGGTCAGCACAATAATATTTTTTCCGTTCAAGGCGGGAAGGTGCTTATACATGGAAACCGTTCTCAGGAGATCCATCATCTGTTTGAAATCTCGGGCTTCAATCACACCTGCTTGTGCGAGAGCACCACTAATGACCTTGCCGTCTCCTGCCAGGCTTGCCGTATGGCTCATGGCAGCTTCCGCACCTTTTTCGCTTTTACCGCCTTTTAGCACGACAACCGGTTTATCTGTATGCTTCAGCAGATGAAAAAAACGGCGGCCATCTGTGATGGATTCCAGATAAAGGCCGATTGTCCCGGTGTCCGGATCATTGATCAGATACTCAAGAACGTCACATTCGTCCACATCGATTTTATTTCCAATCGAGCAGGCTTTACTGATGCCCATGGTGCCGTGGCTCATGAGATCTATCAGGAAACCGGCAGACAGCATGCCGCTCTGAACGATAAGCGATACATCGCTTTTTATAAATTCCTGTTCCCAGATGGCAGGTGAGACAAATGAAAACACATTTTTTCTGACCGTATCCACCAGTCCCATGCAATTGGGGCCCCATAACCGGATACCGGTTTTTTTCATGACGGAAAGAAGTTCTTCCTGGATCGCCTGCCCCTTTCCACCACTTTCGGCAAATCCCCCTGACTGGATGATGACGCCTTTTACACCCCGGTTCGCACAATCAGACACAACAGACGGAACCATTTTTGCAGGGATAAATAAAATGACCAGATCCAGTGGGTCCGGCACCCCTTTAATGTCCGGATAACATGTAAGGCCTTCAATGGCATCATAGCCTGGATTGACAGGGTAGATTGCACCTTTATATCCGCTGATAAGATTTTTAAGAATGGTATATCCACCTTTGAGCGGGTTTGCCGAGGCACCGATAACCGCGACACCTTTGGGATTGAAGAAAAAATCCATGGGGAATGAAACTCCTTTTGATCTGTCCTTTAGTTACAGCATCGCCGGGAAACTCTGTATGGCCGACAAAATCTGCAGAAATTTACGAAAAACGACTATGCGTTATTATGAAATATTACACAAGTCAAAAAATATCGCAGCGTTTTGAATTCTTTTTTTTTCCGTGTGCCTGGACATAGCATTTAAAATTTAAATTCAGATTTCAAAAAAAAAGACTCGATTTTTTTTTAAATGTGGGTTATGGGAAGGCACGCTGTTTACATTTTATTGTAATTCGTGCATGAATGGCCGGTCATTATTTAAATCACGCACCGTGTTTACAGGTGCGTGAGCAATCAATGGCCGGGTATTGTTGCTATGGATATGCTTTGAAAAGGAGCGCGCGTGTTCGCATCCTGGCTGAAAAAAATGATTTAAATAAGGAGAGATAATATTATGCTGTGGGAAATGATGAGAAAAAAGTCATCAAATGATCTTTTTAGGATAATTTTAATCCTGATAGGTGCACTGCTGATAGCCGGATGTAATATTTCCGGAAAGGTGACGCTGGATGGCGAAGGCGTTCAGGGGGTTTCAGTGGCCCTTTCGGGAAATGGTGTTCAAAAAACAGTGACGACAAATAAAAACGGCTATTATGAATTCAGGAATATCGCAAAGGGGCTTTATAAGGTTTCGGTCCTGCCGCCTGAAGGATATACCGGCAATCCCGCGCAGAGAGTGGAAAAATCAAGCAAATATGCGGATGTATATGCGGTCCATTTCAAAATGGAAAGTGATACGATCAAAGAGATCAGCTCCGGCACCATCATCGGCAAGCGCGAAGAAAACGGCATTGCCGCATGGTATGGCATTCCGTTCGCAAAACCGCCTGTGGATGACTTGAGGTGGAAAGCGCCACAACCTGAAGAGAGCTGGGACGATGCCTATATGGCTGCAACGCCATGCGAGCCTTGTACCCAGTATGTGAGCATGCTGACCGGGCTTTCACCGGAATATTACAATCAGGTCATTGGCAGTGAAGATTGCCTTTATCTCAATGTCTGGGCGCCTGAAAATGCGTCTGGCGAGCCAAAACCCGTCATGCTCTGGGTTCATGGCGGCGCGAATTCCATTGGCGAGGGAGCTATTTATAATGGTAAAATGCTTGCCGAAAAACACGATGTTATCGTTGTGGCCATTAATTACAGGCTGGGGCCATTTGGCTGGTTTGCCCATCCGGCCCTCAGAGGAGAGGGGACAACGATTGAAGACCAGTCCGGCAATTTCGGAACCCTTGATATCATCAGAGGTTTGGAATGGGTCCAGCAAAATATCGACGCGTTTGGCGGTGACAAGAATAACGTCACCTTGTTCGGCGAATCCGCAGGAGCCATCAACACATTGACCCTTCTGGCCTCTCCGTTAACGGAAGGCTTGTTTCACAGCGCCATCGCAGAAAGTCCGGTCATAGAATGGATTGCAGAACACACCAACTGGCAGCCCATGAGTGTGGCTGAAAATTACATGGATGATGACGAACCAGGTCACCATGCCAGTTCGCGTGAAACCATCAACAATCTTCTTATGGAAGACGGCCTTGCCATTGACAGGGATGCTGCAAAAGCCCTTCAGGATTCCATGGGCAATGAAGATATTGAAGCTTACCTCCGCACCATGCCTGCAGAAAAAATCATGTCTGTGCTTGAGTCAAAATACAGAGGCATGATTATCATGCCTTCGGCCATTCAGGATGGCTATGTGATTCCCAAAAAAGGCCCGTTGGATGTGTTCCAGTCCGGTGAGTATCATCAAATGCCGATCATGATTGGCACGAACAGGGAAGAAATGAAGCTATTTTTAATGCTGGATCCTTATTATACAATGAATATCATGGAGGTGATTCCAATTATCCTTAAACCGGTGGACTATGAACTGGCCGCCCAATACTGTTCGGAAGCCTGGAAAGTGACCAGTGTGGATGAACTGGCCACAGCCATGAGTATTCATCAGCCCAACGACATTTATGCATACCGGTTTGACTGGGATGATGAAGCCAATATGCTGGGGATTGACCTGGGAGCAATTGTCGGTGCGGCCCACGGCGTGGAAATTCCTTCTGTGTTTGCCGATCCGGATATGGTGATCATGGAATCGATGTCTTTAACCTACACGCCTGAAAACAAACCGGGCCGTGTGGCGCTTGCTGAAAGCATGTCATCCTATTGGGCAGCAATGGCTTACACCGGTTCACCCGGAACAGGCATGCCTTACGCCCCCCAAGCTGTTGAATGGACGCCCTGGACCAATGACGCAGGTGCAGCAAATCTGATGATTTTCGATTCACCATCTGACGCCGGCATCAACATGGTCAATTTCCATTTGTATTCAGATGATGTGCAGGAAAGACTTCAGAATGAAACCGGATTTACCACTGACACGGATCAGTGCATGGTTTACAAGGCTATTTATGGCGAAGATGAATTTTATCAGGCCCATTGTTCAGGCCTTTAAGCGACAATCGGTCAGCTTATGTAACATCTCAAAAAGTATGTGGTAGAAAAGACGCAACTATGCCGAGGCAATAGCAGCCTTAAGTTCCATTAGATCTGGTAAGGGAGGAATATTATTATTTTGGGCTATCCTATCGTT
>Ga0180007_10000456_pt1 | contig 69628 bp, 66 predicted proteins | sample MM_PC_MetaG_FD_121122 | JGI IMG/M metagenome (GOLD analysis project Ga0180007, IMG submission 121122) | Groundwater microbial communities from the Aspo Hard Rock Laboratory (HRL) deep subsurface site, Sweden - MM_PC_MetaG | ecosystem: Environmental > Aquatic > Deep subsurface > Groundwater... | reverse complement strand
TTGCCATTGCGGCGACACCTGTGAGGAGGCTCCGTGCACATAGGCGTCATGGTTTGCCATTGCGGCGACACCTGTGAGGAGGCTCCGTGCACATAGGCGTCATGGTTTGCCATTGCGGCGACAACTGCGAGGAGGCTTCGTGCGCATAGGCGTCATGGTTTGCCATTGCGGAAACAACATCGCCGCCACCGTGGACTGCGAAGCCGTGGCCCTGGCCGCGCGCGAGTTCCCGGACGTGGTCTTCTCCACCGACCACATGTACGCCTGCTCCGACCCCGGCCAGGGCACCATCGAGAAGACCATCCGCGAGCTCAAGCTCGACGGCGTGGTGGTGGCCTCCTGCTCGCCGCGCATGCACGAGGTGACCTTCCGCCGGGCCGTGGAGCGCGCGGGGCTGAACCGCTACATGTTCGAGATGGCCAACATCCGCGAGCACGTGGCCTGGATCTCGCTGGACCGCAAGCGCAACACCGAGAAGGCCATCGACCTGGTGCGCATGGCCGTGGAAAAGCTGCGCTACGACCGGCCGCTCACCGCCAAGAGCTTCGAGGTGCAGAAGCGCGTGCTCATCATCGGCGCGGGCGTGGCCGGCATCCAGGCCGCGCTGGACTGCGCCGAGGGCGGGCTGGACGTCATCCTGGTGGAGCGCAGGCAGTCCATCGGCGGGGTCATGAGCAAGCTCGACAAGACCTTCCCCACCGTGGACTGCTCGGTCTGCGTGCTCGGCCCCAAGATGGTCGACGTGGGCCAGCACCCGCGCATCACCCTGCACGCGCTGTCCGAGGTTGAGGAACTCTCCGGCTACGTGGGCAACTTCGAGGTCAAGATACGCAAGAAGTCGCCCTTTGTGGACTGGACCAAGTGCACGGGCTGCGGGGCCTGCCTGGAGAAGTGCCCGAGCAGGAAGGTGCGCGACAGCCACAACGAGGGCATCTGCACCACCACGGCCATCACCATCCCGTTTCCGCAGGCCATTCCCAAGCGCGCGGCCATCGACCCCACCGTCTGCCTGCGCTTCACCAAGGGCAAGTGCGGCGTGTGCCAGAAGATCTGCCCGGCCGACGCCATCGACTACGACATGGCCGACGAGGTCATCACCGAGAAGGTCGGCGCGGTCATCGCAGCCACGGGGCTGGACCTCTTTGACCACAAAAAGTGCGGCGAGTACGGCGGCGGGCGCTACCCCGACGTCATCACCAGCCTGCAGTACGAGCGCATGCTCTCGGCCTCCGGCCCCACCGCGGGCCACATCAAGCGCCCCAGCAACGGCGAGGAGCCGAAGACCGTGGTCTTCATCGCCTGCGTGGGCAGCCGCGACCGCTCGGTGGACCGGCCTTACTGCTCCAACTTCTGCTGCATGTACACAGCCAAGCAGGCCATCCTGACGCGCGACCACATCCCGGACTCACGCGCCTACGTCTTCTACATGGACATCCGCGCCACGGGCAAAGGCTACGAGGAATTCGTGCGCCGCGCCCAGGAAGAGTACGATGTCCAGTACATCCGGGGCCGCGTGGCCCAGGTGTACCCCGATGGCAATCAGCTTGTGGTGCGCGGGGCCGACACCCTGCTGGGCTCCCAGGTGGAGATCAAGGCCGACCTGGTGGTGCTGGCCGTGGGCGCGGAATCGGCGCACGGCGCGCCGGAGCTGGCCGAGAAGCTGCGCATCTCCTACGACGCCTATGGCTTCTTCCTGGAGAGCCACCCCAAGCTGCGGCCCGTGGAGACCAACACCGTGGGCGTGTTCCTGGCCGGAGCCTGCCAGGCCCCCAAGGACATCCCGGCCAGCGTGGCCCAGGCCAGCGCCGCCGCAGGCAAGGTCCTGGCGCTGCTGTCCAAGGACAAGCTCGAAAGCGACCCGCAGATCGCCCAGGTGCAGACCATCCGCTGCATCGGCTGCGGCAAGTGCGAGCGCACCTGCCCCTTTGGCGCCATCCGCATGCGCGAGCTGCGCGACGGCAGCAAGCGCGCCGAGGTCGTCGAGACCGTCTGCCAGGGTTGCGGCATTTGCAGCGTCACCTGTCCCGTGCGGGCCATTCAGCTTGCGCACTTCACCGACTCACAGCTCCTCGCGGAGGTCAACGCGCTATGCCGGACATGGACAGAGACTACCGAATCATAGGCTTTCTGTGCAACTGGTGCTCCTACGGGGGCGCGGATGCCGCAGGCGTGGCCCGGTTCAGCCAGCCCACGGAACTCCGGATCATCCGCGTGCCCTGCTCGGGCCGCGTGGATCCCATGTTCGTGGCCAAGGCGCTGCTGTCCGGGGCCGACGGCGTGCTCGTCTCCGGCTGCCACCCGCGCGACTGCCATTACACCGAGGGCAACCTTTACGCCCGCAGGCGGCTGGAGCTGCTGCGCCGCTTTTTGCCCATCATCGGCGTGGACGAGGGCCGCTTCGAATACGTCTGGGTCTCGGCCTCGGAGGGCTCGCGCTGGCGCGACATGGTGACCAAGTTCACGGAAAAGATCCACGCCCTGGGCCCCATGCCGCGCATGGCCGAGGCCGCGCGCACCCTGTGCACCCTTGAGGGCATGCTCGGAGTGTCCAGCGCCCAGCCCGACATGTGGCACGCCGACGCAGCCGGAAAGCCGCCCGCGCAAAGGCCGGGGCAGAACGCGCTGCTCAGCATGGACGACTACAAGGAGGTCATGGATGGCGAATGAGTCATCGGCAAGTCAGTCGTCTCCCAGTGAATCTCCCCGCGTCGAGGCCCTGCGCGCCAAGATCGCCTTGGAGCTGCCGAACGTCGACTTCGTGCTGGGCTATGGCCGGGGCTTCGACCCCCTGCACGCCACGCCCGTCACCGTGCGCACCGAAAAGGACCTGAGCAGGCTCATCTTCGACCCCACCTGCGTGCAGAACCTGGCCACCAGCCTCTACGGCCTGCGCGGCAAACGCCTGGGCGTGGTGGTCAAGGGCTGCGACTCGCGCTCCGTGATCCAGCTGCTGCAGGAGCGCCTGTGGGAGCGCGAGAACCTGGTCATCTTCGGCCTGCCCTGCGAGGGCGTGCTGGACCTGGCCAAGCTGCGCGCCACCCTGGACATCGCCTCGGTGCGCAGCGCCAGCTTCACGGGCTCCCCGCGCGACGGCCTGCTGCGCTTGAACCTGTCCGGCGAGGGGGGCGAGCGGGTACGCGACATCGAGACCAAGGGCCTCTTGGCCGACAAGTGCCTGCGCTGCCAGCACCCCAACCCCCTGGTCTACGACCACATGATCGGGCCTGAGGTAGAGCCCCAGGGGCGCGAGGACGAATACGCCGACCTGCACGCCCTGGAGAAGCTCTCCACCCAGGAGCGCTTCGACTTCTGGAAGCGCCAGATGAGCCGCTGCATCCGCTGCTACGCCTGCCGCAACGCCTGCCCGCTGTGCGTGTGCAAGCACGTCTGCCTGGCCGACAGCCGCGAGCCGCACTGGCTCTCCGCCGAGGCCACGCTCCAGGAGAAATGGCTGTTCCAGGTCATGCACGCCCTGCACCTGGCCGGGAGATGCACCGAATGCGGCGAATGCCAGCGCTCCTGCCCCATGGGCATCCCGATTCTGCTCCTGAAGCGCATGATGAACAGGGAATTGAAAGAGCTGTTCAACTACCAGGCCGGGGTCAGCCTCGACGCCGTGCCGCCCCTGCACACCTTCCTCATGGAGGAGGACCGCATCAAGGACCGGGGGCTTCTATGGTAGCGCGCTTCCTCAAGGAAACCGACCTGGCGGCCATCACCGCGGCCTGGGCGCGGGACTACCGCGTGCTGGCCCCGGTGCGCGAGGGCTCTTCCATCGTCTACCGCGTGTTCTCCCAGGACATGCACCCCTTCCTGGGCCGCCCGCCCACGTCCTCGGCCAAGGAGGCGCTGCTGCCCCAGACCGAGAACCTGTTCACCTACAAATACCGCAAGGACCAGGACGACCTGACGCGCACCGAGGTCTTCCTGTCCGAGGCCCTGCCCCCGGAGCCCACGCTGATCCTGGGGCCGCGCCCCTGCGACGCCAGAGGCCGCCACCTGCTGGACCGCGTGTTCCTGGAGCGCGGCGTCATCGACCCGCAGTACAAGGCCCACCGCGCGGCCACCCTGTTCGTCAGCGTGGCCTGCACAAGCATGCAGAACACCTGCTTCTGCCACTGGACCGGCGGGGCCATGGACGACGAGACCGGCTCGGACGTGCTGCTGCATCCGCTCGCCCTGGAGAGCGCCAGCGGGTTCGTGGCCAAGGCCGTGACCCCGGCCGGAGAGAAGCTCCTCGCCAACCTGCCCGAGGCCACCTCGGAGATGCTGGCCAAGCTGGACGAGCGCAAGGCCCAGGCCCCGGCGCCAGATAATGCCCCGGCCCTGGCAGGCATAGCCGAAAGCTTTTTGGCCGTGTTCGACGACCTGGACTTCTGGACCGACCAGTCGGCCCGCTGCCTGTCCTGCGGGGTCTGCACGTACCTGTGCCCCACCTGCTCCTGCTTCAACATCACTGATGAGAACCACGGCATGAGCGGGCGGCGGCTGCGCACCTGGGACACCTGCATGAGCGCGCTGTACACGCTGGAAGGCAGCGGCCACAACCCGCGCATCAGCCGGGCCCACCGCCTGCGCAACCGCGTGGGCCACAAGTTCAGCTACCACCCGCGCGAGTTCCCCGAAGCCGCCCCCTCGTCAGGTCAATCGCCCTCGGGCCTGGAATTCTCCTGCACGGGCTGCGGCCGGTGCATCAGGTCCTGCCCCGTGGCCGTGGACATCCGGCAGATCGTGCTGGACGTGCTGGCCAAGGCCAAAGAAACGGCGGAGGCCAAAGAGTGAACGCAAGCAATCCCTACATCCCCGAGCTGGCCACCATCGTCGAGACCTTTGACGAGACCCCGGACGTCAAGACCTTCCGCGTGGTCCTGCAGGACCCGACCAAGATGGCGGCCTTCCGCTTCGAGCCCGGCCAGGTGGCGCAGCTCTCCGTGTTCGGCACGGGCGAGAGCACCTTTGTCATCTGCTCGCCGCCCACCCGCATGGAGTACCTGCAGTTCAGCGTCATGCGCGTGGGCGAGCTGACCCACCGCCTGCACACCCTGAAGGCGGGCGACCCCATCGGCCTGCGCGCGCCGTTGGGCAACCACTTCCCCTACCGGGACATGCAGGGCAAGGACATCGTCTTCGTGGGCGGCGGGCTGGGCATGGCCCCCTTGCGCACCCTGCTTCTGTTCATGCTTGATAACCGCGCCGACTACGGCAACATCACCCTCATCTACGGCGGCAGGACCCCGGAGCATCTGTGCTTCAAGGACGAGCTGAAGGACTGGGCCGCGCGCGGCGACATGCGCGTGGAGCTCACCGTGGACAATCCCGGCACCGACTGGCAGGGCCGCACGGGCGTTGTGCCCGCAGTGCTCACCGAACTCGCCGTAAGCCCGGAGAACGCCGTGGCCGTGACCTGCGGTCCGCCCATCATGATCCGCTTCACCCTGGAGGCCCTGGGCAAGCTGGGATTCACGGACGAGCAGATCGTGACCACGCTGGAGCGGCGCATGAAGTGCGGCATCGGCCTGTGCGGGCGCTGCAACATCGGCGAGAAGTTCGTCTGCGTGGACGGGCCGGTGTTCACCCAGGCCCAGCTTGCGGGCCTGCCGCAGGAGTTCTGAGCACTCCCGAAATTCCCTGCTGGCGAGCCCAAAGATTTTTTGGAACCACCTCGACCCACTGGATATTTTTCTGGGCAACATTGTTGACATGCCCTGCCCAAGGCGTATCCTGGCATTGTAGGAATCTTTCCTCAACGCATGAAAGAGGAGGACACTCCAATGGACCAGTCCAATCGCTAGCAAGTGGCACCTGACCGGCCCGTGCTCCGTTCTGCTTCCGCCCTGCCGCGTTCACGCGGTTGCGGGCCAAAAGCCGGCAGCCAGCGGTCAGGCATTCAAGGATTCCAACGAACAGAGGTCCCCCGGAGAACGGGATCTGACGCCGGAAACCTGCAAGATGCGCCCAGGCAAGGAGCCGCAAGGCGCGGTGCGAAAAGACCACTTTGACCAAGCGGCCCGCAAGGCCATCATCAAGGAGAAGGCCGGGACCACGCCCGACAGAGCTGCCATCGTGGAGGAGAACTGCAGGCTTGAAAAGAAACTGGCCGCAGTCCCGATGCAGAACATAATACAGGTTCCGACCAGGAGGCCGAACAGGCGGCTCAAGAGCAGCCCGGACGCGTAAAACGCAGCCACGGGCAAGGCAGCACCCCTGCAAACAGACGCCGCGACCAGGCCCCGGAAACGAACACAAATAAACGATGTCGAGCTGGTTCCCCTTTGGAAATGCAACCGGCCCTACAGACCCCAACAAACAGGCCGCCCAGGACAACCCGGGCGGCCTTCTTTTTCGGCTCAAAGACATGCCCGCAAGGGGCAGCGCTAGAAGCGGAAAAGGGCGAACTCGCTCGGCCTGAGCGCGCCATCCTTGTCGGCGTCGGCCCGGGCATAGGCCTCCCGGTTCTTGCGCCGAAAATACTCGTCCAGGTCTTCCTTGCTGATGTACCCGTCGCCGTTTTGGTCCAGCTCCTTCAGGTTCACGGCCCCGAACTGCTCAAGCCCGGTGATGCCCGCCTTGTGCTGCTCCTCCACCGTGAGCACGCCGTCGCCGTCCAGGTCTGCGTCGCTGATGCGGAAGGGCTTGACGTCCGAGCTCTTCTTCGTGGCATAGGCCAGCACCTCGTCCAGGGTCAGGTGGCCGCTCTTGTCGGCGTCCATGGCCTTGAAGGACGGCCCGGCGGTCTTGGCCGGGGGCTTGATCTGGGCCAGGGCCGACGGTGCGCCCCAAAGCAGGGCAAGGCCCAAAACAATCACCGCGCATGCATGCTTCATCTTATCCCCCATTTCTCCACCCCTTGGCGCCCGGACCCGGCCGGGCTGTTCTTTTCCCAAGCCTACACGAGGCAAGGCGGTGAGGGCAATGGCCTGCGGCTCCCCTCAGACAAGCTTCTTGAGCAGTTCCTTGGTGCCCAAGTAGTTTGCGCCTTCCTCGCTCTTCACCAGCTTGTAGAAATCGCACTCCATGCAGTTGGCGGCCTTCTGGGCAAACGAGCCCTGGACCTTGCCGCCGCAGAGGGTGCCCGCCAGGGCCCAGCAGCTGCGCCCGCCCATCTTGCCCCGGTTCACGCCGTCGGCCTTCGTGCTCTTTCCCGCCACGCACTCCCCCAGTTCCGCCACCTTGGCCCCGCCGGGCTGGCGGCCGCACTTCTTGAATTCCCAACAATTCATCCTTGCCATGCGAGTGACCTCCGTTGGTTGTACAGCGCAGAAACAACACGAGAATGAGTGAGCACACGCACACAATAGCGCTTCGCCAAGGGCCAAGGCAAGCTTCCCCTTAAGATAATAGTACGCTATGACGAAAACGTGACTGCCCCCTGAACAACGAACCTGTGACCCACAGCCAGGACACGAGGAGCCTCCATGTCGCTGAACTTCCTGAACGCCATAGGCAGGGCCAAGATCTCCGTCAAGATCTGGACCATCTCTGCGGTGACCATCCTCCTTTTCGTGCTGGCCACCCTCTACGGCTTCCTGCCGCTCATGGCGGACAAGCTCATGGAGGAGAAGCGCGTCATGCTGGCCAACCTCGTGCGCGTTGAGATGGCTCAAGTGGACGACTTCCAGGAGCGTGCAAGCAAGGAGGAATTCTCGCCCGAGCAGGCCAAGGCCAAGGCGCTGGAGTTCATCGCCAAGCACCGCTACGGCCCCCAGGGCAAGGACTATTTCTGGGTCAACAGCAGCGACGCCACGCCGGTGATGATCATGCACCCCACTGTGCCTGCCCTAAACGGCAAGCCCATCGTGGACCCGAAGTTCGCCACGGCCACCAGCATGCGCTACCGTGACGCGGACGGGAAGTGGGTGGTCACGGAGATCCCCGGCGGCAAGGGCAACCTCTTCCAGACCATGATCCAGGTGGCCGGCAAGAGCCCGGACGGCATGGGCTACGTCACCTACAACTGGCCCAAGCCCAAGGTCGGCGGCGGCGTCACCACCGAGATGTTCCCCAAGGAGTCCTGCGTCAAGCTGGACAAGGAGTGGGGCTGGGTCGTCGGCACCGGCGTCTACGTGGACGACGTGCAGGCCGAGGTGGCCGGGATGCGCCTCATCGTCCTGGGCGTGGTGGGCGTGGTGGCCCTGGCCGCGGCAGTGCTGACCCTGCTCATCCTGCTCGGCATCACCCGGCCCCTGGGGCGGCTGGTGGGCTATTCCCTGAAGGTGGCGGAGGGCAAGCTCGACGCCGTCATCGAGGGCAGCTACCACGCCGAACTCGGCGAACTCAAGGACTCGCTCACCCTCATGGTGGCGCACCTGAAGGAAGAGATCGCCATCGCCAAGAAGCAGGAGGCCATCGCGGCGGAAAAAACCTGCGAGAGCGAGAAGACGCTGGCGGCCCTGCAATGCGCCGAGGAAGAGGCCAAGGCCCGGACCAAGGCCGCCGTCGCCGCCATCGTGGAAAAGCTCAAGGGCTCAAGCGAGGATGTGCTCTCCTCGGTCACCACGGCCATGATGGAGATCGAAGACATCCACAACGAATCCGAGCAGCAGATGGGACACATCTCCGAAGTGGCCACGGCCATGGACGAGATGACCGCCACAGTGCTTGAGGTGGCCAAGAACGCCGGGAACGCGGCCCAGGGCGCGGAGAGCACCCGCCAGAGCGCCGAGAGCGGCGCCAAGGTCGTGGAGAGTTCGGTCAAGGCCATCAACACCGTGCACCAGCTCACCGCGCAGCTCAAGACCAACATGGCGGAGCTGAGCACCCAGGCCGATGGCATCGGGCAGATCATGGGCGTCATCTCCGACATCGCCGACCAGACCAACCTGCTGGCCCTGAACGCGGCCATCGAGGCCGCGCGCGCGGGCGACGCTGGGCGGGGCTTCGCCGTTGTCGCCGACGAGGTCCGCAAGCTGGCCGAGAAGACCATGAACGCCACCAAGGAGGTGGCCCAGGCCGTCACCGCCATCCAGGGCGCGGCCAAGGTCAACATGGGCAGCGTGGACTCGGCCTCCCAGGCCGTGGAGCAGGCCACCGCCTATGCCAACGAGTCCGGCGAGGCGCTGCTGAGCATCGTGCGGCTCGTGGGCGGCACCTCGGACCAGGTGCGCTCCATCGCCACGGCCTCGGAGGAGCAGTCCGCCGCCAGCGAGGAGATCGACCGGGTCATCGGCAAGGTCCGCTCCGCCTCTCAGGTGGCGCTGGACAACACCTCCTCTGCGGCCAACGCCGTAGCCAAGACCTCCAGCGCCGCGCGCGCCTTGCAAGACGAGATCGAGGACCTGGAGAAGATGTACTCCTAGGCGCGCCCAGGCACGCCCGCAGCAAGGCCGCCAGGCAGGGGAAAGCCCCCTCCTGGCGGCCTTGCCGCGTCCGATGCCTCGGAAGGTGATGCGGCGAAAAGCTACAGCCAGCGCACCTTGGCCGCCTTGCGCGGGGGCAGGCGCTTGAAGCCATGTCTCGGGTATCCGGCCATGAGCGCGCCCAAAACCTGGTGGCCCTCGGGGAGGCCCAGGGCGGCCTGCAGCTCCGCCGAGTCCTTGGCCGCCAGCATGAGCAGCCCGGCCCAGCAGGTGCCCACGCCGTGCGCATGGGCCGCCAGTTCGAAATATGTCAGGGCGATGGCCCCGTCCACGATGTGGTCGAAGCCCGTGGTCCGGGCGTGGGCCACCACCAGGTTCGGCGCGCCGCGCAGGATCACGTCCTCGCCCCTGTCCCAGGCCTCAAGGAAGGCCAGGAAGTACGGCAACCGCCGCAGCGCCTTCGCGGTCAGCCCGGCCAGCTCCAGCATGCGCTCCCGGCCCTCCACCACAAGCCAGTGCACCGGCTGGGCGTTCATGCCCGAGGGTGCGTAGCGCGCGGTGTCGATGAACTGAAGCAGCTGTTCGCGGTCCACCAGAGCCCGCCTGAAATGGCGCACCGAACGGCGCGAGCGCAGCAGCTGCTCCGCGGCCTCCGGCGGGGCCAGGAGCCCCTTGTCCACGGTTGGCAGCACCTCCGGGGGCAGGCCGGCCAGGGTCAGCGCGGCCTTGGGGCACACGGCTATGCAGTGCCCGCACATGATGCAGCGCTCGGCGGCTTCCGGGATGCTGACGGGCAGGCCATCCGGGCCGAAGGAAAGGAGGCTCAACGCGCATTCCTTGATGCACAGTCCGTCGCGGTCGCAGAGCGCGGGGTCGACTTGGATATGGGGTTGGATATGAGGTTGGCAATGCGGCGCTGTCTCGTCCATGGGTGTCTCCTTACTGCTCACACTGGGCGGCTCACGCTTATCGATTCACAAGGACGCGATGATGCCCACCACACAGCCGGTCATGAGCGAGGCGATGACCCCGGCCAGCAGGGAACGCAGGCCCAGGCTCGTGATCTCGCTGCGGCGCTCCGGGCACAGGGTGCCCAGCCCGGCGATGAGGATCCCCAGGCTGCCGAAGTTGGCGAAGCTGCACATGGCGTAGGTCAGAATGAGCCGGGAATGGGCCGAGAGCGCGTCCACGGGCAGGGCCGCCAGGTCGATGAAGGCCAGAAACTCGTTGAGGATGACCTTGGTGCCAAGCAGCGACCCGGCGGTCTGGGCCTCGGCCCAGGGCACGCCGATGAGCCAGGCCACGGGCGAGAGCGCCACGCCCAGGCCGCGCTGCAGGGTCATGGGCGCGCCGGAGACATCCGGCAGGGCCGCCAGACCGATGTTGGCCAGCTTGACCACGGCCACGAACACGATGAGCATGGCCACGATGTTCCAGAAGAGCTGGAGGCCCTCCCAGGTGCCCCGGCACAGGGCGTCCACCGAGCCCGTGGCGGCGGACTTGGGCATGTCATGGCCCAGGGTGGGCGAGCCGCGCTCGGGGATCATCAACGACGCCACCAGCAGTGCCGCAGGCGCGTGGATCACCGAGGCCGTGAGGATGTGCCCCAGGGCGTCGGGGATGACGTTCGTGAGCACCGAGGCGTAGAGCACCAGCATGGTGCCCGCGATGCAGCTCATGCCCGTGGCCATGAGCGCGAAGAGCTCGCTGCGGGTCATGACCACAAGATACGGGCGGATCAAAAGCGGCGACTCGATCATGCCGAGAAAAATGCAGCCCGCCGCGCCCACGCCCAGCGCACCGCCGATGCCCATGGCCTTCTCCAGCAGCAGCGAGAACACCCGCACCACGCGTTGCAGGATGCCCCAGTAGAAAAACAGCGAGGCCAGGGCCGCGATGAGGATCACCAGCGGCAGGGCCTGGAAGGCCAGGCTGAAGGTCAGCGCCGGGTTGGTCACGGCGAAGGGCGCCTGCCCGCCGCCCACAAAGCCGAAGACGAAGCTGGTGCCCGCGCGGGTGGCCTCCTCCAGGGCGTGGACCACGCCGTTCAAGCCCATGAACAGGGCCTTGAAGGCCGGGACCTTGAGCACCAGCCCGGCGATGCCGAACTGCAGCGCCAGCCCGGCCACGACCATGCGCCAGGGCAAACGGGAAATTCGGCTTCGCTCGGCGCTGGACAGCCAGGCGATAACCATCAGGGCCACCAGACCCAGGGCGCTGTGGAGCATGCGACTCACCTCACGGGGAATTGGGCGCGCAAAGCTCGCGGCCCTGGCATGTTGTGCGGGATTTTTCGGGATTTGTGAAGGGGGGCGGCGGCAGAAGCGCCAAAGAATATCGGGTGGTTGACCCGACACAGCGGCGCATGTATCCATTGTCCTGACAGGAACATGTACGCTAACCGTGCAGAACTCTCAGAGGGGGGCAGCGTGACGCAAAACGAACCGGGACTCTTGCGGGCAAGCTTTCGTTTCGTGAGGCAAGCCCTGAACGAAAACGCCCTGCTGCGCACAAGCTTCCTGGGAACGGTGCTCTGCATCACCCTGGCCTGCATCGCTCTGGCGTCCTTCGGCGTCACCTACACGCTCAACCCCAAGGACGTCCCCCAGGCCTACTCGCCGCGCCTGTTCGGCCTCCTGTTCCTGCCCGCGGAGTTCTTCATCTACGATCTCATCCTGGGCAACAGCAGGCCCCGCGCCACGCTGGCGGACCTCTACCTGGACTGGCGGCTGCTGCAGTTCTTCTGGGCTGGAATCAAGGCGTTTTTGGCCGTGCTGCTGCCCTTTGGCGGCGCCATGCTGGCGCTGGTGGCGCTCACCGTCGGCCTGGACAAGGGCGCGAAGCCGACAGGCGCCGCCGTTATCGTGCTGGTCCTCGGCTTGATCGTTCTGACCTGCGTCATGTTCTACTACCTCACCCGGTTCTTCTACCTGTCCATCGTGGTGGCCCGGCGCGAGGGAATGCCCGTGCGCACGGCCTTCGGCGAGACCAAGGGCAGGTTGTGGCGCATCGGCTGCGCGCTGTTCCTGCCCTACCTGGCCATCATCGCCGTGACCGTGCCCATGGAGCTGCTCGGACCGGTGCTGGAGCGCAACCTCGGGTTCGTTGGCCTGGCGCCCTGGTTCCTCTTCGACGCGGGCTTGTCGGGCCTCATGAGCTGCCTGGGCGCGGCGGTGCTGGCCTTCTCCTACCAGCGGATCATCGTCCGGGGCGACCTCGAGAAGGCGCAAACGGCGGAGACGGCAGCAAGCCCGGCCCAGGGGCCGCTTGAAGACTGAAGGCTCCAAAGAAAAGGGGGAAGCGATGCCAACGCCGCAGTCCAGGCGCGGAACCGCCCATCTGCATCTCCGCACGCTGGCCGCGTGCGCGATAGCGCTGTGTCTCATTTCGACGCTGGCCTACGGGGCCGTGGGCGACAACCTCGCCTCCGCGCGCTACGCCGAACCGGTGGAACGCTACGGGCATTTCGCGCCGGGCCGCCCGCACGAATACGCGCGGGTGGAGGCCGAGACCACGGCAGGCGTGAAGCTGACCCTCACCCTTCCGCAAGATGACGTCTTCGAGGATGTGGCCCCGCGCCTGGTGCGCCTGACCGCCGCAGGCCCGGCATTCCTGCTGGCCATCGTCAGCAACCGCGCCACGGGCTCGGCCCTGGCCCTGCTCGGAGCAGATAACGGCCGCCTGGTCATGGTGGCGCGCTCCGCCCCCACGGGCAAGGCCCGGCGCTGGCTGAACCCGGTGGGCGTGGCCGACCTGGACGGCGACGGCGTATCCGAGATCGCCGCGGTCCTCACCCCGCACATCGGCGGCACCCTCAAGGTCTATCGCCGCGAAGGCCGCATACTGAAGGAACTGGCCGCCCTGCCCGGCTTCTCCAACCACATCTACGGCACGCCCGAGCTGCGCCTGTCCGCCATTGCGACCTTGGGCGGGAGGGCGCGGCTGCTGGTGCCGGACGCCGCGCGCACGGCCTTGCGGGTGGTGGAGCTCCGGGACGGACGCCTGCGCGAAACGAACCGCTGCCCGCTTTCCGCGCCAGTGACCGGCCCCATTGTGCCCACCAGCGACACCGAGGTCTTGGTGACAACGCAAAGCGGCGTGCAGCGGCTCGATCCAGCCGACTGCCCGCCGCCGGGCGAGAGCAAGTAGAACGTGCGGGGACGCGGCTACCCGTGCCGCTCCCTCAAGATCCGCGCCGCAGCGGCCATGCTCTTCAGCTTGGCGGCGGCGATGTCCTCCACGTTGACGCAGCGGTTGGCGAAACAGCCGAACCCGCAGTCCGTGTTCAGGAACACCTGCTCCGGCCGGTAGAACTGGAGCGCGGCCTCGGCCTTTTCCACGATGAATTCCGGCGTCTCCACCTCCACCGTGCGCGGGTTGACCACGCCCAGGCCCAGCTCGTGCGGCAACTCCGTGCCAGGGATGTTGCCGGACAAGGCCCGGCCCACCACGCCGATGTCGCCTGCGCGCGGGGTTGCGTATTCCAGCACGAACTGGCGTACGTGCATGCGCTCCAGCGCGGGCAGAAGCGCGGTGTAGTCGCCCGTCAGCAGCACCTCTTCCTTGGTGCTCCAGTTGCCCCGGCAGATGTGCAGGCCGATGCGCGGCCCGGTCCTGCCCGTGGGGTCGAAGACCCCGTCAATGATCCTGTTGATGAGGCTGGCCGCGTACCGAAGTTCTTCACCCGCGTCCCGGCGGGTAGCTAAGGTCGCTCACATGAAGGTTCGTCGGCCGCACTCCTGGCTCATGACGATCTCGGTCAGCACCGGCTCGTCAAACTGCACGAACTCGCAGCCCGCCTCGGCCAGCTCGATCAACTCCGCGCGCAGGATGGCCACCACGTCGTCGCCCAGGGCCTGCTGGTTCTCGTAGACCTTGCCCGTGTACGCGCCCACCCACATGGAGCGGTTCAGGAGGTACGGCCCGGGCAGGGTGATCTTCACCGGCTTGTCCGTGAGGCTTTTTACGAAGCGGAAGTCGTTCAGGGCCAGGGGCTCCCGGCGTTTGAGCTTGCCAATGCAGGTGGGGTTGCGGATGGCCGAGGCCGGAACATCCAGCGTGGTCAGCATCTCCTCGAACCCGCTCTTGTCCTCCACCTCGTCGAGCATCTCGGCCAGGCTCATGAGCTTGGTGCCTTCCACCTTCTCGGTGATGAAGGAATAGAAGTTGTCGCGCCGGTGCTCGCCGTCCACCACGATGTCGAGCCCGGCCTCCTCCTGGATGCGCACGGTGCGGCGCACTTCCTCATCGGCCACGGCGTCGAAGGCCGCGCGGCTCAGCTCGCCCACGCGACGGTCGCGCAGGGCGCGCAGCATGGTCTTGGAGCGGGGCCAGGAGCCCACCTGCGTTGTTTGAAAGAGGGTCGTCTGAGAGGGCGTCGTCATAAGTCACACCACCGCGAATTTGATTGTGAGGGTTGTGGCCTTGGCCAGCGTGGCCGCAATGGGCGAGCGCGCCACCACGTCCTCGAAGACCGCGCGCGCAGCCGCCTCGTCGTCCAGGGTGGAGGCGTAGCACTTGACCTCGATGCCGGCGAAGGACGGGTCGCCCTCCTCCAGGCCCAGGTGCGCCAGGATGTTGTGCAATTTGCCGGACACGGTGAGCTCGATATCGTCCACCTCGATGCCCCGGCGGGCGCACTGGGTGGCGAAGGCCGTGACCAGCGAACCGCCCAGGGCCCCGAGCAGGGCCTCCACCGCGCTCGGGTGGGCGTCCTTCTCCTCGAAGCTGGCGCTCTGCCCCAGCACCCAGGAGAAGTTGCGGCAGTATACCGTGGCCTTCTGGTGCCCGGTGGCGCGGGTGCGCAGGCGCCAGACGTAGTCCTTGGCCTTGGCCTTGTCGTCGGCCAGGGCCTTGGCCTCGCTGGCGGCCTGCTCCTGGGCGCCCCGGCGCACAAAGTAGCGGACGACGCCAGGAGCCTGGCCCGGGCTGGCACCGTCAATGCGGCCCAGGTACTCGTGCCCGGCCATGCGGCACCAGGGCGGCAGGTCGTCGCCCACGGTGGGCTCGCTGCTTTTCATCTCCAGCACGCCGCCCACAGGCACCAGCAGCATGTGCTCGCGGATCATGAGCACCAGGCCCGAGCCGCAGTCCAGATCGCCGCCGTCGAAAACGACATCGGCAGTCGTCCCCGGCGGCGGCGCAAGCTTCCCGCTCATAGGCTAGTAGGCCACGCAGGGGCTGCCGTTGGCCAGCCATTCCACCAGGGCCGCGCCACCAGCGGGCACCGCGCCCTCGATGAGGTCGGCCTCGGTGAGGCCGCGCTTCTTGAGGCAGGGGGTGCAGACATAGACCTTGCCGCCCGCGCCGATGAACTTGTTGATGAGCTCTTTGAGCGGGGCAAAGGGCGCGCCCTCGTCGATCTTCTCGGCCTCGCCCTTGATGGCGCAGTAAACGCCGTCGGTGGACAAAAAGACCATGGTCTCCTTTTCGCTGCCCTGGGCGGCGTTGGCCACGACAAAGCCGAGGGTGGCCTTGTCGCCGTCGGTGCGGCAATGGGCGATGGTGACGCAGAAGGTTCCGGCCATGTCAGACTCCTTTGAGTTCGGGTTTGTATTCGATGAGGTAGAAGGGGTGGGCCATTTCCAGCAGGGTGTTTCTGGTCATGCGGCACCAGGACGGGAACTCGATGGGCGCGGCGGCGTCGCGGCTGATCAACAGCACGCGGGTGCCGGGCTCCGCCCTTTTCAGGTAGGTGTAGAGGTTGATGATCACCCGGCCGCAGGTCTCCTCGCCGCCGTCGAACTCGTCCTCAAACTCCCAGTGCTCGGGATAGGTCTCACGCATGGGCTTTGGTCACCTCCGCTGACGGGAGAGCCCTAGCATGCGGATTGGTGATAGTAAATATTCAGGCTACCTATCAAAGGACTGGCACAGCATTCTGATATACTAGGCGAAGTTGATTGTGTGATGGCGCTTTTCTAAAAATGAAAAGGGCCGTCCGGCGAAAGGGGTTGCCAGACGGCCCAGTGGCCTGGGGAGCAGCTCGCGCTGGGGCTAGGCTACGCGAATGTCGCCCCCCTGCACTTCCCGGCGTACACTGTCGAGGTCGATGACCACGGGGTCGATCATGCTGTGGCCGTTGCGCTCGCCCCAGGACTGGTCGTCCGAGAAGCGGCCGTTGTAGCGGATGTCGTCCACGATGTAGAAATTGTCCTCGTGGAGCAGGCGGTCCCAGCGGTGTACGAAGAAATCGAACTTCCTGGCGTCGAAGTCCCGCACATTGGCCCAATGCCAGGTCAGCGAGCAGACCTCGTCATCGTAGCCCATGAGCGCCAGGTACTTGGCCTTGCTGTCCAGGTACATGCGGCGGCGCAGCAGCACTGCGGCCTCCTTCACGGGGATGGGATCAAAGTCCACCGGCTGGTCGTCCAGGGTCACCTCGACCACGGACTCCTCACCCAGCTTCATGCCGCAGGTGCAGGTGTTGCCCCGGCGCCACCACTCCAGATACTTCTGCTTGTAGATGTCGCGCCCCTGGGTCCGGATCTTGTCGGCGGTGGCCTGGGAAACGGGGTGCAGAGCCAGGTCGCAGCAGCGTCCGTAGATGGTGAAGTTGAGTTCCATGAGTTGCCTCCGGTGGGTTGTTCTCTTTTCAGGTGGCTCTTGCGGTGCGCGCCCCTTGTGCGCCCCGGTGGCCATTTGCCCTGTCTTTCGCAACTCCTGTGCCACGTTCGCAACACACTTGAATATCAAACCTTATAATGTACACACGACACGGAGGGCCCGCTGCGGACGAAATATGCGTCCGCCCCGGTTGACCTCCGCCGCGGGGCAGGGCAAAGTCCGAAGCGCAGTCCGCAATTCCGCAACAAGGGGAAATCACAGTGCATCACGCCCTTGAAAAACCCTTCCCCTGCACCTCGCTGTGCTCCTTCATCATCGACTCCGTGGGCGACGGGTTGTTCACGGTCGACCGCGACTGGAACATCATCTTCTTCAGCAATTCCGCAGGCGGCATCGTGGGCGTGGACCCGGACAAGGCCGTGGGCCGCAAGTGCTGGGAGGTCTTCCGCACCGAGGGCTGCGCCGAGAACTGCGTGCTGCGCGCCTGCATCGAAGAGGACCGCAAGATCGCGGGCCGCATCATGATTGTGGAGCGGCCCGACGGAGTGCGCATCCCGGTGAGCGTCAGCGCCGCGCCCTTGAAGGACCAGCACGGCAAGGTCATCGGCGGGGTGGAGACCTTCCGCGACATCTCCTGTGGCTCGGCGGGCAAGCGGCCCAATGGCCAGAAGGGAGGCCAGGGCACGCCCGAAGGCTTCTGCTCGCGCGACCCCAACCTGGAGGAGATCCTGCGCATCCTGCCGCAGGTGGCCCAGAGCGAGGCCACGGTGCTGCTCCTGGGCGAGTCCGGCACGGGCAAGGAGTTCTTCGCCCGGGCCATCCACAACCTTTCGTCGCGCAGCGAGGGGCCCTTCGTGGCGCTCAACTGCGGGGCGCTGCCCGCCCTGCTCATGGAGTCCGAGCTCTTCGGCTACAAGGCAGGGGCCTTCACCGACGCCCGGCGCGACAAGCCCGGCCGCTTCCAGCTGGCCGAGGGCGGCACCATCCTGCTCGACGAGATCGGCGACCTGCCTTTGGCCCTGCAGGGCAAGATATTGCGGGTGCTGCAGGAGCGCATGTTCGAGCCCCTGGGCGGGGTGGAGGGCGTGGCCGCGGACGTGCGCATCATCGCCGCCACCAACCGCGACCTGGATCGCATGGTGGCCGAGGGCAGCTTCCGCCAGGATCTCTACTACCGCCTCAACGTGGTGCGCATGACCCTGCCGCCCCTGCGCGACCGGCGCGACGACATCCCGCTGCTCATCGACAACTGCCTGAAACGGCGCAGGCAGGCCGGGGGCAAGGACATCCAGGACCTCTCGCCCGAGGCCCTGCGCCTGCTCATGGCCCACCCCTTTCCCGGCAACATCCGCGAGCTGGAGAACATCATCGAATACGCCAGCATCCTCTGCACCGGCGGGCTCATCCAGGTGGAGCACCTGCCTGCCGACGTGCGCGCCTGCGAGCACCTGGGCGCGGGCGCATACCGTCCACCGACCATGGAGGACATCCGCTACCGGGGGGCTTTGGAGGCCGTGGAGCGCAATGGCGGCAACCGCAACGCCGCCTGCCGCGACTTGGGCATCAGCAAGGACACCCTGCGGCGCATCCTGAGCCGGGGAGAACCCGGCCAGGCAGACGAGCCTCTGGACATGGGCAGCCAAGCCGTGAGCTAGCCGCCACGCAAGGGACGCATTTTTCGTCCACAACAAGGCCAGAGACGCAGAATTCGTCCCTTTCTGGACTTTTCTGTGCCTTCGCCCCAGCCGAAGTCTATGTGTGATTCTTATTGAGGCAGAGGTCCCCTACGGCAGCGCTGCGGCGGCCAGCGGCATGCGCCAGCCCGAGCCGAAGCTGCGCCAAGCGATCTTGATGCCCGGCGCGGCCTGCCTGCGCTTGAACTCGGCGAACTTCACCAGCCTGCACACCCGCGCGACGACCGTCGCATCAAAGCCAGCCGCGACAATCTCCGCAGCGGTCTGGTTCTTCTCCACGTGCAGGGCCAGGATGGCGTCCAGAACATCGTAGGGCGGGAGGCTGTCCTGGTCGGTCTGGTCGGGCCGCAGCTCCGCCGACGGGGCCTTGTCGATGACCGCCTGGGGGATGACCTCGCCCCGCAGGGCGTTCAGGTGCCGGGCCAGGGCGTAGACCTGGGTCTTGCGCAGGTCGCTGATGAGCGCGAACCCGCCGGACATGTCGCCATAGATGGTGCAGTAGCCCACGGCCAGCTCGCTCTTGTTGCCCGTGGTCAGGAGCAGCGCGCCAGTCTTGTTGGACAGCGCCATGAGCAGGTTGCCCCGGATGCGCGACTGGATGTTCTCCTCGGTGGTGCCCGGCCCCTGCCCCGGCGCCAGCGTTGCGAAGCTTTCGCCCAGCGCCGCGTCGAAGCCCTGCATCAGCGGCTGGATGGGGATGGTGCGCGTCTCCATGCCGAGGTTCCTCGCCAGGGCCAGGGAGTCGTCGATGCTGCCCTGGCTCGACCAGGGCGAGGGCATGAGCACGCCGAGCACGTTGGCCGCGCCCAGGGCCTCCACGGCCACCGCCGCCACCACGGCGGAGTCGATGCCGCCGGACAGGCCGAGCAGCGCCTTGGTAAAGCCGCACTTGCGCAGATAGTCGCGCGTGCCGAGCACCAGCGCCTGCCAGATCTCCGCACTGCCCGAAGATTCCGGACTGCCCGAAGACTCTGCGTTGACCGAAGGCTCTTCGTCGACCGAAGGCTCTGTGTTGACCGAAGGCTCGTCTGGACCAGCGGAACCTGCGGCGGCCAGATCGACCACCAGCACGTCCTCCTTAAACCCGGCAGCCCGGGCCAAGACAGCGCCATCCGGGCCGTAGACCACGCTGCGGCCATCAAAGACCAGCTCGTCGTTGCCGCCCACCTGGTTGCAGTACACAAGCGCAAGGCCCCGCTTCTTGGCGATGGCCGAGAGCATGTCCTGCCGCAGCGCCTGCTTGCGCAGGCTGAAGGGCGAGGCCGAAAGATTGAGCAGCACGTCCGCCCCGGCAGCGCAGGCGGCCTCCACCGGGTCCACGGGATACAGCCGGTGCGGCCAGTAGTCCTTGTCGTTCCAGAGGTCCTCGCAGATGCTCAGCCCGAACCTGCGGCCCCGGTACTCCACCACGTTGGCCCCGCCGGACACATCGCCGGGCTCGAAATAGCGGGCCTCGTCGAACACGTCGTAGGTGGGCAGCAGGGACTTGCGGATGCGTGCGCGGATGGCCCCGGACTCGCACCACAGGGCGGCGTTGAACAGGGACTTGCCCTGGCCGGTGGCGTTTGGCTCCGGGCAGCCCAGCACCAGGGCCGGACCGGACGGGAAGCGCTCGAACAGGCGGCGCGCCAGGGCCTCGGCCTCGGCAAAGGCGGCCCGGCAGAAGCCGTCGTAAAGCAGCAGGTCGCGGGGGGGATAGCCGGTGAGCGCCAGCTCCGGGGTCAGGCAGAGGTCCGCACCCTGCCCGGCGGCCGTGGCGTAGGCGGCCTCGACGCGCGCCGCATTGCCCTTGATGTCGCCCACCACGGGGTTGATCTGCAAGAGGCCGATGTGGAGCGAGCCGGTGCGCATGGCGTGTTCCTGGCCTGGCGGCCTGTTAGTCGCGGGGGTCGGCCATGGAGCCGGGCAGAGAGCCCGGGTTCGATTCCGGGAAGTCTCCGCGCACGATCTCGCGCACCTTGTAGGGCACGTTGCCGCTGGCCACGTCGTGGGTGTTCACCAGCACTTCAAGGATCAGCCCGGTGCTCATGAACCCAAGCGACGACAGGTAGAACAGCACTGCCCCCAGAAACGGCGGCCTGGTGCCCATGTGCACGCCCAGGAAAAGCTTCTCGTACAGCAGCCAGAGCATGGTCAGCGTGGCCAGGGCGAACAGCCACAGGCTGATGCGCCCGAAAAGGTACACGGGCCGCTGCTTGTAGGAGTTCTGGAACCACAGGAGCACGATGTCGAAGAGCACGTCGATGCTGCGGCCGATGCCGTAGTGGCTCTTTCCGGCGAAGCGCGGCGGCGCGCTTGTGGGCACCTCGCACACGGCCCCGCCCAGGCCGTAGACCAGGGCCGGGATGAGCCGGTGCTGGCCCTCGCGCAGCTTGAGCGAACGCGCCAGGTCGCCGTCAAGGCAGGACAGCCCGCCCATGTCGTGGATATCGCACTTGCTGGTGGCGCGCATGAGGTAGTTGGCGATGAGGCTCGGGATGCGGCGCAGCAGCAGCGATTCCTGGCGTTTCTGGCGCACGCCCTTGACCAGTTCATAGCCCTCGCGAATCTTCTCGATGAGGCTTGGGACCTCCTCGGGCGGGTGCTGCAGGTCGCCGTCCATGATGACCACGTAGCGCCCGCGCGAATGCTGGATGCCCGCGAAGATGGCCGTGCACTGGCCGCGGTTGCGCGCCAGGAACACGCCCACCAGGTGCGGGTCGGTGCCTGCCAGCTCGCGAATGATCGCAGGCGTCGAGTCCGTGCTGCCGTCGTTGACCAGGACTATCTCGTAGCTGGCGCCCATGCCCGCAAGCGCCGCGCCGATGCGGCTGTGGAACTCGCGAACGCAGAGCTCCTCGTTGTGCATGGGCGTGACGATGCTGACTTCAACCGGCCATAACCCTTCGGGCGGCCACCCCCCTTCGGGGTTCAAGGGCCGACCGGTTCCGGCCTGGGCGAGGGGGTCGTTCTTGGGGCAGTTCAGGTCGGATCGTGACATGCGTGATATCCCGTAGTTCCTAACGTCTAAGCAGGTTACTGGCGAAATTCGGGGCGCAGGGCCCGTGTGGCCGGATCAAGCTGGCCGTAGTGCACAAGCCGGGCCCCGGCCTCGGCCAGGGCAGCCTCCCAGCCGGGCGCTGCCAGGGCGTCGCGCTCGGCCCGCCATTGGCCGCTGATGCGCATGGGGCCGTACTCCGGGGGCAGCGGGCCATCATCCTTCATGGGCGCGCCGGGGTGGCAGACCAGCTCCAGCACGTCTGGCCGCACCCGCTTCATATACGCACCAAGCCGCCCCGGCAACAAGTCCGCGCCCTGGTCGGCCACGCCGAACACCGAATGCGGGCAGGCCACCCGGCCCTCTTTGGGCACCTGGTGCCACAGGGCGAAGGTGTTCAGAATGCGCGCGCGGCGGCCGCCCTTGTCCCAGCGCAGCGGGGAGACCAGCTCCACCGGCCTGCGCACCCAGCTGATGCCGAACCTTTCCGCCACGCGGCAGGCGGCCTCGAACAGGCCGGGCCACACATGGATATGCTTCTCGGAGTCCAGGTGCGTGGGGTGCACCCCAAGCTCCAGGGCGCGCTCCACCTGGCGCGTCCACTCGCGCTCGGCGTCCGCCGGGGTGAAGGCGCGGCCCAGGTAGCGTTTGAAGAGCTCCACATAATCGCCCAAGAACAGGCCCTGCGGCCCGACCAGACCCGGAATCTCGTGGGCCGGGCTTTCGGGGCGGCCCCGAAGAATGTTCAGGTGCACGCCGATGCCAAGGGCCCCGGCCCCTGAGGAGAGGCCCTGCCCGAACAATCTTGCCGCGGCGGGAGCGTCCGGCCCGTTGACGAGCAGCGTGGCCGAGCTCACGCGCGCCAGCCCGGCCAAGTCCTCCACGGCGCGGCGCACGGCCATGTGCAGGCCCAGATCGTCTACATTCACCACTACATACATGGGCGGCATGCTATCTTGTGGCGCGCAGAAGGTAAAGCCTGGGCGCAGCACGGCCGCGCCGAACATCCTTCGGGCCCAAGCGGGCAGCCGCTTTCCTGTAAAATTCCACTAGCCAACCTGCTCAGGCTTGGATATCATAAACGAAAATGACACCACCGCCCCGCTCTGCCCCGGAACGGGACGAAGCACAGGAGACTTGCATGCTCATCGAAAACTGGATGACCAAGGATGTCGTGACCGCGACCCCGGAGACCTCCATGATGAAGGCCTCCAAGATCATGAAGGAAAAGAACGTCAGCCGTCTGCCCGTGGTGGACGACAAGGGCGTGCTCGTGGGCATCGTGAGCGACCGGGACGTCAAGGACGCCTCGCCCTCCAAGGCCACGACGCTGGACATGCACGAGCTGTACTACCTGCTCTCGGAGATCAAGGTGAAGGACATCATGACCAAGAAGGTCGTGACCATCAAAACCGGCGAGACCGTGGACAGCGCGGCGGCCATCATGCTCGAGCACAAGATCGGCGGCATGCCGGTGGTGGATGAGCAGAACAAGGTCGTTGGCATCGTCACCGACTCGGACATCTTCAAGGTGCTGGTGCGCATCACCGGCGTACTGGAGGGCGGCGTGCAGATAGGCGTGCGGCTGTCCAACGAACCCGGCGGCCTGGTGCCGGTGCTGGACTACCTGAAGGACCACGGCGCGCGGCTCATGAGCCTGCTCACGGCCTGCGAGCCGCCGGAGGTGGGCATGCGCGACGTGTACCTGCGCATCCGCGACATGGACAAGACCTCCATGAACGCGCTCAAGGCCGAGATGCAGAAGAGCTTCGAGGTCATCTACTGGGTCTAGCGCCCAGGGCTACTGAAAGAGAGAAGGCCGGGGGCGGAAGCTCCCGGCCTTTTTTGTGGATGAAAAGCGCGTCAGGCAATATCTATTCCGTAAACCAACACAGGGACTTGTATCGCGCTCTTGAGATGCGGAAGGTACTTAACAACTTTTTCAAAATTTAGAGAACCTTCCCAATTGAGGCCGTGTAATTGCTTCATTTTCTTTTGAAACGAAAGAGTTGTCACGACATAGACGCCGATATCAATCTTGTCCAAACCTGAATACGATCCGATTTGCATCTTTAAGAGATCTATGCCGATGAACGATGCATGCCCAAACTCAACTTCTACGCCGACGCGGTTCTTTAGGAAATCCATCTTAGCCATAGGCTCACCTGGTTCCCCAAACACAAGCGGCTGTGATTCCCAACCTCTTGCGACAAAACGGGTCTCAAGCTCTTCATTAAACCTGGGGCGGGATAATTCTGCAATCGGGAGGGAGGGATCCGTAAGAACGGCCTCAATCTCCTGGCGTATAGCCAAGCTACTGTTGATCACTTGCTCTGCGAACCGGTAGCTGAAATTTCTCAAAATGATCGGCATGTGGCCCCCAAAACCCTGAACTTTTCCGACCTATATGCCGTATCCAACATCGTCTGCAAGTGCAGGCCCGTTCCTCTCAAATCAAAAAGCATCATCTGCCTCACAGCTATGGCATTGACATGCGAGTGTGCTGAAGTGAGGTTGTCGTAGATGCTGCCGGAGAAGAGCATGGTCTCCTGCGGTACCACGCCGTAGTTGCGCCGCAGCTACTCCGCAGCTACTCCGCCTGAATCCCGTACCCCTTGAGTTTCCGGTACAGCGAGCTTCTGTCCAGGCCCACGGCCTCGGAGAGCCTGGTGACGTTACCGCCGAACTCCTTCAGCTTGGCCTCCAGGAAGCGCGCCTCAAACGCCGCGCGCGCGGTCTTGAGGTCCAGCGGCCCGGCCTGGAAGGTGTCGGGGATGTCGTCATCGTCTGGACCGGAGGCAGGGGCCGAGAGTGTGCCCGCAAGCGGCGTGGTCGTAGACTGCACGCTCGAAGACGGCGGGGTCAAAGTCTGGCTGGAGGTCGCCGAGACCGTGGCCCGGCTGGTGATGTCCGGCGGCAGGCGGTCCGGGGTGATGTCGCGCCCGCCCGCCAGGATGAGCATGCGCTCCACGAAGTTCTTCAGCTCGCGCACGTTGCCCGGCCAGGGGTAGGTCATGAGCACGGCCAGGGTCTCCGGACTGAAGCTGGCGCGTTTGCACCCGCCCCGGCGCGAAAGCGTCTCCACAAAGTCCTCGATCAACAACGCGATGTCGCCCGCCCGCTCGCGCAGGGGCGGCACCGTGAGCGGAAAGACCTTGAGCCGGTAGTACAAATCCTCGCGGAAGTTCCCGGCGCGTATCTCGGCGGGCAGGTCCTTGTTGGTGGCGGCCAGCACGCGCACGTCCACGCTGATGGTCTTGCGCCCGCCCACGTGCTCAAAGCGCTGCTCCTGCAAGATGCGCAAAATCTTGGCCTGGGTCTTGAGGCTCATGTCGCCGATCTCGTCCAGGAAGAGCGTACCCTTGTGGGCCAGCTCGAACTTGCCGATCTGGGCCTTGTCCGCGCCGGTGAAGGCGCCCTTCTCGTGGCCAAAAAGCTCGCTCTCGATGAGCTCCTCGGGGATGGCAGCGCAGTTCACGGCCACAAAGGGCAGGTCCGCCCGGCGGCTCTGGGCGTGCAGCAGCCGCGCGGCGATCTCCTTGCCTGTGCCGTTCTCGCCGGTGATGAGCACCCAGGCGTCGGTGGGGGCCACCTGGCTGATCATCTCGCGCAAGGAGTCCATGACCGGGGAGGCCCCGGTGAGGTGCACCTCTGTCTCGCCCAGGGAATGGCGCAGGGCCAGGTTCTCCTGCTTCAGGCGCGAGAACTCCAGGGCCTTGTTGGCGGCCAGCAGGACCTTCTCCAGGGACAGGGGCTTCTCGATGAAGTCAAAGGCCCCGAGCTTGATGGCCCCCACCGCGGTCTCGATGGTGCCGTGTCCGGAGATCATGACCACGGGCAGCTCGGGCCGGTCCTCGCGCAGGCGCGAGAGCACCTCCAGGCCGTCCAGGCCGGGCAGCCAGATGTCCAGAAACACCAGGTCAAAGGCCTCGCCGGAGTCCAGCAGCGCAAGCCCGGCCTCTCCGGTCTCGGCCTCGGCCACGGCAAAGCCCTCGTCCTCCAGAATGCCCTTCAGGGAAAAGCGGATGCCGGACTCGTCGTCCACCACCAGGATGCGGGCACGCTCGCTCATCATTCCTCCATCTCGGCAGCGGCTTTGGGCGGCACGGGCGCGGAGCCCGGGGAAGGGGCCGGGCCAGCCCCGGCCGGACAGAAAACATCCAGGCCCTCGAAGGTGAAGCCGCCGCCGTTCATGAGCGAGAGGCAGGCGTCCACGCACTCGGAATCATAGATGCGCCCGCGCCCGTTTCGTATCTCCTCCAGGGCCAGGGGCAGGCCCAGGGCGGCGCGGTAGGGCCGGTGCGAGCTCATGGCCTCCACCACATCGGCCACGGCCAGGATGCGCGCCTCGCGTGAGATCTCCGTGCCCTTGAGCCCGCCGGGGTAGCCGGAGCCGTCCAGGCGCTCGTGGTGCTCCAGCACGCTGCGCGCCACGGGCCAGGGGAAATTCACCTCGCGCAGGATCTCAAAGCCCACCTCGGAGTGGCTCTTCATGATGCCCATCTCCATGTGCGACAGGCGCGCGGGCTTGGACAAGATCTCCGCCGGAACGTAAACCTTGCCGATGTCGTGCAGGGTGCCCGCCACCTCCAACCCCTCCAGGGTCTCCACGGGCAGGCCCAGCTCCTGGCCGATGGCGCAGGCCAGCCGGGCCACGCGCTGCTGGTGTCCGGCGGTGTAGGGGTCGCGCTTCTCGGCCATGCTGGCCAGGGCGCGCACGGTCTGCCGGAAGGCGGTGCGCAGGGCCTGCATGCTCTCCAGCCGTTCAGCCTCGTCCTGCTTGCGCTGGGCCACGTTGCGCAGCACCAGCACGCGGCCCCGGAAGTCGCCGCGCTGGCCGCGCACCGGCGAGACCGACAGCCCCACCGGGATCTCCAGGCCGGCCTGGGTGCGCAGCAGCATGTCCTCGCACATGGGCTGCGCGGAACGCGGGCAGCAGATCTCCTCCAACCCGGTGACGGGCAGGCGTGTGTCCTGCTCCAGGATGGTGAACACGGCGGCAAGCTCCCGGCCCAGGGCCTGCTCCGGCTCCACGCCCAGCATGGCCGCCGCCGCGGGGTTCAGGTAGGTCACGCGGCCCTCGACATCCGTGGAGACGACGGCCTCGGCAAGGCTGCCCAGGGTGGTGGACAGAAGCTGCTCGTTCTCCTGCAGCTTGGCCTCGGTGCGGTATTTGTACAGGGCCACCTCAATGGCCAGGGACAAATCGTGGTCCCTGAAAGGCTTGGTGATGTAGCCGAAGGGGTCGGTGCGCTTGGCGCGTTCCAGGGTCTTCTCGTCGGTGGCGGCGGAGAGATAGACCACCGGCAGGCTGAAGCGCTCGTGCAGCTCCAGGGCGGTGTCGATGCCGTCCATGCCGCCGCCCCCAAGCATCACGTCCATGAGCACCAGGTCCGGCCTGGAGGACTCGGCCAGGTCCAGGGCCTCGCGGCCCGTGCTCGCCCGCCCGACGACCTCGTAGCCCAGGCGCTCCAGGTTGGACTGGATGCCCAGGGCCACAATGGTCTCGTCCTCCACCACCAGAATTCTGCCTTTGTGCATCAATGCTCCCTCGAAATCCCGCAAATCACTATACCCGGCCCAGCACGTCCGCAAGGGCACCGGCCAGGCCAGGGTGCTTGAACCTGTAGCCTGCGGCCAGAAGCCGCGTCGGCTCCGCGCGCACGCCAGAGAGCAGCACCTCTTCGGCCATCTGGCCCAGCAGAAGCCTCAGCGCGAAACCCGGCGCGGGCAGAAAGGCCGGGCGGCCCAGGGCGCGGCCCAGGGCGCGGGCAAACCCGCGCGAGTCCACGGCCTCGGGCGCGGCCAGGTTGAACGGACCGGACAGGCCGGGCGTCTGCAGCAGAAAGGCGATGGCCCCGGCTTCGTCGTCCAGGTGAATCCAGGGCAGCATCTGGGTCCCGGCGCCCAGCGGCCCGCCCAGACCCCAGCGGAACGGCGGCAGCATCTTGGCCAGGGCCCCGCCCCGGCCCAGGACCATGCTCGTGCGCACGACGACCCGCCGCACGCCGAGCGCCTCCGCCTCCAGGGTCGACGCCTCCCAGCGCCCGGCCACCTGGGCCAGAAAATTCGTGCCCGCCGGGGCGTCCTCGGACACGCTCTCCGGTCCGCGCGCGCCGTAATAGCCCACGGCCGAGGCCTGCACCAGCGCCGCCGGGAGCACCCCGGCCTGGCGGATGGCGTCCACGACCGCGGCCCCGGCGTCCAGACGGCTGTCCAGGATGCGGCGCTTCTTGTCCGGGGTCCAGCGGCCGTCGGCGATGTTCTCGCCCGCCAGGTTCACGATGGCCGTGTCCGCGTCTATGAATTCGGCCCAGCCCGCGCCGGTGACGCCGTCAAAGGGCGCGCCGACGATACGCGCACCGGGCGCGCCGAGGCCAAGGACGGCCGGCACCTTGTCCGGCCTGCGCGAGGGCACGACGATCTCATGCCCCTGCCCGGAGAGCAGCCGCGCCAGCGCCTTGCCGATGAATCCTGTGCCGCCGAGAATGATAGTACGCATGATCCGGTAGGTACGCGCAATCAGGGCAGAGGGCAAGCCGCGCGCCGCGCGTCAAGACCACTCGCGCCATTAGACAGCCGGGCAATTATGCCGTACAAGGGCTCTCGCCCTCAGACGGGGGTAATCCTCAGAACGCAGCCCGGGCAACTTCCGGACAGCACGTGCGAGACCATGACCGACACCAACCTCATCAGAAATTTCAGCATCATCGCGCATATCGACCACGGCAAATCAACCCTGGCCGACCGCATCCTGGAAATCACAGGGGTGGTCTCCGCCCGCGACCAGAAGGCCCAGTACCTGGACAAGATGGACCTGGAGCGCGAACGCGGCATCACCATCAAGGCCCAGACGGTGCGCATCCCCTACAAGGCGAAGGACGGACTGAAGTACATCCTGAACCTCATCGACACCCCCGGGCACGTGGACTTCTCCTACGAGGTCTCGCGCTCGCTCGCCGCCTGCGAGGGCGCGCTGCTCGTGGTCGACGCCTCCCAGGGCGTGGAGGCCCAGACGCTGGCCAACGTCTACCTGGCCCTGGACAACGACCTTGAGGTCGTGCCGGTGCTGAACAAGATCGACCTGCCCAGCGCCGAGACCGACCGCGTGAGCCGCGAGATCGAAGAGGTCATCGGGCTGGACTGCACCGACCCGGCGCTCGTCAGCGCCAAGTCGGGCCTGGGCGTGGCGGACCTGATCGAGCGCATCATCACGCACCTGCCGCCGCCCAAGGGCAACGCGGACGCCCCCTTGAAGGCGCTCATCTTCGACTCCTGGTACGACACGTACCTCGGCGTCGTGGTGCTCTTCCGCGTGCTCGACGGCACCATCAAGAAGGGCGAAAAGATCCGCATCTTCTCCTCGGGCAAGGAGTTCGAGGTCATGAAGCTCGGCGTGTTCAGCCCCGAGAGCGTCGAGATGCCGGACTTCGGACCCGGCGAGGTCGGCTTCCTCTGCGCCAACATGAAGGAGCTCTCCGACGCGCCCGTGGGCGACACCATCACCAAGGCCGACAACCCCACCAAGTCGCCCTTCCCCGGCTTCAAGAAGGTCAAGCCCATGGTCTTCTCCGGGCTCTACCCCGTTGAGCCCAATGAATACGAGATGCTCAAGGTGGCCCTGGAGAAGCTCCAGCTCAACGACGCCGCCTTCAGCTTCGAGCCGGAGACCTCCAAGGCGCTGGGCTTCGGCTTCCGCTGCGGCTTCCTCGGCCTGCTGCACATCGAGATCATCCAGGAGCGCCTGGAGCGCGAATTCCAGGCCCGGCTCATCACCACCGCGCCCTCGGTCATCTACAAGGTCAAGACCATCGACGGCCGCGAGCTGCAGATCGACAACCCGAGCCTGCTGCCCGACCCCAGCCACATCGCCGAGCTGCACGAGCCCTACGCCAAGGTGGAGATCCACGTGCCCAACGACTTCGTGGGCAACGTGCTCGGCCTGTGCGAGGAGAAGCGCGGCATCCAGAAGGACATGAAGTACCTGACCGCCTCGCGCGTGGTCATCACCTACGAGATGCCCTTCGCCGAAATCATGTACGACTTCTTCGACAAGCTCAAAAGCACCACCAAGGGCTACGCCAGCCTGGACTACGAGATCGTCGACTACCGCCAGAGCGACCTGGTGCGCCTGGACATCCTCATCAACACCGAGGCCGTGGACGCCTTCTCGGTCATCGTGCACCGCGACTCGGCCTACAAGTTCGGCCGCAGCCTCGCGGAAAAGCTCAAGAAGAGCATTCCCCGCCAGATGTTCGAGGTCATCATCCAGGCCGCCATCGGCAACAAGATCATCGCCAAGGAGCGCGTGGCGCCCTTCCGCAAGGACGTCATCGCCAAGTGCTACGGCGGCGACATCACCAGAAAGCGCAAGCTGTTGGAGAAGCAGAAGGAAGGCAAACGCCGCATGCGCCGCATGGGCAACGTGGAGATCCCCCAGGATGCCTTCCTGGCCGTGCTCAAGGCCGGCAGCGACGACTAACCGACACGGCCAGTCACGACGACCAACCCCGCGGCAGGCTCACCGCCGCAGAGAGAGAAGGAACACGCATGAATCCCAGATGGCTCAAGACGCTCAAGGAATATGTGGAGGCGCTGCTGGTCGCGGTGGTGCTGGCGCTGGTCATCCGCGCCTTCGTGGTGCAGGCCTTCAAGATCCCCACCGGCTCCATGCTTGAGACCCTGCAGATCGGCGACCAGTTGCTCGTCAGCAAGTTCCACTACGGCCTGCGCATGCCCTTCACCGACACCGTGCTCGTCAACGTGTACGAGCCCGCGCGCGGCGACATCGTGGTCTTTGAATACCCCTTCAACGAGAAACTCGACGCCAGCCGCCCGAACCTGAAGGACGTCGATTTCGTCAAGCGCATCGTGGGCATCCCCGGCGACACGGTGGAGATCCGCGCCAAGGAAGTCTACGTCAACGGCAAGCGCGTCACCGCCCCGTACGTCCAGCACACGCGGGACGACATTGAGGAAAGCCCCCTGCCCGAGGGCCACCCCGAGGTCACCGTGGATCCCAAGGCCTACTTCGACCACTGCGAGGACGTGAGCACCGAGTGCCGCTCCAAGCGCGACTGGATGCCCAAGATCACCGTGCCCGAGGGCAAGTACTTCTGCATGGGCGACAACCGCGACGAGTCCTTCGACTCCCGCTTCTGGGGCTTTGTCGACCGCTCCGCCATCAAGGGCAAGGCCCTGGTCATCTACTGGTCCTGGACCGGCCCCTCCAACGTCCGCTGGGAGCGCATCGGCCGCATGCTCCACTAGCCCCGGCAAGGCTGCCTTGCTGTGAAGGAGAGCACGCGGGCAACGCTGCTGCTGGTGGCCACGGCGCTCATCTGGAGCTCCGGCGGTCTGGCCGTCAAGCTGGTGGACGTGAGCCCCATGGCCATCACCGGCGTGCGCGGGGCCATCTCCGCCCTGACCATCCTGCTCATGACGCGCGGCGCGCTCAACCTTCGCCCCACGCCCGCGCGCCTCACCGCCGCCTTCTGCTACGCCGGGCTGCTGCTGGGCTACGTGGTGGCCATGAAGATGACCACCGCGGCCAACGCCATCCTGCTGGCCTACACCGCGCCCATGTATGTGGCGCTCCTGGCCCCGCGCCTGCTGGGCGAGCCCACCCGCCCGCGCGACTGGCTGTTCGTCCTGGTCATGCTTTGCGGCATGGTGCTGTTCTTCCTCGACCGCGTCTCCACTATGGGGTTCTGGGGCAATATCATCGCCGTGGGCACGGGCATGTTCTACGCGGCCTTCACCCTGTCCATGCGCGCCCAGAAGGACGCCTCGCCCCTGGAATCCGTGGTGCTGGGCAACCTCATCACGGCCGCAATCGGCCTGCCGTTCCTGTTCTGGGAGGGCCTGCCCGACGCCTCCGGGTGGCTTGGCCTGGCCTATCTGGGCATCGTGCAGCAGGGCCTGTCCATGGGCCTCTACGCCTGGGCCATCAAGCGCCTGGGCGCGCTGGAGGCCATCCTCATCATGACCCTTGAGCCCATCCTGAACCCCGTCTGGGTGGCCCTGGGCTACGGCGAGATCCCCGGGCTGTGGTCCCTCATCGGCGGGGCCGTGGTGCTTGGCGCGGTGACGCTGCGCGGGATGTCCGGCGCGCTGGCAAGGCCCGCCCAAACCGCCTGACAGGAGCCCCGGCAAAACCGCATTTCTGGACAGGACGCGCCCTGTCGGGCATGCTTGCAGACAGGCGGAAAAGATGCGGTCAGCCGCGCGCAGACGCTTCTTTCCCCGCCGCTCCCCTCTGGAGGCCAGCCCATGAACTGGATCGCACTCCGCCCCGCGCTCTTGAGAACCTGCCCCCTGCGTTTGCTCGTCTCCCTGCTTGTCTCCCTGTTTGCCTGGCCGCTCGTTTTCCCGTCGGCCACGGCAGCCGCCAGCGACATGCCCGCGCCCGCCAGCGCCGGGGTGGACCTCAAGCGCGGCCTTGTGGTGCTGGCGCAGTTCCCGGACGTGCAGCATGACGGGAACAGGGATTTTGTGCGCACGCGCTTCGCCGGGCATCTGAACAGCTATGTCCGGGAAATGTCCTACGGCAAGGTGGCGCTGAGCATCGACGTGACCCCCGTGTGGCACACGCTGCCGGAACCTGTCGACCGCTACCGGATCTCGCCGCGCAACCTCGAGGTGGACAAGTCCCGGGTCCACAAGCTCATCAATGACGCCCTCGACGCCCTGGGCAAGGACGTGGACCTCGCCCAGTACGACTTCATCGCGCTGATGCTGGGCGCAAAGGTGTCGGACTACGGCATGGTCGGGCTGTGCGGCTATCCGGGCATGCTCGGCTGGAGCACCGAGGACGCCTACCGGACAACAAGCGGCCGGGAGGTGCGCGGCGGGGTTGCCATCTTCACCAGCCAGGCGCACCTGGGGACGCTCTTCCATGATGTCGCGCACATCCTCGGCGGGGTGCAGGGGGGCAGGCGCGCGGCGCCCTGCCTGTACGACCACGACATGCAGGCCAAGCCCGGCCCCATGCGGGAGACCTTCCTCAGCTCCATCATCAACATGGGCTTCTGGGACCCCATGTCCTGCCATTTCTACAAGCGCGAGCTCCCGCCGCCGGGCATTTCCTCCTGGACCAAGCTGCGCCTGGGCTGGCTCGACCCGGCCAAGGTCAGGGTCGTGCCGCCCGGACAGTCGATGGAAGTGCTCCTCGGCCCGCTGGAAGACGCGGCCTCGGAAACCCTGGCCATCCGGCTGCCGCTCTCCGGGTCCACCTCCTATCTTGTGGAAAACCGCCAGCCCCTGGGCTTCGACAAGTTCCTGCCCGGCAGCGGCGTGTTGATCATGCGCGCCGACGACGCAGTGGCCGAATGCCGCTTCGGACGCTCTCCGGTCAAGCTGGTGGACGCCAATCCCGCGATTCCGCACCTGGAGGGCGCGGCCTTTGACGTTGGCGGCAACGCCGTGTTCCAGGACGCGCCAAACAACATCCGCATCAAAATCCTGGAAAAGGTCGGCAGTTCCTACAGGATCTCCATCGAGCGCGGTCGGTAGCCGGGCCTGCGCCTGCCGCCCCGGCAGACGTTTGGCAGGCGCTTGGCAGGCGCATTCCCCCTGGCTTCCTCGACAAACCGCCGCAGGCAGGGCATACTCTATAGGCACACCCGCAGAAAAGGAGCATCCCCCCTGTGATCGCCAAAGTCCGCACCGCCGCCCTGCTCGGCATCGAAGCCCTGCCCGTGTCCCTGGAAGTCGACCTGACCCGCTCCGGCATGCCCGCCTTCACCCTGGTGGGCCTGGCCGAGGGCGCGGTGCGCGAGGCCAAGGAGCGCGTGCTCGCGGCGCTGAAGAACGCCGGGTACAAGCTGCCGCCCGCCCGCATCACCGTGAACCTGGCCCCGGCCGACCTGCGCAAGGAGGGCAGCGCCTACGACCTGCCGCTGGCCCTGTGCCTGCTGGCGGCCAGTGAGTCCATTGCGCCCGAATGCCTGGCCGGGATGCTGGACCCGGACGACAGCGCCACCGGTCCGGGCGGCTGGTTCCTGGCCGGGGAACTGTCGCTGGACGGCGCGCTCAAGCCCGTGCCGGGCATCCTGCCCCTGGCCATCCTGGCCCGCGACCAGGGCGCCACCGGGCTCATCGTGCCGGGTGAGAACGCCGCCGAGGCCGCCGTGGTGCAGGGGCTCTCCGTCTATGGCGTGGAAAGCCTGAGCCAGGCCGTGCGCATCGTCACCGGCGAGGACACGCCAGCCCCCGCCGTGGTGGACGTGGACGCGCTGTGGGCGGGCCAGGCCGGGGCCGAGGGCGACTTCGCCGAGGTCAAGGGCCAGGACCACGCCAAGCGGGCCATCGAGATCGCCGCCGCTGGCGGGCACAATCTCTTGTTCGTCGGGCCTCCGGGCAGCGGCAAGACCATGCTCTCCCAGCGCATCCCCACCGTGCTGCCGCCGCTGACCTTTGACGAGGCCCTGGAGGTCACCAAGGTCTATTCCGTGGCCGGGATGCTCGACCGCGACGCCGCGCTGGTGGTGCGCCGCCCGTTCCGCTCGCCGCACCACACCATCAGCGACGCGGGGCTCATCGGCGGCGGGGTCAACCCCCGGCCCGGCGAGGTTTCGCTTGCCCACCGTGGCGTCCTGTTCCTCGACGAACTGCCGGAGTTCAAAAAGCACGTTTTGGAGGTGCTGCGCCAGCCCCTGGAAGACGGTCGGGTGACCATCTCCCGCGCGGCACAGTCGCTGACCTACCCCTCGGACTTCATGCTCGTCGCGGCCATGAATCCTTGCCCCTGCGGCTACCTCACCGACGACCGGCACACCTGCACCTGCTCGCCGCTGTCCATCCTCAAGTACCGCTCGCGCATCTCCGGCCCGCTCATGGACCGCATCGACATGCAGGTGGAGGTGCCCGCCGTGCCGTATGAGGACCTGAAGGCCCCGCGCGGCAGCCGCGACTCGGCCACCATGCGCGCTGGCATCGTCAAGGTGCGCGGCGTCCAGGCCGAGCGCTACCAGGGCTCAGGCATCCGGCTCAACGCCGACCTCCAGGGCTCGCTCTTGGAGCGCTGGTGCAAGGTGGGCGAGGCCGAGCACAGCTTTCTGGAGCAGGCCGTGCGCCGCCTCGGCCTCTCGGCCCGGGCCTACACGCGCGTACTGCGCATCGCCCGCACCATCGCCGACATGGAGGACGCAGGAAACGTCGAGATCCCGCACCTGGCCGAGGCCATCAACTTCCGCACCATGGACCGGGTGAACGCGCCTGGGGGGTGAATCCAATCCCCACCCCAAAAGGGGAATTGCCCTGCGCCGCGAGTTCTGCTAGGCAGAAGGCGCACCCGGCAGGCCGCACCCACGCTCACTTCCGCCTGCCCCCGCATGGAGGACCCGTGACCCTGCTTCGCCTGTATGATTTCGCCGCCGGACCGCTCTTCGCCTTCTCCTTCAGCGTGTTCCTGCTGGGCTCAGGCTGGCGCGTGCTGCGCTTCCTCCTCCTGGCCCGCGCCGCGGACCCCGCCGCCCTGCGCGGCTTCCGCCCGGCCTGGGCGCTCAAAAGCATCCTGCACTGGCTCATCCCCGCCAACATCACCGCGCGGGAAAACGCGCTCACCACCGCCGCAGGCTTCGCCTTCCACCTGGCGCTCATGGGCGTGGCGCTCTGCTTCTCGGCCCACGTGGTGCTGGTGGACCTGGCCTGGAACGTGTCCTGGCCCACCCTGCCCGACGAGGCCGCCGACTGGCTGACCTACCTGTTCCTGGCCTCGGCGGCGTTCCTGGCCTGGCGGCGGGTCAAGCTGCCCCACGTGCGCGCGCTGACCACCGCCTCGGACTGGCTGGTGCTGGCGCTCACTACGCTGCCCATGCTCACCGGCCTCATGGCCTATCGCCAGTGGGGCGACTACGACCTCATGATCACCCTGCACGTGCTCTCGGGCAATCTGATGCTGCTCGCCGTGCCCTTCACCAAGCTCTCCCACGCCGTCTTGTTCTTCGTCTCGCGCGCCGTCACCGGCAGCGACTTCGGCAAGCGCAACGTGGGCGCCTGGTAATCTCGCGAGGAGACGCAATGGACTTAGACATCCTCAAGAAAGCCCTGGCCTCGCGCAGCGGCGCGCGCCTCAAGCTCTGGATGGAGATCTGCGCGCGCTGCGGCCTGTGCGCCCAGGGCTGCCACTTCTACCAGTCCGATCCCCGGCCCGAACATGTGCCCGCCTACCGCCTGAAGCCCCTGGCCGAGCTCATGCGCCGCAAAGGCAACGTCGACGAGGCCTTCATGCAGGAGCTGGTGGACACGGTCTACGGCACCTGCACCATGTGCCAGCGCTGCTCCATGTTCTGCCCGCACGGCATCAACATCGCCTTCCTGGTGCGCGCCACGCGCGCCCTGGCCGTCAGTCAGGGCATGACCCCGCAGGGCCTGGCTTCGGGCCTGGCCAACGCGCTGGAGTTCGGCAACAACCTCGGCATCAGCGAAGAGGACTACCTCGAAACAGTGGAGTGGCAGCTGGAGGAACTCCAGGGCGAGATGCCTGATGCACGTGCGCCCATGGACAAGAAAGGCGCGGAGGTGCTCGTCACCTTCCACCCGCGCGACATCAAGTTCTACCCCCAGAACCTGTACAACTACCTCAAGCTCTACAACGCCGCAGGGATCGACTTCACCCTCACCAGCTCCAAGGGCTGGGACTCCACCAACATCGGGCTCTTCGCGGGCGATGACCCCGCAGCCGCCGAACTGGCCGGGCGCGTCGTCGCCGCAGGCGAAAACCTGGGGGTCAAGACGATCCTCTCAGCCGAGTGAGGGCACTCCATCCGCGCCCTCAAGTTTGAGGGACCGAACTGGCTGAAACGAGACTTCCCCTTCGAGGTGGTGGCCCCCATGAAGATGTGGGCCGACCTCTTCCGCGCTGGCAAGCTGAAGCTCAAGCAGCACTTTCACAAGGAGCCCGCAACCTTCCAGGATTCCTGCAACTTCATCCGCAACGCCGGGCACTTCGAGGACTCGCGCCTGCTGCTGCGCCACGTGGCCGCGGACTTCCGCGAAATGCACCCGAACGGCAACCACACCTATTGCTGCGGCTCCGGCGGCGGCCACGGGCTCATGAGCGAGTACAAGCAGAAGCGCCTCGCCACAGCCAAGGCCAAGGCCGAGGCCATCCGCGCCACCGGGGCCGAAATCGCAGTTGTCGCCTGCCACAACTGCGAGGACGGCATCCGCGACGGCCTGAAGGCCCACGAGGTCCCGGCCCAGGTGCACCTGTTCAGCCACTACTTGGCCGAGGCCGTGGACCTGGACGAATAGGCCAGGGGCGCTGCCCCCGGCACCCCCGCCAAAGGGCCTCAAGGCCCTCTGGACTCCCCATAGGGCCTGGGCCTGGGGCGGCATGGGCAGATGCGTCGGCTGGGCTTGGCCCTGGCAATGTGTTCGGAGTTTCGAGGGAAGACCCTCGATACTCCGAACACGGTTGGCCCCGTTTTGGAGCGAAGCCGAAAGACAAGAGAAAGACACTTTTCCCTGGTTTCCCTAAGAAAGCCGAGAGGGCTGTTTCAGGTTCCTCCTGAAACAGCCCTCTCGGCGTATGATGGGGGTCCGGGGGCCGCTGCCCCCGGCGGGGTCCAGGGGCAGAGACCCTGCCGGGGTGCAGGGGCAGCGCCCCTGGCATCTTCGCTTAGCGGATGCCCTTGCTGTTCAGGAACGTGGTGTACTTCTTGTCGGTGCCCTGGATGTGTCCGATGAGCCAGTCCTTCAGGAAGCGCATGATCTCCATGGTCACTTTGGCCTTGCCGCTTTTCAGGCCCGCCTCGAACTCCAGCACCTGCTGCACCAGCTTGCGGTGGTACTCCTTGTGCTGGGCGGTTTCCGGGTAGCCGTAGCGGTCGAAGTATTCCTCCTCCTGGCCGAAGTGCTTCACGGTGTATTCCTTGAGGCGCTCCACCACGCCCACGAGCACCGCATCGGACTTGCGCGAGCGCATGGCGGCGTGCAGCTCGTTGATGAGCCCCAGGAGCACCTTGTGCTGTTCGTCGATGAGGCGGATGCCCACGGACAGGTCGTCGCTCCAGGTCATGAGCTTGTCCGAGGCCACGTTGGCGAGCTTGCCGCTGGCCATGCCCTGGATGATGGAGTCCAGCTCCTCGGTGAGGCCGGAGATCTCGACCACCACGCGGGTGGAGCGGTCCACGCTTTCGGCGGTCTGGCGGGCCACCTGGTTCACTTCGGCCACGGAGCGGTTGATCTCCTCGCTCGTGGCGGACTGTTCCTCGCTGGCCGTGGCGATGGAGGCCACCTCCATGGCGGTCTCCTGCACGATGTTCACGATCTCTTCCATGTAGTGGCCGGATTCCTCGGCCACGCGCGCGCTCTCGATGATGTCCGAAGCGGCGGCGTCCACGGCCACGACGTTCTCGCGGGCGCGCTCCTGGATGCTGCGCACGGAGTCGCCCACCTGCTTGGTGGCGGTCATGGTCTTTTCAGCCAGCTTGCGGACCTCGTCGGCAACCACGGCGAAGCCGCGTCCGGCGTCGCCCGCGCGCGCCGCCTCTATGGCGGCGTTCAGCGCCAGCAGGTTGGTCTGGTCGGCAATGTCGGAGATGACGCCCAGCACCTGGCCGATGCTCTCGGCCTGGTTGCCCAGGGTGGTCATGGTCTCCTTGAGGGCCAGGATGCGGTCCTTGACGCGCTCGATGGAGCCCACGGCCTCGCGCACGCCCTTGGCCCCGGTCTGGGCGTTGCCCTTGGCGCGGTCGGCGCTCTGGGCGGCGTCGCCGGTATTGCGGGCGATGTCCAGAATGGCCTCGTTCATCTGCTCCATGGCCGTGGTGGTGGCGTCCACGCGTTCGGTCTGCACCTGCACGTCGCTGCCCACCTGCTCCATGTTCGAGTTCAGCTCGCGCACGGCCCCGAAGATGCGCTCAGCGGAGATCTTGGCCTTGGCCGAGGCGGCACGCATGTTTTCCAGAAGCTCGGCCATGGCCGTCTCCTTCTCGCGGCTCTCGGCCAGGGCGGTCATGCTGGTGGCGGCCTCGCGCGCGGCCTGGGCCTCTTTCTCGCGCGCGGCCTCGGCGGCCTTGTTCAGGCTCTCCACCAGGTTGCACAGAGCCTCGCGCAGGTCGGCGAACTCGGCAGGCATGGCCTGGATCGGGCAGGCGGCGGGAGCGCCCTTGGCGATGCCCTGGGCATAGACGCGCAGGGCGTCGAGCGGCAGCACAAGTTGGCTGTGCACGGTCCAGAGCAGGGCCGCCGCGCCAAGCAAGGCCAGGACGAACAGACACAAGCGCAGGGTGAAGGAAGCGTCGGGCCAGAAACCAGCGACAAAAAGGGCGCAAGCCGCACCCACAAGGGCGAAGCCGGAGGCGGCCAGTCGGGTTTTGATGCTTGCCGAGGACTGCTGAGACATGAGGGCTCCTTGCCGGATTCTAGGAAGAGGAGGCACTTCACCGATCCGTTTGTACTTTTGCGCGGGGCATTTCCACACTTGGCATCTATACCTCATCGGCCCTCGGGATACAATGCTTAAGATGGCCTGCCCCCTGGCCAGCCGCATTCCTCCACGCCCGTTGACGCGGAGCACTCCCGGCCGTAGAGTCCATGCATGGTTGAAACCGTGCACACCACTGACGCCGAGGCCTCCAAGGAAAAAAACAGCGCCGCGCTGTCCTCTGTGCTGGCCGCGCTGCTGCTCACGGGCATGAAGCTCGGTGCTGGCCTGTACACCGGCAGCCTGGGCATTTTGTCCGAGGCGGCCCACAGCGGCCTGGACCTTGTGGCCGCCGGGGTCACGCTGTTTGCCGTGCGCCTCTCCGCCGCGCCGGCCGACGCCAAGCACCCTTACGGCCACGGCAAGGTCGAGAACCTCTCGGCCCTGGCCGAAACCGCGCTCTTGCTGCTCACCTGCGTGTGGATCATCTACGAAGCCGTGGACCGGCTGTTCTTCAACCCGCGCGAGGTCGACGCCTCGCTCTGGGCCGTGGGCGTCATGGTGGTGTCCATCGTGGTGGACTTCTCGCGTTCGCGCATGCTGCTCGCCGTGGCAAAGAAGCACAACAGCCAGGCCCTGGAGGCCGACGCCCTGCACTTCTCCACGGACATCTGGTCGTCGCTGGTGGTGCTGGCGGGCCTGGGCGCGCTGTTCCTGGCCGATACGCTTGGCCCGGCCTCAGCGCTCAAGCCCTGGCTCTTGCGGGCCGACTCCCTGGCCGCCCTGGCGGTGAGCGGCATCGTGCTCTGGGTCAGTTGGAGGCTCGGCGCCCAGGCCATCGACGTGCTCCTGGACGCCGGGGTGCAGGAGGCCTCGGGCCAGATCGAGCGGGCCATGCTGGCCCTGCCCGGCGTTACCGGCGTGCGCCGCGTGCGCGTGCGCCAGAGCGGTCCGGCCAGCTTCGTGGACATGCGCCTCCTGGTGCAGCCAGGGCTTGATGCCGGCGAGGCCTCTCAGGTGGCGCAGGAGGCGCGGGAGGCCGTGCGCGAACTTTTGCACGATGCGGATGTCATGGTCGAGGTGAAGCCGCAGGAGGAAGGGGCCAGCGGGCTCCTGGAACGCGTGCGGGCAGTGGCCGGTTTGTCCGGTCTGGGCGCGCACGACATCCAGGTGCGCCAGTTGGAAGAGGGCTTGAGCCTCGACCTGCACGCCGAGGTGCCGGGCGCGCTTTCTTTGGCCCAGGCCCACGCCCGCGTCACGGACATGGAAAAGGCCCTACGCCGCGAGCTTGGGCCGGTGCTCAGCGTTGTCACGCACATCGAACCCGAGGGCGCGCACCCAGCGCCCATGCCGGAACAGGGCGAGGCGGCCCAGGAGCTTCGGCAGGCCATCAAGGACATCGTGGAGGAAACGGACGGGGTGTGCGACATGCACAACCTCACGCTGCACCGCTCAGGCGCGCGCTTCGGTGCCTCGTTCCACTGCCGCATGCACCCCGAGACGCCCATCACCCGCGCCCACGACCTGACCGTGGCCCTGGAGGCGAGCTTGCGCGCGCGCCTGCCGGAGCTGGTCCGCGTGACCATCCACATGGAGCCGGAGATATCTGAGGCCGAGCTGCCGCCGCTGGTCTAACAACCAAGCAGACCTGTTCTACCTCCCCAACCGCCTCTGCAACAGCACGAAATCCGCCAGGGTCAAGAGCACCATGGCCTTCAAGACCGGCACGATGCGCGGAATGGCGCAGATGTCGTGGCGTCCGCCGATGCTCAGGCGCACGGCTTCGCCCTTGCTGTTCACGGTCTGCTGCTCCTTGCCGATGGACGGGATGGGCTTGACGTAGACGCGCGCGACGATTTCCTGCCCGCTGGCCATGCCGCCCAGGATGCCCCCGGCGTTGTTCGAGGAGAAGCCCTCCGGCGTGATCTGGTCGTTGTTCTCGCTGCCCAGGCTGCGCGCAGCCCCGCAGCCCGCGCCGATCTCCACGGCCTTCACCGCGCCCACGCCCATAAGCGCGTACGCCAGGCGCGCGTCCAGCTTATCGAACACCGGCTCGCCCAGGCCCGCGGGCACGCCCGTGGCGCGCAGCTCCACCACGCCGCCCAGGGTGTCGCCCCCGGCCTTTATCTGGCGCACCCGGTCCTCCCAGGACTCCACCACATGCTCATCCGCGCTGAAGAAAGGCCGCGACAGCGCCCCGCCGAAATCGCGCAGGGTGGCCGGAATGCCGCCCAGCTCCACCGTGGCCGCCTGCACGTGGATGCCAAGCGCCCCCAGCAGCTCCTGGGCGATGGCCCCGCCGACCACACGGGAAATGGTCTCCCGGCCGGACGAACGCCCGCCGCCCCGGTAGTCGCGCCGACCGAACTTGGCGTCAAAGGTCAGGTCCGCGTGGCCGGGCCGGTACACGTCCATGATCTTGGAATAGTCGCGCGAGCGCTGGTCCTGGTTCTCCACGAGAAAGCCGATGGGCGTGCCCGTGGTCAGCCCCTCGAACACGCCGGAGAGCAGGCGCACGGCGTCGTCCTCCTGGCGGGCCGTGGAGGCCACCCCGCCCTGGCCGGGCTTGCGCCGGTCGAGCTCGGTCTGGATGACGGCCTCGCTGATGGGGATGCCCGCCGGGCAGCCGTCCACCACGCCGCCCACAGCCGGGCCGTGGGATTCGCCGAAGGTGGTCAGTTGAAACAGGGTGCCGAAGGTGTTGCCGCTCATGTGCTACCGTCCTTGTTGCCTTGTAAAAAAGTCGTCGGACTCGTCGGGCGCATCAGGCGCCCAGAAATTCCTCGCAGAGCATGGCCGCAGCCTCGAAATCCGACCCGCCGCCAAGCTCCAACGCCGGGACGCCAGCAAGCGCCTCCAGGCACTGCTCCGTCGTCAAACGCGCGCGCCCGGCAATGGCCCCCGGCAGGTAAAACAGCCCCGGGGCCTTGCGCAGGGCCTCCAGCAGGTCCGGGCGCTGGCCCAGGTCCACCCGCCGGGGCACGAGCGCCCCGCCGCCGTGGGTCCAGTTGAGCACCACCACCCCGGAGAGCGGCGCGGCCAGCCGGAACCTGCCCGGGCCGAAGCAGGCGTCGATGGACGCGTCGTACTTGTCCTCCACCTCGCGCAGGGCCTCGGGCGCGAGGTCGGCGTAAGCGCTGCGGGCGGCCTCGGGCAAGGCGGCGCTCAGCACAGGGGACAACAGCGCGGCCAGGGCCGGGTTGCCCAGCGCCGTGCCGGGGTTCAGGCGCGGGTGCTTGGGGATGCCGTGCAGCATGGCTGCCCGCGCACCGCTGGCGGGCTCCACCAGCACCCGGTCATTGCTCACGAAATCCAGGCCGCGCGCCACCAGGTGCAAGGCCAGGGTGGACTTGCCCATGCCCGCGAACCCGCACAGGGCCAGCCCCTTGCCATTCTGCCCAGGCCGCGCCACCCCGGCGGCGTGGCCGAGCATCCAGCCCTGGGCCAGGCGGCGCTCCATGTACCGCGCACAGAGAAAGTTCACCAGCTGGTTGCGGTTGGCCGCGCACGGGCCCACAGCAATATTGCGGTCTCCGCCGAACAGGAAGAGCATGCCCGTGGCCTGCTTGCGCACCACGCGGCCACCGCCGTCGCCCGGGCCATCGTTTGGCAGATCGGCAAACCGCTCCTTGTCCGCCCGCTTGCCCGGCGCATGCGGCTTCACCGCCAGGGCCACGGGCGGCTCCTGCACCGGGGCCTCCAGCAGCAGGAACTCCAGGTCCGCCGGAACGCCTGCGCCAGAAGGGCCGGCTTCCGCAAAGCTCCCGAAGTAGCCGCGCAGGTCGTTCGCCACGGCCTCGGAATTGCTGCGTACGTCAAGGGTCAATTCCTCCAGGCGCAACCGCAGGGAGAAGCGCGCCGGATACCGCTCGCCGTAGCCCCGCGCCAGGTCGGCGAAAGCGCCCTGGACCGGCGGCAGGCTCACGCCCGGGGCTACCGGCCCTGCTCCAGGCGGCGCAGCACGTGGGCCGTGAACAGCTCGGCCACGTCGATGCCGCAGGCCTGCTTGAGCCCCTTGAAGCCTCCAAAGGCCGAGACCTCGAAGACATACGGCCCGCTGTCGGTGAGGGCCACGTCCACGCAGGTGAAGTCCAGGCCGAAGGGCTTCTGGGCGCGCGCCGCCAGCTCGACGATCTCCCGGGGCGGGTCAAAGGCGGCGTAGCGGCCGCCGCTCTCGGTGCTGGTGCTCCAGGAGACCTCGCCACCCGAGTCAGGGCTGACGTTCTTGCGCCGGGCGTAGGTGCCCAGATACTCGCCGCCCAGAAAGCACACGCCCAGGTCCTGGCCGCGCAGGTCCAGCGCCTGCTGGATGTACATGACCTTGTTGGAGGCATGGAAACGCTCCAGAACCACGCGCGCCGCGTCCCGGCCCTGGTTGGCGGCGTCCAGCAGCACCATGCCGCGCGCCTTGGAGGTGAACAGGGGCTTCAAGACCGCGCGGCCATAGCCCAGCACGGCGTCGAGCGCGCAGGCGGGGTCCTCGGTGATGGTGGTGGGCGGCAGGGGCAGCCCGGCCAGGGACAAGGTCACCGTGCAGGCCAGGCGGTCCACCAGGCGCAGGATCCGCGTCGGATCGGAAAAGCAGGGCACACCGCGCCCGGCCACGAAGCGCAGGATCTCCAGACGGTCGAGCATGTCCGGCGAATACTGCGGCGCGGCCTTCTTGATGAGCACGGCGTCCAGTCGGCAGAGGTCCACCAGACCTTGGCCGGGAGCGGCGCCGGTGCAGGGGCAGAGCACGCTGCCCGCAGCCAGATCAAGCCGGGCGGCGTCCAGGTCCACCAGCAGGCGCTGCCCCGTGGCCTTGCCCACGGCGTCCGCCAATGCCTCCGAAGACCAGCCTCCGGGTATGCCCACGACAGCGATGCGCATCTCCCCGCCCCCCTAGGTGAACAGCACGGGTTTGGGCAAATGGTAATCCTCCCAGGGCGTGCCCGCCTGCTCGTGCAGGGCCCGGTGCTCCGCCAGCCCCTCCATGAGGTAGTGGGCGCGCAGGGACATCTCCCGGGCGAAGTCGTAGTTCAGCTCGAAGCGCGTGCTGGTGAACAGCGACCGCGTGAGCCCCAGCGCCAGCCGGGCCTGCCAGGTGCCGTCGCCGATGTCGTCGGCGAAGACGTGGGCGTGGGCGAAGAACGAGGCGATCATGTGGTTGATGCGCCCGCGCAGGGCGGGTTCGAAAATGGGCATGCGGAAGAAGGACACCAAAAACACGCTGACGTCCTCCACCCAGTCGCCCCGGCGGGAGCGGTGCAGATCCACGTAGTGCACGCGCGGGGCCGCGTGGTCGTAGACGATGTTGTTGGCGTTGAAGTCCCCGTGCAGCAGCACGGTCATGGGGGCAAAAAGCGCGGGCTCGATCTCCCGGCAGGACTGGAACAGCTCCTCGGTGGAGGCCAGCCGCACATGTCCCAGGTGGCGCTCCTTGCGGAAGAAGTCCGGGTGCACGTGGCGCACGGCGGCCAGGCGGCCGTCCAGCTGGGCCATGTAGCCCACGGCCAGGGGGCCGCGTTCCAGGGTGGAGCGCCAGATGTCGCCCACGGTCTGCTCGAAGACGAAGATGGCGTCCTCCAGGATGTCCCACTCCGCCGTGAGCACCACCTCGTTCCAGGTGCAGCCGGGCAGAAACTCCACGAGCATGGAGGCGCTGTCGCCGTCCTCGTTGTAGCTGAAGATGCGCGGGCCGGTGCCGGGCGAGATCTTGGCCCAGAACTCGATGTTCTCGCGCTCGCGGCGCATCTTCTTCAGGTTGCCCTCCTTGAAGATGCCGCTCTGGGCCGGGTCCGGGGCGGCGTCGCGCGAGGTCACCCGGCCGATGCGGCAGCCCGAGCGCGTGCCCCAGATGGAGCGGAAGTCGATGTCGCCCACGTCGCCCTCAAAGCCCGACTGGGAGAGGTTCTGCTGCAGGGCCTGGAACTGCTCGATCTTGATCTTCTCGCCGATGACCGAAAAGAGCAGCGCCTCGCCGATGTTGAGAAGCGAGTCGCCGATGCGCTCAAGGTAGCGGAAGATGAAGATGGCGGTGATGCAGTTCTCGACCTCGCGGCCCCGCCGCAAGTCGTTCATGAAATGGTCGAAGGCGTCCTTGTAGAGCCGGTCCAGCTCGAACTCGGAGCGGCAGATGCCGAGCGCCCCGGCCACCTCGGCCCGGGAGCGCACCTCAAGGATGCGCGAGAGGCTCTCCTCGATGATGTCGAACAGCGGGCCCGGATCGCGGCGTGCCAGCAGGTTCTTGTCCGTCAGGTAGCGCACCTGGCCGGCTATGTTCACGCAGTAGTCGGCGATGCGCTCCAGGTTGCCGGAGATGATCTGCAGGCCCCGGATGCGGTCGATGTCGCGCTTGGACAGCCCGCGCTCGTTGTGGATCTTGGAGAAGCACTTCTCCTCCACGATGTTCTTCAGGTTGTCGATGTAGTCGTCGCGCGAGACGACCTTGTCGTAGCCCTCGTGACTGGGCGCAAACAAGAAGGCGCGGGTCTCGCTGACCTGGCTTGTGACCTCAAGCACCAGGAAGCGGAAATTCTCCTCAAGTCCCTCCAGGGCGAACATGACTGCCTTAAGCCTTGATGCTCAAGGTCTCGTCGGACCTGGGCGACTCGGCCTCCGGGCACTTCCAGGTGATGGACAGGGACAGGCGTCCCTCGCCGCCCCGGCGGCGCGCCTTCACGATGAAGTTCATGAGCCCGGCAGGCTCCAGCACGAACTCCTCGCTGCCGGTGGTCACCACCAGGCGGCCCTTGTCCAGGCCCTCCATGACGGCCTCCAGATATTTGCGGATGCTCTGCGCATCCTGCATGGATTCAAAGACAAACCGCTGATCATGGCCCATTGTTCCCCCCCAGGAATGAATGCGCTAGCCGTCAAGCCGCGCGGTGTATTCTTCGATGACGCGCACCCGGTCCATGTCGGCCACGATGAGCTTCTTGCCGATGGACAGGTCGTCCCAGGCGGGCTGCAGGCCTATCTCGCGCCGCAGCTTGGACGAGTCGCCGTTGCCCGGGGCCAGTGTCTTTTCGCCCATGTGCGTGTCGTCGCCCATGAACACCAGCATGCGACGCGCGCCCGCGCTGCGGCGGCGGTTCTTCTCGTGCAGCACGTTGATGAGAAACTCGGTGTAGCGCTGGGACTGCGGGTTCCAAACCTCGTAGCCGTCCACGTCGTACTCCGCCAGCAGGATGGGCCAGAACTGCTCCGGGTGCGGGATGACCACCCCGCCGCCAAGGGCCCGCGCCTCCTCGATGAACTCCGTGGTGCGATAGAAATAGGTCAGCGGGAACTGGGCCTTGACCAGCTGCTTCACGGCCTTGAGGAAGACCTGGGCGCGGTTCACCAGCCGGTCGCCCAAAAGCCCCCGGTAGCCGTCCACGAAATTGCGCACCAGCTTGTTCTTGAAGGCATCCTGGGCCAACTGGTCGCCGTTCTTGTCCAGCAGCAGCGAAAGCTTGCGGCAGAGCAGCCGGGCCAGGGCCACGATCTCCTCCTCGATGCCGGTCTCGCGGGCGCTGGCGGAGAGGATGGCGTCGTCCTCGCCGGTGACGGCCTGCAGGTAGTCGAAGAGCTGTGTGGAGCGGTAATTCAGAGTGTGCGCCAGCATGCTGCGAAGCACCCCGGCGTCCTTCAGGCGCTCGGTGCGGAAGTGCAAGAGTATCTGCACCTTCTGGTTGAACCCGCGCGAGTAGCAGTCCGCCTCGACCCCGGTGTACGGGCCATACTCCAGAAGCTCGTTGTGCTGGGTGGGGATGATGAGCTGCGTGCGCATGGCCGGGTACGTGGCCTCGATGCGCGTGCGGATGAGCTCCATGGGCACGAACTCCGGGTGCCAGTGCACGGCCAGCACGGCCTCCTGGTTCGGCTGGACCATGGCGGGCGTGGTGATGCGCACCCGCGCGGCCTCGTCCAGCTCGGTGGAGGTGATGGCCGCGAACAGCCGCTCGTCGGCCTCGGTGATCTCCGGGGTCAGGCTGTGCGTTGCCACGGGGCTGGCGCAAGCCGCGCCGCTGTCGTCTCGATGCATGCTCTCTCGCTCCTTTCAGCGGAACTGCGCGTGGCAGGCCGACTTGCGCCGGGCCAGGCGCTCCAGCGCCGCGCCCAGGGCCGCGGCATCGCGCGCCGAATGCGCCCGGCGCAAGGCCTGGCAGTCGTCCAGAAATGCCGTGTTGGCCGGGGCCATCTCCGCCAGGGCCGCGCCGCTCACCGGCTGCTCGCCCTGGGCCATGAGCTCGGCCAGGCAGAGGAAGCTCTCCAGCGTCTCGCCGCCCGGCAGGCGCCCCTCGCCTGCTGCGGCCTGCATGGCCTTGAAGTCGGTCTGCAGGGTCTTCTTGAGCTGGCGGTACTTCTCACGCGCGGCCTGGGCCTTGTCCTTGTCCTTGTCCGGGACCTTGTGCGGAGGCGTGGCCTTGCTGGCGGACATGTGGGCGGACATGTGGGCGGGCTTGTGGGCGGCCTTGGCTTTGGTGGGCACGCGGACCTCGCCGCTGCGCTTGGCCTTGAGCTTCAGCGTGATCGCGCCGCTACGACGCTCGGCCACCAGCACCAGCTTGCGCAGGTCGTCCAGGGGCAGGCCGCTCAGAACGCCGCCGGAAATGTCCCCGGCAGCGCCAGACTCCAGGGCGGTGGCCAAGTCCCGCAGGAACTGCGGCAAGCCAGCGGCGGCGAGCTCCTGCTCAATTTTCCATGAACCCATGCGCACTCCTCTGCCCGCTCTGCTCGGCGAATGCCGCAGCCTTCCCAGCCAAAACCATGCTACGGGATTCGCGCGGCCCTGGCAACGCCGCCCCCAATCTCGCCCTCGATCCCTAGCCCTGGTCCGGCGCCTGTTTCTTCTGGCGCCCCTCAAGGCGGTCGATCTCGGCCAGGGCTTCGTCCACCAGGGCCCCCAGAGGTAGATCCGCGCGCAGCACGACCTTGGCGCAGCCCAGGTACAGGGCCTCGCGCTCGGCCAGCACCTGGCGCACCTCGGACACGATGTCCGCACCCGTGAGCGTGGGCCGCTGGGCATGGCCCGGCGCGCGCTCCAGCCGCCCGGCCAGCACCTCCACCGGAGCCTTGAGGTAGAACACCCGGCCCCCGGCCAGGAGGTCGCGGTTCTCCTGCTCCAGCACGATGCCGCCGCCGCAGGACACCACCTGGCCGGTAAACACGGCCACCTCGGACAGGGCCAGGGTCTCGGCCTCGCGGAAGGCCGCCCAGCCGCCCTCGGCCACGAGCTGGGCCACGGTCTTGCCCGTGCGCAAAAGCACGCGCTGGTCCGTGTCCACAAAGGGCCGCTTGAGCCTGGCCGACAGCCTGCGGCCCAGGGTTGTCTTGCCGCAGGCCCGCGCGCCGATGAGATAGATGTTCGCCTCGCCCGACATGGATATCCCCCTCGAATTTCATGCACCCCAACCCTACGGCAATTTCCGCCGGGATTCAAACGCGCGCCCGGGCCCAGGCCGGGCTTGCCTCCGGCCCGGTTCCCGCCTACACTCCTGCCCCTGCGAGACACGCCACCCGGCATTGACAACACAAGGAATCCTCATGAAAACCGCCATCTTCGGTTTTTCCGGCTCTGGAAAGACCGACATGTTCGCCGCCCTGTCCGGCGAAAAGGCCGCCACCGCCGGCAACCGCGCCATGGTCAAGGTGCCGGAGCCGCGCCTGGACCCGCTCATCAAGCTGTTCACCCCCAAGAAAGTCACCCTAAGCGAGATCGAGTACCTCGACGTGCCCGGAGGCGGCGGCAAAGGCCACGGCCTGGGCGAAAAGGTGCTCAACGACATTCGCCCGTACGACTGCCTGCTCTGCGTGCTCGACGCCTTCAGCGGCCTGGCCGACCCCAAGCAGCAGTATGGCGCGGTGGAGGCCGACCTGCTGGTCAGCGACCTCGCGGTCATCGAAAAGCGCATGGAACGCATGGCCAGCGACAAAAAGAAGAACAAGGACCTGGTGGACACCAAGGAGGAGGAATGCCTGGCCAAGGCCCGCGCCCTGCTCGAGGACGAGAAGCCCCTGCGCGTGGATCCGGCGCTGTGCAGCGAGCCCTGCATGCGCGGCTACCGCTTCCTCACGGCCAAGCCCATCCTGTACACCTGGAACATCGCCGAGAAGGACATGGGCTCCTATGAACTGCCCGCCGACGGCCTGAGCCAGATGCACATGGCCGTGTCCGCCCGCCTGGAGCGCGAACTCGCGGCCATCGAGGACCCCGAGGAACGGGCCATGTTCCTGACCGACCTGGGCCTCAGCGAAAGCGCCCTGTCCATGGTCATCTCCCGCACCTACAAGCTCCTCGGCCTCATGAGCTTCCTCACCGCCGGGCCGCCGGAGGTGCGCTCCTGGCCGGTGCGCGTGGGCGCCACAGCCCCCGAGGCCGCCGGAGTCATCCACACGGACTTCCAGAAGGGCTTCATCCGCGCCGAGGTCATCGGCTACGACGACTTCCTCAAGGCCGGCGATTTCAAGAAAGCGAAGGAGCTGGGCCTTGCCAGACTAGAAGGTAAAGATTATCATGTTCAAGACGGCGACATCATAGAGTTCCGGTTCAACGTCTGACGCCTCCGGCCTGCGCCGTGCCGGAAGTGTCGCAAGACCTTCGGAGGCCAGACCATGCTTCAGCCCGCTGCACAGCAGACAAGCGCCCAGCAGAGCCCTTCGGATGAGGCCAGCACACTCCACGAGGTCCTCGTCGACCCCTCGGAATGCAACGCCTGCTCCGGTTGCTGCGACATCTGCCCGGAGATCTTCGAGTGGGACGACGACCTCGGGCGGCCTAGCCTGAAGCGCCAGTTCGCCACCCACGACGAGGTCCGCGAAGCCATCAGCCTGTGCCCGCGCCGCTGCATCACCGCCGAAGGCTGGACTGAAGAGTTCTACTGATTTCTTGCTGCGGGCCTGAGGCCCCCAGCCCCCCAGTACGCCGAGAGGGCTGCCTCAGGAGGATCCTGAAGCAGCCCTTTCGGCTTTCTTTGGGAGAAGTCACGGGAGAGCGCCTTTCTCATGGTCTTCAGGTTCGCTTCAAATTCGCTCCACCGCACACCCCAAAGCTCCATCCCTCCACGTACACTCCTCCCCCGGAAGGGGGCCATACGTGGATTCCAAAGGGCCTCAGGCCCTTTGGCCGCCGGAGGCGTCCCAGGCTCAGGCCGCCGGAGGCGTCCCAAGCCGCACGGAGCCTAAAGGCAGCGCCCTGGTATGCAGGTGCTCACCTCTTGACCTGACGTTCGGCGGGGGCTAGGCGCTTGCATAAATGAGCTCACCGCGCCCGCCCCTGTTCACCGTCCGTTTCCTGTCGCTGTGCCTGCTTACCCTGCTGGCCTACTGCAACACTTCGGTTTTCTACAGCCTCTACACCTATCTGGAGCAGCTCGGCATCGCGCAGGCCTGGCGCGGGCCTATTCTCAGCGCCTCGGCCCTGTCGACCATGCTCGCCTTCCTGTACGTCACCCCACGCCTGAGCGTGCACAACGCTCCGCGCGCGGTGTATGTGGGCATCGCCCTGCTCATCGCCTGCGGCCTGGGCTATCTCTTCGCCACGAGCACTGCGGGCATGCTCGCGTTGCGTCTTATCAACGGCTCGGGCATCGCCCTGCTTTCTGCCGCGGCCATGACGCTTCTGGTGGCGCACATTCCGCCCGAGCGCAGCGGCCAGGCCTTTGGCTTCTACTCCGTGGCCATGCTTTTGCCCTATTCCATCGTGCCCTTCACTTTTGAACACCTGGGCGGGCTATTGCCCGGCACGGCCTACGGATATGCGCTCATGTCTCTGGCGCTGGCGCCCGCCGCGCTGGTCAATCTGTTCCTGTTGCGTCAGCGCCAGGCACCCACCGCCCAAAGTGCGCGGCCATCCCGGCAGGGTGTCGGCTTCAAGGCCATGCTGGCCAGCGTGCGCGTGCCCTCAACCGGCCTGTTGCTGCTGCTCAACTCAGTGTACTACATCAACTTTTCGGCCCTGTTCTTCTTGTCCAAGAGCCTCTTCGCCAGCCGGGGCCTGGGCAGCGTCGGCGTCTTTTTCAGCATCCAGACCGCGCTCATGCTTCTGGTGCGGCTGGCTGCCAACAGGCTTTTCGACGAGGTCAGCAAGCCCCTGCTCATTCTGTGGTGCTATGCGCTGACGGGCCTGGGCTTCGCCATGCTGTGGTGCGCCCAGTCCCACGGCATGGTGGTGGCCACGGCGCTGGTGCTGGGCCTGGGCATGGGCGTGGGCCCGCCGTCGCTCAACGCGCTGATGTACGCCCTTTCCGAGCCGCCGCTCAAGGCCGTCAACTCCAACCTCATGGTCATGGCTCTGCAGGCTGGAAATCTCGTTGGGCCGTTGCTTGGCGGGTTGGCCGTGGGGCTGGCCGGGCATGCTGGATTTCTGGCCGTGGGCCTGGTGGCGAATCTTGGAGGGGTGGCCCTGAGCATCCTGTTCCAGCGCAGGGGCTGGACGGGACATCTGAACCAGGGCCGGGCGGGCTAAATACTTCCGGTGACGATTTCCTTGTTCTGCACATCCCAGGAGAAGACGCAGCGCTCCAGGGGACGTTCCACATACAGGGAGCGGCCGCCCATCTTGATGGCCACGCCCTGGTAGGTCGTGCCGCGCACGATGATGCGCGCCGAGGCCACGCGTTCCAGGTGCTCCTGGGCCATCTCGGCCAGGCGGCGCTGGATCTGCTTGATGCGCGAGTCGATGCTGTCGCGCCGTGACAGGAGATCCTCGGCCTCTGCGCGGCGCTCGTTGCGCAGCCTGGACAGGGCCATTGTGCCATCACCCTCGCCCACCACAAACATGGCCCGGTCCTTCAGGGCCTTGAGTTCGCGCAGTTCCTTGATCAGGGCGGAGATTTCCGGGGTCTCGTGGCTCAGGGCCAGGATCGTGGCCATGCCGCGATCGCTCCCGGCGTCGAACACCTCTATGCCCCTGCCGCTGACCACGGTGCCGCCCATGATGCGGCCCTTGGGGTCCGTGACGCGCAGACAACCTGCGCAGGTCACGCGCGAGCCCTTGTTGCTCTTGCTGCCGACCATGGACATGGTCACGGTGACATCGCCGCCCGCCTGGATCATGGCGTTGTGGGTGAAGGCGGCTGTAACGTTTCCGCCAGCCTCCACATAAGCCGCCTCGTCGCCGGACATGAAGATGCCGCCGCGCACGATGACGTCGCCCCCGGCAATGACGCGCGCGCTCTCCACCATGCCCTCCACCAAGACCTGGCCCGGCACCTTGACGGTGAACCCTGTGCGCACCGTTCCGCCCAAACGCAACGACCCCTGGGAAAGCTCAATGTTGCCGGTGCCGTAGTCAACGTCACCGGGGACGCTTAGCAGCTCCGACACGTCCAGGGCGCCCTTGCTGGCCTGCACCACCCCGGCGATCTTGGCGCTGAAGGACGTACCGCCTTCCAGCACCTCCACGTTCTTGCCAGCCACCACACGCAGAGGCGTTCCATCGCGGGCGACGACAACGATGCCATAGATGTCACGGCCAGGGACGCCCTTGGTCGGCGGGTGCAGCCGGGCGATGGTGTTGCCCACCTCGGCCACCAAAAACATCCCCCGCTCGCGGTAATCGATGCGCGCGTTCTCCTCCAGCGGCTCTGTGCAGCCGTGGTTCCCGCACAACAATTCCAGGCGTCCGTTTTCGCCATGCACCGGGGCCTGCCCCTGGGCGAGGAGGACGTTCAGCACGGGCTTGTGCGTGTCCCGAGCCTGGGCCAGGGCCACCACGATGCGATCCAGCTGGATGCCGCAGGAGATGCCCTGCGCGGCCAGGGCCACCACCACACCCTCGGGCGTGAGTTCGGCGTTCAGGGCGTCGCGGTGGTACAGCGTCGCCGTTGCCTGGAGCTTGTCCGCGGAGACGAGCACCAGGGGTGCAAGCTCGATGCGCAGCTCGCTGACGCGCACCAGCCCGGCCACCTGCGCCGTCAGCACGCCGTCGCGGTCCTGGGCAATGCCGGGCCCAACGGCCAGCACGCGGGGCTCGTCCGCCTCCGTCGGGGGCACGATGTTTCCGGCAACGTCCTGGCCCTCTTGCGCAGGCACCGCCGGGTGCAGCTTGCCGATGACCTGGCCTGGCAGCACCGGCCACTCCACAGCACAGGCCAGCTCCAGCCAGGCGTCCTGGGCATTGTGCGGTCGCACGCCGCGCGCCACCACTATATGGCTGGCGTCCTTGCCGGACAGCAACAGCCGCACGACCTCGGCGGCGTGCTCCTCGTCCATACGCGCCACGATGCCCGCCTCGGCCAGGGACTTGCGCAGCAGGTCCACGGTCAGGGGACGCCCCGAGCCCTTGGCCGGGGCATAGCGGCTCACGCCGACCTTCATGCGGTCCGGCGAGCCGCCAAAACGCAAGGTTGCGTCGGCGTTGGGGCAATCAGCGCTGGCGTCGCTCATCTGCTACGCGTCCCCGACCTTGGGGGGCACACGGCAGGATTCGCTGCAGCAGGTGCCGTAGAGGAAGCCGTTGTAGGCGTGCAGGATGCGCTCCTCCTTGCGGCGTCGCTCCTCGGAAAGGGGCTTGCGCCCGGTCCTGGCGTCGCTGGCGGCGACCAGGGCGCGCAGCTCGTCCCAGGCGGGAATGGCGCGCACGCCAGAGGCTCCGCTAACCGGATGGGACAGAGGATCGCCCGTGGCGGTGTCCAGGACGCTGGCGCCGATGGAATCCGAGGCGATGGCCACGGGCACGGGCCCGCCGGGGAACAGCCGGGCGCAGCTCACGGTCTCGCGCTCAAAGCTGCCCACATCCCCGGCGCAAAAGATCACCAGCAGCAGCGGTCGGCCAGACGGGTCATAGGCCACCAGGTCGATGTGCCTGCCCGTGTCCTGGCCGTCGATCTGGAAGACCAGCGGCACCTTGGCCCTGAGGCTGTCCTTGGGGTAGCCCTTCTCCTCCACCAGAAACTTCGCCAGAGCCTGGCGGAATTCCTCGTAGGTGGTCTCTTCGATGGACTCTCCGCTGAGGTAGTCCGTGAGCATGCCGCCGAGGCTGACTTCGTGCATACCGCCTCCTGAATTATAGTTTTACGCTAAAGGCTTGGGCCGGGAAGTCAAGAGGCGTAAAAAAAAGGCCCGCGCGAGCGGGCCTTTCGTGGAGTTCAGGGGAAGGCGGATTACGGGATGAGCTGCTTGCCCGCCATGATGGCGAAGTCGAACACGCGGCCCGGCACAAGGCCCAGCACCAGCACCAGGGCAGCCAGCAGGCTGGCTCCGGCGATGCTGAAGGCGCTGTTGTCCGGGGCGGCCAGGGTCTCGTCGGCCTCGTGGGTGTAGGCGTGGCGCACAAGGCTCAAGTAGTAGTAGATGGCGATGGCGCTGTTCAGCACCAGGGTGATGACCAGCCAGTTGTAGCCATGGTCCCAGGCCGAGGTGATGAGGAAGAACTTGCCCATGAAGCCGATGGTGGGCGGCAGGCCGACCAGGGCGAAGGCGCCCACGCCCAGGGCGAAAGCCAGGGCCGGAGCGCGCTTGTACAGGCCGTTCAAGTCGTCGAGCTGCAGGTTGCGGCCATCGGAGGCCACGCGGCTGATGACCCAGAAGCAGAGCAGGTTCATGACCAGGTAGGCCAGGGCGTAGAACACCGCGGCCGACAGGCCCATGGCCGTGCCGGAGACCAGACCGACCATGATGTAACCAGCGTGGGCCACGGAGGAGAAGCCGAGCAGGCGCTTCAGGTCCTTCTGGGCCAGGGCGCAGAGGTTGCCGTAGGTCATGGAGCAGGCGCCCAGGATGGCCAGCAACGTGGTGATCTCAAGGCCGGGCTTGAGCAGCACGGCCAGACGCACCAGCACCACCACCGCGCCCAGCTTGGGCAGGGTGGCCACAAAGCCTGCGGTCTCGTTGCTCGCGCCCTGGTAGACGTCCGGGCACCAGAAGTGGAAGGGGAAGAGCGCCAGCTTGTAGAACATGCCGCCCAGGAACAGCGACAGGCCGACGACAGCCATGGGCGCGCCGTCCCAGGTCCAGGTGCGCAGAGCCAGCTGCGAGATGTAGCTCGTGTGCTGGCTGGCCAGGATGTAGGAGAAGCCGTACAGCGCCAGGGCCGTGGCCACCGCGCCGAAGAGGATGTACTTGATGCCCGCCTCGGCTGCGCCCTTTGCGCCCACGCCGTTGGTCGTGCGCAGGGGGATGACCGCATACAGGCTGTAGGAGGAGATCTCGAGCGCCAGGTAGATGGTGATGAGCTCCACGGCAGAGGACAAGATCATCAGGCCCCAGGCCGAGAGGGCCAGGAACATGAAGTAGTCCGGGCGCTTGCGCTCCTCAAGGGAGGGCTGGCGCGAGGCGTTCAGCACGGTCACGTAGAAACCGGCGGAAATGGCCAGCTTCATGAACTGCGAGAGCGCGTCAAGCTTGTAGGCGCCGCCGAAGATGAGGCCCTCCGCCCCCCAGGACACGATGGCCACGAAGATGCCGAAGCCAGCGAAGAACGGAAGCCAGCGCTCCGCAGGAGGGGTATCGGAGCCATCGCCCAGGCTCTGGAAGAACAGGGCGAGGATCAACAACAGTTGGTATAATTCCGGGACAATCTGGATGGGATTGAAAACCACGGCCGCCACTCCCTAATTGTTGACCGGTTCGGCAGGGACAACAACGGCGGCCACCGCAGCGGGAACGGCCTCGGCCGTCACCTTCTGCTCCACCGTGTTGCGCTGCTTGAAGTCGCCCACGAGCTTCTCAACTGAAGGATCGATGAGCTTGAAAATGAGACCAGGCGCAAGGCCGATGTAGAACACGAACACCGCAGGTACGAGCAGGTAGGCCCACTCGCGGGTGTTCAGGTCACGCCAGGTCTTAGCGCTTGCAGGCTGGCCCCAGGCCATCTTGAGCGATACGCGGAACATGTAGGCCGCACCCAGAAGCGCGCCGGGCACCAGGAATGCGCCCACGATGTAGCTCTTCTGGAAGGCGCCGGTGAAGACCAGCATCTCGCCCACGAACCCGTTGGTGCCCGGGAAGCCGAAGCTCGCCAGGGCGTACAGGCCCCAGAAACCCATGAAGGCCGGGAGGTACTTGCCCAGGCCCATGTTGTCCTTGATGAGGCGGCTGTGGCTGCGTTCATACACCGCGCCGATCATCATAAACAGCGCGCCGGTGATGATGCCGTGATTGAGCATCTGGAACAGCGCACCTTCGACTCCGCGCAGGTTGAACAGGAAGATGCCCAGCGTCACGAAGCCCATGTGGCCCACCGACGAGTAGGCGACCAGCTTCTTGATGTCCTCCTGGCCGAGGGCGATGGCCCCGCCGTACAGGATGGAGGCGATGGAGATGGCGATCATCATGGGCGCGAAGTACTCGCTGGCCTGCGGAGTCAGGGGCAGGCAGAAGCGCAGGAAGCCGTAGGTGCCCATCTTGAGCAGCACCGCGGCCAGGATGACCGAGCCGGCGGATGGCGCCTGCACGTGGGCTGCCGGAAGCCAGGTGTGGAACGGGAACATGGGCACCTTGATGGCGAAGGCAAGCGCCATGGCCAGAAACGCCCAGAACTGGAACTGGAAGGTGAAGGGGAACTGCATCAACTCCGGGATGGAGAAGGTGCCGCCCGTGATGCGGAAGGCCACGATGGCCGCCAGAAGCAGCGTGGAGCCCGCCAGCGTGAACAGGAAGAACTTCAGCGAGGCGTACCGGCGCTGATCGCCGCCCCAGACCGCGATGAGCAGGTACATGGGGATGAGCATGGCTTCCCAGAACACATAGAAGAGCACGAAGTCCAGTGCCGAGAACACGCCCACGCAGGCCGCGGTCATGAACAGCAGGCAGAAGTGGAACTCCTTCACGCGCTTGCTGATGTATGTCCAGGAGCACATGACACACAAGGGCAGAATGGCCAGCGTGAGCACCACCATGAGGTAGCTGATGCCGTCCACAGCGAGGTGGTATTCCAGCCCCCACTGCGGCACCCAGTGCGCGCGCTCCACAAACTGCCATTCGGCGTTGTGTTTGAAGGTGGCGAGAGGGATGGCCAGAATCAGCTCAAGGATGGACGCTCCCATTGTATAGGCGCGGGCAACCTGCGGGCTTTTGATGAAGAAAAGCCCCGCTGCGGCCAGAAGCGGAAAGACGATCAGTGTCGTTAAAACTGGGTATCCGAATTCCAAGGCTCGCTCTCCGTCTCGTTGCGAGGTTTAGGCGAAATACCAGACCGCGGCGAACACGCACAGCGCAAGGGTCGCCGCCAGGCCCAGATAATCCTGGAGTCTGCCGGTCTGCACCTTTGCGCCGAGCACGCCAACGTTCTGGACCGTGTACGCCGAGCCGTCCACCACTGTGTCGATTCCCTTGGTGTCAAACCAGACCGTGCCCCGCGCCAGGGAAATCAGGCCAGCCAGGCCAGCGGCCCTGTAGGCCTCGGTCCAGCGGTCGTCGATCCAGGCCAGGGGCTTGCAGACCAGGGCCATGATGCCCCGGCCAATGAGCCTGTAGAAGAAGTCGAAGTCCAGGTTGGTCTTGGCGTGCGGGGTGATGATGTCGCGCGTCAGGTAGAAGGCCAGCCCGGAGAATCCGAGGAGCAGCAGGGACTGCAGCACGTGCCAAGCGGTCCAGGGGTGGTAGACGTGCTCCATTTCAAAAGGCAGGTAGCGGTAGAGCATGTCCGGGTAGAGGCCCTGGGCTATGCACAGCGCCGCGCCCATGGCCATGCCCACGTACATGTTCACGGGGATGGGCTTAAGCTCCATCTTGTCGTTGGCTGGCTTGGCCCAGAAGGCGAAGTACGGCAGCTTGATGCCCACTGAGAGGAACGTACCGACCGCAGCGATCTCCATACCGATGGCCAGCCAGGTGCGATGCGCCTCGGCCGCGCCGGTGATGGTCATGGTTTTCGAGATGAAGCCGTTAAACAGCGGCATGCCGGAGATGGACAGGGCCGCCACCATGTAGAAGACCATGACCCAGGGCATGCGGTGCACCAGGCCGCCCAGCTTGTCGAGCTTGGTGGTGCCAGCGGCGTACAGGATGCAGCCAGTGCCCATGAAGAGCAGGCCCTTGTACAAGATGTGCGCGTATGCGTGGGCCACCGCGCCGTTCATGGTCATGGCCGTGCCGATGCCGATGCCGGCCACCATGTAGCCCACCTGCGACACGATGTGGTAGGACAGAATGCGCCGGGCGTTGTTTTCGATGCACGCGTAGAGCACACCGTACACACACATGATGGTGCCCGCGATGGCCAGGGCCTCGACCCCGTGGAAGCCGCGCAGGAGCACGTACACCGCCGTCTTGGTGGTGAAGGCGCACATGAACACCGAGCCGGTGACGGTGCCCTGGGGGTACGCGTCGGGCAGCCAGGCGTGCAGGGGAACCACCGCCGCGTTGACGCAGAAGCCGAGCAGGATCATCCAGTCATAGGTCATCATATGCGCGGGCGAGACCGCGTCGAAGGCGAAGTTGCCCACGGCCTTGTACCGCAGGAGCAGGCCGATCAGGAGGAACAGGCCGCCGATGGTGTGGTACATGAAGTAGCGGAAGCCGGCCTTGGTGGACTCGGGGTTTCTGGCCAGCCACACCAGGAAGGTGGACCCGATGCTCATGAACTCCCAGAAGATGAACAAGGTCAGGAAGTCCGCCGCGAAGGTGCAGCCGAACGCGCCGCCCACATAGACGCAGGCCATGATGTGCTGGAGTTTGTCATCCACGTGCATGGCGTAGACCATGCCGATGAGGCTCATGACCGCGAAAACCTGGGCGAAGATCAGCGAGAGCTTGTCCACCCGGCCGAACTGCAGCACCTGGCCCAAGTAGTTGAGCTCGCCGTAGTTCCCGGGCGCGACCGTCATGACGCTCCAGATGGCGATGAGGGACGGCACGATCAAGAGCCATTTCCAGCCCTTGCCACCGATGAACGGCAAGATCAGCGCCAGGGCGAAGAAGCCCACGCTCGGGTGGACGAAGAAGTTAGCTGTTGCGCTCATAGTAGTCATCTCCGCGGCTGATCATGGGCTGAACGATCTTTTTCATGACGATGACCAGGGCCAGGCCAACGACCAGGCCGAACACGGCCCAGAACCCGGCGTACGCGTCGTACACGAACTCCACCTCGTGAGGCCGGAGGAACACGTTGGCCCCGACAAGACCCGCCAGGCCCAGGAAGAACAGGACGCCGAAGACGCCCCGCCTGGCCCGTAGTTCATTCAACAACATCCCGAACAAGCTCATAACTGGCCCCCTAGAACTTGCCAAAGATTCTGACGAAATCCATGAACAGGGCCGGATACAGGCCCAGGATCACGGAGATGGCGCCGGTGGCGCAAAGCGGGATCACCATGGTCAGCGGCGCTTCCTTATAATGATGGAAGTGCGGATCAGGCAGCGGCTCCTTGAAGAAGGCCCGGTAGATCACCGGCAGGAAGTAGCCCGCGTTGAGCGCCGTGGAGAGCATGAAGGCCAGGAAGATGATGAGCTGACCGGCCTGCAGCGCGCCGTTGACGATGTACCATTTGCTGACAAAACCGCAGACCGGCGGCATGCCGATCATGGACAGCGAGGCGATGGCGAACGCCCCGAAGGTCCAGGGCATCTTGCGTCCCAGGCCGTCCATCTTGCTGATCTGCTTCAGGTGCGTGGCCACGTAGATGGCGCCCGCCGCGAAGAACAGCGTGATCTTGGAGAAGGCGTGGTGCGCGATGTGGGCCATGCCGCCCTGCACCGCCATGGGGGTCAAGAGCGCCACGCCGCAGACGATGTAGGAGAGCTGGGCCACGGTGGAGTAGGCCAGCCGCGCCTTCAGGTCGTCCTTGGTGAGTGCGATGAAGCTGGCCACCGTGAGCGTGAAGGCCGCCACGGCCGCCGTGGGGATGCCCAGGCCAAGCTGGTGCATCACGTCCACGCCGAAGCCGGAGAGCATGATGCGGCAGACGCAGAACACGCCCGCCTTGACCACCGCCACCGCGTGCAGCAAGGCGGAGACCGGCGTGGGCGCGACCATGGCCGAAGGCAGCCAGTTGTGGAAGGGCATGAGCGCGGCCTTGCCGATGCCCGCGATGTACAGCACGTAGGTGATGGTCACGGCCAGGGGGTGCGCCGCCACGACCTCGGGCGGGAACATGCCCGTGACGATGTCGCCCAGGTGGAAGTCCAGCGTGCCGAGCAGCACGTAGGTCATGACCATGGCGGGCAGGAGGAACAGCTTCGAGGTACCCATGAGGTAGACGATGTACTTGCGCGCACCGCTGAAGCTGGTCTCGTCCTGGTGGTGGGCGACCAGCGGGTAGGTGAACACGGTGATGACCTCGTAGAAGAGGTACAGCGTGAACACGTTGGCGCTCATGGCCACGCCCTCGGCGCCGAAGATGGCCACCGCGAAGCAGACGTAATAGCGGGTCTGCGCATGCTCGTTTAAGGTGCGCATGTAGCCGATGTTGTAGCTGGTGGCGAACATCCACAGGAAGCTTGCCACCAGGCCGAAGATCAGCGAGAGCCCGTCGGCGCAGAAGGTCACCGTGATGCCGGGCATGATGTCAAACAGGGTGTACTTCCAGATGTTGCCTGCCAGCACCTGCGGCGCCAGGGACAATACGGAAATGAAGGTGAGCCCGCCAGCGGCGAAGGAGACGCCCTCGCGCTTGTTCTGATCATTCCGATAGAGCCAGATGAACAGTGGCGCTACCAGGGTGATCGCGATGGGCAGGAGCACGCGTGCGCTTTCAATGATCCCGGTCATGGCGCTATCCCTTCAGAGTCGAAACGACACTGGTTTTGGTGGTGCCGAAACGTCTGGCGACCACCACGATGATGGCCAGGACCAGGGTCGCCTCCGCCGCCGCAAGACCCATGACGAACAAGGTGCCCAGCTGACCCATCATGGCGTTGGCCGGGGTAAGCTGGCTAGCCGCCACGATGCTGAGTCCCGCACCATTGAGCATGAGCTCCACGCTGATGAGCATGCCCACCAGGCTCCTGCGCTGGGAGATTCCAAAAAGCCCCGCCATAAGCAGGATCAGGGCCACCAATTGATAGAGCGTAAGCTCGCTCATTTGCCGTTCCTCCTCTCCCAGGCCAGGAGCACAGCCCCGGCCATAGACACCAGAAGCACCACCGAGATAAGCTCGAAGGCCAGACCGTAGGGGCCAAGCAGCCCCAGCCCCATCTGCTCGATGGGCACCTCGGTGGGCACGCCCGTTGTGGCCTGGGGCCTGGTCATCACCAGCCAGCCCAGGATTCCGCCCACGGACAGGACCGCCGTCAGGGCCAGGAGGTTCTGGCGCAGGGGAGCGCTTTCGGCCTCCTCACCACCGGCATCGGCCCGGGTGAGCATGATGGCGAAGAAGATGAGCACGCAGACCGCGCCCACGTAGATCAGGATTTGCATCAGGGCCAGGAACTGGGCGTTTAGGAGCATGTACATGCCCGCGACGCCCAGCAGCGTGGCGATGAGTCCGACCATGGCCCGGACCAGGCTCTTGGCCCCGACCGCCAGTATGCTTCCGCTCAAAATGATGAGCGCGTAGAAGCCGAAGACGAATTTTGCCAGGTTTTCCATGCTAAGCCTCGCTCTTCCCGGCCTCGGGGGCGACGGATGCGTCCATGCCCTCAAGTCCGGCCTGGTTCTTCAAAACCTGCACCAGGTCGAAGTGGAAATCGTCGCGGCTGTAGCCTGCAAGGTAGGGGCTGCCGGTGAACGACAACGCGCCCACCGGGCAGTTCTCCATGCAGGTGCCGCACAGGCTGCACAGGGTGTAGTCGTACAGGAATTTTTCCGGGTCCTTGGGGGTCTTGTCCTTGGGCTTCTCACCCTTGGCCTTGGCCTCGGCCAGAGCCTGCTCCTCTTCGGGAGTGGGCTTGGGGGCCTTGCGCTTGACCACCGTCAGGCAGTTGCTGGGGCAGGCCAGGGCGCACATGCCGCAGGAGATGCACTTGGGCTTGCCGGGCGCCTTCGCGCTGACCAGCTCCAGGTGCCCCTTGAAGGAGGCGATGTTGTTCACCTCCACCCAGGGATAGCGCACCGTCACCTGGGGCTCCAGGAAGTAATCCTTGGTCACCCGCAGGCCCACCATCAGGCTCCACAGGTCGGACATGGTATTCAGGGCTTCTTTTATCATACCTTTACACCACCGTCTTAGGCGAACTGGGCCAGCTTCACGAAGAAGGCCGTCAGCAGCAGGTTGGCCACGGCCAGGGGCAAGAGCCACTTCCAGTTGATCACCAGGAGCTGGTCGAAGCGCACGCGGGGATACGTCCAGCGCGCGAAGACCATGAGCAGCATGAGAGCCGAAACCTTGAGCACGAACCACAACGGTCCGGGCAGCACCGGCCCGTGCCAGCCTCCCAGGAACAGCGCCGTGGCCACGGAGCAGACCACAACCATATTGGCGTATTCCGCCAGGAAGAACATACCGAAGCCCATGCCCGAGTATTCCGTGTGGAAACCGGCGGTGAGCTCGCTTTCGGCCTCGGGAAGGTCAAAGGGGGCGCGGTTGGTCTCGCCTAGGGCGCTGACGAAGTAGATGATAAAGGCCAGGGGCTGAGTCATGATGTTCCAGTTCCAGGGCCAGGTGCCCTGTCCCTTGACCACCTGGGCCAGGTCCAGGCTGCCGGCCACGAAGGACACGGCCAGCACGGACAGAAGCAGCGGGATCTCGTAGGCCACGGACTGCGCCACCGCGCGGGCGGCGCCGAGCAGGCCGTACTTGTTGTTGGAGGCCCAGCCCGCCAGCAGCACCGAGAGCACCGCCAGCCCGGAGAAGGCCAGGATAAGGAGCAGGCCCAGGTTTACGTCCAGGGCCATGAGGCCGTCGCCCACGGGCAGGGGCAGGAACAGCAGCAGCACCGGCAAAAACGCCAGCACCGGGGCCAGCCAGAACAGGATCGGGTCCGCTCCGGTGGGCATGAACAGCTGCTTGCCCACCAGCTTCAGCGCGTCGCACAAGGGCTGGAGCACGCCGCTGGGGCCGACCTCATACGGGCCGGGACGGCGCTGGATGTGGCCCGCGACTTTGCGTTCCACCCAGACCATGACCAGGCCGATCAAGCCCACGCTGGCGGCAACCGCCACCAGACCGATGATGATATGCAATAATTCTGCAGGTATGGCGCTCATTACTTCTCCTACCTGTCGATTTCCGGGATGATCAGGTCAAGGCTGCCCAGGATGGCCACCGCATCGGCCAGGATGGTGCCCTTGGAAACCTCGGCGAAGAGGCTCAAGTTGCAGAAGCCCGGCGCGCGCAGCTTGGTGCGGTAGATGTTCTTCCCGCCGTCGCTGACCACGTAGGCGCCGATCTTGCCGCGCGCTCCCTCAACGGCGAAGTAGCCCTCGCCCTTGGGGACCTTCCAGGAAGGCTTGGGCGCGCCCTTGATCAGGATCTCGCCCTCGGGCATCATCTCCAGCGCCTGCTCAATGATGCGCAGGCTCTGCTCCATCTCGATCATGCGCACGTCGTAGCGGCCGCGCGCGCACTTGAGATCCGAGGTCGGGACCTCGAAGTCGAGCTTGGGGTAGACCGAGTAGGGCACGGCGCGGCGCACGTCGTAGTTGATGCCCGAACCCCTGGCCACCGGGCCGGTGGCCCCGAAGCGGCGGCAGGTTTCCTGCTCGATGACGCCGATGTTCTCGATGCGCTTGCGCAGGATGATGTTGTCCGAGACCAGGTCCTTGTACATAGGCAGGCGCGCGCGGAACCAGGGGATGAACTCCTGGATCAGGCGGATGCACTCCGCGTTCAGGTCCTGGGCCACGCCGCCGATGCGGAAGTAGCTGTAGGTGAGCCGCGAGCCCGTGGGGATCTGCAGGATGTCGAGGATTTTTTCGCGGTCGTCGAAGGCGTACATGATGGGCGTGAAGGCACCGAGGTCAAGCAGATACGCGCCCCACCACAGGAGGTGGGAGGCGATGCGGTTGAGCTCGCAGGTGATGACGCGGATGTACTCGGCCCGCTCCGGCACCTCGATGCCGCCGACCTTTTCCGCCGCGCCCACAAAGGCCCAGTTCCAGCCCAGGGCATGGCCGTAATCCACGCGGCCCATGTTGGGAATGAACTGCGCCGCGGTCTTCACCTCGGCCATCTTCTCGTGCATGCGGTGCAGGTAGCCGAGCACCGGCTCCGCACGCATGATGTACTCGCCGTCGAGCTCGACCACCACGCGCAAGACGCCGTGGGTGGACGGGTGCTGCGGCCCGAGGTTCAGGATGAGGTTGCCCTCGCCAGCCGTCTTGGCGAAATTCTGGGTGTAGAAATCGCCCGCCAGGTGATCGATGATTGGATTGGTTGTCATAGGCGTGCCGCTGTCCTGGTTTATGCCGTGGCCGGCTGGTCGCCGCTGGACTCTTTGACCTCGGCTGGCGCGTCAGGCGTCATGAGGGTGAAGGAGGGGTGGCAGTAGATGACCTCGCCCGCCTCCAGCATGTCCTTGGCCTTGGCCCGGGCCTTTTCCTCCTTGCGCAGGGGGAAGCAGTCGGCCATTTCGGGGTCGATCAACAAGGGGATCAGGTTCGGGTTGCCCTCGAAGACCACCCCGTGGAAGTCCCTGGTTTCGCGCTCGTGCCATTCCGCGCCGTCAAAGATGTTGGCGATGGAGGGCAGCGTGGGCGCGGCGTGGGGCGCCAGCACCCGCAGAGTCAGGCGGCCGGGGGCCTCGAAGTGGTCGAAGTGGTAGACCACGATAAAGCCCTCGACGCAGTCCACGGCGCAGATGTCTTCAATGTAGTAGTTCGCCTTGAGCAGCCGCTCGGCCGCGCGCACCAGGGACCCCGCAGGCAGGAAGGCCTGGAAGGCCTGCCCGGTCTTGGCGGCGTCGCATTTGGCCAGGTACAGCGCACCCAGTCCGGTGAAGAGCGCTTCCATCTACTTGCCCTCCGCGCTTAATGTCCCGGTCAGGGGGGCATTGGGCCAGAAACGCTTGCCGCTGATCTTCTCCTGGAGCTTGAACAGGCCTTCCAGGAGCGCCTCAGGCCGGGGCGGGCAGCCGGGCACGAACACGTCGACGGGGATCAGGTTGTCCACGCCTTCGATGATGCCGTACTGGTTCTTGAACTTGAAGGGGCCGCCGGAGATGGCGCAGTTGCCCATGGCGATGACCCAGCGCGGGGCGGGCATCTGTTCGTAGAGGCGGACCACGGCCGGGGCCATCTTCTTGGTCACGGTGCCGGCCACGATCATGATGTCGCTCTGGCGCGGGGAGGGACGGAAGACCTCGGCGCCGAAGCGGGCGATGTCCCATCTGGCCATGCCCACGGACATCATCTCAATGGCGCAGCAGGCCAGACCAAAGGTCATGGGCCACAGGGACATGGAGCGGCAGATGTCGACGATCTGCTTGGCCGGCCCGATATTCAGGATCGGATCGGCGACAATGACGTCGGGTTTCTGCGCTAGGAGATTTTGCGCGGCCATGTGAACACCCCTTTCGCCCAGAAGTAGATAATGGCAAGAGCAAGCACAAACAGGAAGATGAACATCTCCAGGAAGGGCAGCCAGCCCTCAGTTGCGCGGTACACCGTGGCTACGGGGAACAGGTACAGCACGTCCACGTCGAACGCCAAAAAGAGCAGGGCGTACACGTAGTAGTTTATGCCAAACCGCGTCCAGGAGCCGCCGTAAGGGCGCATGCCGCACTCGTACGGCATGCCCATGTCGCCGCCGCGCGCCCGGGGCGCCACGAGGTACGACAGGATGAGCGGACCGCCTGCGAAGAGCAGGCCCCCGATCAGGAACAGGATGATGGCCAAATGCAGCCAACTGAAGACCATAGCCCCTCCCCCTTCGACAAATTCGTCCCGAAAAACCGGGCCTTGGACCAAAATTTGAAAATGATGCCCTCTTTTGCCCGGACTTGCCAAAGACGTCAACCCCTGTTCCGGATTTTCGCGCCTTTGTTGCCCTGCTACTGCATTACTGGTGTTGCACAAACAATCAGAATTGCACATTATTTTTTTTCGCAAATTGGCCCTCAAACTCCACCCCCGCGAACCGGAATCGGGCCAGAATCCCCCCTTCGCGGTCTTGTGCTGGGCCCTTAATTTGCATACATATCCGGCGTGATCGAGACACCTCTAGCCACAGGAGAGTTCATGGCCCAGAACAAGCGCATCCTCGTTACCGGCGGGTCAGGTTTTTTGGGCTCGCACCTCTGCGCGCGACTCCTCGAGGCTGGGCATGACGTGCTCTGCGTGGACAACTACTTCACCGGCAGCAAGGAGAACATCCGCCACCTTCTGCCCCACCCCTGCTTTGAGATGCTGCGCCACGACGTGACCTTCCCCCTCTACGTCGAGGTGGACGAGATCTACAACCTGGCCTGCCCGGCCTCGCCCATCCACTACCAGCACGACCCGGTGCAGACCACCAAGACGAGCGTGCACGGGGCCATCAACATGCTCGGCCTGGCCAAACGCATCAAGGCCAAGATCATGCAGGCCAGCACCAGCGAGGTTTACGGCGACCCGAGCATCCACCCCCAGGTCGAAAGCTACTGGGGCAACGTCAACCCCATCGGCCCGCGCGCCTGCTACGACGAAGGCAAGCGCTGCGCCGAGACCCTGTTTTTCGACTACCACCGCCAGCACAAGCTGCGCATCAAGGTCGCGCGCATCTTCAACACCTATGGCCCGAACATGGCCATCAACGACGGGCGCGTGGTCTCAAACTTCATCGTCCAGGCCTTGAAGGGCGAGGACATCACCGTCTACGGCGAGGGCAGCCAGACTCGCTCCTTCTGCTACGTGGACGACCTGGTGGAGGGCTTCATCCGGCTCATGGGCACCCCGGACGACTTCACCGGCCCCATGAACCTGGGCAACCCCGGCGAATTCACCATCCTGGAACTGGCCGAGACCGTCATCCGCATGACAGGCTCCAGTTCGCGCATCGTGCACAACCCCCTGCCCCAGGACGACCCCACACAGCGCCAGCCGGACATCACCCTGGCCCGGCAGGTCATCGGCTGGGAGCCCCAGACGAAGCTTGAGGACGGCCTGGTCAAGACCATCGCCTTCTTCCGCCAGACCCTGGGACTCTAGCGCGGGCTGACCGGACATGTGCGGCATCTGCGGACACGTCCGCCTGAACGTCGGCGGCGGTGCGGGCGCAGGCCAGGGAGCACCCGCCCCCGGCGGCCTGGCGCCCATGCTGGCGCTTCTGGGCCACCGCGGCCCGGACCAGACCGACAGTTGGCTTGAACACAGCGGGGCCGTGGCCCTTGGCCATACCCGCCTGTCCATCCTGGACCTGGACCCGCGCGCGGGCCAGCCCATGCACGACCCGCACACCGGCAACGTCATCGTCTTCAACGGCGAGATCTACAACTTCCGCGCCCTCAAGGCCGAGCTTGAAGCCCAGGGCGAGGTCTTCCGCACCACCGGCGACACCGAGGTGCTCCTGGCCCTGTACCGCCGGCATGGCCGCGACTGCCTGCCCATGCTGCGCGGCATGTTCGCCTTCGCCCTTTGGGACGCGGGCCGCCGCGAGCTCTTTCTGGCGCGCGACCGCCTGGGCAAGAAGCCGCTGGTGTACTTCGACGGCCCCCACGGGCTGGTCTTCGCCTCGGAGATACGCGCCCTGCGCGCGCACCCGCTCTGCCCCGCCCAGGGCTCGGCCGAGGGCCTGGACCCCGTGGCGCTCGACCTCTACCTGAGCCTGGGCTACGTGCCCGCGCCCAGGACCATCCTTTCCGGCGTGGCCAAGCTGCCGCCCGCCCACTGCGCCGTGTACGACGCCTCGGGCCTGCGCCTCTGGCGCTGGTGGGACGTGGACTACCGCGAAAAAATCGACGTGGGCGAGGCCGAGGCCTTGGATTTGGCCTGGGACTGCCTACGCGAAAGCGTGCGCCTGCGCCTGGAGTCCGACGTGCCGCTGGGCCTGCTGCTCTCCGGCGGGGTCGACTCAAGCCTCGTGGCCGCCGTGCTGGCCGACCTCTGCCCCGGACAGGCGAGCGCCTTCTGCATCGGCTTCGACGAGAAGAAATACAACGAGCTGCCCCACGCCCAGGCCGTGGCCCAGCACCTGGGGCTCAACCTGACCTTTGAGATCATGCCGCCCGCCACCCTGGAGGCCCTGCCCGAGATTGCCCTGCGCTACGGCGAGCCCTACGCCGACGACTCGGCCCTGCCCTCGCTGTTCCTCTCGCGCATGGCCAGACGGCACATCACCGTGGCCCTCGGCGGCGACGGCGGCGACGAGCTGGCCCTGGGCTACCCCACCTATCGCCATGCTAAAGTGGCCTCGGCCATCCATGCCGTGCTGCCGCTCTCGCCACCCAAGGACTCCAGCCTGCGCAGGCTCGCCACTGCCCGCAACCGCGCCGCGCGGGCCCGGCGGGAGTTCCTGGCCGCCAACGTCTGGCCGGAAACCAAACCGCTTTTGAAAACAGAACCGCGCGGTTGGCCGCTCAAGGCCCGGCTCTATACGCCCGAAGCCCGCACGCGCCTGGCCGGAGCCTACGCCGACTGGTTCCTGCCCTGGCTTGGCCGGTCCTTCGAACACGCCGCCAACCCCTTGGAGCGCATGCTCTACATCGACAACGCCACCTGCCTGCCCGACGACCTGCTGGTGAAGATGGACATAGCCAGCATGGCCGCCAGCCTGGAGGTGCGCTCGCCCCTGCTCGACCACAAGCTCATCGAGCTCTTCGCCGCCCTGCCCGCCAGCCTCAAGGTGCGCAAAGGCGAAACCAAGCACCTGCTTAAAAAAATGGCCGAGCGCGTGCTGCCCAAGGACATCCTCTACCGCCGCAAACAGGGCTTCGACCTGCCCATCCGCGAATGGATGGCCGGACCCATGCACGGCTTCGTCATGGACGCGCTCTCCTCCGCCGACCCCGCCCTGGCCGCGCACATCAACATGGACGCGGCCAAAGACATCGCCCGCGAACACGCGGACGGCAAAAACCGCAAGAACATGCTCTGGCGACTGCTCATGCTCGCTCTGTGGAGCCGGGCCAAGTAGGCGAGATGCCTCCGGCGGCCCAAGGGCCTGAGGCCCTTGGGAATCCCCGTATGGACCGGGCCAGGGGTGGCTGGGGCAGAGGCGTTGGCTGGGCTGGCCCTGGCAATGTGCGCGGAATATTCGAGGGAAGACCCTCGAATATTCCGCGCACGGTTGGCCCTTTTTTAGAGCCTTTGTTGAAAGACCGAGAGAAAGATACTCTCCCGTGGCTGCCCCAAAGAACGCCGAAAGGGCTGTTTCAGGTTCCTCCTGAAACAGCCCTTTTGGCGTTATGGGGATTCCAAAGGGCCTCAGGCCCTTTGGCGGGGTCCAGGGGCAGCGCCCCTGGCCGCCGGAGGCTCTTATCTTACGCCGAGCCTTCGCGCTTCAGGTCGCCCACCAGGGTGCGCAGGTTTTCGGCCTGCTCGGCCAGTTCGTGGATGGCGGCTGTTGTCTGCTGCATGCTGTTGGCGGTCTCGGTGGCGATGGCGTTGATCTGATCCACGGCCTCGTTGATCTCCTCGCTGGCGGCGCTTTGCTCTTCTGCGGCGGTGGCGATGCTCGACACCTGCATGGCCGTGTCCTCGCTCATGTGCAGGATCTGCTCCAGGGCCTCGCCGGACTGGCGCACCAGGTCCGTGGATTCGGAGATGGCCCGGCCGGCCTCCTCCATGCTGTGAATGTTGCGGTTGGACACGTCCTGGATGCCGCGGATGGTATCGCCCACTTCCTTGGTGGCGGTCATGGTCTTTTCGGCCAGCTTGCGCACCTCGTCGGCCACGACGGCGAAGCCGCGCCCGGCGTCGCCAGCTCTCGCGGCCTCGATGGCGGCGTTGAGCGCCAGGAGGTTGGTCTGGTCGGCGATGTCGTTGATGACGTTCATGACCTGGCTGATGTCCTGGGCG
>Ga0180007_10000455_pt1 | contig 69679 bp, 68 predicted proteins | sample MM_PC_MetaG_FD_121122 | JGI IMG/M metagenome (GOLD analysis project Ga0180007, IMG submission 121122) | Groundwater microbial communities from the Aspo Hard Rock Laboratory (HRL) deep subsurface site, Sweden - MM_PC_MetaG | ecosystem: Environmental > Aquatic > Deep subsurface > Groundwater... | reverse complement strand
TGCCCGGCGGGAACGAAAAATATTGGCCGTTGTAGCTTCGAGAGCATGAAAATAATAACAACAGAATAAATAATAGGGACGATATTTGATGGACTTTATTTTTCATTTTTATGCACAGAACGCTTGAAATAACCCACACCGCCGCCGTTAATGGATAAAAAAACCTTACTTACTCGGTGTTGGGTTAATTGATTTGTTGTGCATCAAACATTTTCTTGATGCTGAAAAATAGTTTTGCCAAGTGCCTTTGGTAAAAAGTGCCATCTATCTTCTATATAAATGATAGCCTTATCAAATTCAGGAATTACAATCACATCGCTATCATCACTAGGATAACAAAAATCGTCCCAATAACTCAAAAAAAGGCCCCAATCGGTCTTCACACATGTTTCCGCGTGCCAAAAGAAATAAACTGTTGTGTTGTCGGGTAAAGGAAAGGACTTTCGAAGTAACGAAGCGATTTCCTTTTCTACTACGTCATCGTCTGTCTTGAAAGTAGGACCGTCTGGCCATTTTATATTTTTCTGTACATAAAGCTCAGTAAGGTGATGTTCGCGTGAATTATTGCTTGGGTAAACATACTCATTCCAGAGCTTTATACTTTCATCCGAAGGAATAGGGTGAAAACGTCTAAATTCGGCTTCAGAAAGCTGAACATACTTCTCTGCATCAGAAAACCGCCAAATTAGATCAAAATCTGAATATATAGAATTTAAAGGGATCATTTCATATCATATTCTAAATGCACAACGGTGGAAATAACCCACACCGCCACCGTTAATGGAGATAAAATCTTACTTACTCGGTGTTGGGTTGATTGATTGGTTATAAAAAATATTTAGGAGGTTTGTTATGAGTACTTTAAAAGATAGTTTTTATTCTTTACCCTGGCCGTGTATTGATGTGGTTCTGCACGTGTTACAGCTTGCGGCCATATGTGCTTTAGCCTATAAAACGTTATTTTAATAAAGCTATAATGGCTATGATAAGGCCAATTACTGTAAGTATAATTGATATTTTATGTTCTTGAATATATTTGCGACGTGCATCTATTCTTTTACGTCGAGCACTTTGTTCAAGAACTGGATTTTCAATTCTTCCATGTTTTTGTTCAGTCATTGATTTTTCCTTTCATTAGGAATTAGTAATTTGTAACGTAAGGGTGAGCAGACTGGCCACCCAAATAGCATTTAAAAACGTGACGAATTCCAGTCTGCTCGACCCGTTTGATATGCTGTTTTTGTGTCCTATACCCACGGATAGCACTTTTCTCTGTGTTTTGCCCAATCAGAAATTCCATATTTCTGTATTCTACGTAAGTTTTCAACTATGCTGTTACCATGGAACGGTTTTAAGAAATTGAGTTTTTCACAATTTGCAAATTCTTCGCATTCCCAACACCCTTGTATTTGCTTTTCATGAACGCAACTGATTATTATGCATGACCCTCCGCAACCATCTCCGCCAGAACCACAGGGTGTTTCACAATTTATCTCAGAAATTGCTTTCAACAAATCAGTCAGTTTTTCAAAGTTTTCAAATGCGCTATTATGGACTTTTTTAACATTTGCGTATTCATTGAAATGATGTTTTTCAAATTCCCTTAGCAACTCAGATGATAATTCCGATGCTCTGCAGTTATAGCGAATGCAATCACCACAGTAGAGGCCACAATATCCTGTAAGATCTTTATCTTTCATTTTCTTTTTGCATATCAATTTATATACGTAGTACGTAATTTATAGGTTTTAAGGGTTACTTTTTATTAAACACTAATTCCTATAAAATATTATTTGCAAAAAATCAAATAATTATTATTGAAGAGTTACGTATAATGTGTTTATTATCATGTTATACGTAATACATGTTATCACGAATTATCCAAAAGCAAGGCTGTTATATTAAAATAATGAATAATATTTTACCTGATTTTCAAAAATATATCCTGGACAATGAACTGGTTCCTGAAAACCAAATTCCATTTTATGCTAACTGGGTTAACAAGTTTATAAAATTTTCCAATACCCGGCAGGATAAAGCATTGGATTTAAGAGTTCAATTATTTCTTGATGCTTTAAAAAAAGACCGGGAACTTCAGGATTGGCAAATCACACAGGCTGAAAATGCCATAAAACTTTACATTAATAATTTCCTGCCTACATCCGGTGGCACTGCAATACTTTCACCAAATGCAGACACAGAGGCTGAAAACAAATTTCCGGATGATCAAAAAATAATAAAAGAAATTCGCGAAATATTACGTATTAAGCACTATGCCTACAGCACTGAAAGAACTTATATAGACTGGTTCAAACGTTTTCATGCCTACCTGACCAAAGTAAAAAACAAAGACTGGGTAAATCAGGGAGCTGATGAAAAGGATGTCAGAGGTTTTCTCAGTCACCTGGCAATCAAGCAGCAAGTATCGTCTTCAACTCAAAATCAAGCCTTCAATGCGCTATTGTTTTTGTTTCGGGAAGTTCTCAAAATTGATTTGAAGGATTTGGGTAAAACGGTACGGGCCAAAAGAGGCCCGAAGCTTCCTGCTGTATTAACCCAGGATGAAGTTCGCAGTCTGCTTGAGCAATTAAATGACAGGGATGCTCTTGTTGTGCATCTTCTCTATGGTACCGGAATGCGGCTGATGGAATTAGTCAGATTGCGGGTTAAAGATATTGATTTTGGAGCAAAATCTATTATTGTCCGGGCGTCAAAAGGTGATAAGGACAGAATAACAGTTCTTCCCAATGCTGTTATAAGTAAACTAAAAAAGCATCTGGACGCGGTTGAAAAAATTCATGAGCAGGATTTAGGCAAAGGCTTTGGTGAAGTATATATGCCAGGTGCCCTTGATAGAAAATATCAAAATGCAGCAAAAGAATGGCGCTGGCAGTATGCTTTTCCTTCTGCGACTCTTTCGGTTGACCCCCGTTCCGGCAAGGTTCGCCGACATCATATAAGCCCCAGCTCCATTCAGAAAATCGTTGCTTCTGCGGTAAGAAAGGCTGGTATTGCCAAACACGCCACCGTACATACCTTGCGCCATAGTTTTGCAACACATTTACTTATGAATGGTGTAAATATCAGAGAAGTCCAGGAATTTTTAGGACACAAAAATGTTGAAACAACAATGATCTATACTCATGTATTGCGAAATATGTCCAAAGTACCTATAAGTCCTTTGGATACACTGTTTGCCGATGAATCGTCTGAAAAGATTTGAGCCAGTTTCAAAAACTAATATAATGAAGCGGTTATGGACTTTATTACGGATATTAATAAGCTAAAAAAACATATTTATGAAACAGTTTTATCTTCTTTGGAACCGCTGACTTTTGGAATGCTTTACAAGGTATTAAAAAAGCAGTGTAAGATTGAAAGGTATGCTTTTAAAAAAGCTGTGGATGAACTTGTTGCATCAGGAGATATCTGCTACTCATATAAACATGGATGTTCATTTCTGGAAAAATCTTTGGAAAAACCCGTACAAATATCAAAACGGATTTTCCTTGTGCCTCATCAATTAAGATACTCAAAAAAAGCTGATGAGATCGTAATAAAAATGCAATCGGGAATATCTTTTGGACGTGGAGATCATCCTACTACAAGGCTTGCCCTAAAAGGTATAGAGCATGCTTTTGAATTTAACAGCCTTATTGGTAACAGCAACACTAATTCAAAAGCTCTTGATATTGGGACGGGAAACGGGATTCTCGCAATTGCCTGTGTTTTGCTTGGAGTACAGAAGGCCCTGGGTATCGATATTGATAAATGTGCAATAAATGAGGCACGGGAACATGTAATAATTAACGGACTTGTAAACAGGATAGAAATATCGGATATGCCTGTTGAAAAAATAACCGGGCATTTTTCAATTATTACAGCAAATCTGCGCTATCCCACATTAAAAAGTCTACATCCGTTAATAGCAAAACTAACCGGAACAAATTCCATGCTCGTATTTTCAGGCATAAAAGTTTCCGAATGTGATGAACTTTCTAAATTATATACAAATAATCTTTTTACATACTGCTGGGAAGATAGAGAAAAAGATTGGAGCGCTATGGTATTTAAAAGATCAAAAATTGCATAAGTCACAAATGAAATTATTTGAATCCAAAAGAGATGAAAACACTTTACAAAGAGCGAACCATGATTTATAGATATTTTTTTAGTTTAAATAATCGATTCATTCATTTATTTATAAATTTAAAACATACATTATGAACAATTTAATTACTCTCGTTATAGCTACCAGAAATAACGGCAAAACCGCAGAAATTGCAGATATCTTCAAAGATCATCCTGTTAAAATTAAAAATCTTACTGATTTTGGTCCCATACCTGTCATTGAAGAAGATGGAAAAACCTTTGACGAAAATGCATACAAAAAAGCAAGTTTTGCAGCAAGAATACTTGGGTTGCCGGCTCTTGCAGATGACTCAGGTCTTTTAGTTGAAGCTCTTTGTGGAGCACCCGGTGTTTTTTCCGCCCGCTATGGTGGGGAAAATGCTACCGACGAAAAACGATGCTTGAAGCTGCTTTCTGAAATGAAAGGGAAAAAAAACAGAAATGCCGCTTTTGAGTGTGTAATATCTATTGCCATGCCGACTGGTAGCGCCCTCACATATGAGGGCCGTTGCGAGGGTATTATTACAGAAGAACCTTCCGGAACGAACGGATTTGGCTATGATCCCATATTTTACTATCCTCCTTTTAAAAAAACTTTTGCCGAAATGAGTATGGAGGAAAAGAGCTCGGTTAGCCATAGAGGAAAAGCACTAAACGAACTGAAAAACGAATTCGATAAAGTGCTTTTATGGATACACCAGAATTTGCTTAAACAGGATAAGTTTAAGGTTATGCCCGGATGTGAAAAAATTGATATTGATATCCGATAGGAGACTCACATGCTTTTAAAAAATAAGGGGGCTGATATTATACTCGAAACAGGCGGGATAGAATCTTTTGATTCTGCTTGTGAAATTTTTGAAAAAATAATTGATCGTGATAATCTTTCAAAGCTCCTTAAAATAAAACAAAAAGACGTGCTTTTAAAAATTGCAAATTCTATTGCAATGTGTCAGCCGAATAGTGTTTTCGTATGTACCGGTTCTGAAAAAGACCATCAATATATAAGAGAGCTTGCCCTTATAAATCGTGAAGAAGCAAAGCTTTCATTGAAGGGGCATACTATACATTTTGATTTAAAAGAAGAGCAAGGGCGTATAACAGATAGAACTTTTTATATAGTAAATGAGGGGGAAGAAGTAAATTCCCTTGCAAAAAAAATATTAAGAACCGATGCGCTTAATGATATTAAAAACAAAATGAGCGGCATTATGCGTGGCAAGGTAATGTTAATAGGATTTTATATGCGTGGGCCTTTAGGATCTCCTATGTCCAATCCGGCTATAGAGATTACAAGTTCCGCCTATGTCATGCACAGCGCCGAAATACTTTACAGAAATGCATATCTTCATTTTGATAAAGAAGTGGAAAGGCTGGGACATTTCTATACTAATCTCCACAGTCAGGGTCAAAACAGGCCGGAAGACCTTCCGGATGCTCGTATTTACATGGATAGAAGTTATCAAACAACATACAGCATTAATTGTACTTATGCCGGAAATACCCTTTTGTTGAAGAAAGGAAACCATAGATTTTCCGTTGATAAGGCTGTTTACAAAAACCGTGGGAATGAACTTTCGGAGCATATGTTCATAACATGTATTGAAGGACCACAGGGCCGTTTAACCTGGTTTGCAGGAGCTGCTCCAAGCGGATGCGGAAAAACAACCACGGCCATGGCAGGGCACTATTTTATAGGTGACGATCTTGCCCAGATGTGGATCGACGAAAACGGCACCATAAGATCTGTTAATCCGGAATGTGGAATATTCGGCATTGTTGAAAATCTGAACTGGGAAGGTGATCCGTTGTTGATGGATCTTTTGAGAAAAGAAGGAACAGAAGTCATATGGTCTAATGTTCTTGTTGACGATAACGCAATTCCCCATTGGGCAGGAAACGGAGAAGAACCGCCTGAAAAAGGGTTCAATTTTCAGGGTTTCTGGAAAAAAGGCATGACGGATAAAAGCGGGAAGCCTGTCCCTATATCACACTCCAATGCACGGGTTACTCTGACATCAAAAGATATCGCAAACTATTCACCTAGTAGCGAAGATCCTGAAGGCGTTATTACAAGAATAATCACATACAGCGGGCGTGACAGCGATACAATGCCTCCTATCCGCGTGGCAAAGAATTCAGATCACGGCGTAGTAATAGGCGCATCAATAGTATCTGCCGCAACCTCTACAGAAGTTGGTGCAACAGGAGTAAACAGAGCTCCCTGGGCTAATGCACCTTTTATACCCGGGCCTATGGCCGATTATATGGATGCCCAATTCCGGTTTTTTGGAAATAAAATAATAGCAGAAAACTATAAGCCTGTTATGGCAGGACTGAATTATTTCCTTTCCGACAAGGCCAGAGGCGGGACTTCAGATAAACTCTTGGGTGAAAAACGTGATGTAAAGGTGTGGCTGTCATGGCTGGAGAGAAAAGCCTATGATGAAGTCGGTGTAATAGAAACGCCTATCGGCGGGATACCCAAATATGATGAGCTTAAAAATTTATTTTGGACAATTATAAAAAAAGAATATCCGGAATCGCTTTATATAAAGCAATTTTCTCTATACATTGACAATATTGTTGCAAGAGTTGATCTGCAAATCCAAGCTTACGGAAAAGAAACAGGTGTGCCGGACAAATTATTTGAAGTGTTAAATGAGCAGAAGGAAGGACTTCTTAATCTCAAAAAAGCATTCGGTGCTATTGTAACTCCTGCCGATCTTCTTAAACTTAGCGAAAAATGAAAGGCAGCCTAACTTTATATCTGTTTGGGTTTGATGTCCTGAGCACCAAGAGCCTCCGGATTTTCATTCCATGGCGCTACTTTAAATAATAACAGCATGCCGGGGATAGCAATTATAGTGCAGAAGATAAAGAACTTAGTCCAGCCAACGGCATCTACAATAAAACCTACGGATGCATTGGCAAAGGTTCGGGGTACAGCCATAAAGGCTGTAAAAAGTGCAAATTGGGTTGCAGTATATTTTGGATGAGTAGATCGCGCAATAAAGGCAGTAAATGCAGCCGAGCCCAAACCAACACCCAGATATTCCATACTGATTACAACAGCCAGCGCAATTATGTCATTACCCAGCTGTGAAAGAATTGCAAAACCTATTATGGTAACCAGCTGCACGATTCCAAATAACCAAAGGGCGCGGTTTATACCGATTTTAAGCATCAGCAAACCACCTATCATGCCACCGATAATCATCGGCCACAATGCAGCATTTTTGGCAATCCATCCAATTTGAGTCATGGTAAAACCCATATCGAGATAAAAAGGCGTGGCTAATGCCGTAGCCATATTATCACCGATTTTATAAAGAAACATAAACGCCATTATCAATAGTGCACTGGCAATACCTTTACGGCCAATAAATTCCTTAAACGGCTCCACAATAGCAGCTTTTAGCGTACGCGGCGCCACATTGAGGCTTGATTCTTTAATCGCCAGTGTCATGCCTATTCCAACTATCATAAACAATCCGGTTATCTTAAATACCGTATCCCAGGGCAAATGATCCGCCAATATCAAAGATAGTGATCCGGGAATCAAACCTGATATTCGATAGGCATTAACATGAATTGAGTTACCAAGCCCTAGTTCATTGTCGGGCAATAGTTCCCGCCGGTAAGCATCAACAACAATGTCCTGACTGGCACTAAAGAAAGCGACTGTAGCACTTAAGATCGCGATTACCCAGATTGATTGCCTGGGATTAAACATACCGAATGAAACAATAACCAGTAACAGGGCAACTTGCGTTATAAGTAGCCAGCCACGCCGCCTGCCCAAAAAAGGCGGCACGTATCGATCCATAAACGGGGACCAGACAAATTTCCAGGTATAGGGGAACTGGATAATTGAAAACAGCCCGATAGTAGACAAATCGACACCTTCAGTTCTTAACCAGGCGGGTATCAATGAAATCAGGATATAAAGAGGCAAACCGGAAGTAAAACCGGTAAAGATACAAATGAACATTCTTCTGTTAAAAACAGATTTCCAGAAACTGCTATTTATCATTAATGGTCTTTTCCAATTGTTGGTTTTGCAATCTGCAATTACTTTATGGCATAAGAATCGCGGTGCAAGAAGCATGTGTAAGATATTTTACTGTCGGGAAAGCGTTTTGAATGACCTTATTATATTTTATATTTTTCTGCAATTATAAAACCGCTTGTTAAGCAAACAGCGTTATGGTTATAATGTAGCATATATATATGTTTAATTTTCTTTTAAAAGTCATTCCACGGAATCATAAAAAGTCATGAATAATGAATATAGCATAGCAGACAAACGGGCAGCCGATCTCAATTTTCAAAAAAAAGAGATTATAACAATGCCTCCCGAAAAGGCCATAGACAGTATTTTGGAAGCAAAGCATCCGGCAGCTCTTGTACATTCCTTTTCGGAAGAAGATTTTTATTTTCTTATTAACGATATAGGTATTTATGATGCTTTTGAGCTGCTTAATTTAGCTTCCGACAAACAATGGGAATATATACTTGATATTGAACTCTGGAAAAAAGACAGGATTGAAACAAATTCTTTAACAAGGTGGTTTGATATTCTCTTTCAGGTTGATTCGGCACGCTTTGCCAAATGGGTAGTTGAGAAGAAAACAGATCTTGTAGAATTTTATCTCTATAAAAACATAAGAGTCGCTGTAAGGGAACATGATCAGGACCCATCAGAGCTTGGCAATGATTTTATGACAATAGACGATATTTTTTATTTTAAGGTTATCGATAATTACGAAGATAAACCATATGATCCGGATATTGAACCGGAAGAAGAAACCTATAAAGAACATAAAAAAGACTTTATCTCAAATATGCTGGAAAAAATTGCAGAATACGATCATATAAAATACCAGAATATACTACTAGAAACAATGGCCGTGCTTCCGGCTGAGATGGAAGAAGAATTTTACCGTTTAAAAAATGTAAGACTTTCAGAAAAGGGCTTTCTGCCTTTTGATGAAGCTGCAGGGATTTACTCTTCTTTAAAACCGGAAACTATTACAGGCAGAAAAAAAGCTCTTAAAAGAAGTAACAAAAACATACCTTTGCTACCCCTGCCCCTTTATCCCATAAAAATGTTAAAAGATGACAATCTGTTTTCGATGGCGCTCAAAAGAATTGATATAAATGAAACACTCATAAAGCTTCAGGCAGAATTTGCCACCCTTTGTAACCAGATTATCTCTGCAGATCAAAAAGCAATTAAAAACAAAGATGAACTAAAAGATATTGTCAAAAAGGCATGTGGATATTTAAGCATTGGAATCGAATGCTTGATAACTGAAAATCAAAAGCCGGATACTGTTAACGCTACAGCCATTATAAGTGAGTATCAGCTTGAGCGCATTTTCAGAACCGGTTTTAGCCTTGCGTTGGGACTTAAAGAACGCGCAAAAAAATGGCTGAACAAAGCATGGTTTACCAAACAAGGGCTTGGCTTACATTTCTGGGATGAGGAATGGATGGGAGTATTGGGCGGACTATTAATCAAAAAACCTCTCTATTATGAAAAACAAAAAGGCAGTTATATATTCCGGGAATTTCTTTCTGCTTCAGATATTATTGAAAGTCGTAAAATACTGGAAGAAGCAATTTCTTTCGATGATCTTCTTTCTTTAATAAATGTCGATATCAAACAGATAAAAAGCAGTAACTTGAACTATAAAAAACTCATTCTTACTCTTTTTGCAAGAAATAGCCTCGGCCTGCCTGAAGAGCCGTTACCAATATTTCTTGATGAATTCAAACGCTTTTATAAAACTCTCTGGAAAGGAAAAGGAAAAAACCGCAAAATAGATATTTTAGTCAAAGAATCATTTTTAAGCTGGATTTCCAAAAGGACAGGTCTTAAAGAAATTGAGATTACTGAACAGTTAGGTAGGGTTTTCGAAAGTATTTTTAATGAAATTGAAAATGAATATGGAAGAGTTGCAATTTCCGATCTTGATACAAGGTATATCAATCTTTTTCTTGTGCAAAAGAAGAAGTAACCTCAATTTATCGTATGAAACTTTTTGGCTTGCCGCATAACCCTGCCTGCCATTGATTCAGGCAAACCGGTGAATATCCCGATGTTGCTTTCTTTTTGTTCTCCCACCGTGTTGCATAAACATCGTTGCGCCCTTTAAAAAGCGACATAAATAATTTTATTTTTGAAATGGAATCAGATGTATTGTTTATATTAAAGAATGAGGTTTCGTCATGTGATTTGTCGTCGGGTATGGTATTTTCTTTTAAGACATATTTTGTAATATTTTCTTTAGCGTGCTCGAAATCGGTTATCCCGAGCTGTGCTTTTAATCTGCTGTTTTCTTCTGTTAAACGATTCTTTTCGTTTAATAAAAGATTATACTTTTCAAACAACTCATCGTAATTCATATTATTCCTGAACCATATAATGTGTTTGAAATCATTTTATTTATCCCGCTATTTTTATAATTTAAGTGCCGCTATTTTACAAGATTTATTGCCACTATATTTATAAAATTACTGCTCATACGGATGTGCAGGAAAGTTGATCAAGATAATATAGGAGCAAAGAAAGTGTTATAGGCTAGAAATTTATTTTTACCCAATGGGTTAAATAGATGTAGTTTGAAGATACAGCGCTAAAGGCTATGCAATACTATGTAACCAGGAAGTTGCTTCCTGAAAGCAGTATATCGGATATTTTCATTCAAATACAGGGTAACCGCATTTAGAAATCAACCTGCCAGGACTTTCATAAGATAATCATTATCCCAACCAGCCCTAAATCGTTTTGATTTTATGCTCTTTTTCGGTGTTGCTTCTTTTTTAATCATATTCATACTTCGTGCAAAAAACATCAGATTTTATTGCATTTAAGCGATTATTAAAAGAGGGATGAGATAAATTTATTTAGTTTATCTCATCCCCTAATAAGAAAAGCGGAGATGGAAATATGGCCGGAATATTAAGAGGTAATATCTATTGGGCGGATTTAAATCCGGTCATTGGTAGTGAGAAGGGCGGTTTACGCCCTGTTCTCATTTTAAGCCAAAACGTTTTCAATGAGCGATCCGGCACGGTAATAGCCGTTGCGATCTCAAGCCAACCTCAAAAAGCTGGGTTTCCGCTTACTTTGGAGCTTTCCGAACTAAAACTCCCAAAACAATCATGGGTAAAGATTAGCCAGATTCGTACATTGTCCGTAAAACACATAGGCCGTAAAATAGCCAAAGCATCTGATGAAGAATTGACTCTCATAATTGAAGGCTTGAATGAAATAATTGGTGCTTAACCATAGCATGCAGGTGATAGCAATTTGAAATTGCCAACTGAATGGAGAAGTAATTTATTTCGCTAAATTTCAATTAAAGCTTTTACAAATCCATTTGGCTTCAAAAATGCCCTTTCAGTATTTCGGCATATACTTCTATAGTATGTTTTACTTCGATTCTGTCTTTTGATTTTGAGAGCATATCGGATATCTGAATCATGCAGGCAGGGCAGGATGTTGCAACTATCGAACATCCGGATGCCTTAATGTTATTGCGTTTCCTCTCCCCTATTACAGTTGAAATATCATAATGCTCTATATTAAAGCTTCCTCCCATTCCGCAGCACCAGTCTGCTTCAGGCATTTCTTTAAAAGTATAATGGCTGTTTGCTTTTATAACTTTTCTTGGCTCTTCAAATACTCCAAGAGATTTTTTAAGATGGCAGGGATCGTGATAAGTAATGATTTTACTGTCTCCGGCATTTTCATATTTTTCTTTTTTAATTCCTATCTTTGAAACTATAAACTGGTTTATATCAAGTACTTTTTTAGAAATTATCTCAACTTTTTTTATTATATCATTCCCCAGACTCTCTCGTGCCATAAGAGGCCAGATATTTTTAATAGTTGCAGTACATGTTGCACATGAAGTAATAAGATAATCAAAATCAAAAGGCTCAAATTGATTGATATTGTAAAGGAGAAGTTTTTCAAACGACTTGGTATCTCCCGCAGATATCGCCGGAATACCGCAGCATCCCTGCCCTTGAGGCATAAAAACCCCGACTTCATGAAAAGAAAAAACATCCATTGCAGCTTGTGCCACATTCGGGAAAAATTTATCTATTAAGCACCCCGTAAAATATGCGATTTTCATTCCCGATCTTCCGGGAAAAGTATTTACAGAAGGTGTACTCCGGTGAAAAGGAACCGGGGCAAGCGGCACAAAATGCCGCTGTTTAAGAGCAGGTGAAGAAACCCGGGAACATGATGTTCCAACAATATCGCTTGCGGTTTTTGTGAAAAATCCCTGAAATTTTGTTCCAAACTCAAGAAGTCTGTCAAACGTTTTCGGATTTGACAGCATCTTTCTTAAAATAAGTTTTTTACCTGTTGATAATCCCATAAAAGCGGTTAGAATAGCCCTTGCTTTAATGAAAATATCAAGAACCTTTACCCCGCTTGGGCAGTTTGCAGCACATGATCCGCACAAAAGGCATCTATTTAAATGCTCAAATACCCCATCGGGATTTTCAAACATATTATTCAAAAGCCCGTTTAAAATGGCAAGCTTTCCTCGCGCAACATCCGATTCTTTTCTTGTTACCGAAAAAAGGGGACACACAGCCTGACACGTACCACATCTCATGCAAACGGCAAGCATCTTGTCAAGTTCTTCCATAAGCCGTGCAAGCCTTATCATATCGGACATATTTATTTTCTCCCCATATTCACTGCCTAACCAATAATAATTGTAATAATAAATTTATCAATGCTTCTAAAATAAAGAAGGCCTAATATAAAGTCACAAAACAGTTTGTTAACCAGGAAAAAGCTTGTTTCAACATCCCGATTTTTCAGCTGATTTATAGCATAATTCTTCTTGACAATACATTTATCATTCAGTAACCTTTTTTAAGGTAGTTGAATATTTAACGATTTTGCACCGGTTAATACCGGTTGCAATCGATATTAAGATTTTACTTATTATTACACAACTTTTAATTTGTCTTGCTTTAATCTTTAGAGCAAATTTAATATTAAGGCGGTACTTCATGAAAAAACAAGTCCTTGGTAAAATTGAAATTAAACAGGAAGATATAACAAAACTCCATGTTGATGCCATTGTTAATGCCGCAAACCGCTCTCTTCTCGGCGGAGGAGGAGTTGACGGCGCAATACATCGTGCTGCAGGCCCTATGCTTCTGGAAGAATGCAAAACACTGGGAGGATGCGATACAGGAGAAGCAAAAATAACAAAAGGATATAACCTGCCGGCTTCATATGTAATTCATACTGTTGGTCCTGTGTACAGCGGGAAACCTGCTGACAGCAGCCTTTTGGCTCAATGCTATACAAACAGCCTGCAACTTGCCTTAGAAAAAAAATTAAACTCTATCGCATTTCCTGCAATCAGCTGCGGGGTTTACGGCTATCCTATTAAAGATGCCTGTAAGATTGCCATAGACACTACTTGCAGTTTTTTAGAAAGCCAGGAAAGCTCTTTATCAAAGGTTATTTTTATTCTTTTTTCATCCAAGCATCTTGATATTTATCATAAATACCTAAAAGTAATTTCCTGAATTTGACAAACATGTTTATATTTTGATCATAAATTTTTCAAAACAAAGTTTACCTTCCATTTGCTTGTAATATGTATGAGATAGGATAGCAAATTCACATAGAGATAATCTATTTTGAATCCTGAATAATATTGACAAACACTATTTCAGTAATTAGTTTAGAAATCATAGGAAAGGCAAAAAATGATTGCCGATATACCTTAAAAAAACCGATTAAAGGTTAATATGCATATTTAGCAGAAGGAGGGTTAACATGGTTGAAGTAACACCAATGGCTAGCAAACAGATAGCCGAATATTTTGAAGGGAAAGAAGCTTCACCGATCAGGATTTTTTTAAATCAAGGTGGCTGAGGCGGGCCGTCTCTGGCATTGGCTCTGGATGAGCCTAATGAATCTGACAAAATATATGAAGTTGACGGATTTAAGTATATAATTAATCAGGAATTTTTGGAGAAAGCAAAACCGGTTAAAGTAGATTATGGCCAAATCGGTTTTAAAATTACATCGGGATTCGATATGGGTGCTCCTTCTGCATGCTCAAGTTGCGGCACAGGTGGTTCTTGCAGCACCGAATCATAATATACTCATAGTTTATATATATTAACAGGGTAACATCAGATGATATTTTTGTGTTGCCCTGTTTTTATAATCATTTCAGCTTCAATTTTCCACATTTTTTATTGTGCGCTCAATACAAATTTTACTTTTTTGGATAATAGCGTTTAACACTCATCGATTTTTGCTATTTCATATTCGCTATTCTCGATATAAATTTGCTTTTATCGGAGGTGGAAATATTAGATATGAAGATATTAATTACCGGTGGAACAGGTTTTGTAGGATCATATCTTTCCGATACCTTTATCAAAAAAGGTTATCATGTTATATCTATTGGCGGACCTCCGCCAGGCAATGCATTAAAACATCCAAATTTAAAATATGTCCTGGCAGATACAACCCAAAAAGGCTCCTGGCAAGAGGAATTAAACAATATTGATGCTGTTATAAATCTTGCAGGAAGATCGATTTTCAGCCGCTGGAACGATGATTATAAAAAATCGATTTATGATAGCAGGATACTTACAACACGTAATCTTGTCGAAGCTCTTCCTTCAAATAAAAATATTACTCTTTGCAGTACATCCGCTGCCGGTTATTATGGCGACAGGAAAGATGATATTTTGACTGAAAACGAGTCTCCCGGTAATGATTTTCTTGCTAAAGTATGCAAAGATTGGGAAAATGAAGCGTTCAAGGCTGAAAAGAAAGGGGTAAGAGTTACCATAACCCGATTCGGCATTGTTTTAGGAAAAGGCGGCGGAGCTTTAAAACAAATGATACCGCCGATACGTTTTTTTGTCGGAGGCCCTCTTGGAAACGGACAGCAGTGGTTTCCATGGATTCATATCGAAGACCTTATCTCGGCTATGCTTTTTATTTTTGAAAACGAATCTGTAAGCGGAGCATTAAATTTCACTTCCCCGGAACCTATAAGAAACATTGAACTTGTTAAAACCATTGCCGGAATTCTTCACAGACCGGCTATCATGCCTGCTCCGGCTTTTTTCATAAAACTGTTTCTGGGAGAATTCGGATCATCCATTCTGGCCAGTCAGCGAGTAACTCCTGAAAAGCTTCTACAATATGGTTTCAAGTTTAAATATCCTGATATAAAAAGCGCGCTGAAAAATATTATAGAAAAAGGTTCATAACTTAGATATATTCCTTAACACATAGGAAAGTATCCCACCGTGAATAAAATAGTTTAACTCTGATTTTGAATCGATTCTTGCAGTAACATTAAACTCAATTTTGCTTTTATCTTTCCGGCAGGCTGATATTTTAAGCATTTTTTTAGGATAAAAATCTGTTTCAATTCCTTCGATATCGTATAGTTCAGTTCCATCCAGTTCCAGCACTTCATAATTTATTCCTTCATCAAATTGTAAAGGAAGTACCCCCATGCATACAAGATTGCTTCGGTGAATTCTTTCAAAGCTTTGGGCTATCACGGCTTTAACTCCCAAAAGAAAAGTTCCTTTGGCAGCCCAATCACGCGAACTTCCGGTTCCATACTCCCTGCCTGCTATTACTATAAGTGGAATACCCGATTTTTTATACGCCATCGCTGCATCATAAATAGTTGCAGTTTTTTCTTCAGGAAGTATGGTTGTCCACCCACCGGTCGTTTCGGGGGCAAGTTTATTTTTTAAACGAATATTACCGAATGTGCCGCGCATCATTATTTCATGATTGCCGCGATATGATCCAAAGGAGTTAAATTCATCCGGAGGTATTTTTTTACTTATAAGATATTTTCCGGCCGGACTTTCAACAGGAATTGAGCCGGCAGGTGATATATGATCGGTTGTTACCGAATCACCTAAAAGAGCAAGCACTCTTGCTTTTTTGATATCTTGAAGCTCCGGTGTTGTTTTGGTTATATCGGTAAAAAAAGGCGGATTTTTAATGTATATTGAATCAGGCTCCCATTTAAAAATTGACCCTTCAGGAACCGATAGCAATTGCCATTGTTTTGATCCCTCAAATATAGTGGAATATTCTTTAATAAACATATCCGGAGTTAAAAGAGTTTCTACTATTTGACTGATTTCTTTTGCTGATGGCCATATATCTTGAAGAAAAACAGACTTGCCTTCATTGTTTGTCCCTATTGGCTCGGTTTCAAAATTAATATCAATTTTGCCGGCTATCGCATAAGCTACGACAAGCGCAGGCGAAGCAAGAAAGTTAGCACGTATGAGTGGAGAAATTCTTCCCTCAAAATTTCGGTTCCCGCTTAATACTGAAGCCACCACAAGATTTTTCGCAGATATTGCTTTTACAACAGAATCATGAAGTGGGCCGCTGTTTCCTATACAAGTGGTGCATCCGTAAGCAACAATATTAAATTTAAGCTCTTCAAGATATGACAACAACCCTGATTTTTCAAGGTAAGCGGCAACTACTTTGGAACCGGGCGCAAGACTGGTTTTTACCCATGGTTTAACCATAAGCCCCAGTGAGAGTGCTTTTTTTGCAAGAAGCCCCGCACCTATCAGAGCTGAAGGATTGGAAGTATTTGTACAACTTGTTATAGCAGCTATAACAATTGAACCATGATCAAGATTGGCCGAAACATCATCTATCTTTATATTTTCAGGTTTTTCTTTTCTGTTATTATCTTTTTGTATTAATTCTTTAAATACTTCTTTAACCTGAAAAAGCGGTATGCGTTCCTGAGGCTTTTTAGGCCCGGCAATACAAGGTTGAACCTTACTCATATCAAATTCAACAGTATCATGATAGATGATATTACTTTTGTCATCTTGTCTGAAAAGGCCCTGTTCTTTAGTATATGTTTCTATCAAAGATATGATATGGTCAGAGCGGCCGGTTAATCTAAGGTATTTTAATGTAATATCATCCACCGGGAAAAACCCCATTGTAGCTCCGTATTCAGGGGCCATGTTTGCAATGGTCGCACGATCCTCCAAGCTTATGTTTGAAACTCCGGGCCCGTAAAATTCAACAAATTTTCCTACAACACCTTTTTTTCTTAAAAGCTCGGTAATATGTAAAACAAGATCTGTTGCAGTTGTACGATCTGAAAGTTTTCCTGTAAGCTTAAAACCAAGCACCTGGGGAGTAAGAAGATAATATGGATTTCCAAGCATAACAGCTTCAGCCTCTATTCCGCCCACACCCCAACCAAGCACTCCAATTCCATTTATCATTGTTGTATGTGAATCAAAGCCAAACACACTATCAGGAAAAACAGTGTTGGTATTTGAAAACTCTTTTATGAAAACTACTCTTGCAAGGTATTCAAGGTTAACCTGATGGCATATACCGGTAGCAGGAGGCACTACTTTAAAATTATCAAAATTCTTCTGCCCCCATTTTAAAAAAGTATAACGTTCGGAATTGCGTTTAAACTCATTATTAATATTTTCTTCAAGAGAAGTAGTTTTGCCGAAAGAATCTACCTGAACAGAATGATCGATGACCAGCTCTGAAGGTACACAAGGATTGATTTTCATAGGATCTTTGTAAAGACGATTTGCAGCATCGCGCATTGCAGCCAAATCAACTATTGCCGGAACCCCTGTAAAGTCCTGCATAAGCAATCTGGCAGGCATAAAAGGTATTTCAATACTTTCTTTTTCTATATTCCATAAAGCCAGATTATTTATATCTTTATCTGTAAATAAAACCCCATCTTCGTTTCTGATAAGATTTTCCAGAAGTATTTTAATGCAAACAGGCAGTTTTGATATATCTTTAAAGCCTGCATCGGCAAGTTTATTCAAGCTGAAATATGTATAATTCTTGCTGCCTATCTTAAGTATTTCTTTTGTGTCAAAACTGTTTTTACTGCCTGTCATATTTACTCCTAAAAAATGTCAGATATAAAAGGATTCAAGGGTTCGAGGGTTCAAGCGATGGCAATTTTCCCCTTTGAGTTATAATCCTCTCCCTCTTTGAACTTAATCAAAATTGGGCATTCTTTAAAGAACTCAAAACTTTTACCAAACCTATAATACTACTTTATAATTTATCAACATTACACTTGGCTCCTGGAACCCTTGACCCCTTGAATCCTTGATCAGCAAGTCTTTTATAGATGTTTCGATTGTATATATAATCATAGAAGTATCTTATTGATTTTTTCACAAAGATCAAAAGAGCTATTAATATTTATGCCATCTAACCCGATAGCCGGCACAGCTCCCATAAGAGAATTTGTGAGAATCACACCATCAGCAGAAAACAATTCATTGGAAAAAATTAATTTATCCTCAAATTCATAACCCCATTCCAAAAGCAACTTTCTGACTGCTTTGCTCATTATACCGGGTAGTACATGAGGCGATAACGGTCTTATAATTTTTTTACCATAAACAACCATAATATTTGCCGTATTTGTTTCCGATAAACTTCCATCCGGATTTACTATCAGTGCTTCATCAGCACCATTTTCTTTCGCCCATTGACCTGCAAGATAATAGTATAAATAATTCAGGGTCTTATAGGAAGCAAGAGGACTCTGCCTTGGTTCGTCATAAAAAGCAAGATATAAGCCTTTATTGGTTTTCAGCTGAATTCTTCCCGGATAATCTTTTGCTATAACCAGCAGATCATAATTTGTTATTAAACAGCCCCCTCCGCCTTTAGCTGCAATAATCTTGATGGAAGCCGTTTTATTTGATAGTCCGTTTTCAGTAATTACCTGTCTGATTATATCTTCCCATGTTAAATCAGGAGCCGTATCTTTGAAAAAATATTTCCATGCATCATTAAACCTTAAAATATGTTCATCAAGAAAAGCTGGGTTGCCTTTATTTATTCGTATTGTTTCAAAAAAACCGTATCCATACATAAAGCCTTCGCCGCATGCAGAAACATTTGCATCATCAGAAGACTTTAACATGCCGTTATGCCATATGACTGAATTTATGTTTGAAGTTTCTTTTGTGCTTTTAAATGCATCCATTATAGTACGGCCTTTATGCAATGTTTCATCAAATTCATCCTGCGGATTCGAATCCAATACTATCCCTCCGCCTACGGAATAAACGATCTTGCCGCTTAAAATACTGATAGTACGGATTGCTATCGATAAATCCATCGTGTCATGGAAACTTATATATCCGATAGCTCCTGTATAGATATGCCGGCGGCATGGTTCAAGTTCATCTATTATTTCCATTGCTCTTATCTTAGGACACCCTGTAATTGAGCCTCCGGGAAAAACCGCTTTTATCAAATCCACCTGATCCTTGTCATCTTTCAGTATTCCTTCAACAACAGATACAAGATGGTATACATTCTGGTATGCTTCTATTCTTTTGTGCTCTGATACTTCAACTGATCCGGCCCTGCAAACTTTACCCAGATCATTTCGAAGAAGATCAACTATCATTGATAATTCAGCATCATCTTTACTGCTTTTTAAAAGTTCGCTTTTTAGCTTTTCATCTTCTGCGATGGTTATTCCTCTTGGTCTTGTTCCTTTTATCGGTCTTGTTTCAACCTGAGTTTCCTGTTGCAGTATAAAACGTTCTGGAGAAGTAGAAATGATCTGAAGATTTTTTCCTCCATTAATAAATGAAAAAAATGGGGCGGGATTTTTTTCATAAAGCATCGCAAAAAGAGCAAAAGCGTCTCCTGTAAAATCGGCTATAAAACGCTGCGAAAGGTTGACCTGATAAACATCACCTGCTTTGATATATTCTTTTATTTTATTTACTGCTTCAACATATAAATCTTTACTGAAACAAGATGTTAAATTTCCGGCATATATTGCATTATGCTTTCTTAAAACTCCGCCTTCAAATATTTGCATAAATGACTTTAGGGCATTGTCTTTATCTTTGTTTTGTTCAGAAACAATCAGATCCGTTTCATTTGTTGATTTGTCATGAACAAATACTATTGAATGAGCATAAAACAAAACATCCGGCATTTGTATATCATTGATACTTGTTCTGGGTAATTTTTCAAGCGAGTCTTTAAGATCATAGGATAAATACCCCATAAGTCCGGATATGAAAGGGATATCTTTTACTGTAACATCTATTTTATATTTGTCTAATATAAAACGAAGCACATCGAAAGGGTTTAAATCATATTGAATGGTTCCTTCAACAGTAGTTACGGAAAGATTTTGATTATAACCTGAAACAGTCAGCCAGGGAAGTATACCCATTACATGATATCTGGCACAATCATAGTCTCCGCCACTCATCAAAACAACAGTTCCTTCAAGATGGGCAAACCTTGAGGCAAAATCTTTAAACGGTTCATCCAATTCAATTTTTTGCCTGTAATTATTATTTAATTTTATCTCAAAGTCCTTTCTTGCTGACATAATATTCAGATCTTAAGGCTTATTAATTTTTAAAAAATTATCCACCAGGATTCGCCCGTTCTCAGTTAAAAAACTTTCCGGATGGAATTGAACACCATGAAGCGGATAAACATTATGAGAAAGTCCCATGATAGTTTCATCATGGGTTTTGGCTGTAACATCAAGCATGCTACCGTTTAATTTAACCATAAGCGAATGATATCGCGCTGCCCTGAAAGGAGACGGCATTCCTTTGAAAATTCCACTTTCATTATGTTCAATAATAGATGTTTTTCCATGCATAGGCTGAAAAGCTCTAACCGTAATACCCCCAAAAACCTCGTTGATGCATTGCATTCCAAGGCAAACACCAAGAATTGGAGTTTCTTTATAAAAAGTTTTTATAATGAGTGTAGATATACCCGCATTTGCAGGATCTTTCGGGCCCGGACTAATTAAAATATAGTCCGGGTTCATCACCTTAATTTGCCTGATAGTAATCATATCATTTCTGCAAACATCTATTAAAAGATCATAGTGCATAAACATCTGAGCAAGATTAAATGTAAATGAATCATAATTATCTATTATTAAGAGCTTTTTCAAATTGAAATTCCTGATAAAACCAAAAAATATAAAAGTTTAAGTATTAAAAATGTTTAATATGTCCATCAAATATTAAAAATCAATTAAAGGCAATTTTTTTTTACTGATTATTAAATAATAATTTGCGCAAACATTTCGACAAAGAATACTTATATAATAATTTGCAATTAAAATATAATTGCTTGACGCATAACACTTAATAATTTATAGAGATACAATTGTTTATTTTATATTTGAAGGTAAATTGCACTATATTTAAGGGAGAACAAAATAATGCAAATAATCTGTAAAGAATTTAGCAAAATATTTTATGTAGTACCGTATATAGAAAAAGTGTTATTAACTGGGCTGAAACCAAAGGGAATATGCGTTGATAAACTCTATCTGTAAAAAGCAATACTACCCTACCCTGATCTATCTTTTTATTTTTATATCCTTTTTATTTAATTCGGATTTAGTTTTAGCTTCAGACAACTTGCCAAAGCCTCGTAATAAAACCAACTATAAAAACAAATCCAATATAACTGCAAAAACCAGGGCTGCCGTGGCTATGGATGTATCATCAGGGAAGATACTTTATGCTAAAAATCCTGATCTCAGGTGTCTTCCTGCAAGCACTGCAAAACTGATGACTGCTATTGTATCCATTGAAAATGCCGACCTAAATAATGTTATCACTGTGAGCAAGAAAGCTTCAAACGTATCGCCCCATAAAGCGGGTTTTAAAACAGGAGACAGGGTAACTGTGGAAAAGCTTCTTTATGCAGCATTGATTAGCTCATCAAACGATGCTGCTGTTGCCCTTGCAGAAGGAATCTCAGGATCTGTATCCGGGTTTGTCAAGCTGATGAATATAAAGGCCGCTGAAATAGGAGCAAATAACACCAGATTTATTAATCCAAACGGTCTTCCTGGCCCAGGACAATACATAACCGCTTCAGATCTGTCAAAAATAATGAAATATGCACTCAACTATCCAAAATTAAGAGAGATTATAGGCACACGTTTTACTGAAATTTCAACTCTTAACGGCACATCGATGCATTTAAAAAATACAAATAAGCTATTATGGTCTGATGGAGATATGATAGGAGGAAAAACAGGATATACACGAAGGGCAGGCCACTGTTTTGTGGGAGCTGCGGAGAGGGAAAATAATACGATAATAGTTGCACTTCTCGGAAGTTCGAGCAGAAAGACTCTCTGGAAACATTCGGAAACAATTATCAACAAGGGGTTTGAGGTAAAAGAAAATGATAAGAACCATGTTGTTTATTGCACACAAACAAAATCCTTCTTAAACAAACCATCGCTTAAAAGAGGTAAAAGATTATGATTAGTTTTGAATTGAGCGAAGAACAGCTATTTCTTTAACCTCTGTATCAAATTAAGAACAAAAACACCTATTGTCGTTCCCGATGTATTTAATACAAGATCTGAAAGCTGGGAAAATCTTGTTGGAAGATATGCCTGGATTAGTTCAATTGACATACTGAGTGAAAAACCGGCAATAACAACGACAACACAGATCGCATTAAATCCAAATTTATTTTTCTTTGCCAAAAAAGCTGATACAAAAAATCCAAATGGGATAAAACCAATAAGATTTATTGCCACATCCTTGATATAAGAAAATTTCCATACATCTTGAGATCTCACTGGCTCTAAAAATACTCTTTGAACCGGTTTAAATATTTCAGGGATTATAAGAGGATAACCTGAATCCGCATAATTATGGATAGTACTTTCTTTTCTCTCATCAAACGGATATAAACAGACAAGTCCGGCATTTTGTTTCAGCAATGCATAATCACCATCAATCCACGATTGATAATTTGCAGAAATCTGCTCCGGTGCTAAAGATTTATTATATATGGCAAGGCCCATAAATTCACCTTTCCAGAAACTGTGTCCTGTTGGTGAATTGCCGATTATAATGCATAAAGGCTCATCACCATATTCTGAAAGCATAGGAAAACCGGAATAAGACTTTGCATGCATGCCATTTAAATAAACAGCGGATTCTTTTTTATCTGATACTATTGTAATAAAAACATCCCGGTTTTTTAATAGAGCATTGTTTAAGCCTCTTTCCCTATAAGGTTCCCTGCGCTTAAACAGAGCCGGGTCATTAGTACGGCATCTTACAATCAGATGCGACCTCCATTGCCCTACAGTAATTACTCCAGGTAATTTACCATCGTAAAGATTAAAAATAGGCGGAAGATTTCCCGGTTCGTTTAGTGGTTTAACCCATAGTTCCACACTTATTGCTCTGTCGGAAAAAAGCGATTCATTAGACTTCTGCAAGCGGTCATGGCTTATAATCAAACCCTGGCCACTAAATGATACTCCATTATTATTTTGCAACCATTTGACTTTGTTTTTTGGGAAAAAGTTAAATGGCCAAAGTCCTGCTAATATTATGGCAATAACAACAGCAAAACAGAATATTTTTAAAAGAATGGTGTCAATATTGTTAATTTTGCTGATATATAATAAAATTGATTTCATATATTCTTGCACCTGATATCTTTCTATTATCTACTTATCAACTCATGAATCTATCAATTTCATAAGTATTCTTTCCCTTACCAGAGAAATAATTGCTTGACAAATAATTACAATACCAATACGTTAAAAACGTTTTAAACATCTGTTATTCCCATATGTTATTCAAAAACATCAATGCACGGAGCAAAACATATGAATTCTATGCGCAAAACTAAAAAACAGCTTATTGAAGAATTGGACAGTTTAAAGGAACGGGTTTTAGAACTTGAAGCACTTGAAAAAGCCTCGGGGCAGTCAAAAAAAGAATTTGGTGAAAAAATAGGCCGATACTTCCCGCAGGTTGAACATATGGATGAGGCTATCTATGTCATTTTTGATAGAAAGTACGAATTCGTAAACAATCAATTCGCAAAACTCTTTGACGTAACACCTGATGAAGTATGCAGCCCGGAATTTGATCCTATGAAACTGGTGGCTCCGGAAAGCCGAAAACTTGTTACTAACAAATATAAATTAAGCTCCAGCGGCGAATTTATGACTCAACAGTTTGAATTTACCGCGATGAAGAATGATGGATCAAGAATAGAATGCGAAACCTTCATTCTGCTCATCCCTTACAAATGGGGAGTTGCCATTCATGGAATGCTACGCAATATTAGTGTGCGCAAAAGGATTGACGAGGAACTGCAACGAAACCGAAGCGATCTGCAGATAGTCTTAAATTCTATACCAACAAGCATATACTATATGGATACAAATCATCGTTTTATACAGGCAAATAAAGCTTTTTGCAAATCCATTGGTTTTCCTATGGAAAGTATCATTGGCAAGACATTGACCGATATTTTCCCCAATCTGCCTACAGAACAGCTCTCTCATTTCTATGAAACAAATAATGCAGTATTAAATACCGGCAATCCAAAGCGCGGATTTATTGAGGTTTTGCCATCAATTCGCGGAAGAAGATGGATTCAGAACGATCGCATACCTTATGTAGATGAAAAAGGAAAAATCATCGGTCTTATCTGTATTGCCATTGATATAAGCGAACTACGGGAAACGGAAGAAAAGCTCTGGTATCTTAGTTTCCATGATGTTCTTACCGGTTTATACAACCGCACCTATTTTGAAGAAGAATTGTACCGGCTTGAAAACGGTAGGCAATTTCCAATAAGCGTTATTACTGTTAAAATAGACAACCTTCAAAAAATCAATATTCATGAGGGAATAGCAGCAGGAAACGAACTCTTGCGAAGAACAGCCAAGATCCTGAAAATATTTCGCACAGAAGATGTAACTGCCAGAATCAGCGGAGATAAATTCGCAATTCTTCTGCCAACTGCAGACAAATCAATAGGAGAAGAGGCCATACTAAGGCTTGGAAAAACCCTTGAATCAAATAACAAACATCACAAAGTACCGTTAAATCTCTCTTTTGGAGCCGCTACTGTCAGGCAAAAAGGCCGTTCATTAATTAATGTATTGAAAGAGGCTGAAGCCGCTATTGCTTAAAACATATGGCATTAGGCGCTATATTATACAAAACTAATAAAGCGCCTTAAATAACCCCAGCCATAAATCCCGAAATAAACACCTATAGTATTCATTACAATATCCGCCGCAGAGAAAGTTCTTCCCGGAACATAAAGCTGGCCGATTTCTATCAATACTCCCAAAAGAATCATGCTAAAAGAAGCCGTTAAGGCAAACTTTCTGTTTGAATAGGCAATCATGGGCAAAACGGACAACCAGCTGTATGAAAAAAAATGGTAAAGTTTGTCCACCTGCCAGAAATCAACCGGAAATTTCACACTAGGCATAAGCGAAAAGTAAATAACTATTCCAATAGAACTTATCCATATTACTGAAATCAATCCGGCCCGGAATTTATCCTCCATGAGAAACCTGTTTGCTATACCCTTTTGCCCTATCAATTTATGAAACTATTTTATCGTTTTAAGTGTTGCAGAAGCTTCACCGGAACCTTCAAATTCAGGGTCAAGCTCCAGGGCTTTCTTAAGCTCAATTTTTGCAAGATCAAGATTGCCGTTTTTATAGTAGGCCATTCCAAGATGGTATTTCACAAGGGGCTGATCGGCAATATTTTCATTTGCATCTTTAAGGTATGAAACGGCTCTGCTGAAAATATTTTTTTTGTAATAAATCCATCCAAGCGTATCGGAAATATGAGGATCATCAGGAACCAGTTCTTTGGCCTTTTGTGCAAGGTTTAGCGCCTCGTCAATATTACCTCCCTTTTCTGCATAAATATAGGCCAGATTGTTTAAAGCTGGCGGAAAGTCGGGATTGATGTTTAATACCTTTTGATAGTGATCTTTAGCTTCATCATATTTCTTCTCATTTTCATAAATCATCCCTAAAGCCATATGGGCATTGAGAGAATCAGGAGCCTTTTTTATTGTCTCCTTATAAGAACTCTTTGCCTTATCCATTGTTTTATGGCGCAAATAAAAATTGCCAAGCGCCATATGCAAAGCCGGTATTTCAGGGCTAATCTCTATGGATTTCTTTAGATTATTTTCCGCATTTGCCAGATCTTGAACAACTTCATAAAGGCTGGCAAGAATATTATAAAAAAAAGGATTCTTAGGAGAAATTTTAATTTGCTCCTCAACTCTTGCAAAACCCTTATCATAATCCTTATTTATAATCAGAACAGCGACAATAAATCTTAAAGGATCAATGTAATTTGGTTGCAGTTTCAAAGCTTTTTCAAAATTTTCAATAGCCTCTTTTTCTTTCTTTTGTATTAGTAATAAACGACCCGTCTGAGTATATGCGACAGGGTTGTTAGGCGCAATTTTGATCAGTTCTTCAAAAGTCTTTGAAGCTTCGGGAATATTTTTCTGCATAAGGTATGAATTACCCATAATCAGATAAGATTGGGGATTTCTGGGATTTTGGTTCAATACTTCCTTTGCTTCATTAACCGCCTCATTATAAGCTCCTTCTCTCATATATATATTTGCAAGAAGAAATTTTGGTTCAGGCCATTTTGGATTTAGTTTAATTGCTTCTGCAAGAGCTGATTTTGCCTGCTGTATTTCTTTGTTTCCGTAATGAGCCATGCCAAGAAGATAATAACCTAAAGGAACTTTTGGATTGTCTTTCAAATATGACTGGAAGAAACTTTGCGCTTCGGTAAATTTATTCCTGACCAGATAGAGTCTCCCCTTTAAGAGAAGCCCCTCATAGCTTTTAGGATTAATTTTTATAATTTTTTCTGTTTCCTTCAAGCCTTCATCATACTTTTTATTATCTATGTAAAAACTTGCCAGCTGTGCTAAAACTTTAATGTTTTCGGGATTTATCTTAACAGCTTCTTTAAAGGCAGCTTCTGCCTTTTCTTTTTTGCCCCATGCAAGATAAAGCTCTCCAAGGCGCATTTGCACAGGGATATCTTTCGGTGATAATTCCATAGTTTTTAAAAACTGCTTTTCTGCATCCTCAGGCCTTTTTGTAACAAAATAGAAATTCCCCAATGCCACATAAACTCTCGTATCCTCAGGAGCCACTTTAACTGCATCCATATATTCACGCTCTGCTTTATCCTTATTACCGGAACGCAAATAAAAATTTGCAAGAGCAAAACGTGCCACTATGCTCTTTTCATTTAATTTTACTGCAGAAATCAACATTTCTTCTGCTTTGGGAAGATCTTTTTTCATAATATAAAGATTGGCAAGATGCAGATAGGCTTCAATTTTCATTTTCCCTTCTGCAGCTTTTTTTGCTTCGGCAATCGCAGCATCAAGATTTTTTTCGAAAATATACAAGCCGCTGAAAAGCATGTGCGCTAAAGAATTATTCGGATCTTTTGAAAGAACAATATCCACATGTTCTTTTGCTTTTTCAGGTTTTCCTGATAGAAGGTATATTGTACCAAGCTGGTTATGTGCATCTATCATATCAGGATCAAGCTCTACAGTTTTCATAAATTCAGCATAGGCTTCTTTGAATAATTTTGTCTTCATATAAGCCACACCAAGTTTATAATGAGCCTTTGAATCCTTAGGATCAAGCTTCACAACATTTCTATATTCCAGGATCGCTTCACGAAATTTGTTTTCAGAATAATATTTTTCAGCTTTAGTAAAGTGTCTTGCTTTTTTTGCCTCATTCGAGCAGCCTGGACTGATTAACAAAAAAGAACCAACAAGAAATAAAGAAATAATAAGCCACAAGCGCTTTTTACAATATTGCATTTTCCGTCTCCTCATATTTTTTAATGGTTCAAGGAACAGGATTAAAGATCTATGTTTAAATAAAACATAATAAACAGATACCCTATGGCATTAAGCAAATAAAACTTAAAGATTCAAACGCCGGTTCCTTTTAAAACATCAATCATTGAAAACACTTTTCCTTTTGCGCCTTCATTTATTCTGCTGTTCAAATAAAGTATTGCATCAAGAGTGCCTGCTACATATACATCACGGCCGTTTACATTATGTGTAAACTCAAATTTGACGGTTTTATCCCCGGAAGCAATTGTATAAGTATGCCAACCATGCCCCTTGATAAATTCTTCAGGTACACCCCACATGTTCTTTTGATTTTCAGGGTCTCTTTCTTTGATTACCTGCTCATCAGTAAAAGGTATTCCAAGCTTATTAAAATATCCGATCATTGCTTTTGCAGTACCACTTGTATCAGCTTTACCTTTTTGATGACTCTCTTTGAGTGTAAGAGTATATCCCTTAAACAAATCGGGAAATGTTTCTGCGCCATATTCCATCATTGCCTGAAAACCGACTATCTGTTTTGCCATGTTAGGTGCAATTACTGCACAAATTCCTGATGACAAAACAGCATCTTCAAGCTTTCCTCTTTCACCGCCTGTTGTTCCCATTACAAAAGGAAGTAAATTATTACAGAAAAATTCTGCATTGCTATTTGCTGCTAAAGGATGGGTATAGTCCACACTTATAAAATTATTTTCTTTTGTCTTTAATTCCTTTATGGCATCAACTCTTTCACCCGGATGAATAAGGCGGATGCGAACGGAAGCAATATCATATTCTTTTTCAATAATTTCAGGCCCGGTAAGAGATAATGGAATAAGTTGAAATCTGTCATCATTTAATACATGCTTTGCAATATTTGAAGCCATATTTCCCGGCATTCCATTTACCATAACTTTTACTTGATCCATAAATTCCTATAGCCTCCTTAACTAGGGCCTGGGATTATTCGCCCTCATACAGATAACGGGTATTAACAAACCCTTCATTATTTTTGCTTATAATATATTGTCAATTAGGTACTTTATACCGGGGAATTCTTTTCCGTCAAGTAATTTAAAATTTTCTTTAAGCCCACTCAATGCAGCAGGAATGTATTTTTCAAAAAATGTTTTTTTCTTAACTTTACTAAGAAATCCAAAAGCACCAAGAATCTGTAGATTTCGTGTTATAGAGCAGTACTTATAGCAATTATAAAATTTGTTTTCATTTATTCCGGCAATTCTTAAAAGCTTTGTCATGCAGTATTCAATAAGCTCCATACGAATTTTATAAGGCAGGGCAACATAGGGATCATTTATTAATGATGCAAGATCATACTGAAGAGGACCTATGCGACCACCCTGAAAGTCTATAAAATAAATACTGCCATCTTTAATCATAATATTTCGAGACTGCATATCCCTGTGCATAAATCCTTCGAATTGATTGTCGAGGGCCCGGAAGGCTATTTTCATAAATTCATTTTCTAACTTATCAAAGTCGATATTTAAATTCAAATAACCTTTTAAAAAAGCATCAGTAAAATATCCGCACTCTTTTTGCATTATAAGTTCAATGCTATAATTGGAAGTTTGATATGTCCAGGAAGTATCAAAATCAAAACCACCCGAAATAGAAAGCTCGATAAGTTGATCAATGATACTTCTATACCAGTTTATGATCTCGCTTTGACTAGTGGCATTTATTATAACTGCCTGCAAATTTACATCTCCCAGATCTTCTACAAAAACAAGCCCTGAAAAGGCATCATGAAGATATATCCTTGGAAGCGGCAAACCTTTGCTGTTAAGATGGTTGCCGATTTGTATAAAAGAGTCAACCTCCGTATTTGAAATTTCTCTTCTTATACCGTGATCTGCCATGATAAGAGAATACTGTCCGGAGATCAGACGAAACCATTTTCTATCGGACCCATCACCCGCAAGATTAATCGTCTTGATTTCCTGCTTCCTGTAATCACCAAATGCAACCTTGAAAGCTTTTGGAGCAGTTTCTTCTATAACAGCCTCTTTGTAGGCTTCAGGTGTTCCAAGATCATTCCAGCACAGTTTATCAGGTATATAGGCATGAATTTGTTTGCCATCAGCTATTATTTGTCTATAAACATCAATGCTGTGGGAAAATTTATTCTCAGGTATTAAATCTATTATTTCAGGATCTATAACCTGTATACCTGTAAAAGCAAGCCTTGTATTATAGTCCTGCCCGCAAACCGGCTGTAGTGAATTCTCTCGTTGTTGCTGTTCAAAACCAAGAACAAGATTATCTTGACTGACAAAAACATTATTGAACTTTTCAAAATCAATTAATACAAGAGTAACACAACCATTGTGTTCAAGATGGAAACTATATACTTCTTGCAGGTTTATATCTGTAAGTATATCGCTGTTTATTACAATAAACGGTTTATTATCCAAAAAATCCGCAACATTTTTTATTGCCCCGCCCGTTCCTAATATTAACGGCTCATAGCGTGTAAATACCGGTATCAAATATTTCTGTGAAGATATAAAATCGTCTATTTTCTGATAAAGATGGTGAATGTTTATTATGATTGCCTCACATCCTGCAGCCTCCAGCTTTCTTATGATTATATCAATCAGTGGGCGGCCTCCAACCGGGAATAGCGGTTTAGGAGTATGTTCGGTATAAGGAAGTAGCCTTGTTCCGAGGCCGGCTGCTAAAATGAGAGCTTTCATGTTTTAAATAATTATATTTCCATTATCCGGCATATCGCAACAAACTAAGGTATTTATTAATAATATCTTCATAATATTTTATTTTATCAGGATTTGAAGAATCTTTTATCCCCTTATTCCCAAAAAAATCCAACGCATTGGTATAGTTTACTTTAGACATGGCCTCAATTTGTTTGATCTCATTTTTTTTATACATACGGCTTCCTAAGATTTGGATTTTTTTTATGCGCTCTTTTGCATCAAGCCCTTTTTTAGGAGTTGCTCCTAAAAATTTTATCACAACGAGATATGATTCAAAGTAGGGCTTTAAAAAATTAGAAAACATATTCAGCGTTTTTAACCCGGCTGATGTAATATTATAAGTATCGGGAAGCTTTTCATGAGGTACAAGTACGGCATTATCTATAAATACCTTTATACTTTTACGGACAAAATACTCTGTAGTTTTATCAACATCATATGCAAATTCATATTTAAAAAAGTTTTGCAAAAAAGCATATCCGGCGTGAAGATCGGAAGCTTGGAACTGAAATGATTCTATTTTTAGAATTTCAATAGCTGAAATAGCCGCCGGAATAAAATGCGAAATGCTGTTGTTTTTGTAATATTCAATTGCAGGACGCTTATTTATGTTAACAAAAAATTCAGATGATTGAGGATCGCTCGTTTTTCCATGGTAAACCGGTTCAATAAATTTTCTCTGGATATATGATTCAAAAACCAGTTCTATGGCTCGTTTATAATCGGAAATCAGAGTATCCGAAATCTTTGTTTCCTGATAAGATAAATATTTAATATACGTTTCTATATCGGAAAGGATATTTTCATAGGTAAATCTATTTTTTGTACAGTTTAAAATAGCGCTTGCGGTAAGAGAGAAGGGCGTAACAACAGAAGCATCATTGATAGCATTTATCATTCTATATCCAAGATTCCGGCAAAAAGCATTCTGCTCTTTAGATGTCATACTTTTTAGAGGAATATCTCTATCTGCAAGAAATTCATTAAGTGAAATCGATTCATTAAATTGAATATATATCTTCCCGTACTTTTTCTTCAGTAATTTTCCGGCCTTTATTAACTGGAATAAATTTTCCGGCTCTTTTTGCCCGCCTTCAAGCTCATCAAGATAAGAACCTTCTTCGATAACTCTGTCATAGCCTATAAATATGGGCACAAATATCAAATCCTTGCACGCTCCCTTTTTATAAGCTTCTAATAAAATAGAAAGAAAGCCAAGCTTAGGCAGGATAAGTTTTCCGGTTCTGCTCCTTCCTCCTTCTATAAAAAATTCGATATTAAAACCTTCTTCAAGGAGCTTATATATATATTCGGAAAAAACTCTCAAATAAAGAGCAGCACCTCCTAAAGTGCGCCTGATGAAAAAAGCGCCACTCGCTCTGAACAAAGGTCCCATAGGCCAGAAAGAAAGATTTTTCCCCGCGGCTATATGGGGACTTGGCATATTATTATTATAAAGCAAATATGAAAGTATAAGATAATCAATATGGCTTTTATGGCATGGAATTAATATCAGGGGGCCTTTCAAGGACATATTCTTTACTTTATTTAATCCATCCGTGTTAATGGTATAACCATCAAACATGGTATTTACTATCCATCCCACTAACGCCGCTATAACCCTTATGACTGAATTATTATACTTTGCAGCAATTTCATCGAGATATTTTTCAACTTCCTTCCGCACTTCGTCAATGGTTGTTTTTCTGGACTTTGAATATGTTTCAAGAAATACCGTAAATCTAGGACTTGCCAGAATACTTTCTTTTAACTCCGCTGGTGACTTAAGCGCAGGCCCAATAATGGTTTGGCGATGACGATTTAGCTGAAGAAGTAAATTCCGCCTTAAAAGCAGTGACAGATATTGTATTCCATATACTTCTTTATCCTTTGATTCCATAAATTGTTTCAAATTTATAGGCTCGGATAATTCAACAATTATTTTTTCAGGATACTTAAAAAGTGTTACAATTTTTCTAATCCGTCCGGCTTTATAAGCAGTACCAAATACAATATCAGTCAATGGATTGGTTGTTCGAATGGGGCTTTTCCCAAATGACATGATTTGCGGAATTATATATATGGGCCGTTCGGTTGTTTTCTGCAATTCGAGAAGATACGCTATAGGATCGGTTTTATCCTTAGCAAAGCGTTTGTAAAACGGTTTATCTTTAACTAGTGACAGAAAAGCTGATTTACCCTTTAAGAGCTCTTCTTTAATATATCCGTTTTTATAAGGATCGGGAAATGATTTGTTTTGAAAATAATAATCCAAACAGGATACTATCATCCTTAATTTTCTGGATGTTTGTTGCCATATAGATGCATTGTAGTCAAAACCGATTTCGGGAAAAGGAAGCCCCATTTCCTTATAGCATGCATAAGCAAATAAAAATTCAAAATTACTTTTAAATTTTGATGCATAAATAACAATTGCATTTCCAGGAAGTTGTTTAAAGATATTAAGCTGATCGGAATCTATTTTTATACCGGAAAAAAACAATTTGAGAAAATGAGATAAAAAGAAATTTATATTTTCCGGCAAATAACACGAATAATAATTATGAGTATCAAGAAGAATACCGTTAATCCACTTTCGTACTTTTTCTTTAAATTTATTCATGCCAGAGTATATCAATCCCGAAGGCTTCACAAATAATCTCTATTTAGTTGCATTGATAGATATTAGTGCGCCTTGCATATAAAGGTCTTTTTATTTTGCCGCTCATATTATGACTTTTTATGGGAAAGTCAATCTTTGATGAATATTATAAAAAAAGTTCTTCAGAGCCACTTATTAACAGACAAATGCCTGTAGATTATCAAAACTCGTTTTTTTTGCAATATTTTAATTGATATTACAATCATAGTTGGCCAAACCATACCTATAAAAAAATTGGCACCGCTATTTTAAAACTTAGCTATTAAGCTATAAATTTAATATGTTATATAATCATATTATAACAGCAAGATATATTATTTAAGTAAATTCATTAAAACTGCTTGATTTAGTATTTGTATTTTTATTAAACTTACAATAAGTTTACGATGAATTCATAAATTCACAAAATGAACGATTATTTAATGCAGGATGGTGGTTGAATATGGTAATTTTAATAGTTGGTGCTACAATATCAATAATAGGTTTAGTTTTGCTTATACTTTGGTGGAAAGAGTTTCTTATGATTCTATCCGGCACTATCCCTTGCTTGCTTCTCATAAGCGGTGCATTTATTATTTATCTTGGATTTGATAAATTGAAAGAAATATGGAGCAAGGAAACTGTCGTCTCTGATGCCGTATCTGAAGAAGTAGAAAAATATAAATATGAAGTTGACGAACTTAAAAAAGAGATTGAATCGCTAAAAAAGGGGTAAAGTATAATCTTTAGTTACGGTTCAAGTTCTTCGGAAAGTAATATGGCTTCAGCCACACTCCTTATTGATTTTCTCGTATCCATACTTCGTTTTCGTATCCAACGATATGCTTCATCGCCGCTTTTATTCCGACGGAGCATAAGAATTTCTTTAGCTTTTTCAATAAGTTTTCTGGTTTCAAGCTCTTCCTGAATAACTTTTGTTTTAACTATCAATTCTGTATTCATTATCGCAACTGCAGCCTGGTTAGCAACTGTTCGTATAAGATTGACTTCTATTTCAGAAAACTTTCTGGAAACAGATGTAAAACAGTTTAAAACACCTATGATATTTTCTTCTTTAACCTCAAGGGGAACACCGACCATGGAAACAAGACCCAACTTCTTTGCCATTTCCTTTTCCTTGAAATTGGGTTCTTTTAGCACATCTTCAATTATCAGCGGTTTTTTGTTTGTTGCTACAAAACCTACCACACCTTCGTTCATGTTTAATGAGCGATCTTTGACATAGTAAGGGTCCAGTGCCTGTGTTGCTTTAAGACGGATTTTAGGAGGAGATTCGTTTTCATCTATAAGCCAGAGAGAACATATTTCAACGCCTGTTACCTTGGCAGTTACCATTACTATAAGCTTTAGAATATCTTCAAGATATAAGTCAGATGTGATTACTCTGCTTATATCCATAAGAGCCTTTATATATTTATCGTGGGTTTCGGGAGAAGCAATTTCCATAGTATTTAATTTACATAAACTATCTATCCGGGCAACCGGGATTATTAACGCAAGAAAGCATCTTATTCACAACCGCTTCAATATCAAGATCGGTTGAATCTAGTATAATAGCATCTTCGGCCGGTTTTAAAGGAGCGAGTTTCCTGTTTTTGTCGTTTTCATCACGAAGCTTTATATCGCTTTCAATTTCCTCTAATGTGATAGAGTCTTTTGTTCCGGATAATTCCATATATCTCCTGAGAGCTCTTGTTTTAACGGAAGCATCAAGATAGAATTTTACATCGGCCAAGGGAAAAACAACAGTGCCCATATCGCGTCCTTCAAAAACAGCCCCCTTTTCTTTACCAAGTTCTTTTTGCAGGAAAAGAAGATATTTTCTTACTACCATTCTTGCTGAAACCGCAGAAGCAAGCATAGACATCTCAGGCGTTCGGATTTCATCTGATATGTCAGTATGATTGGATAAAAGGCGAAGCCCTTTATCATTTCTTATAAACTCAAGATTAAGAGTCGCACAAAGCTTTTCAAGCTTTAAATCATCATCAGGGCTGATATTATGTTTTTTCGCTTCATAGGCAACACCCCTGTAAAGAGCACCTGTATCAATATATTTATACCCGAGGCGTTCAGCCAGTATCTTACTCACCGTAGTTTTGCCGGCACCGGCAGGGCCGTCTATGGTTATGAGAAGAAGTTTTGCGACAGTATCGGCATTGTTATTCATTACAGCACCTTTTTGAGGGCATTTAAAAAACGTATATTTTCTTCATGCAACCCGATGCTGACCCTAATGTATTCGGGATATCCATAGGAAGTCATCGACCTTACAATTACTCCAAGTCTTAGCATGCTTTCAAAAACATCATCTGCGCTCTTTTTAACATCAATTAAAAAAAAGTTCGACTGTGTTGGATAAAAACTGATTCCGATTTTATTTAAAGCATCATACATAAATTCAAGCTCATCATGAACGAGCTTTATTGTTTTATTAAAAAACTCCACGTCTCCAAGTGCCGCAGCAGCTCCTGCCTGAGCAAGAGAACTGGCATTAAAAGGGGGTCTGATCCTGTTTAAAATGCCAGCTATATATTCGGGCATAACACCATAACCTATCCTTAAGCCCGCCAGTCCGTATATTTTTGAAAAAGTACGAAGTGTCACTATATTAAATTCCGAACCGATATAATCCAAACCTCGCACACAATCTTTGTCACGGATAAATTCTATATACGCTTCATCCATAACAACAATTACATTACCCGGAACTTTTCTGATAAATTTTTCAAAGTTCTTTTTTGAAATAACCGTCCCGGTTGGATTATTAGGATTACACAAAAATATCAAGCGGGTTTTGTCCGTAATCGCTTCTGCAATTGCATCAAGATCGATTGAAAGAGATTTTAAAGGAATAAACAAAAGCTTTGCGCCAGCACTCTTAGCCGATATCTCATACATCAGAAAAGAAGGCTTTGGTATTATCACTTCATCTTCCGGCATTAGAAACGCGGTTGTAAGCATTTCTATTATTTCATCGGAGCCGTTTCCTAAAACAATTTTATTAGATGAAACCTCAAGATGCTTTGAAAGCTTGTTCACAAGTTCACAACCACTTCCGTCCGGATACCGGTTTAACCCTGACAGTACTTTCTCAATAGCACTAAGAGCCATTGGAGAAGGCCCAAGAGGATTTTCGTTTGATGCCAGCTTTATGGAACCTGATATCCCATACTCTCTTTCAAGCTCTTCAATGGGCTTTCCCGGAACATAAGGTTTTATGGAAAGTATATGTTCAGGAGCTTTAAGTTTCATATCGAATATTCCTATTAATCTCCCCAGGGGGAAATTACTGGTTCAAAGCCGCCAACCTGCCGCTTTCAAGGGCCTGCATATTAAGGGGTATCAGTTTTTCTTTACTTGCAAATTCAGCTTTGACACATTTTTTTAATATCTCAAAATCCACCATCTTGCTGCGGGCGACAAACGCTCCTAAAGCAACAATATTTGAAGCTTTCATACTTCCAATATCTTTTGCAATCTCTGATACTGAAACCTTGATTTCATCTATATCTTTACGACCCGAATCAATTTGTATAAGCGAACTGTTTATCATAATCACTCCGCCCGGTTTAACAGCGGGTGCAAATTTTTCAAGCGAAGGCCGGTTCATTGCCACTAAATGCAAAGGATTCGACACAATAGGAGAAGCAATCGGCCTATCACTTATCACAACCATGCAATATGCAGTACCACCTCTCATTTCAGGACCATATGATGGAATCCAGACAACCTCATGGCCCTCTTCCAAAGCAGCTTCTGCCAGAATTTTTGCGCTAAAAAGAATCCCCTGCCCCCCGAAACCGGCAAACATTACTTCACGTTGCATTATCTCCTCCTTTTGCCTGCAGCGGGGTTTTATATTCTCCTATAGGATAATAGGGAAGAAGTTCTTCCTCAGCCCATTTTACTGCATCAACAGGTGTAAGTCCCCAGTTTGTAGGACATGTGCTGATAAGTTCAACAAAGCTAAAACACCTGCGCTCAAGCTGGTACATAAAAGCCGTTTTAATAGCTTTTTTGGCTTTTACAATATACTTTGGCTTTATAACCGATTCTCTTGCAATATATGCAGGAGTCTGAAGGGCCGAAAGCAATTCGGCAACTTTAATCGGCATCCCAACATCTTCAATATTGCGGCCAAAAGGTGAAGTAGTTGTACGCTGACCAGGCATGGTTGTGGGAGCCATCTGCCCACCGGTCATCCCGTAAACTGCATTGTTTATGAATATAGTAGTAAACTTCTCCCCCCTGTTTGCAGCATGAATGATTTCACCCATACCAATACTCGCAAGATCGCCATCACCCTGATAAGTAAAAACCACAAGATCAGGACGTACCCTTTTTATCCCGGTCGCCATTGCCGGAGCACGCCCATGTGCTGCTTCCTGAAAATCAAACGTAAAATAATTATAAGCCATTACCGCACAACCAACAGGCGCAATACCTACCGTTTTTCCAGCTATGCCAAGCTCGTCAATTACTTCCGCTACAAGCCTGTGAGCAACACCATGAGTGCAGCCCGGACAATAATGAGTAACCTGATCTGCAAGGCAATCCGGTTTTTTAAATGTTTTTCCCATTAGTTATTTACTACTCCTTTAAAGATACGACTTTACCGCATCCATTATTTCTTCAGGCGTAGGCACATCACCGCCACAACTCCCATACCATTTAACAGGGCACTTCCCTTGAACACATCTTTCAACATCTTCAACCATCTGCCCCATACTCATCTCAATGCTTAACGCCATTTTACAGCTGTTTTTAGATGCCGCTTCCAAAACGGCTTTTTCAGGAAAAGGAAACAATGTTTTGGGTCTTATCAAACCGATCTCGATTCCTTCTTCCTTCATATTATCAACAGCCGTTTTACAGACCCTGCTCATTGTTCCATAACTTACTATAAGCAACCTGTAATCATTATCTGTATTGTATGATTCCCACATGACGTCTTCGCGTTTCATGCGGTTATACTTTTCTTTAAGGGTCAGATTATTATTATTGAGCACAACCGGATCAAGAAAAAGGGACTTTACAATATTTTTCTTTGTACTCTTTCTTGTATCCATCCCGTTTGTGGCCCAGGAATCTTTATTGGTAGGTTCTGATTTTAAGTGTTCGGGAAATTCCACTGGTTCCATCATCTGCCCGATAAGACCATCACCTACAATCATAACAGGATTTCGGTATTTCTCCGCAAGAGGAAAAGCCATCATAACCATCTCGACCGCTTCCTGAACACTTGCTGGCGCCATAACAAGTAATCTATAATCCCCATGACCGCCGCCTTTTGTTGCCTGAAAGTAATCGGCTTGAGATGGAAGAATTCCACCCAATCCTGGGCCTCCTCTCATGATATTTACAAATACCGCAGGGCACTGGGCGCCTGCAATATAGCTTATCGCTTCGCTCATAAGGCTAATTCCAGGACTTGATGAAGTTGTAAATACCCTTTCGCCGCAAGCAGATGCGCCAAAAACCATATATCCTACTGCGACTTCACTCTCACCTTGTAAAAATACGCCACCAACTTCAGGCATGCGATATGAAAGGTACTCCGAAACTTCAGACTGAGGAGTAATGGGATAGGCAAAGTAGTTCAAGCAACCTGCTCTGATTGCCGCTTCACCTATTGCTTCATTTCCCTTCATCAAAATCTTTCCCATGTTCTTTCTCCCGTTTGTTTCAAACTATATTATTATCATCAGAAGTTTCCGTTATTCATCCTTTACTTCCGTTATGCTAATGGCTGCATCCGGACACATAATACAACATGTTGAACAGAAAACGCAGTTCTCATGGCGTGCCTGGTAAGCTGAAAAATAACCTTTTTCATTCACATCTGTTGATATTTCAAGAATTTTTTTAGGACACACATCCACACACAAACCGCATCCCTTGCATATGTTTAAATCTATATAATGTTTGTAAGCCATTTAAACTCCCTAACTAACTAAAAGCCATCTTTTTTAGAAAATAATTTAAAAGCAGACTGAATCCCCAAATTTACAGCGAATTAGTTTTGTCCAGATTTTAACCCGGTTTTAACCGGGTTTTTATTCTGGTTTTATCCAGGGCGGAACAAGCTGCCTTTTTAATGTCAAAACAGGGCACAAAAATTGTTTCATATCCACTTTGCCGGAAAGCGAAGAAGGAATTGTTATAAATTCCAGCGGCAGGCCGGTATTATCTGCAACTATGGAAACAAATTCATAACCCTCATATATTGTATCAGTGCCGGTCTCATTAATAAGATTTGCATTGCCTATGATACCGCTAATGCGCATCCCGGAAACATTTTCTATCCCTTCTTTTGCTTTAATACAACCTTTTAAGGTATCGGTAAAAGGCCTGTAAGGATTTATAACCTGCAAAAGGCGATATTTCCTGCCTTTAAAAGCATCTCCAAGAGCAGCAAGCACCCTGCCCCCTGGCTTATCTCCACCAACATCCAATATCGTAAGCTGTCGCGGATTTCTTATTAGTCCTGAAACAGCCGGATCTAATATGGCAAGATCGGCATGAAGATATTTTTCCGGTGGCAAAACAACTTCTATACCAAGCTTAATAAGCTGCTTTCTTGCCTCACGCGTTCTAAAATAAGGATTTATAAGATCAAGATCCGCAATGCTTACATCCACCCCGGCAAGTTTTCTCTCAACTGCATAATTTACTGAAATTTCGGTTTTACCGCTACCGTAATTTCCAACTATTACAACAATTCCCTCAAGCAAAATATCCATATTCACCAAATGCCGTAAAAAAACCAAGGGTGACCAAAATAATAATCTATTTTAAATCAAACTATTATATGTTTAGTTTTCCAAATATTTAAAACGTAAACTTATTAAATATTTTTTAATTATATTTATGTCAAGCAATTTTCAAAATACCGGCAGGGTAACCACATTTGGATTTAATTTGTTCTTTTACAAGCCTTTAAACTCATAAGCTTATAAACTGTCTTTTTCTTAGAACTTAATTGATTTTATATAAATACCGGTGTAAAAATATTATTATGTGTTTTATGAATGTTATGGTCAATTCCCCTATTTCAAATCAAACAACGGAGGATTCGATGATGAAAACCTTTAAAAAAGTAATGTTGTTAATCACCTTTATTACAGTCAGTTATAGTATGATTGTACCCCAAACAGGGTATGCTCACTGTCAGATTCCATGTGGAATTTACAATGATTATGCCAGGGTTCAATCGATGCTTGAAGATACCGATACCATAGAGAAATCAGCCAAATTAATTGCTGAATTGGCAGGAAAACCTGATGCGCAATCTCAAAACCAATTGGTTCGCTGGGTAATGAACAAGGAAAAACACGCCCAAAACATCATCTCTACAATCAGTGATTACTTTTTAACCCAAAGGATTAAGCCGGATCAAAAAGATTATTCCGAACGTTTAATAAAACATCATACGGTAATCATTGCTGCAATGAAAGCTAAACAAAATGCTGATGTCAAATATGCAAAAGCCTTAAGGGAAAGCATCCAAGCTCTCTTATCTTACTATCCTGAACACACGCATAATTAACGTATAAGCATAACATGCCGGATGGATTATAAAATATAGAGCTTTTATCATAGAGCCAGTATAAAAACGTTTCAGTTTGGTCAAGCTCAAGGCGGGAGAAAATTTCAACAACAGGAATACATTATGTATTTCGAGGATAGCACTAAAGGTTAGCGCTTATGCTTCACTACGTGTCACTTCCTGCGAAATTTGAGCCCAACGCTTAAGATCGGCCGAAATGGGGCGTTTTGAAACTGGCTCATTTCTATTACTCTTTGCTATAAGCATAATGTCAATATACGTAAGCACAATTTCATTCCTTTGATTTTTAATGATTATCCTGTTTTTTATAATTCCACGATCCTTTTGATTTTCCGATTCCCGTTTATAAATACATTTATGTGTTAATGAAAGCACATCTCCGGGACACACGGCACGTTTAAACTTTACTTCATCCATACCAAGCATGGCAATTGCCTTAACTTTGTATTCCCAACGGTTTATGATTAAAATTGAAATCGCAAAGATATGAGATCCGGCTGCAATAAGACCTTTAAAATCCGAATTTTTTGCTTTTTCTTCATCAATGTGAATCGGCTGCGGGTCCCATTTTATTGCGTAATCAATAATTTCCTGTTTATCCACAACATGACTTCCAACAGCCTCTTCAACACCTATAGTGAAATCTTCATAATATTTTACCATCATAAATATTATCTCTACCCATCTAAATATTTTAAAATGTAAAAGTCTTTACTTCTGACTTATCCGAAACTGATTATTTCTGCTTTATCCTCATTATAAATAAAGAACTACCAGCCGCCTTGATATTTTCAATCGAATCCCTTATATTTGATTATAAAAATAATTCTTACTATTCATTCTATTTCTCAGCAATAGAAAGTTTAACCTATGGACACAACATCTATTTGGCTGAAACAGTAAAATCAGAGGTCTGCTTGTTAATTTTTGAGCAAACAGGCCGGTTTTGGCTCAGCATAGAAAAGGAGAGCAAAATGAAGGAAAAAGGGAGAAATATTAAATTTTGTGTTTTAATTATCGTGGCTATTTTTGCATTGAATTTTAATGGTTTTGCGCATGCCGAAAACTATTCAGGCACGATCAAATTATTCAAAAAATCCAAAGCAGTTCAACCGTTTTTCAAAAGTGCATATGGCTATGCCGTTTTTCCGGTAATCGGAAAAGGTGGTTTTTTTGTGGGCGGGGCTTACGGCAATGGGAAGGTATATAAAGGCGGTAAAGTAACCGGAGCAGCATCCCTGGTAAAAATGTCGGTAGGCTGGCAGGCCGGTGGCCAGGCTTTTAGTGAAATAATATTTTTCCAGGATAAACGGGCTTACGATGAATTTACCAGCGGTGAGTTTGCCTTAAATGCCCAGGCATCAGCCGTTGCCGTAACCGCAGGAGCTCAAATGCAAACAGGTTCCCAGGGTGCATCTATCGGCGCAAGTGCAGGTCCGCGTAACGGAGTACAGGCAAAAACCAAATATATAAAGGGTATGGCTGTATTCGTTCACGCCAAAGGTGGATTAATGTATGAAGCAACCATTGGCGGACAAAAGTTTAATTTTACACCAGTTTGGGGTAAATAATAGCAAGTGTTCATTCAAAACTGTGTTATGGGAATAAGATATAAAAGAAATATTGGATTTAAGTATGCCTCTTGAAAAAAATAACAGATTTTCTCTGCAAAATCATGATAATACACAGTTTAAGCTGACACCGGTAATTGAATCAACCAAAGGGGCTTCAGTCGATAAACCTACCTGCTGAGGGCCGCCAACCTCTGCCGGTGGCGGAGAAATAAACGAGAAAGTTCCCGGTTTTATCAAATGGCTATCTACAGGAGCTGGATATGTGCCTCAAGTTTCCACAAAGCTTACCTTTGCCGATCATCTCGGCACCTGGAAAGCCCGCTGGGGTGTTGGTCGTATGAATTATATGGTACCACCCGGCCTTTATGCAATCGGAACACCGACAGAAGATGATCCGGTAATAGTAACCGCTAACTATAAAATGACCTATGACATCGTCCGCAGTGTTCTGACAGGATATAATGTCTGGCTTCTCGTCCTTGAAACCTATGGCATCAATGTTTGGTGTGCTGCCGGAAAAGGATCTTTCAGCACACAAGAACTGGTGCAGCGTATAGCTTTATCCAATCTGGCCAGAATTGTATCTCACCGCCGTCTTATTCTACCGATTTTGGGTGCGCCGGGAGTAGCGGCTCACGAAGTAAAAAGGCAAACCGGCTTTAACATCAGATATGCGGCAATACGGGCCGGAGATATTGTGCAATATCTGGAAAACAACATGAAAACTACCGCTCAAATGCAGAAACAAACATTCACGTTCCGGGAGCGAGCAGTACTCATCCCTGTTGAATTGTTACTGGAAATGAAAGTAACTGTCATTGCAGTGACGACACTGTTTATTATAGCAACAGTGTTGAATGGGATTCACTGTGGTCTCATGGCAGTTTACGCATATCTTGGCGCTGTGTTTTCCGGTATCGCGGTTGCGCCTCTGCTTCTTCCATGGCTTCCCGGAAAGAGCTTTGCCTTCAAGGGATTTCTAACAGGATTAGCATGGATTGCTGCCTTTTATTTTCTTGCCGACGGACAAGACTGGAATGTATTAATCATTGCTGCTGCTTTTCTGGCTATCCCTGCTGTAAGCGCCTTTTACACGCTGAATTTTACCGGATGCACTCCCTTTACTTCACGTTCGGGTGTAAAAAAGGAGATACGGTTCGCAGTACCTGCTATGGCAATTGCAGTTATACTGAGTGTATTCTTTGTATTTTCGGGAAAATTTCTGTGAAAAATCCGGAGGATCTGTGAAAGGTTTTAGCTATCTGAGTAATGTGTCAACACTTAAGCTTGATACAAACAAATGTATTGGTTGCGGCAGATGTTTGGAAGTCTGTCCACACCAGGTGTTTTCATTAGAAGAAGGAAAAGCTATGATCACCTGTTTCGATGCCTGCATAGAGTGTGGTGCCTGCGCCAGGAATTGTCCTTCGACTGCTCTTTTTGTTGATGCCGGTGTCGGTTGCGCAAATGGAATAATTAAAGAATGGATTAATGAACAAAATATTTTTTGTGTACGTAATAAGTGCTGCTGATACATATGAGCAGCACAAACTACTACTACAAAACTTTTTTAAAATTGAAATGATATTTTTTTTACAATCGGGTCAGTGATGGGATTATCAGCAGGTTTTGCTCCAGGGCCGCTTTTAACACTTGTAATTACTGAAACCCTTCAACACGATATAAATCCGGTATCAAGGTTTCACTCGCTCCGGTTATCACAGATATTCCAATAATCATTTGATTACTCTAAGCTTATGGGTTTTTTGCAATATTTTCCATAATTCAAAAATAATAACTGATGAAGCTTTGTAAGTATCAATATTTTTTTCACCGGAAATAATTCGGCATGATTCCAATAGTTCTGTATTTGCTCCCCATAATCTATAGTTATTTCGTAAAAATAAACCCAGTGTAGAGTTTAAGCTGCCCAATTCCTCATCAGTCATATTCGCAAGTGTTATCTTATCTTTTAAAGGCATTATTGAAATCAAAGTATCAAGTACTTCTTCAACTGTTTTCGGTAAACCAATCCAATCTGTTCCATCACTTTTCCCGGGTTTTTTCTGAGCATTATCAAACATGTTTGTATTCATGATGTTTAAATAGATGGCTGCTTCCAAAATGTCCGAAACAATCATATAAATTGCAGGATCTTTGTTTGCACTTGGCCCTGTTACATTCAAGACCTCAATATCATTGTTTTGCACCCAAATATTAATATCATTTGCTGCTTTAAATGAATTAATTTTATTAAGGTCCATATGCAAACAAGACTTTTTTTGGTCTTTTGCGTATTTTTGTGTTAATTGAAAATCGTCGGTAAGCTTGCCATGAGAGATTATCAAAATTCCGTCCGAGTCAATTACGTTTTGTTCCGTGTATATTTTAAAACCGGGACTTTCCGTTTCTTTTAATTTATATTTTTCTGAAATAGGCCCGTCTTCATTAGAAATCCACCCACCATGCGCTAAATCAAGCTTTATGGCAACATCCAGTGCAGCCCTTTCAACACCTGTTTGTCCTCCTGATATGATTTTATTAAGCATTTCTTCCTTAACTATTCAATGTAGTAGTAGTTATATATCTTTTCATCAGAGCATCTCTCACCGATTTTTAAGAATAAATAAATTAAACATTTTTCAAAGGTCTCGCAACAGCGCGCACATTTCCTGGTAGGTTCAGTGCTGATATTCTTATAAATATATTATGATTTTATAAAAAAATGTCAATTTGAATTATGCATATCCTCAGGATAACCGCATTTATTAGATTTTGTCCTTGCACCGGTAATATTACCTGTATTATTAATTAAAAATTCAGTTTGAATCTTCCCGCTGCATTCAAACGGGAAATGCGCTCTTTACCGGTTTGAAAATGAAAGAGCCACTTTCAAAACGTTTCAGTTTGGTCAAGCTCAGGGCGGGCGAAAATTTCAACCACAGGAATACATTTAGTATTTCGAGGATTGAAATTTGAGCCCAACGCTTAAGATCGGCCAAAATGGGGCGTTTTGAAACTGGCTCGAAAGGATATAATAAGCATGGCCCTTCAAATTATTGGCGCAGGATTTGGGCGTACCGGCACATTATCCATTTATTCAGCGCTTAATCAGCTTGGTTTTCCTTGTTATCATATGTACGAAGTACTGGAGAAAAAGGAAAATAAATCACATGTGGATTTTTGGTTTAAGGTAGCAAATGCTGAACCCGGAACACAGCAGGATTGGGAACAAATATTTTCAAAATATACAGCCGCGATAGATAACCCGGCGTGTTGTGTGTGGCGTGAACTGATGGCTGCCTACCCTGATGCCAAAGTATTGCTTACTGTTCACCCAGGTGGTGCCCAGGCATGGTATGAAAGCTCCATGAACACCATCTATCCGATGGTATATATGTGGCAGTTCAAAGTACTTGAATTTGCCACTCCTCACGCGCGCAAGCTTGGCAGTATGATTAGAAAGCTTGTCTGGCAACGCTCACATAAGGGAATCATGAATAATCGTGATAAGGCCATTGCCCACTATCACCAGCATATTGACCATGTAAAAGCAAGTGTTCCGGAAGACCGGCTTCTTCTGTTTTCAGTTGATCAAGGCTGGAAGCCACTTTGTGACTTTCTCGGTGTTGCTGTGCCTGAGTCTGAATTTCCCAGACTCAATGATCGTGAAGCATTCAAAAAGAAATTTAAGGAGCTGACTTTGGCTGCCCTCATAGTCATTGGTCTTGGTTTGATAACTTCAACAGGCCTGGTTTATGCGGCAATAAGATTTTTCTTATAGGAGGAGTATGCTTTTTAAGTAAGAGGGTAATTTTATTTAATGATGGTAAATTTTGATTTTTGTATAGCCCTCTTCTTTTTACTTTTTTTATCAAAAAGTGTCAAAAGAGCTGCCCGGCAAATTACTTCAGGACGCTTTTCATTTTCCCATAATCCGGCTTCGGCATATCCCATGCCGGCTATTTTTGAAATAACCAGCTGCGCCTTTGAAAGATCCTGTGAATATTGTGTTAACTTGCCAAACACGGATTCGCCGGTTTCAGTAATAAATATCTCAGTATCGCCCATGATCGGATCAGGCACTACTTTATTTTTCATTATCTTTTCAGCTACAAAAATATTTAAAGTCCGCCCGGCTTTTAGTTCCTGAATATCATCTCTATTCATATAATGTATAATTATTTCTCTTATTGTAAATTAAAAAGGTAGACTCACTTTCGTATTATCTTTTATCAGGATTTTTAACTGAGATTTATTAAAAAACATCACTTATCAAATCGCTTAAAGTGTCAATAAGCTTTTCATCATCTGTAAGCGGAAGACATATTGCAGACATACAGGCTTCTTTAACCGGAATATCAGAGCTTATAAGCTTTGCCGCATAAATTAAAAGTCGGGTGCTGGCTCCTTCTGTTAACCCGTGCTCACGCATAGTCCTGATTTTACCGGCAAGAAAGACAAGCTTTAATGCCATATCATCTGATACTCCACCTTCATGAGATACAATCTTTGCTTCTTTGTCAGCTTCCGGATAATCGAACGCCATCGCTATAAACCTTTGCCGTGTGCTTTGTTTCATATCTTTTAATACAGACTGATAGCCCGGATTATATGAAACAACCAGCATGAAATCAGGATGCGCAACAATTACTTCTCCTGTTTTATCGATTCCAAGAGTTCTGCGATAATCAGTAAGAGGATGAATAACAACAGTTGAATCTTTTCTGGCTTCAACAATTTCATCCAGATAACAAATTGCTCCCATACGAACTGCTTTTGTTAAGGGGCCGTCCATCCAGACTGTTTCATCATTTTTCAGCAAAAAACGGCCCACAAGGTCTGTTGCAAAAAGGTCTTCATGGCAGGCAACAGTTATAAGAGGCCGTTTTAAACGATACGCCATATATTCGACAAACCTTGTTTTACCGCATCCCGTAGGACCTTTCAGCATAACAGGGAGCTTTGTAGCATAGGCCCGCTCAAATAAATCAATTTCATTCTTGCAAGGAATATAATAAGGTTCTTTTTCTATTAGATTAGAATCTCCTTCCCATCCGTTATTATCTTTCATCAAGTACTTTCTCCTGAAAAGGGATATTTTTATTTTCTAACTGTCAAGGGTTTGACAATATATAAATAAATTGCAGGCGTCAAAAAACAGACATTTAAGTATGGAACATATGACTCCTTTGCCATGCCTTGATATTTTTTATATCTATTATTTAATTGCAGAATTTACAACATACAAATCGGATGTTTTATAGAAATATGACAGGAAGGCTTTTGCTTTTGATGACACTCAAATCAGTGTATGATTTTATTCTATTTATCGAGGATACTTCTTACTTTTTGTATAAAGTCTTCATAATATATAGGCTTTTCAATATATTCAACTTCATGCTCTAAAAGCCCCTTATCGGCTAATATATCAGAAGAATATCCGCTCATAAACAGTATTTTTATATCTGGTTGTATCTGTTTTATACAATCGCAAACTTCTTTACCATTTTTTCGGGGCATTATCGAATCCATAACTATAAGTGAAATATCTTTGTTCTCACGGTACTTGCTGATGGCATCCGTTCCGTCTTTTGCCCCAATGGCTTTATAGCCAAATCTGTTAAGAATATCGATGATAAAATATCTTACATCATCATCATCTTCAGCGACTAAAATTACCTCTTTTCCGGATCTTATCTGTCTAATATCCGATGGCAACATTGCATGTGTCATACTTTTGACTATAGGAAAATATACACTAAAGGTTGCACCCTGATCAGGTTTACTGAAGACAGTAATATATCCTTTATGCTGTTTAAGTATCCCATAAACAGTGGACAGACCAAGCCCGGTTCCTTTGCCTACTTCTTTAGTGGTAAAAAAGGGATTATATATCTTTTCAATAGTGTCTTTATTTATACCAGTTCCGGTATCAGATACCTCAATAACTGCATATCTTCCCGGTTTGCCAAATCCGTGCGTTTTTACAAATTCTTCGTCCAGTTCACCAGTTCTGGTTGATAACTTCAAATCCCCTCCTGACGGCATTGCGTCTTTTGCATTGACTATAAGATTAAAGAGTATTTGATCAATTTGAGTGGGATCTGCCATAATAATAACGTCTTCAGGTGAAAGATCAGTTGTTAACCTGATATCTTCGGTTATGAGGCGTTCTAAAAGATTTTTAGTTTCATTTATTATAGTATTAATGTTTAATGGTTTTAAGGCAATAGGTTGCTGTCTGCTGAACGTTAAAAGCTTTTGAGTCAAGCTTGCCGCCTTTTGAGAAGCAAGTAGTATTTGATCCACATAATGTCTTGATGGATCAGATTTATCTATATTCAATTGAAGAAGATTGCCATAACCTGCCAGTATTGTAATAATATTGTTGAAGTCATGTGCAATTCCGCCTGCAAGATTTCCTATAGCTTCCATTTTTTGAGCCTGAAGAAGCTGGGATTCAAGATCATTTTCTTTCGAAATATCAATGATTGAACCTGAAACCATGGGTTTTTCATTGTTGATGGAAAAGTTTACTGCAATTTGCACCCTTATAATCTGACCGTCTTTTCTTATAATATCAAGTGTTTGTTCACAATTATATTTTTCTTCATTCAGATATTTTTCAAGTGTTTTCAAAACGATTTTGTGCTCTCTTGGATGCACCAGATCTGTCGGACCCATCCGGTCTATAATCTCATCATAAGTATAACCCGATAGCTCACAAAAACTTTTATTTACAAAAGTAAACAGCCCATCCTGGATAACATAAAATGCTGCCTGAGAATTTTCCACAAGAAAACGATAGATAGCTTCCGGTGCATCAAAAGAGATTTTTGTATTATCAGTTGCAAGGTGGTTCGCTAGTAGGCTCATAAAATCCTGTTCGTTTATAGTTGCATAAAGCTTTTATATGCATTATTCAGGCCAACTTATATGATTATTATTGTTTTAATCGATAAGCAGAAAAGGTTTTAAGATAAGAACCCCATTTTATATTTAATGAGGTTCTTTGCCTTCAAATAATTCAGATTTCTATGTTGTTACATCAAGAAGCGAACTACTTACCCCGCTGTTAACATTTTCAACCAGCTTTGACAGATACGCACTTAACGAACCTGTGTCACTTGCTGATGCCGATCCATCATTTGTTGAAAGATTTTTAATAAAATCCATCAATATTGACATCTGATCGCTGCTCTGATCCGATCCATATGCTGACATGGCATTTTGCATTTGCGCAGGCGGGGGTGGAGGTGGATTATCTTTCATAAAAGTTCCAAGCTCATCACTGCTCAATGTTCCGTCACTGTCAACATCGTATGTGGAAAAAACATCATCGACATTGAAAGAATTTCCAGTGCTCTCCGAAAGCTTCTTGGCAAAGTCCGAAAATTCGGTCTTATCGATCCCGGAATCACTATTGCTGTCTATCTTGCTAAACAGGTCATCATTACGCTGCTGCATGGCTTGTGCATTAAACTGAGACACATAGCTGTAATTGTCTATGCCGCTTATACTACTTGACATATTTTACCTCCTTTTTTTAGATTAATACTTTAAAAATATTCCTGTTCCAATTGCCTAATCCTTTATTTCAACAATTAAAATTATTACTCACCCCCTTTTAAATAATAGATTATTGGACCCATAAAAGGGGATATAGCAATAATAAGGCCATGTTAAAACATATCGGTTTCTATAAGTTACTTTTAACAACCAATTTCGGCAGCGGAATAAAAAAATATAACTTCTTCTTTAGAGCCACTTTCAAAACGTTTCAGTTTGGTCAAGCTCAAGGCGGGCGAAAATTTCAACCACAGGAATACATTTAGTATTTCGAGGATAGCGCTAAAGCTTCACTTCGTGCGAAATTTGAGCCCAACGCTTAAGATCGGCCAAAATGGGATGTTTTGAACCTGGCTCTTTAGTATATGACATTTCAAATGGAATACATTTACGGATATGCAAAAACAACCGGCAGAGAGCCGATATGCCCCGGTTCGGAATAAAATAAGTTGAGTTTACTTCAAACGGCTTAATATGAAAAACCCTTTTACGCTTTTGCAAAAAGACGGTTTTTTGTTTTTAAAAATTACCAGGATTGTAAAAATTCAAATTACGGACTTGCAACTATTTATCCGGCCTTCTTGCCCGTCTCTTATCATCAAATATATTCACAGCTTTTTTTAAGAATAATGATTTCCAGTTTTTGATCTGATTGGGATGCAGTGCGTATTGTGTAGCCAAGTCGTTTAGGCTCTTCTTATTATTAATTAATTCTAAAACCACTTTAGCCTTAAAGTCACCGGTATATGTTTTGCGATTATTCATTAAATAAACTTTCCTGTAGAAATATATATATTTCATAACGTAACTTAAACATAAGATAATTATTTTAAAAAAGAGAGTTACAGACTTGTTTACGAAGTACGCTATAAGGAAAAATGTTCCATGTAGTGAATGTTTTTCTCTTCATAGCGATCTATATAAACAAGTAAATGAATTGGAAGTTTATTACATTAAAAATATGGAAGAAATAAGGAAATATCAGGCTAATTTTAATTCTAATGCTTATTGCTTGCATCGTGCTTCGGAAGAATCCTGATAAATCAGCCTGGAACGGGACAGGTATTCCATAATGATTTGTCAGGAATTGCCTTTATATTTATAATACTTCAAATTTGTAGCCGATTCCATATACTGAATAGACAGAAACAAGTGGTATCTGATACTAATTTTCATAATTTATCTTAAAAACCGTTATCAACAGTAACTTAAAAAAAAATATTCTTATAAAATTGAGAACTCTGCTATTATCCATCCGCTCTTCTTATTCGTCTTTTATCGTCAAATACATTCACTGCTTCTTTCAGAAATAAAGATTTCCAATTTTTTATTTGATTTGGATGCAGTTCATATCGCACTGCCAATTCTTTAAGATTTTTTTTGTTATTAATTAATTCCAGTACAACTTTAGCCTTAAAGTCTCCGGTATATGTTTTGCGCTTATTCATCAGAAAAGACCTTCCTCTATAAACATTTCTATCTCATAGCGTACTTCAGTATAATTTGAGTTACAATATTCAGGTTTAAAATCATGACCACTTATATTTTATTGTTGGGTTACATTCCCGGAGGCATACCCCCACCCATACCGCCTCTACCACCCATGCCTCCGCCCATACCTCCTCTGCCGCCTGGTCTTTTTTCATCCATTTTAGGTCTCTCGTCATTCGTCGATATAGGCAGCAGTTTAACCATCATTTCCCGAAATTTCATCATCTGTTCTTCCGGCAGAAACGCGGCGAGTTGCTCCCCGGTTGAATCACCAAGGCGTTGCAATTCACATTTCATACAGCAGTTTTCTCTGTTTTTCCATTTATACTTTTCAATAATTGCCTTCTGCTTTTTGCAGTACTCTTCCATTATAGGACGAACCTTTTCTTGCTGCTCATCACTCAGGCCGAGTCTATCCGTCATAGAAGAAATAAGTTCTTCCGGTGTATACTGCGGCATGATCATTTCCCCATCAGGAGGAGGCCCTCCTCTCTCCCCCATCCTGTCATGTGAACACGCCGACAGAAAGATGAGCAGAAAAATAAGTATCATTTTCGGCAGTTGATTTAAAATACTATTTTTACAAATACAGGTTGCAGATTTGATTCTTTCATTCATTGTGATTTCCTTTCTTATAATTATGTTTTTGTACCCCAGGCATCATCATTCGTATCGCAAGGCCTCGATTGGATCCATTTGAGCGGCCTTGCGGGCCGGGAAATATCCAAAAACAATCCCTACGGCAGCCGAAAACAAAAAGGCCAGAAACACAATGCCGGGATTGAATATAAATGGAACACCCAGAACCCTGGCACCGATTTGAGCAGTGATCAGGCCAAATATGATTCCTGTAATTCCGCCAAAACAGGAAAGTACAACAGCCTCAACCAGAAACTGCATGAGCACCTCCTGTTCCAAAGCACCAATGGCTAACCGGGTGCCGATTTCACGTGTACGTTCGGTAACCGATACCAGCATGATATTCATGATGCCGATGCCACCAACCAAAAGACTTACTGCAGCAACAGCCCCCAACAATGCTGTAAGCACTTGCGTAGTGCCTGTCAGCATAGTGACAATTTCCTGCATATCCATGACATGAAAATCATCATCCTTGCCTGTCGCTATACGCCGACGTTCCCGCATCAGCCTCTCGATGTCTTCTTTAACTTTGGTAGTAGAAACACCGTTTTTTGCTGAGATTAAAATTTGCTGGATATCTTTATTCCCGGCCATCCGTCGCTGAAGTGTTCGTAACGGAATAATTACCAGATCGTCTTCGTCCGAACCAAAGCTTGACTGACCTTTGGTTTCAAGCACTCCAATAACCCGGCAGGTCAATTTTCCCATGCGAATGGCTTCACCCAGAGAATTTTGACCGCCGAAGAGTTTTTCACGAACTGTATCTCCAAGGATGCACACAGCACGACCGCTGCGCAACTCGCCGTCGGTAAATTCGCGCCCCTTTTTAAGCCGCCAGTTCCTGACCTGAAGATATGCATTGGTACTGCCGTTAATCGTGGTTGACCAGTTTAAATTACTGTAAATTGCCTGCGCCCCCTGTGATCCAACGGGAGCCACCGCAGCCAGTCCTGAAATCTCACGGCTGATGACTTCGGCATCGTCAACTTCCAGATTCTTTGCTGTTGATCGTGTGCCGCCGGGCCCACGCTGGCCCTGACCCGGTCTTACCTGCAACAGATTGCTGCCAAGGCTCGAAATATTGGCGGTTACCTGCGCGGTTGCCCCGTTTCCTAAGGTCACCATGGTGATAACAGCCGCAACACCGATAACAATACCAAGGATAGTAAGCGATGAGCGCAGAACATTTCGACGGATTTCTCTCAATGCCAGAAAAAATGTTTCCCAAAACATTAAGCTTCTTCTCCCTGCTGATGACCATTGTCGATATATCCGTCAATAAAATGAACCTGACGTCCGGCATATCTTGCCATATCCGTTTCATGGGTTACCATGATAATGGTAATACCTCTTTCACGGTTAAAGCGTGTCAGAAGCTCCATAACTTCTCTGCTGCGAGCCGAATCCAGATTCCCTGTCGGCTCATCTGCAAGTAATATCTGCGGCTTTGTAACAATTGCGCGGGCAATGGCAACACGCTGTTGTTGCCCTCCGGACAGCTCAGCCGGAGTATGCAATTCCCATCCCTTAAGCCCCACGGCATCAAGCGCTTCCAATGCTTGCATCCGCCGAACGGAAACCGGGATACCACGATAGATCAGCGGCAATTCCACATTTTCCCTGGCCGATGTGCGATTTAAAAGATTAAAACCCTGAAATACAAATCCCAGATAACTGCGACGCAGTACAGCACGCTGATCACGGGTCAGCTTTTCAACCTTAATGCCTTTAAAACAATAAGTACCGGCACTCGGAAGATCCAGACAGCCCAATATATTCATACAGGTGGATTTACCTGACCCGCTTGGCCCCATCACAGCTACAAACTCTCCTGAATCAATTCGCAGAGAAATACCCCTTAAGGCATACATTGCGGCACTGCCTGTTCCATATACCTTGGATACTGCCTGCAATTCGATCATGGACTCACTGCTTTTCGGGTTGGAATTTTCCATAATCATTTACTTATATTTATTGTATCAACAACAAGCACCGTTCCCGGTTCAAGATCACCTGATACCACCTGCGTCATGGTTCCATCGGTTGCGCCGATTGTGACGGAAACGGAAACAAGACGGCTGTCATTTATCATCCAGACTTTTTGCTCTTTCCTGTTGGATTTTTGACTTGCGATCTGATTCGATGATGATTTCGGGTGTGGCGGTCTTGGAAGCAGCTTGCTGACAATCCCTCCCGAGCCGGATAATTCATCTTCACTGTTTTCAGATTCCGTTACCGGCGGAGTAAAACGCAAAGCCGCATTCGGCAACAGAATCGCATTTTCGATCTTCTTGACAGTTATATCCGCAGTAGCCGTCATACCGGGCCGTAGTAATATTTCGGAGTTATCCACCTTCAGTACAGTCTCATAGGTTACTACGCCATCTGTGGTCGTAGCACCATAACGAACCTGACTGATAAGGGCCGGAAAAGTTTGGTCCGGGTAAGCATCCACAGTAAACGTGGCACCCTGACCTTTTTTCACCTGGCTCACATCGGCTTCATCAACATCCACATGTAATTCCATTTGAGTCAAGTCCTCGGCCAGAGTGAAAAGCACCGGGGCCTGAAGTGATGCTGCAACGGTCTGACCCGGATCCACACTACGAGTGAGAACTATACCGTTGATCGGAGAGCGGATAACCGCTTTTGATAAGTCTGTTTGATTGGCTTCAAGCGTTGCCCTTGCCTGGGAAACCGCTGCCCTGGCACTTGCTTCATCTGCCTTGGCACGCTCGAATGCTGCCTCTCCGGCATCAAGATCAGACTGTGAAGGCACCTTTTTATTGCTCAATTGCCATGCTCTTTGAAGTTGCGAGAGTTTGCTGCCGGTTTCAGTGACAGTCGCTTTTGCCTGCATTACCTTTGCATTTGCAGATTCAAGGGCTGCTTTGTATTGCAAAACCGCAGCTTCAAGCTTGGCAGTATCAAGCCGTGCCAGTGCCTGGCCTACTTTGACCCGATCATTATAATCGACCGCAACGGTCTTGATAATCCCGGATAACTCGCTGCCCACATCAACCTGGTTGGTCGGTTCAAGAGTCCCGGTGGCATTGACGGTAATGGTAATATCTCCGCGTTGTACTGTTTGCGTTTTATAGGATACATTTTGAGATCCATTATTTTTACTCCATTTGAACGTAACAAAAGCTATTAACAGTACTGCAAGTATCAGGATAATCCTGCGTTTCAATCGTCCGGCACTCTTCTTAGGAGAGTCCATCCCCAAAAGTTTGGAAATATCATCATTATGTTGGGCATCTGTGTTTTCTTTTTTTTTCATTCCGGTTCTTTCTTATCTTCTTTGGTAATGCCAAGAGCGTTTGATGTCCACCCACCTCCGAGGGCTTTATATAAACGTATTAAATCGGAGGCAACGGCATTCTCGCTTTGTGCCAACTGATCCTCAAAAGAAAGCAGGGAACGCTGAGTTTCCAATACATCGCTAAACCCCATCAATCCGGCATTGAACTTGACCTGTGATAGATGGGCAGCCTCTCGTGCAGCTTGAGCAGCTTCTTTTAATGACTCTCTTGACACTTGCTCCTGGTCAAACGCAACAAGGGCATTTTCCACTTCTTCCAGAGCTGTGAGAATCACAGATTCGTACTGAAATAATTTTTGCTCCTGAAGCGCCGACTGAATATCTATGTTCCGGCGGATAGCACCGGCATCAAAAATTGTCCAGGTAACTTCAGGACCGATGCTGTAAGTTCTACTGCCTTTTGAAAATAGGTTTCCGGTAGATAAGGCATCAAGGCCGATCGAGCCGGCCAAGCTGAGTTTTGGATAAAGCTCTGCCGTGGCTACGCCGATTTTAGCTGTCTGCGCAGCTAAGTTGCGCTCTGCCTGATACACGTCCGGTCTGTGGCGTAAAGCATCTGCCGGTATGCTTACAGCCACTTCAAGCGGCACAACCGGAATCGGCTTTGTAACTTCAAGTTGCTTAAGTACTGCTCCGGGTTGTTCACCCAGTAAGACGGCCAAACGATTATTTGCCTCCCTGAAACCTGTTCGCAGGGTGGGCATCTGAGAACGGGTGTTAGCCAGATTGTACCAAGCCTGTTGCAGCTCCAGGTCATCGCTTAGGCCTGCCTGAAATCGTAATTGAACCAATTTGTAAGTTTCTTCCTGGGTTTTGATGTTGGAATCCGTTAGCACCATTCGGGTCTGGTAGCTGCGGGCATCTACATAGTTAAGAGCAACTTCAGCCAGTAAAGAAATGATAACATTGCGCAAATCCGCATCGGTGGATTGCAGCTCAGCTTCGGCAACCTCAATTGAACGCCTGACACCGCCAAAGACATCCAACTCCCAGCCGGCATCGAAACCCAGAGCATAAAGTTCGCCCTCGGTGCCCGAGCCGCTGTTTCCGCTGCTGCGGGTTTTGGTTGCTTTGCCAGAAGAATTAATGACAGGAAAGAGGGCTGACCGGCTTATACCCCTGTTGGCACGCGCTTCGCGCACCCTTGCCCGTGCTTCCTTTAGATCAAGATTGCCCTTGACTGCGCATAAAATCAGATCCGAAAGGACAGGATCATTAAAAGTATTCCACCACTCAGCCAGTGTCCGGGTGTCTGCCTTTTTAGCAGTAAGGCCGTTTTTAAGATCCGTATGCCACTTGCCGGATACTTCCAACTCTTGCCGAACATAATCAGGGCCCACGGATGCACACCCAAAAAGATCTGTCAGCATAAACAGCACCAATAGCAACTCAAAAAACCCGGAAAACAAATAATCTCTTGTCCTGCTGATTTTTATCCTGTTAAAAGTTTTGTTTTTATTTTTGGTAGTTTTGATCATTAAGTAAAGGTAAACCGTAATAAATATTATTGCCGTTGTTTGTTCATGTTCAGCTAATTACCACCACCGTCTTCTTCCATGAAAGGTTCCATGTGATGGGGGCCTTTTCCATTTCCAGACAAATGCTATCCTTTTTAAACTCATTTTACATCTCCTTGTTTTGGTTTATGATTTAGGGTTTTCCGGTATTTATCCTTTTGATTTAAAATAAACATAAAATGTAAAGGAATTATTTTAATTTGACATGAAATTGTAAAGATTTTGTAAATCAGCTTGCTTCCATGATATGAATCATACTTATATTAAATTTAAACTGATCGTTTTACATTGGGGAAACAATAAAATCCGATTTGTTTTGCTGCGAGAAAATTATGATGCTTTCAGGCAATTTACCATTCAGGCTTAAGATCCTGATTGTAGATGACGACAAAAAATTGTGCCGGCTGGTCAAAGACTATCTGGAACCTATGGGCTATGATTTATCTTTGGCACATACCGGAACGGAGGGATTGACAAAAGCCCTGACCGGTAATTTTCACGTAGTGATTCTTGATGTCATGATGCCGGAGATGGACGGTTTTGAAGTATTAAAAAAACTGCGGAAGGAATCCGATATACCTGTATTAATGCTGACTGCAAGAGGGGATGAGACAGACAGGATTGTAGGTCTCGAAATAGGCGCCGATGATTATCTTCCGAAAACTTTTTCCTCAAGAGAGCTTCTGGCACGCATCCGGGCCGTAACCCGTCGGTATTATAAATCCGAACAACCGGCAATGGTCTCATCGGGCAGTAACACACTGATATCGGGCGTTCTTGTAATCAGCCAAAAATCACGCATGGTTCGGTTGGGAGCAAAGACACTGTCCCTGACTCCTATCGAATTCGATCTTCTGGTGTGCCTGGTCAAAGCATCCGGGCGAATATTAAGCCGTGATCAGCTTTTGGACGCCGTTTCCGGCCGAAGCTACGAAGTGTTTGATCGCTCAATAGATGTACATATTTCCTCACTTAGGCATAAGTTGGGGGACAATAGCCGCAAACCCAAATTCATTAAAACCGTTCGATCGGCCGGGTATATGTTCAGATCCCCGGATAGTCAAAAGCTATGAAACCATTTTCCTCTTTACTAACCAAAATACTTTTCTGGCTGTTTTTAAACATGGCGGTTATAGCAGGAGTTTTATTTGTGTTCTTTGCTTTCCAGTTTCAAATGGATCTTAATGCTTTTTTCGGACGGCAGACATTTGATCGGATGCATGTTGCCGGAAGGTTGATTTCATATGAGCTTAGTAAGACCAATCGGGCAAACTGGTCTGATGTACTTACCCGTCACAGTAAAATTAATCATGTGAATTTTGCTCTTGTACTTGAAGATGGAACTCAATATCTTTCAAAAGATATGGGTATCCCCAGCTCTGTAATGAAAACAGTTGTGGATTCTCTCAAGCCGCCGCCACCGCCGGATGACTTTCAGCTTTCCACTAAATTATCCAAAAATCAAGAAATGCAAAAGCAATACAAACAGGAAGCTAAGCATGTTGAAAAGCCCCGGATAATGATGCGCACCCAAAACCCTGCACGATACTGGGCGCGTATTCTGGTTCCGATTCCGATCGAGCATCCGCACCAGCACCCGCCTGCAATGCTTATTGCCGTATCCGATTCAATAACAGGAAACGGCTTTTTCTTTGATCCGCTTCCGTGGATAATTGCTGTTGCATCAATATTATTCATTTCGATTCTGTTCTGGATACCATTAGTGAGAAATATCACCAGGCCGATTGTAAGAATGACCCACACTGCTGAAGAAATCACAAGAGGAAATTTCGATGTAAGAATCAAAGAGCCGAGAACCGATGAAATCGGACGCCTGGCAAGCGCCATAAACCACATGACATCGCGTTTGGATGCTTATATGAAGGGCCAAAAGCGGTTTTTGGGGGATGTGGCCCACGAACTGGGGTCACCCATAGCCCGGATTCAGTTCGGATTGGGTATCCTTGAACAAAGAGCCGATGAAGATAATCTAAAGCGTGTGGCTGATGTAATCGAAGATGTTGCTCATATGTCAAATCTTGTAAATGAATTGCTTTCATTTTCAAGGGCTGAAACAAACCCGTTACGAGTTAAACCCATAGTCGTACAATTACTTCCCATAATCGAGCGTGTAGTGCAACGTGAGAGCCTTTCAGCAACTAAGATCATTATTGATGCCGGACATCAGATTAAAGCTATTGCAGATCCTGAACTTTTAAGCAGAGCCATTGCCAATGTTGTTAGGAACTCGATAAGATATGCAGCGAACACCGGGCCGGTTCTGATCAAAACTGAAAGAAAAGAAAAGAAAATAGTAATTGAACTCAGGGATTCAGGACCCGGAGTTCCCGAAGATTTATTGGATCAGCTATTTGAGCCTTTCTACCGTATAGAGCCCTCCCGCAACCGGGATTCGGGCGGTGTCGGCCTTGGGCTGGCCATTGTAAAAACATGCATTGAAGCTTGCGGTGGTACCGTATCCGCACGAAACCTTAAGCCCAAAGGATTTGCAGTAACAATTATACTGAAAGCAAATAAATAGAAAAATAATTATTATTGTACTAAATTCTTTTCTTTTGATAAATTACCAGCACATCAGATATATTCTATTATATCAATAAACTACATACACTTCTTATAACTCATACATAAAGATATATTTATAAAACCGGGGGAAAAGCTAAAGTAAAATATTACTATGCCGATAAAATAATCAAAGGCATTTGTCCGGATTGGACTAAATAATCCCCATAGGAATTAAATCCTTAGGTTGTAGAAATTTATCTTCATTTATATCAAGGCCTTTTTCTATTAAGTTCAGAACAGTTTCTTTTTCTTCAGGGAATTTATATCCGTCATAGCTTTGTTTAAAAAGATGCACAAGCTGCCCCGATATATTATAGTATGCCGAATTTCTGTAATGATCAAAGCAAACTCTGCCGGTTACATTAAGGTCTGTTATAAGTATTTTCATCTCTTTAAGACGTTCATGAGGTGATAATAACTCGAACTTGTTGCTTAGGTAGTCATCCAGCATAGGCGTTCCCGGGAATGGGCTGAAAGGCCTTGATCTGATAAAATCAGGATCAATTGCATTCAATACTCTTGCAGTATTTTTGGCATGCTGTACAGACATTGTTCTTCCGCCAAGACCCGGCATAATATAATCTGAAAGTTCCATTCCGGCTTTCTTTATTTTTCTTCCGGCAATAATATGTTCTTCTGCTGTCACACCTTTTTGTACCTTTTTTAACAGCTCATCATCACCTGTCTCAAGCCCTATATGCAATCTTGTCAGCCCTGCTTTGTACAGATCGGCAAGCTCATCGTCTTTTTTCTTGTATATGGTCTTTGCTCTTGCATAAGATGTTACTCTTTCAATAGAAGGAAATTTATTTCTTAAGTAAAGTATAATTTCGATCAGTTGCTGCGTGGGAATAACCGGAGTGTCCGCATCCTGCAAAAAGGCTGTTCTTGCACCTGATTGCAGCCAGTTTAGCACATTGAAATAACTATGTTGAATATTATCGTTAAGAGGCAGTCTTTTAAAAACAGCTCCCGCTGACAGGGTATTTATATTGCCGGCACGGCCCGTTTCTTCTGATATTTTTCTTATTTCTTCGCAGATAAGTCCCACCGTATCTATATCGGTTTTGACATCATCTACAGATCTCAACTGAAATTTTTCATGCTCATATGCTATGCCAAAGCAAAATGTACATCGATTCCACGGGCAGTTTCTGGTAACTCTTATCAAAAGAGAATTACTGCCACCTTCGCTGGGTGGACGTATCGGACCCATCTCATATGAGAGCCCGGCAAGTTTTTTCTTTTCTTTATTCAGCATGTGCGTATTCATATTATTTTCCACCTCAAATACATCAGTTATTATTATTCCGTCTATTATTTCTAAACTCACATTCCAATAAATGTAAAGAAAAAGTTGAATTATAATTCCATGAATCTTTAAAATCCAGATTATAGCAATTATTATAATGCATGTGATTTATTGTTGACATAAAACGATAAACTTATTAAGTTATTAATAAATATATTTTTCCTCTTATAAGCACCCTTAGCTTTTATTTTTTTGTCTAATATACAGATCACAATTAATTAAACCCTGCTTTTTTATTAACAGATAAATGGCAGAATTACTATGTGAACCCAATCAGTGAAGCATGATGCGCTGCATATCTTATGAATAGATTTTATTTAATATTCATTTTGGCTGTAATAGCCATTATCACTACATTTGGATATCATCTTTCCAACTCGGACCGGGTAATATTTCGAACCGGCGAAAATCATTTTTCTAAAAAAGAATTCAATCAGGCTATTCATTCATACGAACAATTATACCATGCAGGACAAAATGATCCAACGGTATATAGGCATCTTGGGGCATCCTATCTGGCAACCGGCAAATTCGACAAAGCCATTCCTGTTTTTGAAAAAATGATAAAACTGGGATTTACGGAGCGGGAACTGCTTATAAATTTATCTTCTCTTTATATAACAAAAAAACAGTACGATTCGGCAATAGATGTGCTGACCATGCTTCTTTCGGTAAACCATGAAGACCGCACAGCACACATCAATTTGGCCAGAATATATACATGGAAAGGCAATTTTGATAAAGCCATATTCGAATACCGGACTGCTCTTGGAGAAAACCAATGAAAAAAGCTTTAAATTATATGTTTTTTAACAAAATTATTATTTCCGTTATTGTAATACTATTTATTGGCACCATATCATGGGGCAAAAACCAGACCCCGCAGGAAATAAATAAATATTCAAACATGGATGAAGCGCTGGAATTTATTCCTGACTGGCAGGCACGATGGGAACTGGCACGGGTACTAAGCTATGTCAAACGCTACAATGAATCCATTGCGGAATACAGAAAAGTACTTAAGGAAAAACCTGATCTTTATGAGGCCCGGTCAGAGCTCGCAAACGTTCTCGTTTGGCATGGAAAACAAGACGAAGCAATTAAAGAACTTCATCTTATTCCTATCGACAAAACTGATGACAAGACTCAGCTTCTAATCGCCGATCTGCTTGTGCAACAGAAAGATTATAAAAAGGCTGGATATCTTTATCGAAGTTATCTAAAAAAAAATCCCCATGATCATAAAGCAAGAATCAAACTTGCCAGAATACTTAGCTGGACAAAACAGTACCAGGAATCACTTGATGAATATAAAATAATACTGGCTGACATTCCAAACGACATTCAGGTAAGAAGACAATATGCCTTTGTTCTTGTTTGGGCCGGCAAACCCGAGGATGCGGCGGACGAACTCAGGAAAACACTTAAATGAAATATCATTTGATCTTTCGCAATAATTCAAATTTTAAATATTCTGAAAAATTTGCCTTATCATTTCATATTTTGGTTTTTTTCACAGCAACATTTCTGTCATTGATTCCGGCTATACCGGTTATCGCTGAAACCGCAAAACCAAATCTTCGTACAACCGTTACAAACAGCATAGTATCACCGGAAGAAATGATAAGCGATTTTGAGGCACGTCACACTCTTGCCAGAATTCTTTCATACAACAATGCAACTTTGAGAGAATCCCTCCATGAATACAATATATTACTTGAAAGCAGCCAGGACAATATGATGCTTCATCTCGAAACGGGAGATATCTATTTTCGAATGAAGCAATACGATATGGCGTTAAAAGAGTTTAATATGGTATTAAAGAAAGATTCCAATAATATCAGAGCACGGCTTTCTTCCGGAAAAACATATCTTCTGCAACAAAAATACAGGGAGGCAGAAATTATATTAAAACAACTTCAGCCGGATGCCTTGATATTAAGCGAACTGGGAGATATGGAAGCTTCCGTCGGACATGTTGAAAAATGCATTGATTACTATAACCGCGCACTTGCTTTAAAACATGACAAAGATCTCAATCTGCGTTTTGCAGACCAAATGATGGGTTGGGGAGATTTTTACCGGGCGGAACGAATATATAGAAATTACATTAAATTTCATCCTGATTCGACGGAAACCAAGCTTAAACTTGCATCACTTCTTAAAAGTTCACAACGCTTTGAGCAAGCGGAAAGCATTTACCGGATGCTTTTAACAGAAGGTAAGGAAAAAGATAAAGCTCTCTTTGGGCTTGCAGAATTAAAATACGATGAAAAGGATTTCACTAAAAGTCTTATATACCTTGACCTGCTTTTGTCTGAAAATCCAAATCATGAAAAGTCCCTATATTTAAAAGGAAAAGCGCTGGCATTTACAAAAAACTATGATGAAGCACTTAAGAACTTTGATGTCCTTTCCAGGATATCATCCAAAGAAGCAATTTCTTTTCTGGAAAAAGGCAAGATATACCTGAAACTTGGTGATGATAAAAAAGCCTGCTTATGTTTTGCGGAAGCATTCCGGATCGATGGGAACAATCCGGAAATAATTTTTTATAATAAAGGGCATCAAAAAGCCACACCAGCCCGCTTTATCAAAGATATTTTAGAAAAAAACAGAAAAAATCCACAGGCGCTGATGAACTGGGGAAACATGTTTGCATCAAACGGTTTCCGAAAAGAAGCTATTAACTGCTATCGCACCATTATAATTGAAGACCCCGCATTTTTTCACGCAAGATTGGCTCTTGCCGAAACCCTTGCTGCAAACTCGCAATATGATGAATCCATAAAGCATTTTAAAGAACTTTCAAAAATTTTTCCCGAAAATTCAAAAATACTCATCAGCTTGGCCAGAGTACTCGGCTGGTCCAAACACTACCGGCAGTCTGTTGACCTTTATACCGAAATCAATCGTTTGAATCCCGGCGATTTTGTATGCAGGCGCGAAAAGGCAAGGACGGCCATGTGGGGAAAAATGTATGACATTGCTATGGCAGCATATGATGAGATACTTACCCCCCGTACAGACCAAAAACTTGCCGATGGCCTGAAACCCTTATGCAGACAAACAAATTCTCATAAATTATCTGCTGAATGTATAAAACTGCATAAGACAGCGGAAAATGGGTCTGTTTATAAAGGATACGAAACGATTATGGCAGAAAGTGATGCTATCAAAAATTCACTTGAGTCTGATCGTGCTCTGGATCTGGAAAGGAAACTGATTGAGCTGTCCGCCCTTTATAAAATTCAAAAGAGTGCCTTTCTTGAAAAGGAAGCAAAAAGGCTGTCATGGGAAAAGCGATTTATTCCATCGATGGAAGTCTTTGAAAAACTCATCAGCTTTACTCCGGGCAATGAAGAAGCACTCTTTGACTATGCCCAGATCCAATGCGCTCTGGGATTATGTGATCGTGAGTCTGCTGTTTATCAAAACCTTCTACATATCGACCCAATGCACAGCTTAGCCCCAGTTGCACTCAGTATATTGGAAAAAAGAAGCTGGCCGCTTGTTGGTATTGACTACTTTTACTGGCATGAAAAAGGGCGTGGAGAACTTTCGCAAATAGCAAGAAACCGATACGATCTTACAGCACAAATTCCTTTCATGTGCCGATATCGCTTTGAAACAAAAGTACATCACTGGGTAGAAAAACCGGACTTTACGGATCAATCATACCATGCTAACGGATTCTCCATCGCATTTCGAGGCGTTTTAAGCGCTATCGTAAGCGCAGAGGCAAAGTGGACACATAAAAAATATTCAAAAGAAATTTTTGGAACCACAGATACCGGTGATGCCGGTCTCTGGTTTAACCTCAGAAATTATGCACATGTAGGTATCGGTTATGAAAAATCGGATGAACTTTACAATTATTTTGGTATCAGACAAAAAGCCCAGGCCGAAACATGGTCACTGGCCACCCGTTCGGATATAACCCGACATCTTGAGCTAACCGGCAAAGCACGCTATATCGACTATAATGATAACAACGAAGGATACCATCATTCTCTTGGAATCGGCTATGCTTTTACCGATCATCCCCGTATATTTAAAGTAACTCTTTCCGAAAACTACCGCGACACTGCTAAGGACAGCTTATACATATATAACGGGCCGGCGCTGATTGATATAACACATCCCTACTGGACACCGGAAAACTATTTCGGCACAGATATAAACTTTCAATGGCACCACGATCTGTCCGAGTATTTTTTATGCGGCAATGAAAACAAATACTACGATATCCGCATTTCTTTCGGAGCCGGTAATGACGGAAACTCTTCTGCACAAATTGATGGGAAATGGCACCATGAAATATCTGATTATCTTACATTTGAAATAAACGCAATGCTCCATCGTTCCAATGAGTGGGATGCGGAAAGTATTTCTGGAAAAATACAATTAAGGTTTTAGAAGATATGAAAAGCGCAGGAAAAAATAAAATAACGGCGTTTATTATATTGCCTTTCGGGGCAATTCTGATCACTTTTATCTATCTTATCGTAAGAACATTTCTTTTTATTGCCGCCGAATATATGTGGTATGAAAAGACTCTTGCTTTTTTTCTTCTTCTTGCCGAAACATTTATTCTGGTACATGGGATTGGGTATTTTCTTGAAATCATACATGTCACAGCCGGAAAAAAAACAAACGCCATTTCAAAAAATTCAACTCCCCCCCTGACTTCATATCCGCCTGTTGCAATCATTGTCTCCTCTTTTAAAGAGCCTATTGGAGTAATCGAAAATACCCTGATAAGCTTTTATAACCTTACCTATCCAAACAAGCATATATATTTTCTTGACGATACCAGATACAACCTTCCCGGCGCCAACTCTTTTGAAATGAATGCATACCGTGATAAAGTAGATTTGCTCTGCCAAAGGATCGGAATTAATCTTTTCAGAAGGAAATGGCGGGGAGCCAAGGCAGGCATGATAAACGATTTTCTTGACTTTCTGGAAGGCAGGCAGAAAGAAGGATTTAGTTTTCAAAATTTTGGCGGCAGAGAAAAACCGGAAACGGAAAAATACATTATAGTATTTGATGCCGATCAAAACCCTTTTCCAAATTTTGTTGAAGCACTGGTGCAAATTATGGAACAGAACTCAAAACTTGCCTTTATTCAGACGCCACAGTACTATACAAATTTTGAGACAAACTGTATTGCACGCGCAGCAGGACTCCAGCAGGTTATATTTTACGAATACATTTGCGAAGGAAAAAGCCTCCAGGATGCAATGTTTTGTTGCGGCACCAATGTCATCTTCCGCAGAGAGGCGCTGACGGATGTTGGCGGCTTTGATGAATCATCGGTAACGGAAGACTTTGCCACTTCACTTAAATTTCATCTTAATGGATGGAGATCAGCCTACTTGAATGAGGTAATGGCTTTTGGCATGGGCCCGGAAGACCTGGGAGGCTATTTTAAGCAACAGTTCAGATGGGCGCTTGGCACTGTTGGGCTTCTTTCCCAGGTTATTAAGCTTTTTGTGCGAAATCCCAAAAAAATGACTACGGTCAAGTGGTGGGAATATTTACTGTCAAGCACACATTATTTTATCGGCCCGGTTTTTCTTATTCTGGTCAGTTGTCCTGTTTTTTATCTGTTTTTTAATGTCCCTAGCTATTTTGCAAGACCGGAAATGTACATTCTCATTTTTACCCCATATATAATTATAACCGTCTTCTCATTCTTCTGGACACTTAAAAAAAGAAACTACCGGGCAAAAGATATTTTTACCGGGCAGCTTCTGATGGCCATCACGTTTCCCGTTTATATAAAAGCTTCAATACTTGCGCTGCTTGGGGTGCGGGGGACTTTCGTTACCACTCCCAAAGGCGAAAGCGCAGCCCTTCCATTGAAAGATATATGGGTACAGGTTTTTATCTGGGCTTTGAGTTTTGCAGCAATAATATGGGGGCTAAACAGATTGTATTATGAAAGATACCCAGCGGGGGCGCTGATAGTAAACATGCTGTGGTGCCTTTATCATTTCCTCATCCTTTCTTCAATATTTTATTTCAATAAGTCAAACGGGAGTAAAGATATATGAAAAAACCGGTTTTGGGGAAAATGATTACACTGTTAGTAATCGTTATTTTGTTTGCCACATATTGTAATGCTGCATCAGACATAAAAGATACGCGTCCCTTATGGGGTGTTGCAGTCGAAGGGCTCAATATTAATGAAAATCAATTAAAAGATTTTGAAACAGAAACCGGCGCAAAGCCAAAAATAGTAGTATTTTATATCCAGTGGCCCTTTTCATATCTTCAGGAGGAGGTTTTTTTGCCTGATGATAGTATTGAGGCAATCAAGCGCTATGGAGCTGTTCCCTGTATAACATGGGAACCCATGTACATCCTTAATGGCAAGGAATTCATGATTTCCTCAAATTCTATTCTGTCCGGAAAATACGATGCCTATATTGATTCTTTTGCAGCCTCAATAGGTAAATTGGACATACCGGTTATGGTCCGGTTTGCTCATGAAATGAATATCAACAGATACCACTGGGGAACGGATAAAAATGGATATGGGCCTGACAGTCCAAAGATCTATCGTAAAATGTTTGGATATGTGGTATCCAGATTCAAAAAGGCAAATATAAAAAATGCCGTTTGGATATTTTGCCCAAACGCAGAATCTATACCCAACGAATCTTGTGACTCATCTGCCGTATGGAACCGTGCTGCAAACTATTACCCAGGAAATGATGTTGTAGATATTATCGGAATGGATGGATATAACTGGGGAACAGCCTGTACACAAAAACAGCAGGGATGGTGCAGTTCATGGAAGTCATTTCATGACATTTTTAAAAATTTATTCGAAGAATTAAAAATCATTGCCCCGGGAAAACCGGTTGTTGTATTTGAGACTGCAAGCGTATCCGATGGCGGAGATAAAACACAATGGATCAGCAATGCCTTGGATACCGCACGACAATGGGGAATAACCGGAATTGTATGGTTTCAGATTAAAAAGAAAATGGACTGGCGTATCAATGCTCATCATGATAAGAAGCGGGCAATTATTATACATGACAAAACATCGTATTCTCAAGAATTTTTAAGGAGTCCGGCAAGGTGAAAAAAGAGGAACTTATCAACCATGTCAAAGAAAGCATCAAACGGGAGGAAAGTGCAACCAGTATTTATCTGGAGCATCTTAAAGCAATAATAACAAGAAGCAACATTGCTCAATCCGACATTGAAAAAGCAACCAGCACAATAAAATATCTGATTAATTCAAACAGGGTACATAAAAAGCAATTGGAAAATTTGCTGAAAAAAATTCAAGAGGAATCCTGCGATGTTTTCTAAGGAAAATTATATCAATTATTTTAAACAAATACTTGCCCTGGAACAGGAAATGGAAGGTGCTTTTCGGTTTATCCAAGACAATGTCAGCAATCATGAATACCGGAAAATATTTAATCGACTTGCCGATGAAGAGCGTTTCCATCAGAAAAAAGTCGAAGAAATTATTAACCTTTTTACAAAGTGATGAATCAATTCGTATCAGTATCATACGAATATATATAACCGGAGGGTAAAATGGTAAGAGTTGGAATTGTAGGTGCAACGGGATATGCAGGTGCCGAACTTGTTCGTATACTTTCGGGACATCCGAAGGCAAAGATAACAGTTATTACTTCAAGACAATATGCCGGGACAAGATTTGACAGGGTGTTTCCTTCTATGGCAGGCCATGTGGATCTTGTGTGCGAGGAACTTTCTCTTGAGCAACTTTATAAGAAAGCTGACCTTTTCTTTCTGTCTCTGCCACACAAAATACCAATGGAAATTGCACCTGTTCTTATTAATAAAGGAAAGAAGGTGATCGATCTTTCGGCAGATTTCAGATTCAAGAGCCATAAGGCCTACAAAGATTGCTATCAGGAGCATACTGCAAAAGACCTGCTTAAAAAGGCTGTCTACGGACTTTGTGAGATATATTCCGATAAAATAAAAAACTCGGATTTAATAGGCAACCCAGGATGTTATCCTACAAGCACACTGCTTCCTCTTATTCCTTTGTTAAAAGCGGGACTTATTGATGGCAAAACCATTATTACCGATTCAAAATCCGGTGTAAGCGGAGCAGGCCGCTCCCTTGCTCTTTCATCACATTTTTGCGAAGCTAATGAATCTTTTAAAGCTTACAAGGTTGCGGTTCACAGGCACAATCCTGAAATAAATGAAATTTTGTCGATAGAAACAGGCAAAAATATAAAAATTACTTTTGTGCCACACCTTGTACCTATGACAAGAGGTATGCTTACAACAAGTTATGCACAGCTTAAAAAAAATGTCAGTGACAAAGATATTAATGAATGTTTGAAATCTTTCTATTCAGGGCGGCCTTTTATCAGGTTATTGTATGATCAAAACAGGCTTCCCGATACAATGCATGTGCGAGGCACAAATTATTGCGATATAGGATTTGTGATAGATAAACAAACAAATCGAATCATATTAATTTCTGCTATAGATAATCTTGTAAAAGGAGCATCAGGCCAGGCTGTTCAGAATATGAATATAATGCTTGGGTTTGATGAAACAACAGGGCTTATGGCGGTCCCTTATCCTTTATAGTGAATCAAATTTAAAAGTTCCAGCAATTCTCGGTGAAGTTAAGAAGATGCATAATATTACCACCCAGAACAAATCTTGAATTTATTTTTCGCAATCAGTAACGGAATATTTAAAATCCGGGCATTTTCGCAAAAAACTATAAC
>Ga0180007_10000454_pt1 | contig 69707 bp, 123 predicted proteins | sample MM_PC_MetaG_FD_121122 | JGI IMG/M metagenome (GOLD analysis project Ga0180007, IMG submission 121122) | Groundwater microbial communities from the Aspo Hard Rock Laboratory (HRL) deep subsurface site, Sweden - MM_PC_MetaG | ecosystem: Environmental > Aquatic > Deep subsurface > Groundwater... | reverse complement strand
GATGGGGGATATGGATTGGGAGCACGGCATGGTGAGAATGAGGAGGAAGGGTGGTAGGACCGAGACTGTGAATATATCTGATAGGGGGTTAGACGCACTCAGGAAATGGATCCAGACCCGGATGGTGAACAGTGAGAGAATGTTCATGGACTTGGAATACCAAGATGTGCTAAGGATCGTGAAGAGAGTAGGGGATAGAGCAGGAGTAAAGCTGACTCCCCACGTTCTTAGACACAGTAGGGCTGTTCAGATGCTGGACGCGGGTGCGGATATTCATACGGTGCAAGGGGTGTTAGGCCACACTAGTATCAATACGACGATGGATGTGTATGCGAGGTTGAGGCCAGTAGATTTGAAGAAGAAGATACCGAGTTGGTAGAGATGAAGGAGTAAAACAATGGCGTTCAGAACATATCCTACAGATAACAGAATGGTAGAAGTTGTAAACCGCGCTATCCAGAGCCCGGACTGGCTCAATGGTAGAGGCAAGTTGGCTAGTACGCATACAGTTATGTATGTGTCACCTGCTATGTCAGGAGGCTTGGGCCCTATTCACAACAGGTCCATACTCAAAGTTTCTATATTCCGCGTGGTAGTACCACCTGAGGACATGCCTATCACCGAGCCAGCATGGCTCGAGGATGAGTTGGAAAAATTAGCAGGTGGTTGGTACGCTGATGTGCGTGTCCCCGGTGACTACAACAATAGGTGGATAATAGTGACGTCCTACCAGTATGGTTATGTCTAATTGTTATCTGGACATGGATTCCTTCTATTCAGCAGCATATAGGTTGCCATCTGCACCTATTGTTGTTAATGATGAGGGTGTGGTAATTTCAGTACCTAGAGGACTAGTAGGTGTTAGAAAATGGCTGCATGTGAAGGATTTGCCAGAAGTGAATTGTCCGATCATTCCTGTAACATTACGGAAGCGGATAGAATTTGGACGTATGATAAGAGAGGTGTACTGGTACCTAAAGTCATGTACTATGGAAGCACGACCGTTCATAGTAGATGGAGTACTGTTCAAAGTGGATGCAGAAGCTCTACCTGAGATTGCACATAGAGTGAATGAGATAGCGCAGTTGCCTTTTACCATAGGTACAGGTGTAACGTACAATGACGCGATAAGAGCATGTAATAGCATGAAGGAAATAGACGTAAAGAGGGGAACATCCGATGCAGTTCGATCAACGTTGGGAGACCGTAAGACGCATGGTGTCTCACTCCGTATCTGAGGAAATCAAAGCAGCGAGTGACTACAGACGAAGAGCAGGACAATGCAGAGCATTTGCCAACACTTATCACCAGAAGGGCCAATTCACCAAAGCTACGCTAGCACTCGAGGCTGCGAACCTCTTTGATCATATAGCTGATGAGGAGGATGGCCACAAGGTGGAATTCGAGGCAATGCTGACGAAGCTAATGGGGGAGTCTAAATTCGTATGAAGGTGTTGTTATGAGTAGTCAAGTCAATACGCAGCAGGTGGTTTCCGCTCTCCAAACTGCGACTATGGGCATGACCTCAGCTTTTGTGGTAAGTTCTTTAGGAAGAGTAATGGCAACATCATTCCTTAGCCCAGTTATTCCCACTGCGTGGACTTGGGTAGAATTGAACAAAGCCCCTAGCTGGCGACCACTAGCGTTGGGCAGAATGGATGACTATCTAAAACTACACTGTGTTAAACCCAATGTACTCGCTGAGATTGAGAAAGAGATTGGGAGAGACAAAATAGAGCACCTTAGGCAGCATCCTAGCTTAACTCAAAGTATGAAGGGATTGCAAACAGTTCTGGCTGGATATTACACTATTGCTACTCGTGCTCCGGCACCTGATCGTGTAATGGACGACGTGAGAAACGCGCTGATCTGGGGTATGAGGAGCTACGTGAAATATGATCCAGGTGCAAAGGATTTCAAGACACTTTCCGAGGCTGAACACTACGCTGTGGGGTTTATTGATTCAAGAGCTGAAGGCTTCTACAAGGCATATTATGCCTTGTTGGGTGCTAAGGACAGACTTCAGAAGGTACTCGCAATTGATGCAATTAGTAGTCTTGAGCACGATAGCGGATCAGTTTTAGACTTGTTGTTTGGGTTTGATCCAGAAGGCGATATAGAATTAGGTGTTAGTGCATTCCTTAGAGCATTAGCGAGACTGTGAGGAGCAACGTATGTCTAATGGTGTATCTACACAAGTAGTTTCCACACTCCAAACTGCGACTATGGGTATGGTCTCTGTTATGGTAATCTCGTCTCTCTCTCAAATGATGTCAGGGATGACATTATCCATGATGCCTCCTATCTTCCCAGATCCTGGTGCTGGATCGGCGCCTCGTACCTTCTATCAGCAAACCCACGGTTATGAGATCAGCACAAGGGATCCAACTAGCATGGACCTTGGTGACATCATAGGAGAGGTTAAAGCCCTAGACGAGGCTGTTGGGCGTTCCATCTATGCACAATCCCGTATGGTAGAATTTTCAGGCATAATGACTAGAGTTTACACTGCGTCGTTGAAGGGCCGCTCAGCACTTGCTGTGGAGATATCAAAGGCCAAACAATCTGCAGTGAAAGCTGCAAGGTACTACAGACCTGCCAGTGACTATATAGCGAAACTGGACCGTGTGTCTAGGTTAGCCAACGACCCATCCAGAGTCAGGCAAGAGGTCAGAGGAATTTTAGATGAGATCGCGGCTCAGGTAGCATTCTTTGCATCCTTCAGGAACGCAGTCCCAGGCAGAGTTGAACAGCTCGCACCATATGAGCAGCGGAAGGTGAGGGGGATGATAGAAGCACAAAGGAGATGGAGAGGATAGGAAGAACATAATGACGAAAGATAGGTCTCTTCAAGTTAGGGTACCCCTTCAAGCATTCACGTTCGCGAAGAGTAATGATGACGAAACGATTAAAACTATGGGATTATCCACAACAGTGTCGTGTCCTTTGATTTCAACAGCTGATATGGCTAACACATATTTGGTATTGTTTACGACTATATCCCGCACAGCTGTGTTTCTCAAGGACCAAATAAGGACAGGGGTGCTGAGTGCTGGGAACTACACATTCTATAGAGTGTCTGGGGTTTTACTGGGAAGCTTCGTGCAGACAGTTGTAGTTGAGCTGGATTTAGGTGAAGAACTATCAGTAATGGCAGTTACCCCGCCTAAGATACCACCCAATTACCTCAAAGTATTGTACAGACAGTTTGTTATAAGATAGGAGGTCAACTATGGTTCAACCACAGCAATCAATAGCAGTATCTGAAGTAGCTGCTCAGGCTATGGTAACGGTAATGGAGTTCTCCATCTTCGCCCAAGCGATGGGGATTCTAATAGCATCATCTGGGCTCGAGGCAGGGTTCACTGCACCACCTACTAGGACCAAAGCCACTCAGAAAGCTATTCATGAACTCCGGGAAGCTTTCCCGGGCTCAGATGCAGTTGAGAGAGCGATCAAGGACACCGGGACGGACAACATTGTAGCTTTGGCCAAACGCGTTGAGGTACTCTACAAGGACTACCTCATTGAACAATATGGGGAATGGGCAACTCAGCACGGGCTTGCAGCATGTCCGTCTGGAGATCTCCGCTGTGTACACGATGTCGCGGCAACGATGAAAGCCCGAAGTGTGAGTCCTGAGTCATCCCCAGCAGCAGTTGCATCAGCGACTGCAAGCGGTGTAGTGAGAGCTGCAAGCGCGAAGAAGAGGGTGAGGTACGAGGTACTGGACACCAAGACCAATACGGTGTATAGGTCGCAGGCAGCTGCAGGAATGGCAGTGGCACCTGAGTACGGAATGGATGGGACCAATACCTATGTGTGGTTCGATGTAATCAGGACAGCTCCAGCAAGGTTTAAGAGGAGATTGAAGGAAGGGGATCCTTGGGTAGCAGTTCCGTAAAGAGGTCAGGAAAGAGGTCAGGGTATGAACTTTGCTAACATCGCGATCCCGACCCTAGCCTTCCTCGAGGAATTTGAAGAAGATGGAGTAACTTACCTTGAAATCAACCAATATCTCGAAGCAGTGATGATGGCTGGGATAATGGGAATTATGATAGGAACGTTCTGGAAGACGTTGGACAAAGCGATGAGGATGAAGATATAATGGAATTACACCATGAGCAAAAGCCTAACCCTACAAACACCTAAAGCACTTGTAGTTAACTTTGCTAATGGATGCTACAAAGTGTTTAGATGTTGTACAAATGCATTTAGTGCACTTTGTGTTATGCTTAGTATGGGTTTAGAGTAGTGGGCTTCGTAGCGCGTGTGGGAGTCAGTGGATAGGATCAAGGAGAACTCTTCAATGAGATACTCAATCATTGGTAACAACGCCCAAAACGCAGTATCTGTGCTTGGTGGAGTCAATATTATATCGACCAAGCACATCGGTATTGTGTACGCTGACCTCACCCAAGCCCAAGTAGATGCTCTTAGAGCCCAGGGGTATGTCGTCGCGCCTATATCTACTGTTACTCCAGATGGAGTCAATCCCCCTGTACAAATTCTTGCTGATCCACTTTACACCCCATCTGCTTTTGCCTATGCGGCAGGATTCGAGGTCTTTAACACACTGTTCAGCCCTCCAATGGATGGTAGTGGAATGATTGTAGGGGTTCTGGACAGTGGAATACGAGGCACCCATGTGAGAATCAATGGCAACATCCTTTTCTCGAAGAACTACACCACAGATCCTGCAGGAGATGGATTTAACCACGGTACTGGGGTCGCTAATGTTGTCAGGTCTGTGGCTCCAGGCTGCGCTCTCCTCGACCTCAAGGTAATAGGGAACGATGGCACAGGAACTGACGAAAACGTTGTGCTAGCGATTGATGACTGCATTGATTGGATTACGTCTAATCCTAATATTGCTCCTATTGCGATCAATGTCAGCTTGGGGCAACCTGACGATGGAAGTCCATATAATACACTTAGGGTAGCCTGTAGAAGAGCGCTGTACTCTGGAATATGGGTAGTAGCTGCAGGTGGGAATAGTGGACCAACTCCTACAACAATTACAGCTCCTGCATGTGAAGATTATGTATTGGCTATAGGATCGATCTTCTATCCTGGTGCAACTGTGAGTAGTTTTAGTTCCCGGGGACCTACTCGTGAAGGGCTAATAAAGCCCGATGCAGTGTTCCTGGCTGAGAATCTATCCCTAGCAAGTAGTGTATCAGACACGGCTGTGATTGGCAAAAGTGGAACTAGTTTCGCGGCACCGTTTTATGCAGGAGCGAGTGCACTGTTTTTCCAAGCGATGGAACGGTTCGTGTACAGTGATCCTGTATTGAATGAACGGATATTGACAATGTTCCCTGGTGCGACAACTATTCCCATTCAAGGGGTCCCACGAGCTGTTATCATGGACCCGGAGTACAGGATTGAGAATTGGCTGCCACATATTACAGGGAAAGCGGCAAAGGATAACGATGTCGGATATGGTATGATGCTAGGGCAACTGATATTAGATGAATTTGAGGAAGGGTTGAGGGGATTGTATGGAGAAACGAGTACAGATTTGACGGGTCAAATGATGGGGATGGCAGTTGTGGTTGGGATGATGGGAATGATAATGAGGACATTGCCAAAGCTGTAAAGGGGTGTTACGAGAATGCCACATCAATATGACCTGAATTTTGTAGTAGTTTACCCATCCGACTTTACACTAAGTGATGGTAAATGGGTCGCTGGTTTACTTGAACCTATTTGGAACGAAGCGTGGTTATTTTTAAGCAGGTGCATAGGGTATGAATTAAAAAGGGAACCTGGTATATATGTCCTAGGTGCAAGAGAATCGTTATCCGACATCCTCGCAACTGAAGGTTGTGCTTTTGCGGTTGCGTGGAGTACCTTAATCAAACATAATATGCCAGCATACAGAAGCTTGTTCGGGTATGGCCCAGCAGTGTCAAATTACCTATATGCTGTTGTGGTAATTGGTGGAGGAGGATTTGCAGGTGGTATACCTCCACTAGCGGGGAAGAGAGCCGGTCTCGCTGTGGTAGCTGATGCATTTTTGGCATCAGTTATTGGTTCTGTATATCCCGGTATGGGTACCTGTACTAGTATAACTGGTATAAGAGGTGAGGGTGCATCACGCAATGGTCAGGTGGGTGCATTAGTTCATGAGATAGGGCATATATACGACATTGGCCATGATATACCTGGGTTTGCTGCATGGTCAACGTACCCAAACATGAGGCTGACTAATGCCAAGATCCAAGAGATACAAGTTCAGTACAGCGCGTTCCTTACCTCAACGCCTACTGAGCCACTGCCTGATGTAGTACAACCCGAGCCTATTATTCTACCTCCACCTAGCCCACCTGGACCTGCTCCTACACCACTACCACCTGAGCCTCGACTTCTTGGTACAGTCAATGTTGGGACACCAATGGTAGGAGACACAATAGCTGCATCTTTTGCCATAAGTGATATTGAGAATGGTGTACCTTATACTGCTGTTTCGGCGGACCCTGCGATGGCAGTTGATACGCATGGTGGGGTCAGCTACGTAAACAGCATCTTTGTAAGTGCTAGAGGTAAACCAGACTTAATAGGGCCATACGAAAATATTCTCTCAGTATTTTATAAAGGCAGGCTTGACTATTTTACCGTAGTTGCAGATGTCCGTGCGTATACAGCCTTTGGAGCAGACACCGAGCCCCTTAATTATGGGATACAGGTAGTAGGCCTTCAACCCACACTGAGCTTTATGATATGGTCACTATATGGTGCTCTTTTTACCGATCTTGGTCTTACTGTAGATGTGCCAGCATGGATAACGCTTACCGACCTTCAACCAATATCCGATACCCAGGCTAGGGTTTTTGCAACTGCTGATACTACAAAGTTGTCCCCTGGAAGTTACTCTGATGACATAGTGATAAAGGATGCAAAGGGACATGGTGGTACGATATGGGTACCTGTGCTTATTACTGTTCAGAGTGCAATAACCGCTGATTTTGTAGCCTTACCTACTGCTGGAGCCGGACCCCTTACTGTTAATTTCTATGATGCATCCTTGGGACTTCCAGACAGTTGGCTGTGGGACTTCGGAGATGGTACTACCAGCAATATCCAAAATCCATCACATACTTATATAGTAGGTGGTACTTATGGAATAACCCTCACTGTTACCAATAGTGCTACTGCAAAAACTAAGACAAGAGTGGATTACATCAATGTGGTAGTTGCAGACTTTACGGTTACACCAGAAGATAGCCCAGCACCTTTGTTAGTGTTATTCACTAATGCATCGATGGGTGCAAATAGTTGGCTGTGGGACTTCGGAGATGGCAACACTAGCAACCAACGCAATCCATTGCATACTTATGGGAGTAGCGGCACCTACTTAGTAACCCTCACTGCTACCAATAGTGCTACTGGAGCTTCAGACACCGTGGCCAAGAATGCTCATCTTGACGCTGAACCACAGCCTCGACCTCCATCTCAATGGGTAGAAGTAGACCGAGTAACAGTATCTATCAACACACGAGATGTACCACCACCTTCTCTAACTGGTAGCATTACTGATATCCTTTACTACGATCCTATTAAGAGCACATATAGCATTACTCCTACACTGATTAAAGTAGGAGAAGTTCTCGGAGTGCAAGTAAGGGCCAAGAACACGGCTGGAGCTAGCATACGTATGAAGCTGGATGCAACGTTTATAGATCCAGAGGGCGGAAGCACTATGCAAGAAGGCACTGTGTTTGAGGTAACAGATAAAAACCATGCATATTGGTTACATTCAGTGGTAGCAGGAAGAGCTGGTGAGTATACCGTTGTGCTTGTTCTATATGTAGATAATTAAAGTATAGTGGATGATGGGAATGATGGGAATGATGGGAATGATGGGAATGATGGAAATGATGGGAATGATGCGCGCAATACGGTAAGCAACACAGTGATTGGAGGTTACAATATGGATCCCACTACCGCACTTCATGCTCTTAAGATGGAGGCACTCAACGTGCCTGACAGACTCAAGGGCCTCAACATCAACGAGGCTAGGAGCATAGTGGTCGAGACGTTGAAGAATGCCAATGCGCCATTCTGGTCCAATCTCCCAGAGCTCATAGCCATTGTGGAGAGTGGAGGAAGGTTGGGGGATGTGGGATGGCTGGTAGTTGAGAGGCTAGTATTGGCCAGTGCTTGAGGGATTGTGTAATGGTAGAAGAAATCAGTAGAGCAACAAATGCAGTAGCCCTTCGAGGACGTGCTGCTTCATCTGTTCGTCCTGGCTTCCTCATTAAGTCCATCCTTTCTGGCCAATCCCCTTTAATAATTGAATCCGAGCCCGGGCACGCGCGTGAAGAGACGGTTAGCGAGGCGGCCATCGTCGATCTCCACCGAACTTACAAAGCTCTCATTGCCCGTGAGAATGAACGTCGTCCTAGGGTTCGTCGTCTCCGTCCAATGACGTACAACTCTTTCCTCAAGTTCACCAAATTCGCGATGCTGATGGGGTTAATCGAAGTCGTCCGTGAGATCCCGATGCTGTACCCACCACCACGTGGACACCTGTACAGAGTCGATAAACCGTCTGGAAAGCGCCTACGTGTAGTTATCTCCAAAATCCGTATAGTGGCATTGACACAGAATGGAGCGTTAGAGGGCGTTGCATGGAGGGATCTACGGAGAGCGTGGCAGGAGGATTGGGCAGTACCTACTATTGCTCCTCCTGAACCTGAACCTGAACCAGAACTTGTTGAAGTGTCTGAGGCTGTCCACGAGCTAGGAGCAGCTCCACCTACTGAAGCCGTGAGGAGACCTAGAGGTAGACCACGTAAGGCACCACGCGGTGCTGTGCCAAGTAGGGAAGGAGTTACACTTAGTGGTAGACGTATTGAGCGTGGTGAGCGCGGTAAGCCATGGGAATCCTACAAGATCAAAGGCAAACCCCTTCCTCAAAAGCTCAAAGACTTCCTTAAACACCTAGTGAGGTTAAGCCTAGTCGGTGACGAAGACCAGACCAGGATCAGGAAATTGACTGGTACGCCTGGTGGGATCCAGGACCTTGAGATAGGAACTCCAGTAACTGTATGGTATAATCCCGCTACTGGCATTGCGTATAGGATCCAGATGGCAGAACCACGCATGGTGTCTAATGCACCACAAGGACAGGTTATGGTCTCAGGTGTGATTGAAGCTATTGGGGGACGGGAAGTTACAATAGGAACTAGTAAGGGTCCGATCATTGTTACTGTTCTTCCCGAGGTAGCAGTGGAAGTCCACCAGCTATCTAATAGTATTGGGGACTGGGGTCTGGAACTTGAAGATGAGATCGCTGATGAGGATGAAAAAGGACGTCCTAACTACGCTCTTATCCAAAAGAAGATAGCACTTAATGAGAAGTTGGAAGAGGTAGGTGATGCTCTTTCTGAACAGAGGTTAGATGATGCAGTTAGGTTGATGGGAGAAGCGTTGGGTATATGATAATGGACTAGCGCTATGATATACATTCTCTTGTATAACTCTATAAAAGAGAGGTCAATCCATTTGCATGAAGTGAGGAGGAAAAGGCACCGCATGGTTCGTGATGATTGGCATAGGATATGTGAGGTTGGGGACGATGGCATTGTTATTGATACCCGTGTGCAGGGTGTATTGACTGTGAATGATAATGATGGAGTTGGGTGTTGGCGGACACAGTGGATGAATGCTAGGATGGCGAAGGAGAGGTTGGGGATATTAGAGGAGGATTGTATCTATGGTAAATAGCCTGGAGCGTTTAGACAAAATTGAGTCATACCTAAGAACCGTTAAGGGACCAAGCTGCTCCTTTGCAAGAAGACTATTCGACGCAATAATATTAGCTAAGACTGACAATGACGTTATGAGACAGTCTGATAGAGTAGCTACTGCTTTATCGCAGTACTACTATTTGCCGTCTCCAGTAATGTATTGGGTTATAGGTAATAAGATACCAAGCAATGTACCACCTATGTTAAGGACTGTACTAGAGGGAGAATGGTCAAGAGCGTGTTATTTCCGTCCAAATACAGTAGGACTTCGTAGTGGTGCAATAGCGATAGACTATGATATAGCAAAGGACTACGCAGGAGGAAGTACATGGGAATTCTTGGCTCTTATTCTGCATGAGGTAGCACACCACATTTTGTATATGAAGGCGCCTAAAGGACTATGGTTGTCTAGTGAAGAAGCACGCAGTTTAACACAGGAAGAAGCAGGAAGATACATGCTGATTAAAGAGCTGTCCACTTCAGAATTTGTTGGAACCTTTGAAGTATGTTGGGGAATGAACTGTACTGATAATAAGTATATCAAACATGGTGTAGAGCCTAGTGCTGAAGGTAGGTTGAGGTGGATGGAGGCAAGGGGGATACACTTATATTAAGTAGATGAGTGTCAGAATGGTAAAGAAGGGTCTGAAGATATTGGAGAAGAACGGGAACACTAAAGAGGTAATTGTATGAGGTTCCCCAGCTGGTTCATCAAAGAGTACGGTGCCCCCATAGTAGTCTCGACACCATTCGAGTCTGGGTGGGCTCCTCCTGTAACTTTCTACCATATAACACCCACCAAGAACATCCCAACCATTATGAGAGTAGGACTTAGGGTCCCAGTATATCCACAGGATGTATTATTTACCCTAGAAGGGAGGGAACCCGTCAAAGGCATATACCTTGAGGAGGATAAGAACTTCTCATTCTTCATCGCTTGGAGGATGTATGAAAGGAAGCCCAACATAGGAGTTTTGTCCCTATTGGTAATAGATCTGCCTATCCACTCAAGGTATGTAGCTGACCCTGAAGCAATGGGAGCTATCATTGTGCTTGACCCAATTCCTCCTGAAGCAATCATTATCGAGGTGTACCACATAACACATGAGATAATCGAAGAGATGACAAGAGATGAGCAGTATTTTACTAGGTAGTCCTTCCAGAAGTAAGCCCACTTAACCCATTTCGCGCCGGCACTCTTATATATAGGGAGGGCTATAAAGCAGTTGCTTTTATAACAAATATATTATTTTATTTACAAAGGATTTTATTTATGACATAATAACAATATAAAAGAATATATTCTGAATACTGGATTCAGATGAATATCATTCTTTTATCTATATAGGTTCCTCCTGCTCAGTCTATCCATGAACAGGAATTAGACAAGGAGGAAATACCGTGACTACACAGACTACACAGACTGAGCAGAAGAATACAGCATCCACTACTAAAGTGGTCCCAGACAACGGCAAGGTGTCTGAGGAGAATAAGGCACAGACACAGGCACAGGGAGTCGTCACAGAGCAACTCAAGGCATCTGAGCAACCCAAGACCCCAACCCGCCTGGACATTTCTGAGGAGAGACTCAACAACCTAGAAGATGTCTTGACGAGTGTGTCCGAAGACCTGGATATCCTCACCAAGCTGGTTACCAGGTTGATGGCAGGTGGGCTGACCACTCCAGCTACTCCAGCTGTTCCCCTACCTGCTTCCCCTGCCAAAGCTAAGAGGGGAGCCAAGAGGGTGAAGGACAACAAAATGGGTGTGGTGTACCGGTCTCTGGGTGAGTGCGGGGTAGCACTGGCGAAGGAACTGGGACTGGATGAGAAGGACCCATGGGTCTTCTACGCCGCTCGGACAATCGCCAACACCACGATGCCTAACCGCATCGAGCAGTTGGACTCCTAATAGACGACTGAGCAGGAGGAACTAGGTAGTTTGTCGATAACTGTTCCAGGTCAAGATCCTGGAACAGTATGTTGGAGATGACCTCCCAGCACTGATGAGACAGGTCAAGAAAGGAGGATAGCAGATAGGGGTAGCTGTACCCAACAACTGAATACTAGAGGAGGGTTACACAGCAACCCTGAACAACATCATATCTAGTAGGTAGGAAAACCTCTAGCACATACAAGAAAGGAGGTCTGATTATGTGGACAGCTTCTTTAGTGGGAGAAGAGTCTGAGCGACCAATTGTCCATTCTCCCTACCTGCCAGAACTGTTCCGGCTTCTTACAGACGAGACCCTTGGTCATATAGACATGGTTGCTAGTGTCAGGTTCTCACACGGGAAGCAGGAAGTAGTCATCCGGTACAAAGAGTAACCTTAAAGAGGGAGGGGGGGCACCATGATACGATGTGACTTTTGCCCTCTCGGAGTACTCAGTACATGTCCTCACTGGGCTCCACCCGAAGAATGTGAGGATGCAGAGAGCGTTCTGCATGAGGTTGAGGATGCTCTGCAGAGGGTTAAAGAAGGCGTATATTCATAGAGAAAGTTGATGAGGAGTCGTCGTTATGAAGTCAGCACAGCGTGCAGCGTCTGGGCGCTTCGTGTCCAAGCCTCCACCCAAAGTCCGCACAAGGGATGATGGATTGGAGGATGGGAGCAAGTACGAGGCACCGAAAATCCGCCCGAACACAATAGCGGATGTTATTCCAGGGAGTACTTTGAGCGCATTGATGCGGCTTAAACATCAGTTGGCTCAAAAAGAGAGGAACTGAATAGGTGAGCCAGGAGTAGATGAATAGATTCCCACATTTCCATTCATCTACTCCCTAAACCCCATTCCTGGTGGCAAGGCCAGGTAAGTCCTAGGGTTGAAAGGAGGTGAAAACCATGGCTAACGTTCAAAGCCGTACCCTGATACGCTTCGTGATACTTGGAGTAGGCTTCTGGTACCTACTCACACATGGATGGCAGTGGATGGCCTTCTTGCTGATGATCATGTTCATCATGATGTTCATCATGAAGTCGAACAAGAGCAAGAAGTAAGTGTACGGGAGTCGTCAAGAAGCAACCTTAAGGAGGTCAAAGTGCCCAAACCAAGGAAAGCATCAGTTATATCTGATGGAGAACTCGCAGCGGGAGTGCGTCCATCTGCACCGAAGCCCAGAAAACCAACAAAGTGTCGCTGTGGGCACCCACGCTCAGAACACGCATTGGACATACATGGAAAGCGCAACGGTCCATGCAATCACTACATCTCGAAGCGGTCTACGTGTCCGTGTATGAAATTCACTGAACCGTTGCCGGAGCCCTCAAGCAGTCTCATCCTTCCGTCTCACGTTGAACGTGACGCTGAACATTCTCCCAATGACGAAATTGTTGACTGAGGGCTATTTACAAACTATTGCAAGCAGTCTATAATACACAACGTGAGTTCCAAAAATACATTGTGAAAGGAGGTGAACAGAGATGAAGATTACCATTCGTACCCTATCCACTAAAGGAGACGACATCCAGGTACTGGAACCAGTGACCACAGACGATGTCGAAGCAGTGTTGGCAGAAGTAGAGCACATGCTTTCTTCTGTACCTGGGGCACTCATGGCAGTGAATGGCACTGTGTACCCATACGTAAATGAAACGCTTGATGCTATCCGGGCAGTGGATGAGGCTGAGCTCATTATAGCAAAGCCGATTGCAGGAGGCTAAAATGGATGGGTTGAAGACAGCGAAGGTCTTAGCCCAGTTCAAGGCTAGAAAAGGGGACATCTCCTTTTCTGCCATAGAGTCCCCCAACAAAGTATTCAGACTCCAAATGGGTGGAGCTTGGATGAGGACCCGACAGGTTACGCTGCCTCGTAGGGAGGCAGGGTTCGTACCACCTGGAGCTATGTTCAGGGTATATAAAGCAGGTGTCGTGAACCTTCACACTAGTCCCATGCTATCCAACATAAAGCATGGTGCCACCATATTGGTTGAAACCTACATGGTTGAACCACCACGCACCTACTGTGCCAACATCCTAGAAGTCGAAGATGGTATAGAAGGGTTACCATTCCTTCACATGTCATACATACCGCTCAACGCAGTACAGTACGTGTATCCTGACATAAACCCCGTTCTTCCTCCAGAAGGACTTCTGCTGGAGCACTCATGGCTAGGATTGACGCAATCACCAGATCTGGACTACAATGAGATAGCTAGAATCCAGCGCAGACTCATAGATGAAGCTCGCAGAGACCCAGAAGCTCTCCGTAAGGCCGAAGAACTCTTAACACGAATGGCTGCACAGTGGGGATTTATAGTTACCCCAACTGAGGTAAGAAAGGGAGAGCTGTCGATTTCTAGGAGCAATGCAGCAGTTCATCTCGCTGGCGCATTCCGCTGCGTTACATCAAGTATAGAGACACCTCTTGACGATCAAGTTCTCCAAAAATTGATGGGGATGATGGCAGTGCCTGAGCGTATTTCTACACTGAGTGCACATGACATAGCACGGCTCAGGAGGGTGTTCTCATTGGATCAGATGGAAGCGGAAAGGAGCTTTGGTGAAACTACTAGGTAAAGAGAAGAAACATATCAAAGCTGGAGCCATAAACGCATGGTGTCATAAGTGCGATAAGCATAGCGTACTTATTAACCCTATGGAGAAAGTGCTGCTGTGTGGGAGAAAAGTGTGGGATGGTAAGTGCTCCACGTGTGGCGTTCAGCTATGGGGGTATCAATCAAATAAAATCAGTAGGTAGGAGGTGTTAGCATGTACCGAGCAGAGATAAGAAACAATGAGTCAGGGGAAGCAGAAAACATAGCAGAAGAGGTCAGCTTTGATAGTATTATGTACGCGATAGAATGCAATAAGGAGGAGATCGAACGCAAGCTCAAAGCTGACTCCAGTTTAGCAATAGAGATCTGGTGGGATTAAAACATAGCATGAATATCCGATACCTGTTATCCTCCCTGTGTTCCTCGAAAGGAGAAAGTATAAAAACATGACAACGCAACAAACTGGAGCACAAGGAAATCAAAGTCAAGGCCAGGGCCAGGGTCAAAGCCAGGGTCAAGGCCAAGCCCCGGAAGCCAAGCCCAAGACTCGCTTGGACATCCTCGAGGAGAGGCTCGCAGCGATAGAAGAGGTAGTGAACGAAGCCCTCAAGAACATGGAGGGTCTCAAGAAGCAGGTGGGCTCGGTTGCTGCACCGAAGGGTCTTTTCGGCGGCAAAAGGGAACGTGTGGCCATGAAGGATACCAAGACCGGGGTAGTGTATCCTTCGAAAGCTGCTTTGGGTAGAGCGCTAGCTACCGAATTCGGTGTAGACATGGATGACCACTTCTCTTACTACAAGGTTATCAGTGCTGCACCCGACCGGTTTGCAGAGGCTCCTGAGGCAGAAGCTAAGGCCGCATGGGACAAGGTGGATGCGGAGAAGCAAGCGTTAGTGGATGAAGCCAACAGAAAGCTCGCTGAGGAGGCGTTGGCAGCCAAAGAGCCTCCAAAGGCGGGACCGGCTTCTGGACCGGGGCTAGCTCCTGGGCAGCAACCGAAAACTGGACCAGGACCGGCTTCCGGTAACCAACCGCAGGCCAAGAAGTAGCAAGGAGTGATGGCGCACAGGGATGGTTGACAGGTAGAATAGTTCCATGATACACAGCTCACCAAGAACTCGTACAGACTACTTGATCTTGGTGAGTTGTAATCAGGGAATTCATTCAAGAGGAGAAAGGAGGTGATTTAGATGGCGAGTACGGAGGATAGAGATCAGACATATATATCTGGAACGGCGGGACTGCGGCCTACATTCTCAACAGATACCACGAAACCCAGAAGAGTGCCTGCTACCAAAGATCTAGTGCGAAGGCTACATTCCGCCTACATCACAAGGAACCAAGCCAACATTGACATAAAGGCAATTTTGGCAGTCTTGTCCAGCAGGAGACAGGATATTCTCAACCAAATAGAAGAGCTCAGAGGGGTTTTGTTAGACATTGACGAAGGCAATAGGATGGTAGAAGAATGATGCAAGAATACACACCCGCAGAGAAAAAAGTCCTCATCTGTGGCTCACGTCATTGGACCAACCGTGAGTTAATTCGTGCCTGGGTTGATAAGCTCAAATGCTGGGGTTACACCACGGTGATTGAAGGAGAAGCTCCCGGTGCGGACACTATTGCAAGACAAGAAGCAGTAATAGCAGGCATGCATGTGATTCCAGTCCCAGCAAATTGGGCCAAGTATGGACGCGCAGCAGGACCTATCCGCAATACCGAAATGCTCAGCATGGACCCAGATTTGGTAGTGGCCTTCCATGAGGACATTACTAAGTCGAAGGGGACTAAGAACATGGTGCAGCTGGCCAGGTACTACAATGTGCAGACGATAGTTATTGACCAAGAAGGAAAGGAGGTGAATACATGAAGAAGTACAGGATCGACATGTTTGAACTCAAGAATCCAGCCACGGACCTCGACAACGAGGCTAACGAGGCTCTCGACAAAGACTCCACTCCCGCCTTTACTGCGCCCGAACTCATTACCGAGATCGTCTCACGTCTGGAGTGCGTAGGCGGCAAATACGGTGCCTGGATGGAGATCCATGCAGTGGAGGAAGAAGAGGAACAGAGAGTTGAAACTGTTTGCCCTATCACTACTCCTACTACCGTCCACACACACAGGACAGAGGAGATACCAGGCGTAGGAATCATTCATGAGATGTCAACCAAATTACCTGGCGGAGGAAGAATCACTGGGATATTCGGCTAGGAGGAATGCACAATATGGAGTTCACCGTCGTTATTAAGAAGTATTCTCGACATTTGTGCAAACCCTTCAACTGGTGTACAGGGAAAGAACCTGTACCCTATGACTCTGCCTACTTGTGGGTTAGGAGATTTGTGCATATTAGGCTGTTTGGGGTAGGGTTAACTGTGTACGGGGAACCGTCTGAGATTGAGACGGGTATTGAAGGTGAAATATATGGAACAGATGAAGGAGATGAAAACCATGACACTCAAAAAACAACCATCCATTATTGACCCCAACGACGTCATAGCAGCAGAAGAATTCAATGCCCTCGACCAAGACGCAGTCCGGGTAATTGCTACCTGGTGGGCTAAGTGGTATATGAAGACGGGCCATAAGAGGTTGGGGAGAATGATAGTATCAACTACAAAAGAATAAGATGGAACTTATTATGACAGAAGTAATTACTCACTTCCCCGCTATGCAATATGCCCTTAGGGAGCGTTCTATCCCACCTTTCTCTATTACAAGGGATATTCTCAGCCCTGGCACTCTGCTAAAAGGGTACGACTATTCTGGCGGTAAGATTCTCCAAGGCAGAGTTGGCCCTGCTCCCATTATCCTAACTTCCCTTCGAGAGGATGGACATGTTTGGATGGATGACTCACCATTGGAAGTTGCAGGACTTACACATCCTCTTATATACTCTAAAGGGAATGTCTTGACGTCTGGGTTGGGACTTGGTATGTATGTACATCTCGCTGCAAAGATGCCTAGAGTTCTCCACCTAGATGTAGTGGAGCGCGAGGAGAAGGTCATTGAACTCATTATGTCTCAACTACACCCTAAGAAGACAACAGTGTTCCACGACGACATCTTCCACTACCTATCGACAACCCGTCGCAGATATGACTTCATATATCTTGATATTTGGCCAGACATTATTGGACCTATCAAAGACGTCGATAGAGTTATTGGCGCGGCGTCTCGTTGCTTGAAGCCTGAGGGTGTCGTCAAGGTCTGGCTCCAAGAGCTCATTAACCGTGTGAAAGGCAAGCTTCTAACTACTCCACAAGCATCCGCGGGGTTAGTTACTGGTAATCCGTGCTTAATCTGTGGAAAACCCTTCAGGTACGATTACGCAGGGTTATGCATGGACTGCGCAGATGTGATGGGTGTGAGTGAATTATTTGTGAAGAAGGATGAATAACACAGAGGATGAATAACACAGAGGATGAATAACACAGAGGATATAAAGAGTAGAATAGTTGTCCTAAGACGTCAGAATCCGTGCTTCACCCTTAGAGGCATCGGGAAAGAGTCGGCCTCACGGCAGCGTACGTCTGTATAGGAGATATCTATGAGTAAACCATTTGTCATTGGGAGCAAAGTAGTAATAGACGGTTGGTTCCTGATTGAACTCGAGAGAAGTGGTATTTATCCTGGAGTGGGCATAGTACAAGAAGTTGAACTACGTCTGAGGCCGGATTATTACGTGTATAAAGTAGTTTTCCCTGATATGAATAGGACTGTAACCTTGGGGCAAGATGCACTCCGGAACGCTGACTCCAGATGGTCACGTTTTCTTGCCTGGCTTAAAGGCATAAGATAAGTTAAGGAGGTAAACTAATGACGCAGCGTTACTATCTACACCCAAATGCTATCAAGAATATAATCAATGCAGACTGGGATGTATCAAAGTTGGAGGAAATCTATGGGAATGACGTAGGGGATATTTTATCAGTATTGGCACCAGATCCTGGTAGGTTCGCAGACAGCCCCACCTTCTTTATCTCAGGCTACGTGCCGATGGATGCTGTTTCAGAAAACCAGGCACCAACTGAGGATGAGATACTCAGTTACCCTGAATTTGAAACCTACGATAAAGACGACATCAAAAAGATGCTACAGGATGCTATTGGAGCGGGACATGTCCTCACTACGCTTACTGGTAAATATGACCCCTATGGCGTACCGAAGCGTAAGTTAGTACAAGTACCGGTTTTGGACACAGCAACAGGACTCATGTACTCGTCCAAGTCAGCTATTATGGAAGTATTCAACTGTACCAGTACGAACTTTGATACCCTCATGGATGAGCAACCCGGTAGGTTCATATTGAACTATATATACGCACCACAGGACTTCGTATAATAATCATGGTGAACAAAATTCTAAATAGGAGGTAAATCAGATGGCAATCGAACCAAAGCGCGGATGTGGCTATCGCAAAGTCCACGGTCTCTACCTAGTCGGGAGGGGTCCACTTGAAGGCTGTGACCGTCTCCCCATCAACCTCGAGCCCTGCCCAGTCTGTGGTCAAGGCATCAAGTTCACCCGGGGGATCACTCGTATCCAGCCATACAAACTCTGGGGAAATCACCAAGGCTGCGATGAAGACACTGCATGCAATGTGTGCCGGCCACCTACATCAACCTCATTCTTAATGTGGGTTGGGGGCAAGTGGTACACTCCCAACAACTTCATGGAAGAGATGTTCCTCATGGGTGCATCAAAGCGTATCGCGGCGGTGCCGAAGGATTTGAAGATCGGAAAAACAGTGATATACTTGGCTCATTTGGAGGCAACTAACCTCGGTCAAGATCCAATCACAGGAGAGGACAAGCTTGTCGCCGGTGTGTTCTCGAGCTTCACCCCAGATGCTGTAGAGATCCTGATCTGGAGATCAGAAGCAACTCCTGAGAAGATCAAGGAATTGACAGACAGAGGTCTCACTGTGATAGTGGTTCCTGATGGTGATTCAGACCACGCACCACAGAGAAAGAAGAGGGCGACAGAAGAGGAAGACGAAGGTGAGGGCGAAGGCGACGAGGAGGAATAGGGTAAAGTAATGGGAATTTGTCCTAGCTGCAACCGAGAGATTACGTACCTGGAAGTAGATCGTCTCCTAAATGTACGCATGATCGCATACTTTACAGCACGAGCTGACACAGATTTAGCACTCACTGAAGAAGAAGATAGAAGGGGACGTACGTGCCTTACAGAAGAGTGCCTCACTGCTGTTTACTACTGTCCGGCTTGTGGAAGTGTAGTAGCTAAGAACAACGAATCAGATGCGTACAATATCCTGACCGGGGGTAAAGGAGAAGGAGAACGAAGACAGTGAAGAGGAGTAATGGACATCAAAGTCACTTTCACTAATGTAAGGCTAGCTTGCTGTAAAGTGGATGCAGAAACAGGTATTGAGCATGAACTCCATCACTGGCCGTTAACTCCACAAGAGGCCAAAAAGACATATGATGAGATCCTCATGCCAGATATAGAAGACTTCAAGCACGATATACAGGAATATTGGGATCGAGCAGAAAGGGTAGGTACTGAAATTGCATCGAGGAGGGGGCTAGATGCAGTATATCCTTCCTTCGACGAGCATTACTACACCGTACTGTTTGATCTGGAAGCGCTAGAATTCATTACACACGGTGAAGATCTCAAGGAGGAGCACCCATGATATCATCTAAAGAGCTCGGCATCACTATTCCTCAAGGCGGCCAAATCGTAAAACACGAGTTCACTGCGATGAACAGAACCGGAAAGTGCCTCGTTCGGGGGGATCATGATAACCTCAACGCTGCACTCACGATCGCAGAAACCTCACAGTATCATGACCCCAAACTCGAAGTCCTCATCTACGAGACTCTGTCCATTGTCTACAAGATTAAGCCGGATCCGTCTACTGGGTCCCTGCAGGAGGGTGAATCGATGACAGCTACATGGACATGTCCACAATGCGGCAAGGCGTATTGGACAGTCTTCCCTATGAAGTTTTGTCCCAGTCCTGGCTGCCAGTACCAGGTGCCTCGCCCCGAACCTACCAGAGCGCGATCTGTGGCTAGCACCAGAACGAGACAGACTGCTCCTGAGCCTACTGAGCCTGCGTGGAAGCAAATTCTGGACAAGATCTCTCAACCTCTTACCTTACCTCCTAAACAAGTCTTCGAGCAAGGAGATATCCGAGTTACGTCCACGTGCTGCTCGTGCGGAGAAGGCGTATACAGGTTAGTGGCCCAGAACCAAGTCGAAGCTGCACAGGATTACGCAGACGCGTTCTGTGAAGACTGTGATGTGTCAGATGGATGGTTGCTGGACAAAGAGTAGTTAAGAAAGGAGGACTGAGATGTATAAAGTCGTACATGTGGTAGAAGGCAAACGCTGGAGGCATTCTTGGTCTCTATGCAACCTGGCTGAGGAGTACTGCCTCAAGTACCAAAAGAATAGAGTCACTAGGCCTAAGATAGGGAAGGTGTTTGCATTCATCGACATAGACAGTGCTGAAAGATTCAGACGTAACTTAAACGGTACGGAGATATGGGAATGCGAAGGAGAGAACTCTATACCTATAACGGTACTGCTTGATTGGTCTTACTTGCAGGTTCCTGCGCGCATTAGAGATTGGTGGAAATTGTGGCCATTACAAGAAGGAACAGCAAAGAATATTTACTCCTCTGTTGAAGCACCCACAGGCACAGTAGCCTGTGACTCCATCAAACTCACAAGAAGGATAGCAAAACGTGGAGAGTACGTCATGAGTGAAGATCGAGATCGGGGCGTAGTCAACCCAGCTCCAAAATCTTGTCCCTATTGCAACCGACCACTAAATATACTCTACGGCACGAACGAATTCACTATCTGGTGGATCGGACAACAGTGGGTCAGAGATGAAGAGCGATCTATCATAATATGCACTACATGCTACGAGGAGTTGGACCAGCACGACATTGAGGACATAATGCAAGCAGTGGATCTGCTATAGGAAGGAGAACAAGCTATGTCAACGCTATTCGAACACAACGACAACACATTCACCTGGTTGAGTACTCTGCTTCTTGAACTCAATGAAACTACGGATTACCTGGAACCCAGACAGGAGATTGGAAGCAATGACCATGTGGTAGGAGACATGAATGAGCTCATGAAGAAGCTCTACACAGTGTACATGTCTATGGCAAAACAAGCCAGTATGCTCAAAGTTGAGTTAGGATTCTCGGATAACGAAGAAACTAGGCTCCAAGCGTTTAGACTAATCGATCGAGCTACGATCCTCCAAAAACTCTTCTGGCTTATAGTTAAAGATGTATTCAATCTCTGGGATAAAGAATCAACTGGGGTCAGAGCTGGATTCAAGGTTGTTTGGAGTGATTCAAGTCCTACTATGACCCTTAAAGACCTGTTTGGCAACATGTTTGGGATTTAACAGGAGGCAGTATTATGCTAAAATTCCCTATATCTAAGCTTGGTCCAAAGCAAACTCTTGACGTAGAACGCAGCGGAGAGGAGATACATGATGCCTACTTCCGCACATGTACAATCCTCCAACCTACTGGATCTCTTGACCGTTTTGCGTCAAGTATTGGTGATACATCACCTATACGTATCTCCTACACGTATGGTCAAGATGCATTACACTGGAATGAGCACTTCATTGTACAAGTGGCAGGATGCCCGTTATCATGCTGGTACTGCTACGTAGATAACCTGCATCCAGATGATTGGCTAAGCTGTGAAGACCTTGTTCGTCAATATACCCACTACAAGCTTTCACGTCCCGGCATCCATGTATTTCATCTGATGGGTGGTTGTCCTGGTGCATATGCATATCTCTGGCCTGAACTGCGTGCATGCATGGATGAGGGTGGGTTCAGCGATGACATCCTTCTCACCAACGTAATCCTCGTAGAGCATCTGATTTATGGTGTCAGGCCTTGGGTACACATTCCACCTAGGACTTTAGTGAATATCTGTATTAAAGGTACCAGCAGGGACAACTTCTATCTCAACACCCACAAACCGTTATACAGAGAATCTCTCATCGAACTCGCACACTATAGGCATCCAGCCGTGTACTTTTCAATGATAGAATTCGGCTCACTTGACGTTGGTAAGTTCACTAGCATGCTTGGTGTTAAGAACATTGACTTTCTCCATGTTAAGCAGTATGAAGCCACGGCAAGTAAGCGTAAGAGGTAATACTATGTCGATAGGTTCAAAGCCGAGGCAAAGGTCCTGGCCGAACAAGGACGAAATCCATACCGTTATCATTTCTTACAAGGAAGCCCAACGCTTGCTTCCCATCTTCAAAGAAAAGCTCTTCATGGTACACTCCCAAAGCGACCGTGCTCCATACAGGATTATCGTTGATGAGCTCCTTAACGTACAGGGAGACCATGTGTATGCACTGGGAGGCTACCAAATGGTACTGAGCAAGGTGGCAATGGATGTGTTCAAGAGAGTAAAGGATCAGGAAAAGAAGAATGAATGAAAAGAAGAATGAATGAAAAGAAGAATGAATGAAAAGAAGAATGAATGAAAAGAAGAATGAATGAAAGAGAGAGAAGAAGATGACTTCATCAATTAAACCAAAAACTACAGAGAATATCAGTGATCTTAAACTAGTCAAAGCAACTCTTGCTAGGTGGAAACAACTAGCGAAGGTACCACGTATAATAGAAATAGGATGCCCTCTTTGTGAAGCCGCTAAGGTAAAGGCAATAAACACTGGATTACTTGCATCCACTTGGGTGGACGCAGGCTGTTATGACACCCTCCCGGACATGAGTCCTAGGTGTGTATACTGCCTCTACTGGAGGACTTTTGGCCTCCATTGCATGCAAAGCGGGGTATTCGAATCGCTCACTCACCCACAGGCACAGAGGATAATTACTTTCCTTGAGACCTGGAAAAAGAGTTTAGAGCAGGAAGGAGGTGATATTGATGACAGAGCTTAAAGCATTTACAACAATCAAATTGGTTCCCGATGACCATACAGCAATCAAGGCTATCCTCAAATATTACGGGAAGACAATCTCGAAAGAGGACTTAGCAGGAATACTGAAGGCTCAAGGGAGGAGTATCCCTCCTGCTACCTCGGAGCTTTTTGAACGCTCACTATCAGGTATTTGTGGATTTTTAGCCGACCAGGTAGGTTAGGAGAATATCACAATGACCGATAAGCTGCTTTCATCCAAGTGCAAGCGGTGTTCACTCTCTGCTACTAGGCATCTTGGCCCTACTGGACGTATTACTCTCTGCGAAACTCATTTCAGAGAATGGCTCAACGAGAGGTGCAAATACATGATGTTCAGGAGCTATTCCTATGAACAGTGTGAATTCAGGGGAGTAGAACTCGTCGATGGTAAGAAGTATTGCAGAATGCATGCGAAGACTGTGAGGAGGTAGATATCAATGAACCCAGGAACAAAAGCGACCATCGAAATCACTCAGCGGAAGGGGGACGGCACTCAACTCAAGGTCAAGATCGTAGGAAGAATCCAAGAGGTCCAAGGACCGGATGGAGAACTTGGTACCATGGTCTTAGACGCTGAGAGATTCGGAAACAGTGGAAGGGCCCGGATCCACATCGACTTTCGGGAGTAGGGAACGTAAGAAGAACAGGAGGTAGTGTAATGCTACAAGAAGAATCAATACCCAACAAGATAACAGAGATAAGCTCTCTGATAGAGAGCCTCATATTGTGGAAGCGGGCAAGGGATAACATAAATGAAGCGAAAGAGAATACCCACTTAGACTCTAAGCTCTTAGAGCTATCTACTAAGTACCTAGGAGAATACATCAGCTTGTTGGGAGAACAGATAGACATTCCTAGCAGTACGCATCTCTTAGTAGCTTTAAGCCCAACAACGGGTTTAATCAGGCCAGATGATCTCCCCGACGACATCCTTGACACCTTATCTCTTGATCAAGTCGCAGCTATGGGACACTACGTCTGCAGCCAGCTCGTCAAGCAGCATGATGCAGAGTTAGCTGCAAGGAGTAGACCTAGAGAAGCAAGCCTAGAAGGATAATCTATGCCAAGAAAATATAAATCTGGTCCCTACGGGCTCCGCGCTGAACTTATCCCTGAAGGTGATTGGATCCGGGTAATCTCTGCTTACGATCCAGAATACGTTGAATCTCTCAAAGCCTGGATCCCATCTTCGGAACGGCGCTGGTCACCACACGAGTACTGTTGGAGAGTGCGAGCAACGTACAAGGACGCACTTACCAACATCCTCAAGGAGCATGGGTTCGTCATTGTAGAATCGAGGAAGTCTTCATCCCAGCCAAGGTCATCACCTACTTCCTCCGAACCAACTGATTGGGTGAAAGCTATCTTTGATGTCTGTCCCTCACAACATCTTGAGAGGCTATGGAGAGGACTCCAGAATGTGTTTCACCCTGATATCGGTGGAGACACAAATATCGCAAAGCGCATCAATACAGAATACCAGAAAAGGAGCAAATAAGCAATGTTATCAATCCAGGAAGTTCTCAGCATGTCAACAGGAGAAGCGATAAAGTATACGCCAATGATGCTGGATGGGCTACCCAAGGATACAAGATCTAAAATGGGAACTCTGCTACACGCTGCGTTTTGGGCAGACTACTATGTTGCACCTGCGTCAAGGTCACACCATCATGCGTATGAGGGCGGTTTAATCAAACACAGCGTAGAGGTAGCAGTCATCGCACAACATCTTGCTCAGACGCTTATTGGCGTCGGTCACAGTCTAACAAACTCATGTATAGTCGTTGGACTGATCCATGATATGGGTAAGATGTTCCTCTACCAAAAGACGAACGAGGGGTACGTCCACAAAGAGAAATCTAGCATCAACTTTTCATATCCTGTACCAGTTGCTTCTCTAGTCTTCGCAACTGAGTATGCAGAACTCACTCCCGATGAGATCTTCGCTATCCTTTGTCATGACGGAATGTACGCTCCTGAGAACCAACAATCACTTCCAGGGAATGAAACCCCTCTCCAGATGGTAATCCATTGGGCAGACATGTGGTCATCAAGACACAAAGAGTAAAGAAGGAATAGGAGATAGTTACATGAATCTTATCTGTATATTAACCAGGCATCATAAGTGGAAATTCTACTACAATCACAGCATGCCACGAGGGATTGGGCTAGAGAGGGCTATTGAGATACTCAATAGCGGTAGATCGTACGGAGTTCATCGTTGCACTAGATGTGGTGCGCAGTCACGGATGATGAATGGTAAGTGGATACTACTACGCCCTGACGAGATCGAGGCTCCATAGGGATAAAGAAGTACACAGAAGGAACTCTATGAAGGATCTGACCACACGATAAAGAGTTACATGAGGTTTAACTGTGAAGAAAACACCCAACAACAGCAACAGCAAGAAGAAAAAGGCAGAGAGTGGTGTCAAGAAAAGAAGAGTCCTCGTTAACTATCCACCTCGCCAATGCCCACACTGCAACACTATCTTTGTTCCACTCCGCAAGGACCAAATCTTCCCAAACGCGTTCCACCGTATCGAATACTACAAAGCACATGGGTATGTCCACCAACGTCACGATTATGTCATACTATGTGAACGGTGTGGAACAGAGTTCACAACCACATCACCTAAGAAGTCCAAATATTGCCCTGATTGCAAAAACCTGGCATGGAAAGAACGTGCCATAAAAGGAGAAGTCGTCAATGTAATGTCTGCGATCCAAGATATAAGCATAGTGATAGCGTATGTGGTCAGCGTATCTGCAGGGTTTGGGGAAATTCAACCCCAGATAACGCTAGAGAACGCAGTAGCCGCAGCGAAACGACTGGACACGGTACGGAAGGGGCTAGAAAGAATTGGAGGTAGGCTCAATGTTAGTGATTATGAATAAGCTAGAGTTAGTCAAGGTCCTCAGAACCATTGCTAAATCCGCAGACTGCAACCTGTCACTCAGAGCAGCTAGCAAGATAGCGTCATGGCTTAAGGACGGCACCGCGTATGATATCCAGACATGGATCGAGAAGACAGATAAGCAGAAAGGTCAAGCCATATGTGATGGGGAGCCAGGACCCACAAAGAAACCTGACAAAATACAGAGGCGAGGTGAGGTGAGGTGAGCTAATGGTGATCATGAAACCTATGCTAGCACAAATAGGGAAAGAGCCTTTTGACTCCGACAATCATATCTTTGACTGGAAGTGGAATGGGATTCGTATCCTTGGACATATAGATGGAGGGTCAGCCCACCTCCAGGGCAGAAGTGGAGCAGACTTCACTATTCAATTCCCCGAGCTAGCTAACCTACCCGATAGCATCAAAGCCAAAAGATGCATAGTAGACGGTGAGGTAGTCTGCTTAGATGAGAATGGGCTGCCTGACTTCAGCAGGGTACAGCAACGCTTTGGTAAGCAAGACCCCGTAGCTATCACTAAAGCAGCAAAAGAGTACCCAGCTACCTATATGGCATTCGATGTGGTGCAGGTAGAAGATCACGACTTTACTGCAGGCGCTCCTGATCAAGCCGATCAGATGCAGAGGAAGGAAATCCTGGAGAGCATACTGATGCCCAACAATAGCATCAAATTATCATCTTGGGTAACTACCTATGGCACAGAGCTATACGCAGAAGCTGTGAGGCTTAACCGAGAAGGCATTATGGCTAAGACCAAGAAAGGTCTTTACTACCCCGGGGGTAGAACTCCAGATTGGGTCAAGCTCAAAGTTCCAAAGTATGGCACCTTTACTGTTGGGGGTTACACAGTGGGTGTGGGTTGGCGCAGAAGCATGATGGGAGCTGTAGTATTAGGAGTACCAGATCTTGAACATGGTGGCAAATTACGTTGGGTAGGTTGTGCTGGGACGGGATTCACACAAGTTGTTTTAGAGAGTCTCTACCACACACTTCGTTCTATTGAGACCGAGGAGAGCCCTTTCATAACAGGAACAAAAGTGCCCAAGCTTTCTTCTTGGGTAGAGCCCATTATTCAAGTTGAGGTCAAGTTCTATGATGTAACGAAAGGAGGACAGTTAGTATGGCCAGTATTCCAACGTATTACAGCGGACTCTGGGAGTTAGTCACATGATAAAGATTTGGACTACAGATGAGATAAAGGTTCTCATAAATACTTCTCCAAAAGCTGTATCAAGAGGCATCCTCGCCCTCTACAACAACCAAACTCAGGAAGAGAAGTTGATGGGTGCGTCCCTCAAGCGTAATGGTACGGGATTCAACAAGAGGGATGCCTGCTACGGTACAGAGTTGGCTCTCCAAATCATAGACAAGAAGCCGCTCTCCCAGCAACAAATCTACCATGCTCGGAGAATGCTCAAGAAGTATGTTGGGCAGTTGACTGAGATTGCTAACAGCAGGAAGGAGTAGCAGCAGTTATGAAAAAGGTGATGAAGGTATTCGAGGCATCCATAACACCCGATGATACATTGAACAATTTGCTTAGAGTCATGATAGCCGCAGCAGTTGTCATGATGGTATTCAAGAGCTTCCTCAGACGAAGAATTACCCTCTGGATAACTTCTCCTTCTGGCAAGACCACTGTCCAACTGCCACTAGAATTAGCTCTCCGCGTCATAAGGAAGAAACAATGGACTGCAACGAAGGTTGAGCCTGTACGAACTGTTTCACGGCGAGAAGCCCTCAAAATCTTACTTCATGGAGATCGCAGTGTCCTCACTGACCATGGGCGTAAATCTCATGCGTAAACCTCGCACAAAGGAAGTCAGAGATCTCCTCAATGCTCTTACCGTGATCCAGAACCTTGTTGGCCAAGCAAAAGCAGGCTATCTTAATGTTATTACATCAAACCGTTGGAACAAGGCAGTCCCGCCTCTTGATAAGATCTTCTCTATTTGTGTTGAGATTAAGGGTAAATATATCCTTAATGATGTTCACAATGAGTGAGGGCTATTTACAAACTATTGCAAGCAGTCTATAATAGATGTGTAAGTTATGAATATAGGATGGATCAAGGAGGATGAATGTCTAAAGAGGGATTAGAAAAGATCAGGAGGATGCTGAGAGCGGTAGGACTAGATACAGAACTAGATACAGAACTAGGTCCTGATGTAATATGGATACCGCGCCTCTCCGTGTACGTTAGTGATAGTTGGGATCATCATCCCAGTTGCATCATTTGTCAAGATGTTGACAATCCATTCTCTATATTCTACTTCCTCCAGCAACTCTTCCAATACCGAATGAAGCATAGAGTACATAGCATGAGTGGAGAGGGGAGGGTAAAGTATATCAAGGAACACGCTCTCAAGCTCTTCTGTGAGATACCAGAAGTCATGAACGAGGTGCCCTGGAAGAGCCACAAAACATACCCATCACTTGAAATTCCCAACCGGATTAAGTACCTCCGTGAATGGATGGACTGCCAAGCCTTCATGTTCAACCTCCTCGCTGCAGTTAACCCAACCCCGCTTGAGATTCTCAACGCAGTAGAATTCACAGTCGAAAAGAACTTCAGGAGGCAGGATGGGGGGTATGCAGGCCCAATTGGGGAAGACATAACAGGACAACCCGAAGATGGGGCAGATACAGCACAGTGACGACTAGCAGGAAACGAAGCCCTATCATAGTAATGGGGTCAGTCTCAAGTGACGAGAGCTTCACGGTGGTGACATCAGTTCACTACGCAGGACGAGCGCGGGTAGGCGAAGGCCGCATCTTGAGTCAAAGCTCCGGCAAGGACCTAACTATGGACCAGGAGCAGACCCCCTCTCATAACACAGTAGGAGGGATTCTGCAGCATGAAGCCACCACCTAGACCTCGCATTCTCTCGGGTGCAACCTATGAATACATGACAACCTGCGGGAAAGTCTATATCACGGTGAATTCTCTCTATGGTACCCCTGTCGAGGTCTTTGTCTCAATGGGGAAAGCAGGTGGATGCGCTGCAGCGACATTGGAATCCATCGCGCGCCTCGTTTCGAAGGCTCTTCGTTCAGGGTTGGACCTCACATCTACAATTCGCACAATGGACTCCATCTCATGTAGAGGAAGCGTTATTGACCGTGGGGTAACGGTTCAGTCGTGCCCAGACGCTATTGCCAAGGCATTGAATGAAGAGAGCAAAACAGCCAAAGCTACGTGGGAGGTAGTAGAGCAACTTCGTCAAGAGCCAACTAGTGGAAAGACTGAAGACACGGACAAGGATGGTGATAAAGACAAGGACAAGGATGGTGATAAAGACAAGAGCAGAAGCGGGGCAAAGCAAAGATAAAGACAAGAGCAAAAACAAGAGCAAAGATAGGGACAAGGAGGAATCCACCTAATGGAAGTCATCATTGAGTCAACTTTCGGTAAAGTCAGAGTCCCTGCAGACTACGCTGTGGACGGTCTCGTAATCCATAGTAAGTTCTTGGGGAAGGGCAATGAACAGATGTTCTCTCCAACAGATTACACATTAACCCACGTACCTTCCGGCAAAGCGCTATGTTACTCTCAATCCCGTGACAACCTACAAATTCTCGCAGTTAAGCTCTCTCAACTTGCTAGCTGGACTGCTCCAGATGGTTGTTCTCCTCCAGAGCTAGGTCCCATTGTGGCTCAACTAATAACTTCATACCATGCAGCAGGTCTTGTCAATTCTGCTGTCTTGTCAGACCAATCTCTCGATCAATCAGACCAATCTCCTGATCGAGAAGCCACCGACCGGAGAGGAGGGTCTCATGGCAGCTGAACCCTCTACAAGCAAGACGATGACGACCCCCGGTCCGGATGTGCCCTCTGCTTGGGGCTTAATTCCAGGTGCAGCTGCTCTTTGTGTATCGGTGGCTTCTCGATCAGGAGATTGAAATAACACAATGCCAGCTAGAGAGGTTTTCTTAACATGACAAGAACGAAAAAAGTAAAGGATAGAGACAGTCTAGCAAATAAAAAGGAAGCTGAGATAAATGCTTGGTTCGAGGAACAAGAAGAGCTAGCCCGTATAGCATTCTACAATGCAACTAGAGCTGCTTGGGATGCGTATGAAGCTATCTGGAAACCGGCTAGGGAAAAGTGGGAAGCTTTTTCGCGTCCTTACTTCGTTGAGTTTACAACCAAGCAGGGCAAACTACAAACTGAGAGAAGCAATAGGATAGGTAAAGTAAGAGCTAATTGGGACCAGTGTCCTATATGCGGTACTAGTTATGACAGGTTCCAAGTCTGGTGCTCGAACCTTAAATGTAACACTAATCTAATAACAGCACGGAGGTCGCAAGGAGTACGAGATGCCTCTATGTGAAGTATGCAACAAACGGGAAGCTATCGGAGTCGCGTGTGTGCCTGGAGTACCATACTCCGCAGCGTACTGCGCTGAGTGCGCCAAAGCAGGTGCAGAACCACTTGATATCCTCATCGCCAACACAGCTGCGTGTGGAGGATTACTCCATACGGCACAATGGTGGAAAGACACAGTCCAGGATACACTCAATTACTTGGGGAAAGATATTACATGGTTTGAGGAACGAGTCGAAGAATGCCAGAAGCAGCTCAGTACATGTAATATACCAAACTCATCTACACACGAGGAGGAAAACTTATTATGATAATACTCCTTGGACCTGATGGTACAGGTAAAACTACCCTCGCTCGTCAACTCGAGTCTATGGGTTACGCCTACTTCCATTCAGACATTCATACAAAATACCTCACTTACCTCAACCTCATGACCCATCCTGACTTTGCGAAATCTATGGTCCTTGATCGCTTCATGTGGTGTGAGTATGCCTACGCTCAAACCGTATCACGACAAATACAATTCACTACTAAGCAATTCCACAATGTGAGTATGTTGGCCTTTATGTACAAACCTACAGTTATTTTATGCACTCATGATCCCCAAGGCGACTACGACCAAGACATCCTTCCCGCCTCTCGATGGCAAGAATGTCTTACCAATTATCGTAAATTCCTCAAATACCATGTTATCCCATACACAGAATACGATTATACAAGCGCTGACCCCTATAGTCTTGACCTGATACATAACACAGACCGAGAATCCATCAACTCACTTGATTGGTGGATTTCCACAATGGAGCAAGGTTATGCACCCACTGGTTCCCCTAACCCCCAAATCCTTATCGTTGCAGAACGTCTGGGTCCTAACAACTATCATTTAATCCCCTTCGAAACAGGACCAACAGGTGAAATGATGTCTAGTCTCTTGTTAGCACTACGAGATGATGGATTTCCAATAACATCCATTGCTATTACTAACGCAGTCAAGAGTGTTTTAAGAGATGGACGTCCTGTTAACAAGCAGGACAGAGATCTCCTCCACGAAGAACTCATCCGTCTCAAGCCCCGTTGCGTGCTATTCATGGGAGCAGTTGCAGCTAAGTGCTCTTTAGTAACGAAGAATATGGGGATACCTTACTTCAACGTCCCACACTTGGGAGCGTATGCACATAGACGGGAAGATCCTACAGAATTCTTACAGGAGATGATTGTGCGGGAGCTACACCTAATGCCAGTAGTACGTCAGGAGTTATAGAGAGGACATGCATTCATGCTTATTAGGAAAGGCGCTTGCAACCAATGTGGTGCATGTTGTGACCCTGCTACCCTCCCAGCACGTTTGGCAGCATATAAACGACATGAGATGCTCCGCGTTATTGTACAACATACATCTGGTTGCAGACATTTCATGTTTGTGGGTGGCAAGGGTCAATGCGCAATCTACACCAACAAACCCTGGTTATGTGATGCGTTTCCACTATCCCCCTGTTGACATCGAGGCACTTCCACAGTGCGGATACTATTTTGAGGAAAAAGTAGCGCCAGAGGAGCAGGTAAAATGACAACTAGTGTGAATACATGTAAGCATTATGAAAAGATAGACAATGCCACCCGCATTGGTACTTGTGTGAAATGTGGGCGTCAGGTTCAGTATCCAGCATTTGGTGAGAGCAAACCTGTGATGATTAAAGAAGGTAGAGTCCCGAATCCTCCAACTCGTCCTAAGTCAAAGGAAGGTGGTGCCACTCGTACGCGCCACCTCGAGATTGAAGCCAGGAAAGAAGAGATAATTGCTATCCTCAAACGCCTACCTCCAAAGCAAGCGTCTAGGGAGTTGAGGATACCGGCCTCCACAATAAGCAGATTGATAAGACGCTGGGGAATAATAACAACATGGCGTAACATGCGATTTGCGGAAGATATACCCCAAAGTGAAGCAAGCAATACTAGCCTGCTATGCCCATCTAACTCTACAGAAAAACTTTGGTATCTACGCGGCTGGCAAGATTGCGCAAAGATGGTGCTCAGTGCATTATTGGATAAGGAGAACGAGTAACAATGACAGATGAGCAGAAAGCTGCATTCATATTCGCTCAATCGGTCGCTGCCCTTATTGAACTCGAAGCCATGAAGGCAGCTAATATTGATCGATTCCAGGCAGGGCATACACTCAAGTATAGTGAGAACGCGTTCATGAATCTCCACGAACACTACCTTATCCAACACAACGCAGTGATAGGTTTCTTTAATAAGGAATAGAAGGAGAACACTCATTATGTCTGAATCAGAACACATTCATAACCTTAGGCGTAGCAAGCAAGCTGCCATCCGTACTGCTCGGGAGGAATACGAATCTACATGCAAAGCTGCGTGGAACAAATTCCAAGATGCCAAAAACCGTGCAGAAGCCTTCTCCTCCAAGCACAAGACAACAAAGAGGACCGTTTCATGAAGATCAAGCATTCTACCCGATTTTACCTCGCATCAGACTTTGCGAGAGTCGATGAAGTCAACCGATACGCTCGTCAACTCCGCATGCGTGGTTACATTGTAGAGTGTAGATGGCTTGACGGCGCTCATCAGCTCCATCCAGAAGCTGCCACAATTGACACCACTCGAGATGAGATTCCCATCGAAGCAAGTGTGTTTGCTCTTGATGACCTCTCAGACATCAGGAATTGCGACATCCTCCTTGCATTCACAGATCCTCCATACACTAAGACGAACCGAGGCGGCCACCATGTAGAATTCGGCTTCGCGTTGGGGCAAGGCACTCCAGTAGTAATTATCGGTCCACGTGAAAACGTCTTTCATTGCATGCCCAACGTAGTCCAGTTCAAGACATGGGAGGAGTTTATCAAAGAGTTAACCGTATAACGCATGCTAGGAAGGATAGATCTATGAGTTACTCTGACTATATTATTGGCCGGCATATCGAAGCGCAAGGATATTCTTTCTACGGTATTATTCAAGCTGCTATGAGGAAAGCAGACACATACAACCTGGAAAAGCTCAAGAGGGCGTTTCCTGGCACGTGGGAAGAACTCCAAAAGCGCTATCGTACTTCTGGAGGATTACTTGAAGGAGAAAAACTAGAGGAATAAATGCCACTAAACGATAAACCGAGAGGAGGAATTATGTGGACTCCAGCACAAATGAGGGAAGCGGCTATGAGAAACCGACGTGAGCTTGGGTTAACTGAGCAGGATTCAGTAGAGCTTCCTGGGAACGGAGAACCATTTTGGAAGTTAACTCTATGTGATCTAACCGATCAGCAGCTAATTGACATAATGGAGAAAGTCAGAGAGGTTAGGAGTTAGGAGTTAGGAGTTAAGAGTTAGGAGTTAAGAGTTTAGGACTTAGGCATTAGGTAAGGGGTCTTCCGGGGATTCACACCTGAAATCTCAAAGGCTATAGAATAAGCGTGGCTCATATGGCCGAAGGCTGGGGCGATTGGAATGTGTCGGAGATAGCACAGAAAATAAGGAGGATGTTATGGGTATCTACTACAAGATAGCACGTTCTGATGGGTGGGACTTCTACACTGGCAAAACAATCAACTACAGGGAGGCCGTGGGGAGTATAGTCAAACATCCTCACCCAAACCCTAAAGCTGGGATGTGCTCAGATGGCGTACTACACGCCAGCAAAGACGCCAACCTGTGCTTTATCGGTGGCAAGATACCCTGCTCCCTCTATCGTATAGAGGGCGAGCCTGCGATAGCCCACGATGATGATAAAGCAGGTTTCGTCAGTTTCAAAGTTCTTGAAGAATTGAATCCCTCAACTCATTTCAAATGGCGATATGATGAAGCCTGCAACCCTGTGCATCCATTCAGGATAATACCACCCCGAATAGATGATAGCATTATAATACTTCTGAGAGATTGGGTCAGCGTCAGGATCAGCGTCAGGACCAGCGTCTGGGACAGCATCAGGGACAGCGTCAGGGCCAGCGTCGGGGACAGCGTCTGGACCAACATCAGGGATAACGTCAGGGCCAGCATCGGGGCCAGCATCGGGGACAGCATCAGGGCCAGCGTCTGGGACAGCGTCAAGGCCTATGTAGGATATATCTTTATTCCTGTGGTCAAGAAATGGAAGTACATTAAACACCCAAAAGGGGAATATCCGTTCCAGTCTGCTGTTGACCTGTGGAAGATGGGATTGGTGCCTAGTTATGACAGCACCCTATGGCGGCTATATGGGCATAAGGATGCAAGGATATTATGGACGGGCAAGGTATAACATGCCAGCCGGTGATTCAGTAGTGGCCCTCGGCCCTGCCTCCGAGGGTGCCAGGCAATGCTGTAGGGGAGCCTGGGGGCTGGCTAGAAAGGGAAGAGAATGGAGATAGACAATTCGTGGCATTGGATGGGGGATGGCGAAGATGGCCTGGAGAGTTTGAGCTGCCCAGTACTCATTGAGGCTTATGCCCTACGAGAACTTGTAGCTCAAGAGAGGAAGAAAGAGCAAGATGCCATGATAGCGGCAGGCTACAGTTTGAACGATACTGGTGAAGTTAAACCAGCTCCAATAACATAGCATATCGCCAGAGGGCGGGGGAAAGAGTCGGAACCTACAGAAGTCCTGTGACTGAGGGTATGCCGTAAAGTCGGCAAAGTGCAGCCACTTAACCCGCTTCTCTGGTGGCCAGAAAGGAGCACATGCAATTATCGGATAAGGCGACAATGTGTAAGTACTATTACATGGCACCCAATTTTAGGTCTGGGTGCAGAAAACGCAAAAGGGCCAGTGTGAAATGTCTTACTATCAGGCTGGATTGCCCATATTACGAGTCCGAAGGCGGCCAGAAAGGGAACAATGGGATTCATTGAGGACTGGAGAAAGGCCATAGACGCTGACCCCTACTGGCAGTTCGAGGAACTACTAGAGAAAGACTCTGAGTTAGCGGAAGCCGTATGGGATAAGATGAGGCTAGAAATCATAGTAAGTAGAAGGTTACATTACTGGCTTAGAGGGGAGCATGATGGGGTTACTAGATAAGCTAAAAGAAGCGGACTTTACTGACGACACCTTAGAGAACATCATACAGACGTTCCTTGAGGCAGGCTGGAGGAAGCCTGAGCCTCTTCCAGAGGACTTTAAGCAGGAATTGATGAATCGTATGTGTTGTCTTAGCTACGACAATGGTGCTAACCGCATCATATCGTTATTTCACGACGCTAACTGGCGGCGAGTGCCACCAGAGGGCGAGGGGCCTGAGTGCGCGCTTGAGAGTTCCAATGATGTCTATTTCTTCTTTGAAGGATGCTGGGCCTACCGCCATTGGTTACTGGCACAGGAGGAAAAATGACTAAGCTAGAGGAACTGGCAGCAATGCCCTGCCAGGAGTGTGGGGGAACAGGAACCCTTTATCGCTTTCGTGGAACGAACAAATTAACACCACAGGCTGTTGAAGCACTTAAAGAGGTGCATAAAGAAGGAAAATGTCCTGCCTGCAACGGCACAGGTGCGCTTGTTCCTGGGCTGAGGAAGAAGTGCCCTAAATGCAGGGGCAAAGGACAAATAGCTGTGCCTCAGTTTGGCGGCCCTCCACAAGAGCATTATCCTTGTCCTATCTGCGAAGGCCGCACATGGATTCCTTTGCCAGAGGACAAAGCGTTCCTGGTGATGGTGCAGTGGTGGGTACACTCTTACCAGTGGTTGTCTATAGATAAAGCATGTGACTTATTTCACCCATCTGACAGCGACTTCGTTGTAAGCTTAAAATCAAATGTCTTAGATAAAGCAGGGAAAGGAAGTACACCTGCCCAAGCCCTCGCCGACGCCCTCGTGCGGGCAGTGGGCAAGTGAGTAAACTCAGGGGTAGCCCTAAGAAGATAATCTGCCAAGAGTGGCTAGGTAAAGACAACGAAGGTAATGATCGAGGACTGTGCAGAGAATTAGCCTATATCAAGTGTAATGCCTGTAAGCAATATTTCTGCGAGGAATGTTGGTATGACCACTTACATATGACAACAGAGGTGGTGGGTAAGTGAAGCACACAGAGATAGCTAGAACTGAATAAGAGTTTCGTGAGATTGAACATTGCATCAGGTCCGTAGCCGAGTGGGCACACGTTCCTCTATAAACCTCAGTCTCGCTTCTCTGGCGGCCAGAAAGATTAACTAGAAAGGGGTACAATTCATTATGTATCACTGCATAGGATGCAACACACCTATACCATGGGACGGCAAATCTTTCTTTTCCTACACATGTAAATGTGGATCGACAACCTTCATCAACAACGAAACCAACATGCCAGTATTTACTGCATCTGTGACGCTGGCTATCTCAAGAGCTTTAGCATCCTCTGAAGCAAAACCCAATGCCCACTTAGACTACATTGTTGGGACGTCGTCATACACTTCTCCCGAGAAAGAACAACTTACCGGAGAACTCATAAGACTTGGCTTTATTTGGATGAAGGATTGCCCACAATGTCAAAAGGATGGTACTCTTGCTAGATTTGAAATCCGGCAGAAGATCGACAACCATAGGAAGGAAGTACACGCTAGGGTTGACGCAGGGGAACTAACTTCCGAAGAATCAGTGATCGAGATGGTAGAATACCAAAAGCAGCTAAGACAGGGGGCGACTAAGTGAGCAAAATTCCCAGAGTTCTCAACGCACGTCGAGATATCATTCCACCAGATGCAATATGGGTAGATCGTAAGACTAAGTGGGGAAATCCGTTCAAGATGGGTCATGACCCGTCAGTTGGAGGATACACTCGTGAGCAGTGTATCCAACTCCACGAACATTTCCTGTTCACAACGCCTGCAGGTCAGTTATTGCTGAATAGTCTCTTTGAGCTCACAGGCCACGATCTCATCTGTTGGTGTGCGCCTCTTCCATGCCATGCAGACATTCTTCTCATCCTCGCTAATCCAACCATGTTCCCCGATCGTTATCGTGAATTGTTCCTTAAAAGTCATTCTAACAAATAGGAGTATATCACATGATGCAAAATGAAGCCCTACAATACGCAACAAAATCAAACCATACTAGTCTATTAACAAAGTGCATTAAATGCATTTGTGTAATATTTGAACACTTCTAGTACACTTTGTGCAATGCTATTTTAGAGTTAATTCGAATTTTAGATTACTAGAAAGGACCTCGACAATGAAGCATACAATCATCAAGCTTGTTACTACCAAAGTTTGGAGCACGTATAACGTTGATTCGAGTACGAGTTTAAGTACAGACCCGGCAGCTATCGTACAAGCACAAGACCCGGTGTCGAGTAAAGAGGAGTCTAGCATCCAATACCTGTGCTTCAAGTACAAAGAAGAGGGTGATACCCAATGTCAAAACCAGAGATAGGGGAGGGCAAAATGACTTTACCACTCAATGAACTATATTTTCAACTCCTTGGTGTGATCATAGATGACATTGACAGAATTATTGAACGCTGTAATGAAATGAGGGATTATAGCCATAGACATAAACAGGAATGTACAGTCTCCAACTGCGACCACAAACTCGACGACGGGTTAATAGAGAGAGATACATATATCATCAACACATATCTTGAAATAAGGAGGATGCTCTCCATGGTTAAAGATAAGATAGCTTCTAGTTGAGAAAGAGAAAAGAGAGAAAGAGAAAGAGAAAGAGAGAGAGAAAGAGAAAGAGAGAGAGAAAGAGAGAGAGAGGAATACTTATGCCCATTAACGCAACTTGTACCAAGTGTGATAGGGAGTTCAATGACCTCATTACCATCCAAGCTCTCACAGTGCGCTTCGTACCGTACTGTGAGTTTTGCGGGGGCGAGGTCAAATATAGAGAAAGAACTGACAAGGAGGTACACAATGTCGAGGACAACTACATTCACCCAAACAGACTGGGATAGCTTCTATCACTTAGCGAGGAAACTGTGCCTCACAAGTGATCTCGAATCGGGTGCAGCTGAGCAGCTCTTCAAGCACTTGGTTGGATGCAGGCATACGGGTGGAGATTACATGTCTTTGCTCCACTTCTCCAAGTTCTATGGAATTCAGTACATCCTTCCAAAAGTCATTGAACTCGTAGTGAAGGAAGGGTGGGCAAGGTCAAATACCGTTGTGGATCTTGGTGCAGGATTTGGCTGGTTAGGGACTGGGTTATCTAAATATCTCAACATCCCCGGAGTTATGGAATATGATAAAAGGCCGTGGTCTCCACAGACAATCTTCTGGGACGCGGAAGAGGCTGAATCTAGTATTGTTAATTACGACTTCTGCGCACCGACCGACGCCTTAGTCGTAAGCAGCGACTTCCTTCATTGCCTCAATGAGCGTTCCATCAAGCGCATAGTAGCTAGATTCTTTGCATTCAACCAGATCCACATATACTATAGTGGAGGCGCAGTACCATGCATGGAATCCTACCTTGCTCAGACAGTCAAGTACGGTAGCACAGACATAACTCCCGAGAAACTCTTCTCTCTAATACGAGAAGTTGCTCCTCATGCTACTCGCTTTGCACTCAACGGTGCCTATGTTGCTGTTGTAATTAGAGCTAAGGTCGATAGAGTCCAAGAACCAGTCCCTGCGCTCAACCTCCAGGCGGTGCCAGCATGAAACCATTAGCACCAATACTAACACCACAATTCAACATTGGAGCAACATGGGATCTTGATCAGATTGAGGGCATCAAGGCACTAAACGAGGATCCATCCTCTAAAGGCAAAGTCACGTCAGTGTATGGATCGCTGTCCGGCTTCAATACTGCCAGGTCGCAAGACAGGATACCAGACATTCCCATGTCCGATGCGCATAAGTACATCGATGCAGCGAGAGAAATTGGAGTAGGTACACGGTGGACTATGAACCAGAGCTGTGTGGGGACACTGGAAGACCTCAAGTCTACAATTAGGCTGACCAACGACCTCATAGGATGGCTCAAAGGTATAGACTGCCACGAATACGTAGTTACCATCCCCCTTATCGCAGAGATCATCCTCGACAAAGATCCAGATGCAAAGATTGAGGTGTCCACAATCAACCACATAACGTCTATGCAAGAAATAGACCAATGGGCCAAGCTTGGCGTAAAGGGTATCTGTTGGGATGTCTTCCAAAACCGTAACCTTACATTCCTTTACAGAGCCCTCCGACACATAGAGAAGAGTGACTTCTACATCGAACTCATCACAAATGAACTCTGCACCTTTATGTGTCACCATCGCTCAATCTGTTACAATTTGTCGTCACATTCATCGACTCGGGATCTGTATGGTGGATACCCCTTCTCACGTTGCATAGCGGCGAGGAGTGGGGAACCTTGGCGCTGGGTCTCTACTCGATTCATCCTACCATCATGTATTCCTATGTATCAGCACCTCGGTCTCTTCCTAGGTAGAGCAGAAGACCTCGGTATCAACAGGTTCAAGATAACAGGACGCACACATACTACAGATACGATACTCCGCATCCTCACATATTACATGTTCCAGCAAGATCCTCCTAACCTACTAGACCTCTGGCCCCATATCAACAAGCTAGTTGACGACCAGCACAATCCAAGCACAGATGTCAATATTCCTACAACTAGATTGAATCTACATGGCAGAATGCACAGATTGCTGCGTGTGGGTGCGTACTGCACCCACCATATATGCGGAGTTACGTGTAAGGAATGCATTACTACATACAATGCTATCCAGAATGAACTTACATTTATGAAGAAGGAGGAACAGGCATGAGCAGTCATTTAGTAGTTGTACCAATACGGCCATTTGATGTCAAGGTAGTAAAGAATAAGGATTACAACCCAGGTGTTAAATACCCAGTGTTAGCTATCCTTACTGAACCGGGCAACTCAATCTACTTCCTCGTACCCACAAAGCTCAGTATCGCACGCTGGGTTGAGTCGGTAAACTGCATAGTCTGTCAAGAGGGAGAAGGAGTCTTAAGATGACTAATTTATACTCTACACAAACCAGAGCAGCATTCAACATTAGGATGATGAACATCGCAGACACTATTGCGTTAGGGAGCACATGTAAGCGTAGACAAGCCGGCGCTGTAGGAATAGATGCTTTCCGGCGTATAGTCGGCATTGGATACAATGGCCAACCTTCACGGTTCCACAAGGATGACGAATTCCGTCACTGTATCGATGCCCCATGCCCAGGTGCTAATGACCCACCGGGCGACACCTCACACTGTGAAGCTATCCATGCAGAAGTCAACATGGTATTAAACTCTAGTAACCCCTTTTCGATTACTGTTGTGTACCTTACAGATTCTCCATGCTTCCGGTGTGCACTAGTTCTTGCGAACCTGCCCCTCTTAGATACAGTATATTTCAGGAGGACGTATGCTGATGGTAGTGGGTTAAGTGTACTCGGACGCGCAGACATCACTATCTACCAGATCTAGCACATCGTGTTATGATTGAGAGGGGTTTACAAACTATTGCAAGCAGTCTATAATATAAGAGTATTCTTAAATAGTCTGAAAGGTAGAGTAATATGCCTGGAAGGAAGATCATAGGCAAGCTGCAGAAAGGTGAGCTCTGGAGAGGAATCCGTAAGGCAATGGATATAAATGGGTCTATCCTCGTTACATTGCCTAAAGAATTCATCGCTAAGTATGACGTCCAGGGTGGTGACGAAATTCTAGTTATTGCATCCAAAATCGTCAAAATCTATCCTCTCCCTACTGACTGGAACAAAGGTAAAAGAGCAAAGCGTCTGGAGAAGTCTATGCACCTACAGCTACCTACCAATACAGAAAATATACTTTCGGAGAAACCAAGTGACGAGACAGAAAGTCAGAGAGGGATCTCTGATGGGGCAGATAGCAACTGACTACCTCAATAAGAAGGTAGTTATTGACTCGGTAATGTTGTCCGAAAAGTTGAATTACCCCATCGGTACGGCTAGCACTATGCTAATGAGGTTGTTCAAGCGTGGGTTGACCAACCGGAGCAGAGTAATCTACAATGGACGTAGATTCTATGTATACTGGACTGGGAATGGAATTGACTACGGTGATGAACCACCTGAGTGGGTGACAGAATACCTCAAGAGATATGAGAAAGACAGTGAAGGGCTGTTCAACTCTCTGAGAAAAAAGCCTAAGGATTATAGCTATCTTAAGCATCACTACTGGGGGTAAATACAATGATGCATTTGGTATTAGGTAGATTGTACAATATGCTGAGTTCGTTCTTTGTTGAGCCAAGCCCAGCCATGCACTTAATAGTACTAACAGAAAGTGTTTAATTAAACACTTAGCAGCTAGCAATGAATTGTAAGTATTCGTGGCCAAAGTGGATCAATTTTTACTTAGTGTTAATTAAGCACTAAGCGACTGAGCGAGTTAGCTTTTGGAGAAAGTAGATATACCATGCATATACCAAAAAGCCTTATCGTTATTAACAATTCTTGCTTTTCGTGGTTGTTACCCAGTCGTAAATGCAAGCAAATTCTTACTAGCTGCTTGGACGTTATGTCAATCCTTACGATTGAGCAAGTTAGCTTTTGGGAGTTGCAGGTTTGTCGTATATATGCCAAAAAGCCTTATCGTTATTAACAATTCTTGCTTTTCGTGGTTGTTACCCAGTCATATGATTGAGCAAGTTAGCTTTTGGGTGCGCAGAAATGCCTATGCTTTAGTCAATACTAGCATTTGATGACTGTTATCCAATCGTAAGGTATCTTGAACAATGATCAAAAGAGGAGAATTCTATCATGACAACAGAGAACCCATCGAACCCATCGAACTCATCGAAGTCATCACCACTTGGAAGCAAGAGCAGGCAGCCTGGAGATCCATCAGAATGGGAGCTACTGGATCCCAAGAGCGAAGAAGTAATCACGTTAGAAGATCTCATTAGTAGGCCCCCATTCCGTGATACTAAAGACAAGCAAGGGCATTCAATGACTATAGGTGCAAGAATGCCAGAATGGGTAGAGCGTAAGATCAGGAAGCTGATAGAGATGAGGGGTTCGCCTTACGAATTGGTCTCCGACGTAGTACGGGACACTATATACGTTGGCCTCGCTGTGTTGAGTGCACGATACAAGCACATTGAGGATTGGGCATTAGAGGGTAGTTTATCGAAGATCATAGATACAGCTGGGGAAAGCAGACGGATAACCATAGGGGTCAGGGAAATGTTGAATGAGTTGACTGCACTAGTAGAAGGGGGTGACGATGACGTTGCAGGAGAACTCTTAGCACAGTACTTGGACACAGTAGCATCTATGGAAAGCAAATGGCACCAAAGGAAGAGGATTGCTCAGCTGAAGAGCAGCCATATTGTGACATCGCTACTTGAGCATTGTTCAGATCATGCTAGGAAGTTGTTTGAAGAATGATAGATAACCACGAAGGAAGGAAGAACACTCATGACATTAGACCCTAAGGATCTTGACCTCCCTGACAAGTTTCCTGCTTGGAGGGTCGGTCAATTCGATGCAATTACACGAACGGTCACAACACCTAAGTTTACCTTCATGGTAGATGCACCAACTGGCTGTGGTAAGTCTCTCATAGGTGCTGCTGTCCAAAGACTTCTCAACACCAACGTATGTTATTTAGTTGGCACCAAGCAGCTCCAAGACCAAGTCCTTACTGATTTCCCATACGCAAAGACAGTCAAAGGTAGGAGCAACTACCGGTGCCTCAATTATCCCAACATGTTCCCTACTATATCAGCAGAAGAGTGCACTAACTCGAAAGCTCAACCTTGCAAGAACCAAGTCAAGTGTCCGTACCAAGCAGCTAAGCGCGCAGCACTTGAGGCACCATTAGCTGTCCTCAATTACTCATATTTCCTCACTGAGGCTAACTTGGTCAAGAAGTTCTCCAAGCAGAAGTACATCATTGCAGATGAGTGTGACACTATCGAGGATCAACTAATGGGCTTTATCTCTGTTGTCATAACTCAACGAATGATTGACCGCTTATCCCTACCGACTCCACGCTTCAAGACGAAATTTGAGTCTTGGATAGAGTGGGCTGCTCCCACAGTGGAGTTGCTCAGGAAGGAATTTGAAGCCCTAGAATCAGAGCTTAGCCACACGGGGTCGTGGACATTGATTGACTTCAAGCAGCTAAAGAGGAAGAATGAACTCCATAGGATGTTGACCAAGCTGAAGTTTTTTACCAAAGAAGTTGATAAGAACTGGGTCTGGTATCCAGAAGAGGACAAGTGGACATTCAAGCCTGTTTGGGTTGCGAAATATGCGCCGTCTACGTTCTGGGACTATACTCAGAAAGCGCTAGGCATGAGTGCAACTATTCTTGATCCCAAGCAGCTAGCAAGAGACACAGGTGTAACGCTGTCTACAGATCCTGGAATACGTAAAGATTACAGTTATCACCAGATGAGTAGCCCCTTCCCAAAAGAACACCGTCCAGTATACTACAACCCAGTAGCGAATCTTATCCATAGAGAGATGGACAGCGAATTGCCTAAACTCTTGATAGGAGTCCAGGAAGTCATGGATAAACATAAAGAAGACAACATCCTTGTCCACACAGTATCCTACAAAGTCAGAGATTTTCTTAAAGCTCGTCTAGTTCCATCTTCACGTATAGTAACTCATGGAATCGCTGACCGTATGGAGAAGCTCGACCTCTTCAAGAAGCACCGAGGGATGGTACTTCTATCTCCATCTATGGATCGTGGTGTGGATCTTCCAAATGATGAATGCAGAGTGGTGATTATCACAAAGGTCCCGTTTCCCTACTTAGGCGACCCCCAAGTACAACGCCGAGTGCACCAAGGCAATGACGGCAATGAGTGGTATGCATACAAGACTGTGTCCAAAATTGTTCAAATGGCAGGCCGTGGCGTCAGAGGAATGGACGATTACGCAGTGACGTACATCCTCGATGCCCAGTTCGATAAAGTGTACAGAGAGAGTAAACGGCTCTTCCCGCCTTGGTTCCAAGAGGCAGTAATATCATGAAGCCTGCAAGGAGGTGATAGTATGTAATAGACAGAACAAGGAAAACTTCAAGAAGGTACTCCGTCGGTAACTAAAATCAGGTTAAAGGAGATGTAAATGACACCAATCGAAAGAGCACCTGTAGATGAAGCAGATTGGGAGCTGCTGTCGGGACTAGTGGATGATGTGGATGGCTGGATCCGGTTTCCGTTCTTTGGGTTCAAAGAAGAGTACAGAGCAAAGGCTATCCTGAGCGGAGATGCCAGTGCTGGTCTCATGGCCATCTTCCCTCTAGTAAACGGGGAAGGGGAAGAAATTACTGCTCAGGGGTACTCTGTTGGAGGTGGTTGGTCTGTACAAAATGATGGAACCTCTATTGTTCATCCAACGAGGTCAGGCATCATAAGGAACTGTATGTACGGCCAGCTGATCAGCATTGTGATTGCTGAGCTCAAGGTACCTATGGCTAAGTATGGGTCTCCCCTAAGAGCAGACACTTGGCACGGGTTGGGTTTCCACTGGAAGCTCCGCAAGCACAAAGACCTTAGTGGGAGAGACATAGACGGCTTGATGCCTGTTGAGTGGTTAGGTGAAATAGAGTTCTCGGGTACTGGATCCCGACCTTCAGCTACTGGAAGTGCAGGACCTGCCTCTAGTCCTACTACTGATAAGGATTCTCCACTCTACCAGAAGCTCATCGCACTCGCACAGGCGATGGACCTCAGGGGCTTCCAGAAGGCTGCACTCAAGGTCGCAGGAGTTAGTGATGACCCGGACCTCATGTCGTCTGTTCTGGACAACTCTGAAGCAGGCTTCTGGGCCATGAACCAGGAAGCTGCAGAGGGTTAGCAACTTAGCACAGTAAAAGCTATGATTGGAGGGGCGCTCATCACACAGAGCGCCCCTCCAAATGGAGGATTACTAATGGTTGTTTATCTCCGTAGTAAAAAGCTTGAATCCGGTTTAGTTGAATTAGGACACGTCAGCCACAGTCAAATAGAGATGTTCCTAAGATGTCCACGTCAATGGGAACATAGATACATTGAAGGAAGAATAATACCACCAGGGGGCGCCTTGGTGTTTGGAGGAAGTTACCATACTGCGCTAGAGTACAACTTCCAACACAAGATACAAACTAGTGATGACATGCCAGTTGATGATTGCGTGGATTGTTTTGTGGATGCTTGGAACCACGCGGTTGGGCAATGGGAAGAGAGGAGTTTACCTGTTGTGTGGGGGGACGATAACCCAAACGCTCTCATGAAGACAGGCATCGCCTTAGTGCAGAAGTATAGAACAGAGATTGCACCCAGTGTTATACCAGCCAGAGTTGAGCACAGGTACTCTTTGAAGGTTGCTGGGACGTTATTCGTAGGAGCAACTGACGTTGAGCTAGAAGGTGAAGTCGACGTCATTGATCATAAGACAGCGTCTAAGTCATCAAATCAAGCAGACCTCGACAACGCACTTCAGCCAAGTGCACATGCGTTTGCGCTTGGTAGGGAACTTGTATATGAGCACCACATAGCGGTGAAAACTAGTAAACCCCACATCCAAATCCTACGAACTAAGAGAACACATGGTGACATTGTGTGGTGGTTGGATTTAGCGACTCTTGTTATTGCGCAGATGAGGACAGGGCTATATCCCCCGAACCCGAATGGTTGGCACTGTTCTCCTAAATGGTGCGGATACTGGGATCTGTGTAAAGGAGGTATCAATGCCGATTAGAGAAAGGGTCCTTGTTATGGGACCATACGATGCAGGCAAATCTCACCAGTGGCTAACGATGGCTAAGTGGCTCCGCCCAACTGGCGCTCAATTCTACTGTATAGATTCAGATGACGCCATCGAATACATGCTGAAAGAGAAGAAGCAATTTCAAGGATTGTCCGCTAAAGACGGTGGCAATGTCCATGTGCATGCAGCGTACGAGTATGATGAATTCATTGCTGCTCAGAAGAAGATAGCTCCACTGGTTGTCCCTCAAGACTGGGTTATCCTTGATATGATGGAGATGCCATGGAAGAAGACTTCCGACTACTTCGTCCTCAAACTACATGAAGAGACGAAGGCTGAGTATCTACTCGACGCTAGGAAAAAGATGCTAGCAGTTGGGGATAAAACGTCTAAAGGGAAGGAGGCTCAATTACTCTCTACTGCACTCCAGGGTCGTAAAGACTGGCCAGTCATTAACGCGTTCTATGATGAATTCATTATGCCAATAGTATACCAATGGAAGTGCCACGTGTACGCAACCACCCGCGCAGACGAGATCTCAAAGGATGATGATCCAGAAACAATATCTTTGTTCAAGGGGATAGGATTAAAGCCTGCTGGGCAGAAAGCTCTTGGTCATCAATTCCATTCCATATTCCTATTCACTCATACACGAGGCACCAAGCAGAGACCGAAGGGTACATGGCATATTACTACTGTTAAGGAACGTGGGGATAGGCCATACTTCTTCGAAGAAACTCTCACTGACCTCTACATGCAATACATGGTAGACAGGGCCGGATGGGATATCCCATGAGAGGAAAAACGCACGACATAACTGTTGTACTATCACCCTCCGACGAAGAGCTGTATGCCAAGATGAAGAGTTGGGCTATCACTAGCTTGATTACTGAGCAGAAGGGCGCAGATATACTGATCTTCTCGAAGAACGGTATCTGTGGAATTCAGAGGAAGAGTGTTCCAACGGACCTTATTTTATCTTTGCAGGATGGGAGGCTCTCCCGTGAAACAACGCTGCTACGAGACAGCTGCGCAGTAGCGTTCCTAGTCCCGGAAGGCAGAATGCGTTATTACCCAGATGGCACAGTAGTATCAAATACTAAGAAGGTGACATACCGTTGGACTAAACGCTCCATAAGGAAAGCGTTATGGGAGATATCTACTGTGAAGGGTGTCATAATTCAACCTACTGAAGACCTTGATGACACTGTTGAGTTTATCAGAGATATGGTTGACTTTATGAATGCAGACAACCACCTCCTTACGTTCAAGCGGCCTGGATGCCCTGCACAGTGGGGAACTCCGACTATGGACGAAATGACTCTATGGATACTACAGGGGTTCCCTGGTATAGGTGTTGGTTTAGCGAGGAAAGTTATGGAGTCTTTCGGTTCAGTTCCGTTAGCATGGATGTGTGATCTTGAGGATTTGAAAAAGGTGCCGGGAATAGGCAGAAACAGAGCGGAGAAGCTATGGAATATGTTACCGTTGTCCCAAGTCGGGACTTCTCGTACCAAGCGCTAGATGGGCGTGTCCCCAATATAGAAAACTTCTTCTACGCACCAATAGTCGCAGTCGACACGGAAACAACTGGAGTTCGGATCACTGATGCAGAGATACTCGGGCACTCAGCGGCCTATGAGCAAGATTCTGCGTTCTACTTCACTAGCCCCCGTGCACTAAAAGAAGTCTTGGAGAATGACGCAGTTCCTAAAATAATGTATAATGGGATCTTTGATCGATCGGTGTTCAAGAAGGCCGGTGTTACAATAAACAACATCATAGATCCTATGATTGCAGCCCACATGGTAACAGAAAGCAAGCTGGACCTTGTGCATCAAGTAAGTCATTGGGTTGATGGCCACCCACATGTGTCATCCTTTAAGCAAGACAACCCGCCTTTTATGATGAACCTTGCTGAGTTATGCGAGTACTCTGGTCCTCACTCAAGGTACTTACTGCCTTTGTGGAAGAAACTAGAAGCGAGACTCATAGAACTCAAATCACACGATGTGTTTACCCATATTGAGATGCCATTACTTCCTGTGCTATCCGACATGGAGTATATTGGAACTGAAGTTGATTCAGCTCTTCTTGGCAAGCTTGGTGGAGTATTCCATGAAAAGCAAGAAGTACTCAAAGAGGGATTGGACTACTGGGGCGGTCACCCCGGTACAAACTATGATTCACCGGACCAGGTTGCCTGGTTACTCTTCGATAAGTTGAAGCTCAAGCCCACTAAGAAGACTAGCACTGGGAGGTGGTCTACAGACGCAGAGTCCCTTGAATCCTTACGAGGAGCACACCCCTTCGTTAACCTTCTGTTATCCTATCGTGGGTACTCAAAACTCATCGGGACTTATGTGGATGGGATATTGTCTAGGATGGTCGATGGGCGAATCCATACTTCCTTCAACCAAGCAGGGACTAGTACAGGAAGGCTAAGTAGTAGCAACCCGAATCTACAAAACATCCCAGTCCGTAGCGCAGAAGGGAAACTAATCCGTAGGGCGTTTGTTGCCAGTCGAGGCAAAACCCTCATTAAGGCTGACGCTGACCAGCTTGAACTCAAGATGATGGCGCACAGATCTCAAGATGTCCTCATGCTTGATGCGTTTAGGAGAGGGGTAGACATACACTCACTCACAGCTCATGAGGTATTTGGTATTCCTATGAGTGAGTTGCATAAAGATTCGTCATACAGGTTCGCTGGCAAGACGTTAAACTTCACTACAGTATACATGGGTGGGCCAGGAGAGGTTGCTAGACAGACCGGGATGCCACGCAGTGAAGCAGCTAAATGGTTGAAGAAATACTTTGTGGTGTATTCTGGTGTTAGTAGATACTTTGAGGAGACTAGAGAAGCTCTTGGTGCTGAGACATGGACTCCTGGTGTCTTAAAAGGAGAGATGCTTGCTAGAACACTATTCGGTAGAGTGAAGCTCATCCCTGAACTGTATTCTCCTAAGATGAGTAAACTCCGGGAGCGCGGTTACAGAGAAGCTATGAGCGTCCAAGTGCAAGGTTCTTCATCTGAGGTAGTTAAAGTAGGGATGATCAAGCTCCGAAATGCCCTTGAGGGAACGGACGTCAACATGCTACTCCAAGTACATGATGAGGTTGTACTCGAGGCACCCACTGACCTTGTGCCCGACGTACTTGACATCATGGAAGAGACATTACCTTATTACGAACTTGATGTCCCAATCACTTATTCATATTCTGTTGGACCTAACTGGGAAGAGTTAGTAGGGGTCAAGAAAGAGGTATTACGTGGAAGAGCGGCCTAGTATGGAGGATATTCTTAACAACATAATTGGGTCATTGGGTGGTTTTGGTGGTGGAGGAAGCGGAAGAAGAGGATCATCTGCTGGCAGTAAAAGTAGTGGAAGTTTTAGTGGTATGCTGAACCCAACTACTATCTTGAACGCCGTAACGCTCAACATCCTTAAACAACTCCAAGCTGAGTTAGGTGAAGCAATTAAGCGTGTTGAGAAAGCATCAGGTATTGGGTCTACTGGGTTTGATCCGTATTCTATACTTGGAGTTACTGTTCATTCCTCTAAGGAAGATGTTGACAAGGCGTATAGGAAAAAAGCGAAAGGAGCGCATCCAGATGCAGGAGGTAATGCAGACTACATGAGAATGATAAATCTAGCTCGTGATATTATATACAAAGTGAATGGCTGGGGGTCGAAATGACTATAAAGTATTTAGAGGAATTGGCTCATTGTGTTGATTATGAAGATCGTACTCCTATCGAAAACCGTCAGATTGGCTGGACTTGGAGTGAAGTTGGTGTATTGACCTATGTGTTGAAAGACTTGGTTGGGAGACAGCTAATCATGGTTAAGTATCACTCCAGGAACTATATGTGTTATGAGGTAACTGAGAAGGGCAGGGATGTAGTAGGAAGTCGCTTACAGGAAGGGGATAGTAACGTTGAAGAGATTGCTAGCATTCCGTTGCCTGACGATATGTTCAGCAATATAGTGGGCTACGACGACGTGAAATCCTTACTACGCAATATACTCAATCTTCCTAAACCAGTTCATGTACTACTGAGCGGACCACCTGCGCTCGCTAAAACACTCTTCTTATGGGAAATTGAACGTGTTGGAGGTGATGATGCATTATGGATAATTGGTTCTGCGTCATCTAAATCAGATGTATGGGATTTGCTAGCTGAGAGAAGGCCAAGGTGGTTACTGGTCGATGAACTCGAAAAGATGGAAACACGTGAGCTTACTGGATTATTATCGATTATGGAAGGTGGAAGATTGGTTAGAGCAAAGACTGGCAGAAGGCTGGATGAGAAGCTTACACTATGTGTAGTCGCTGCTGCTAATATTACGAGGAAGCTGGCTCCAGAACTATTATCCAGGTTTGCCGTAAAGGCCATGAAACCGTATGACCAAGAGACATTTATCCAGGTAGTATCTAATGTCTTGGTATTGAATGAGGGTGTAGAGCATTCTACAGCTAAGAACATCGCAGAGAAACTCGCTCCCTTAACACAAGATGTCAGGGACGCTATTCGTGTAGCAAGGTTAGCAGAAAATATTAGTGTAGACAGTGCTATCACTATACTTGGGTTTGGTCAATGCTGACCTGGTTAGGTCTAGCCATAACGCGCAGCGTGCTATGCATAGCACGTACGCGTAGGCTTAATTAGCATAGCACTCCCCTGACCTAGACTATAATTTTTGTATTGGGAGAGCTTAGAATTGTTCTATAAAATGCATTCAGTTGCTAAGAGTAGGGTTGCTAAAGCTAGCATGCTAAAGCTAGCGCACTGTGTTATTCAAATAGCAGCTACTGGAATGCATATACCACTATGTAGTAGTATGACTGAGGGCTATTTACAAACCCATCTAGCATGTGCTACAATTATTAGTACAAAGTAGTAGCACGTAGCATGTGATAGGAGGAGTAATGGCACAAGATGATACGAGTGAAGACATTAGTGGAGATGTTGATGAAGAACAGAGCAGAAAACCAGAAGAGGGGGAGGAGGAAAAAGAGAAGATAGACAAAGAAGGTTCGACACCAAAAGCGCATTCTGCAGAGAGAGTAGCCCAAGACCGGCCTGATGATAGAGCCAACCAATCTGAACAAATACAAGCAGCATTGCTAGCAGGATCCACTCGTGAAGAACTTGTTGAAGCTGGGTTCAACAAAAACTCTGTGAGGACGATTGCTAGTCAGCTGAAGACAAAAGGCAGGTGGCCAGTAAAGAAACCACCTAGCGGGCTAGTGAAAGTTGATGAGCCTCCACTAAGAACTATGCAACCGTACACTAAAGGTTCCCCACCCGAGGCCCTGATTCAAAATATCACGATACCGATAGATGGCTCAGAGACGTTTGAAGCTGGGATGAAGTTTGGAATGACGGCTATTGTCTTGGGGGTTAGAATCTCTCAAGAACTAGCAGCGGCAGGGATTCAGCAAGTTAAGCCATTGATTGAGCTATCTCGTGAATCCAGAAGGGGTGAGGCAGAGGCAGCGAAGTCCAGCGCGTCAGCTGCAGCCGAAGAGGTTGGAGAGAGGTTAATTGGGGCCATGGGTCCCGTTATTGAAGACATGTCGGCGAGAATTGATGCACTGGGAGAAGAGAAGAAGACTGCTGTTCAGAGTCCATCTGGCGATATGGCGCAGTTCAGGAAAGCGTATGTTGAGCCGCTAATGAACCAGATGATGAAAACTCTCCTCCCTGGAGTATTCGGTAGCCAGGATCAGGGTAATACACCGAGTGGTTGGACGAGGACCACAAAGAAATAATGAGAGGTGGAATACGCACATGATGCCAATGTCTCCTGACCAGATGAAGCAAATGGCCGCGATCAAGCAAATCACGCAGAGTGTGAAGGCAGTAATTACGGTTAATTATGCCGACGACTCTTTCATAATGCAATTTACGACAAAAGATGAACAGACAAAGAGTGTGGTTACTCAACTCCTAAAAATGTTTAGCGATCAAACAGCCACTCAGTTGTCTGCATTCTTTGGGATAAAAGGTGAGTTGATCGAAGTCAGTCCACCCAACGAACACGATAAGACGTGATTTAATCCAAGTAGTATGAATTGTGGCCATACAGGAAAGATGAGTTTTCTCGGGCTGCGTAACTGATAATACAGCCACGTAACTACTTTTTTAGTAACAGGCTTTTTCTATTTACGAATAGCCTATTTTGTGCTATAATTTAAGAGTAGCATGGTACCACTGAGTTATCGCACGGAGTAGATATAGTGGCTCAAGAGGGCTCGACTCAATTATCTCCCAGGCCGCGTATCATGGGATTATGGTATTCCAGAAGGCGGCCTGGGGCTGTGTCGCAAAAGTCGAATCCGTATGTTCAAGCACAGAAACCACCTCTGATGAACCCCCAAGGACGTACTAACCCCTCAAGCCCTTCCACTCTATTCACTCCAGTTACTTCAGAGATCCATCGGTTTTTGCAGTTTCCGCCCGAACTGCAGCGTCAGATGTTGAAGTATGGAGCACGGTGGCTTAATGGTATCAGTAAATGAGTGAACTAAAAGAACTCAAGGAGGTATAACGTGGCAGAGTTGACTATTCCAGGAATGGTAGCAAAGGGGAAAGCTAAGCTGGTTGCGAAGCAGACGTCCATGGCAACCAACTACAACCAGTCGAGAGAGAGAGCTAAGGGCAACTATGGCAGGTTGCCGTTCGGTCCTCAGACCAAAGCAGCCTACAACCGTGGGTTGGATACTGGTGTCTATCGGGCTCCAGATCCGGAAAAGTGGGCCACTAACTTCGCTGCCGGCGCCGAAAGGTAGATAATCTAGCCTCGGGCGGGGCAAGTGGAGTTCCATATTGGACATCCTCACCACAGAAACATTAAACGGGTTGGTGACTGTCGGAATCACAGCAATGATGGTTAAGGCAGTCACCAACCAAGTGAATATTATGGAAGCCCGTTCGCGTGGGCATCACTCTATCTCAGGCGAGAGTTTAATTGATATCGCGTCCAGGTATGGATGGTGGCAAGCAAGGCGGGCTGAATCTATGTGTCCAGACAACGACGTCTCTTGTGTTGAGGAGAATGCCAAACGGCTGTATGAGAAGTCGAAGTTCCCAAAAAGGTAACAATAGTAGTAGTAGGAGGAGACATGCTTAAGGCTCAACAGGCCACAATGGTACCGTTCCCGCAACAGTCCGGTACGATCCCTATGCAGAGTGGTGTGTTGCCGGCGCAGACAGGCACTACGCCTGCGATTGACATCAACTCTATGATGAACCTCATGATCACCATGATGATCGTAGTCATGATGATGAAGATGATGACCGGCGCCATGGGAGGCCTCGTATAGAGGTTGGCTACAGGAACGAATTAAAGTAGGAGGAACACAATGCAGTTCGCACCACAGCAAACAACTGCTCTACAGACCGGTATCGACATCAACTCGATCATGAACCTCATGATCACCATGATGATCGTAGTCATGATGATGAAGATGATGACCGGCGCGATGGGATCAATCACCTAGTATCTCGACCCGGACAAGATTGACAAGACCGAAAGGAAGGTAGTCCATGAAGCTTACAACTTTGGGCAAGCAGAGGGTTAAGGACCACACGAAGCCGCCTCTTCAAGCCCTTCAGACACTAACCACTATAACCCCTGGCCAAGCTGTAGCCCAGATGGGGTGGTCGCCGACTGTCCCGATTGGGAACTACAAAGGTGCGTTGGCGTTCCTGGATCTTGATAAACTCGGCAACCAGCCACTGGTATGGGCCGAGCAACTCCATATCCTAGGAATCCTGGATGGTCGTGAAGAGGATTACGACCTCCAGACCCTAGCAGTTGCAGCTGCTGAAGCCATCGGCACTGTGCACACTGGGGCATTGACCGTTCCCGCGGGTGAAGTTTGGTACATCAATGCTGTCGTCTTAACCCTTCCAGCATCCGGTGGAGCCAACATCGTCACAGGGAACTGGAGATGTTCACTGTGGACAGACCGGGTCGCTGCCGCTGTGGCAGGCCAGACGTTCCATCCAGCCGATGTGACCTTCGGAGTTGGTGGTGGAGTCCAGACCGATGAGTTCGGTGTCATCCAGGTGTTGTTCAATATCAACAACAAGCCCGCGGTGTTAAGGGCTCCTGCTGGCACGATATTCACAGCGACTGTGACCAACACTGTGGCAGTGGCCGCTGCTGCAGTTAACGCCACTCTCCAGCTGCATGGGTTTAAGGGGAAAGCGCTGGTAGCATGAAGATAGCACAGAGGTCCTGGTAGCTATACATGTAAGGTAAGTAGCCTACAACTAAGAGCTACTGGGACCTCACTAACAAGAAGTAGAATGAGGAGGCAGCATGCCTGATCCAAAGTCGGATGTCAAAGTGGTTAGCAATCCTGAGCTCAAGCCGGGGAAGAAAGATATATACTCCTCGAGGAAGTAAGCCTTGTTGCGATGGATACCTAGGGAGTATGAATACTCCTTAGAAGTCCGGGGCAACATCTAGTTGCCCTAGGAGTGGAAATAAGAACAAGGAGATAATCAAATGCGTATGACACGGGACCGGTTTGACCAAATGGCAGCTCTTATTGCTGGAGAGATTCTACCGGGCCGACCTGAGCAGGGTATCCGGGAAGAGAGCGCCATTCAGAACTACAGAATAGGGTCGCGGAGAGTGGAAAAAGGCTGGGTGCTACACTACGCGAGAGCGTCGGTAGCAATTCCATCAGTGTCAGGAAAGTTTCGTTTAGCGGGATCCAAGACTGCCATGCTGGCAGCTAACGAGATTCTCCTAACAGCAGCGGCATTGGCCAATCAGAAGATAGTCTCAATCCCCGACGCAGTGAACGTAGTTAACTACTACCAAGGTGGCACGATTGAGTGTTGGCCATCAGTCGCAGGGACGTTTGAGCTCCACCGGATAGCTTCCAGTACTGTAAGTGATGGCACCAACGTAGTGTTAACCCTCGAAGACGAGCTAGACAACGCGCTTGCAATAGGTGACATGGTTGCTCCAATGCCCTCTTCTTACTACGCAACGGGACCCATGGGAGTCACCTATGCACAGAGAGAGCAAGCTGTATGTCTGCCGCTAATTCCTGTTACAGCACTCTACTACTACTGGGGGATCACGTGGGGTGACGTGTTCCTTTCTTGCCAAGCAGGTGGGTGGCCAGAAGATGCAGTGGCCTGCATGGATGTGTTCGCATGGCAGGATGGTACAGTAGCCCATTTGGCTGCTTGGGGTGCTGGAACCTATGACGGCGCCGGGACATCTCCACAGAGAGTAGGCAACGCACTGTATAGTGGTGATTATGGCACCGGAAGGATCAAACTTCAACTGGATCCGTAATTCATACTTGGCCCTTATGCCAAACAGGCTAGTGGTCAGTATGATGATAGAGCTGGGTGGATACAGTATGTAAGTGCTGAACTGAAGTTGTGTATAGTGGCATAAGGGCTAGGCTATGGTTATGTAGTCTAGCCCTTGTTGTAACTGGGGGGTTGATATGGCAGACACTTGGTACGTTGTTGTAGGACCGGTCTCTGATAGTGAATTAAAGACAGCAACTCCTAACTACAGTGATCTAGCTGTGGGAAGTGAATGCAGGGTAGTTGTAGAAGGGTTACCTTGGCCACTCTATCACGTCTTTGATGTAGCTGGAGCCGAAGGAATTATTGCACCGTTTCTTACTCCTGCACATGCTCAAATCATTGATGCCCATGAAGAAAACGGGGTCGGGTACATTGACTTCAAGGTTATTGGAACTAGTACTGGTGAAGTCTCCCCTGCTGCATTTCCCGTTGTTGGCATAATATATGCCGTGGCTGCTGCTCTAGTAGCACTTGGGGTAATTTCATGTGTTGTGACCATATGGGTAAAAGGAACTGAAGCTATTGAACCTGTAACTGATGTAGTAGGGTTAATGCTAGTCGTGATAATGATGAGCATTATGATGCCCATGATGGACTTCGGTGGGAAGCCAGGCGGTTTTCTTGGAAGTAAGGCTGAAAAGGCAGGAGGCTACGCTGGTAGTAAGGCTGAGAAGGCAGGAGGTTTCTTAGGTAGGAAAGCCGAGGAGGCAGGAGGCTATATTGGTAAAAAGGCGAAAGAGGCGGCAGGCATCTTAAAGAAAAGGATCACAGAGGAATACTATGAATCTTGATCAATTCTTAAAAGAATGGATCACCCTATTTTATGTGTACTACGAGGTTCCTGATCCTGGTACTTTTACAAAATGGGCAGGTTATCTTCAAGGATATGTCGCTATTGACAATCCTACACACGAAGCAACTGCTGATGAAATTAGCGGTAAGATGACGCGTTATGCTTATTTGAGGCTGTATGGATGGATAACAAACCAGAATCCAGACATGTATGTTGAGGATAAGTATCCCGGTACACGCTATATTTTGACGGTGGAGGTTTCTCCTCTAGGTAGTGGCTATGTAGTACTACAACCCGCTGGCGGTGTATACAGAGAAGGATCCATAATCGCAATGCAGGCATTTGCCGCTGATGGGTATGCATTCTCATCGTGGTTGGGTCCTCCAGATGAGTATGAGACACTTGAGATCGCGTTCTTGACGCTAGACCGAGATAGGACAGTGAGGGCGCATTTTGCTGTAGTGGATGGGAACGGTAATGGTAATGAGAATGGAGAGGATGGTAATGGAGAGAATGGGAATGGTAATGGGAATGGTAATGGAGGCCAAGACCTGTTATCTCAAGTGTTACCTCTAATGATAGTAGCCATGATGATGAACATAATGACTCCCATGATGAACTTCGGTAAGGACGTATAAAATGACTGAACAAGTAAGTAGGATCCTACTCACAAATAGGTATGATCGTACTATGCAGGGTCAACTAGGGAGAGATCTCTGGTACCCTTTGGATGACGTGGGTGTTGTGTTTGGAGATACGGGGTGCCCTAACGTCGGACTCCAAGTAAGCCATTTTGGCTATTTTGGAGATGGCATAGCGATAGCTGGAGGATCTGCTGCAGGTGGTGCTGGCAACCATTTGGCAAGGAGCATCGATCGTGGTGCACATTGGACAGACTTAGGAGCCCTTATTGCATCGTACATCATGGGTGTTGCAGTATTAGGAGGCGGCGTAGCAATCGCTACATTCATGAATGGTCATGTTGCAAGGACTACTGATCTTGGAGCAACGTGGGCAGACTTGGGTGACATCACAGGAGGAAGCTATTTATCGACTGCTACTAATCTCGGTAATGGGTACGCAGTAGCCTGTGGTGGACCAGATGATATAATATACAGGTCAAGGGATTACGGGCTTACCTGGACTGCTGTAGTTACACCAGCTGGTGGTGCGGCATGGATGAGGAATACTTTGTACCTAGGAAACGGTGTGTTGCTAGCAGTTGGAGATAGCTCAAGATTCTTAAGGAGTATTAACTACGGAGCATCATGGTCAAATATTGCAGCCCAGTTCCCCGCTGTAACAGGTGCAAGGTATGTGTGTAAGTTACCAAATGGTGGTGCGTTGATTCGTTCACTTGAGGGTGACCTATGGAGAACCGAAGACTACGGAAGCACGTGGTGGAATCAGGGGCCACCTATACCCGGACTAGGTCTCGGTGCCGTATACGGTCCTGTTCGCTACTGTGGAAATGGTATAGTAATAGCATCAATAGATGGACTAACTCGGGTATGTAGAAGCACGGACTTCGGTCGTACATTCGTTGAAATCGGAGCGCTAACAGGTACTACTATCCTTGCTACTATCTTCTACTTAGAAAGGGGCATAGTGCTTATTGGCACCAGGCCTATAAAGATTTGGCGTTCAGAACCAAAATACTTCATTGGAGGGTTTAATGAGTAATGGCAAAGACTTAGAGTTAATCCCAGCACTGGGTGCTGCAATGATTGGTATAGCAGGTGCGGGACTACTATTATCCCAACTCAATGTTGTTACGCAGGCAGAAACACCCCCTACGTTGTATCCTATTCTCGATCTCCGTTTTGACCAGATAGCAGATGGCTACGTGCTTGACTACTCTCCATACGGCCACCATGCTAAGGTCGAAGGTACCCCAGAACTGCTAGCAGCAGGCGGGATGGAATTCCGGAGTCTGAGAGGAGATCATCTCATTATACCAAACGACGTATCACTAAATCCTGAAGAGATAACTCTTGAGATGGTAGTTCGGCCAAGGACCCTAACCCCAGAAGCGAATCCAACTTGGTCTAACAGCGTAGTCATAGGAAAATTCCATGACCAATACGAACTAGTCTGGGATTCGAACAGTAGGTTCAGCTTTATTATCACTGACATGGTTGGAAACTTCCGCTGGGCGCGATCTCGTACAAGTATCGAGATGGGTAATCTATACCATGTGATTGGAAGCTATGGGCTAGAGAGACCATTAAGGATTATGCTTGATGGAAACTTTGAGTACGGGTACGGCCAGGACGCATCCAAGACTGGGTATGGGATCAGGAAAGAGAACTCCGATCTGAGAATTGGTGACCATGGTGACAGTAAGTTCATTGATGGAACACTCTACTTGATAAGAGCGTGGCCACTCTGCTTATCAGATGACGACATGTACGCTGCTTTCCTAAACGCTGCCAGCCTAGTTCCTGGAGTTAGGAAAGCGCTAGCCAACTGGCCGGCCACATAGGATGCATAGGATACATAGGATGCATAGGATGCATAGGATGCATAGGATGTATAGGAGGATATCGTGGGAAGACCCTCTCCTGGCAATAACCTCGGCGATGTGGATATGGATGGTGAAGTAACATACGCTGATGCTCTCCTCGTAGCTAGGTATAATGCTGGGCTTGAGACATTGACCGATGAACAAAAGCGTAGAGCCGATGTGTCGGCGCGAGGAGAGTACGATATAGTTGATGCATTATTCATAGAGCAGTATGTAAATGGACTGATTTCAACATTCCCTGCTTTGCTAGAAAGAACTCCACGACCGGGCGGCTTGGGTGACGCTAATGGTGATGGAGTAGTCACTATTGCTGATTATTACTTGATGCCTAGTCTGTACGGCATAGTTCTCACTGAACAACAAACTCGAGTGGACTTGAACGCAGACAGTGTTGTTGATGAAAGAGATTCAGTCCTTGAACTTGAATATCTATGGATGCAAAGGAACACTTTCCCGGCTGAGATGGTCCCCGTATGGAATGCAGCAACACAAGGAGTGGTGACAATCGGGCTGGTAGGACTTCTGTTCAGTGCAGGGTCAAAAATGTTGAAGGGAGACTAGATGCATGACAGGCACAGAGGCAACATTATTCGGTGCTGCAGTTGCGTTGATACTGAACTTTGCCGGGATAGCGTATAGTTACGGTAAGAGTACCCAAAAGCTCAATGACCTTTGTAGACGTATGGACAGAGTTGAGAACCTCCTTAACGGTAAAGGAGAAAAGAAGTAGGGAAGGTGTAAAATGGCACTAGTTGAAGTCGATCGCAGAGAAGGAATAGCTGTAACTGTAGTAGATGAAGCACCACCTGCACCAATTGATTTGTCATCGATGATTAGTGCGTTGGTAGCAGTAGGTATGATGTCAGCTATTTCCGGTATTATAACCAGTCAGAAGTAGGAGGAGATATGGCACTGACTGAAATTGACCGTAAAACAATTGGAATCATTGTACAGGTTGGAGACCCAATTCCTCCGGGTGAACCAAGTGGTTATATGCCTATTGGCAATATCAAGGTTTATAATCCTAACATTGCAGGCTATCAGGATCCTGCTCTCCCGTTAACGGTTGGGCTTGGTCAAGTAATTGGAGCCATAACTGCAGGAGTGAATAACTCGGGATCCTTGCAGAATATGAGAGTAGATTTAATCATTACTGAACCTGATAGCGTAGTGGTGACTGTAGCAGGACCTGTGTTTGAAATCGTTAATAACGGAGTCGAGGCTTGGGAACCCCGCTACACAACGAGGAAGAAGGGCGCGCACAGTATGACGTTAGTGCTCTACGCTGAGATAATATCATAGCATAGATATTAAGGAGAAGGAGCATGGTACAGCCTATTCCAACTGTGACAATCAGTGACAAAACATGGGCTGTGGATATTGCTAACACACAGGAGGAGATCCAAGCTGGGTTAAGTGGTTGGCCGTCTTTATTCCTTAACCACGGCATGCTATTCGATCTGGGCAGTGACTTAACCGTTACTATTACCACTCTCCAAATGCTGTTCTCACTGGACATTATCTTCTTTAACAGTTCTGGGGTAGTAACTGAGATAATGTATGGACTGGCTCCAGGTAATACTGAACCTAGTGCTATCCCAGCCAGGTTCTTCTTGGAAGTAAATGCAGGTGAAGCAGAAGGGGTAGTAGCAGGAGATTACGTTGTCATAAATGATTATGATATACCGAGCACTCCAAGCATCTTCGAAGGTTTGATAATGGCAACTATTCCTGTAATGGTACTGGGTCTAATGATCAAAGCGATAAAGGACTACAGTAAATAATGAGTAGATTAGGCAGTTACTAACATGAGGTACGCTTTAATCTCGTCTGGTGCCCCTGTACAGGATATCGAAGATGTCTGTGTACAAGTTGGTGCACAAAATATCAGAGTTGCTACTCTCCTCTCTCAAGTATTTTGCGATCTGGACGATGACCAACTCGATACATTGGTAGACACTGAGCTAGACGCAGTGATCAAAGAAATTGGCGTAGTTACTGCGGGGAGTCGTGCATCAACTATCTCCCCGCCACTAATCCCTCCACCAGAAGGTCCATCCTATACTATCGATCAGCTAGTTCGAGCAGCGGAGTATAATCTAATCAGAGAGGCGTTCAATCCTATCCTAACCGGCGCTAGTAGTACAGTAGCTGTGCTGGATACTGGTATAGATGGCGATCATGAAACCCTTAAAAGTGCAGTTGTATACGAGAAGAACTTCAGTGGTGCTAGCACAACAAACGATGTGTTTGATCATGGTACTGGGGTAGCATACGTGATTGCAGGTAGAGGAAGGGTTCCTGGTGTTGCTCCTGGTGCTAGCTTGTGGAACATCAAAGTACTAGATGATGAAGGCAATGGTACAGAAGAGAATGTAGTGCTGGGACTAGACCATGTACTACAACTCAGGCAAGAAGCAATACGATTCGGGTATCCGATAGGTCACCCTATGAGACCTAATGTAATCAATATGAGTCTTGGCGCAGAAGATGATGGGGATCCAGATAATCCACTAAGAGTTGCTTGCAGGCAGTGTACCGCTATGGGCTTGATGCCAATAGTTGCAGCAGGAAATACAGGTCCAGAACCTGGAACCATGCTTAGTCCAGCAATTGAGCCTGAGGTTCTTGCTGTTGGAGTAGCGAATGTTTCACCGTTTAACACATGGTATTATTCAGCTCGAGGGCCTACACTAGAAGGTACTGTAAAGCCTGATATAGTCTGTATGGGTGTTAATGTAATAGTAGCTAGCTCTGGGGGTGTTTCTGAATACAAGATCAAGACTGGAACGTCATTCAGTGCACCAATGATAAGTGGTCTGGTTGCGTTGTCAATGGAAATTCCTACCAGGTTTAGTAGTGATGATGAGATCCAAGATGCCATAGAAGAAGACTGGCTAAATTGGGTGATAGGAAATACCTTGAAGCCGAGTGGATCACCGCCGGGGAAAGACAACAATGTAGGATACGGGATGCCATGGGGTGGATTGCTAGTGCGCAGTATTACTCCGAGTGCTGCTCCTGCTCCTACTCAAGTACCTGATATGACTTCATCTTTACTGACACTTGCAATGGTTGGAGCTATGGCTTCTATGTTTCCTACCCCGGAGCCAAAAGTCAAGAAACCACAACAGAGGAGACCACAGCTGAAAGCGAGACGAACTAATGGCTGATAAGCAGATCGCTAAGCCCCTTGACGATATGTGGTTGAATGAGAGTGACATAATGATGATCATGATGATGACCATGATGGTGTATATTATGTCAGCGTTCATCCAACCAATCACACAGAATCTTCAAGCACAATCTTATGAAGGAGTAACTGATCCTAGAGAAGTTGACGCTGGGGCAAGTTTGAAATGGATAGACCTGATTCATGGACCGCCGCGGACTCCTTGGTCCTTTGCGTTGATAAGGAACGAAGGCCCGAACGATGTTGAGGTGGGGATCAATAACCCCAACGAGAGGTTCGTAGTTTATCCTGGAATTCCTGTTGAAATAGATAGAAGGCAGTCGAGCCAAAGGATCTCGATACTGTTCTTCATATGCAAGCCGACAGAGAGTGCATTTATGAGGGTGACTGGAGAGTACTAAGAATATGAACTGGTCTGAGCACAATGAATGGGAACGCAACTGGTGGGGAAGCTGCACCAACACGTTCGAAGAACAACTCAAGCAAGACGTATATGCTGTTTACATGAAGCTCCATCCACAGTTTATAGTTCCTGGGCATTGGTTCAACATGAAAGGGAAGTCGATTCTTGATGTAGGAGGAGGACCGTGTAGCCTCCTCCTACGATGTATGAATTTCTCCCGAGGAGTAGTCATTGACCCTTGCGGGTTCCCGAGTTGGGTAAGTGAAAGGTATATTGAAGCTAGGATTGAACATGTTAGAGGAAAGGCTGAAGATGGCCTATGCTTTAGTCTTGGTGCCTTCGATGAGGTATGGTGTTATAATGTCCTTCAACACGTGGAGGATGTGGAGAGGGTTGTAAAGTTTATGAAGGTATCTGGGAAGAAAACTCGAGTTTTTGAATACCTCAATGTAGGAATATGTCCTGGGCATCCAAATAACTTGACTAAGGAGAGGCTGGACGGGTTGTTTGGAAGGACAGGAATAACGGATACACATGAGGGGTTGGTCCAAGGAAAGATATATTTTGGTGTTTTCAGGTACTGATTATGAGATTTCATTTATTGGGGTTAGCTCACACAAAAACCAGTAGGATCTGGGAACACTGTGCCTATACTATGAAGGTATACAAAATGGCAAAGATGCTCGCAGACCTTGGCCATGAAGTCATCCACTACGGTGCTGAGGGTTCTACCGTATGCTGTGAACATGTGGATGTTATCTCTGACACTGAACAAGCATATTGCTACGAAGAAAAGAACTGGCCATCCATATTCTTCGATTTTGATTCTAAGGACTTCGCCTACACCAGGTTCAATGAAAAGGCAATCAAGGAAATCAAGGCCCGTAAGCAACCACGTGACATCCTGCTGTGTTCTATGGGGAATGCACACAAGCCAATCGCTGATGGTGTTGACCTCCTATCCGTTGAGATGGGGATAGGCTATACCGGGACTTTTGCTCAGTACAGGGTATTTGAGAGTTACGCCTGGATGCACTACATCTATGGGATGCAGATGCCGAATCCTGGAGCCTGTGATGGAAGGTTCTATGATGTTGTTATTCCCAATTACTTTGATCCTAAGGACTTTGAATTCTGTGAGGAGAAGGACGACTATCTGTTGTATGTGGGAAGATTGATTCCCCGAAAAGGGATCCAAATCGCGATCGATGTCGCTAAGGCATTAGATAGAAGGTTGATAATCGCGGGGAGTGGAAGTTTAGATAGTCTCGGTCTTGGTGTATTGCCTAGAAACATTGAATACATAGGAGTAGTTGGGGTTGAGGAGAGAAGTGATTTAATGAAGAAAGCTTCCGCAATCCTTGTTCCAACACTATACCTTGGACCTTTTGAAGGAGTCGCTGTTGAGGCCATGATGTGTGGAACCCCGGCAATTACCACTGATTGGGGAGCCTTCCCTGAAACAGTACAGCATGGGAAAACTGGCTACAGATGTAGAACTATGGAACAGTTTATCTGGGCTGCTGACCACGTAGGGTCGTTGAACCCTGTGTACATACGGGAATATGCAGTAGATAACTACTCGCTGGGCCGGGTTGGTTTAATGTACCAAGAGTACTTCGAACAGCTACATGGGTTGTTTGGGAAGGGGTTCTATGAAGAGAATTCCTCAAGGAGAGAACTGAATTGGTTGAAGCGGTGGATATAGTTAGTAAATAGTAGTAGTAGGAGCGTGGTATGATTCAAGAGACTTCTAGTGCAATCATCGCATTATTGCTAGCAAAATTCATGCTGAATGACATTCCTCACGCAGCAGGACTGATAGAAAGTGAAGGGTCAACAATGCATACACCGCATATGCCTGGACTTCGTACCGGTCTCCGTACAGAGCTGCAGAATGCAGGTTTCCCTGACCCACATGGCTTCTACTACAAGACGAGCATGAAGGGATACGCTCAGGAGATCGCAAATCTTATCATTGAACATATCTTCTATGGTAGGCAGATTAGTATAAGCAGTCCCAATAATCGGATGCTTGCTCTTCTGCGAGATCGTGAGCAAGCCCACAAAGCATTAGAGTATATACGGGAACTGAAACTCTTAATGCATACCGACGTATTTAAGGTAAATGACTAAGAGAACTAAACTTCTCCTGGAGGGAACTGAATTGGTTGAAGCGGTGGACATAGATCCTAATCGAGGTGAGTAATGGTTCTCATAAAAAGAACTGCAGATGGTGAAGTAGAGCTAGAGGGAGTAGCGCTAGAGTCTACTGCAACAGAAGCTGTTGCAAATGCTGAGGTAGCAGCCCTCGCAGCCTCCATGGTACTTGAGACGCTTCTACTACATAATGAGAATGTGTCATATCTATACCCAGAAGAAGTAGATGCAACTTGTACTCTTACTGCTGGGGACGGCGTTGATACGTTCAGTGCTTGGGCTGAGATTGTAGATAGCGAAGCCCATACCTTATCGTCCAAGTTCATAGCAGATGATGGATATCTGATTGAGATAATGACTCATGACTACAGTGCTGCTAATGAGATATATATCATCGAAATTGCGTATGGTGATGACAAAATAGTTGTCGGCAGAGCTAGGGTTCGGTCAGACTGGACCTATGTTAGAACGCTACGTTCTGCCCGTATACCCGAAGGTGAGGCTGTTTATTATAGAATGAAGGCCGAAACAGCACTCGCAACGTTGCAAGCAGACTTTAGATACTATCTTAGGACATAGATAAATGTTGCAAATGGGGAAAAGCTCGTGAGCCCGCTCCATTCTGGGGGTGTAGGGGGCGGAGGTGGCCCTGGAGCCACGGGAGTTACTGGTGCAACAGGGATTACTGGTGCAACAGGGATTACTGGTGTAACTGGTGTCACTGGTGCTGGTACTACGGGCATTACAGGTGTTACCGGCGTCACGGGAGTAACTGGAATAACAGGAGCGACAGGCGCAGGAACTACAGGCGTTACAGGTGTCACAGGAGCAACAGGCGTTACTGGTGCAACAGGCGTTACTGGCGCTACTGGTGCTGGAGTAACCGGCGTCACGGGAGTAACTGGAGAGACGGGGCCTGCTGGCACTACAGGGGTCACAGGAGCAACAGGCGTTACTGGTGCAACTGGTGTAGGAACTACTGGAGTAACTGGTGTAACTGGTGTTACCGGAGAAACTGGTCCTACAGGAGTCACGGGCGCAACAGGACCTACAGGTGCTGGCGTTACTGGAGAAACCGGTGTCACAGGAGAAACGGGAGTAACTGGAGAAACTGGTCCCACCGGAGTAGGAGTTACAGGGGTCACAGGTGTTACTGGAGAAACCGGAGCACCAGGAATTAAAGGAGTTGCTGGAGAAACTGGTGTCACGGGGGCAACAGGTGTCACAGGGGCAACAGGGGTGACTGGTGTGACCGGCGAAACTGGTCCTACAGGTGTAGGTACCACTGGAGTTACAGGAGTTACAGGCGTTACAGGACCTACAGGACCTGTTGGAGAAACCGGCATTACTGGTGAAACAGGCTCCACTGGAGTAGGTACTACTGGAGTTACTGGACCAACAGGGGTTCAAGGAGTTACAGGTGTTACTGGGGAGACCGGTCCAACAGGCACCGGAGTTACTGGAGTAACTGGGGAAACTGGGGAAACTGGCGTTACTGGAGAGACAGGTCCCACCGGAGTAGGAACAACTGGCGTTACTGGTGTAACTGGTGTTACCGGAGAGACTGGCATTACGGGAGTCACAGGTGATACAGGACCTACAGGTGTTGGTACTACTGGAGTTACAGGTGAGACAGGTCCTACAGGGCCTGCTGGCGTTACTGGCACAACAGGTCCAACAGGTGTTGGTACTACGGGTGTCACTGGTGAGACTGGGGTAACTGGAGAAACTGGTCCCACTGGAGTAGGTACCACAGGAGTTACCGGTGTAACTGGGGTAACTGGGGTAACTGGAGTAATTGGTGAAACAGGAGTAACAGGAGTAACAGGAGTAACAGGAGTAACCGGCCCAACAGGCGCTACTGGTGTTGGTACCACGGGAGTTACCGGTGTAACTGGTGAAACCGGCCCAACGGGTCCTACCGGTGTTGGTACTACGGGTGTCACTGGTGAGACTGGACCTACAGGAATAACTGGTGAAACAGGCCCAACAGGTCCTGCTGGAACTACTGGAGTAACAGGTCCGAGTGGAGTCACAGGTGTTACTGGGGAGACGGGGCCAACGGGTATATCAGGAATTTCTGGCGTCACGGGAGTTACCGGCGTCACAGGAGTTACTGGGCCAGCCCCTACAGGCAAAATATTCCTTTCGGCTGGCGGTGGTTGGCCATCTACCTCTAATGGTTGTGGTGGTCCTACCAAAACAGAGTACGGAACTAATGACATCGATTTGTATGAACTAACTTTCGCCAGTGGTGCCCAATCCTTCGCCCAGTGGACACTGGCTATGCCATCTGATTGGGATGGTGGAACAATAACGGCGGTGTTTTACTGGACAGCAGCAGCAGGTAGCGCCACCCAAACGCTACAGTGGCAGTGTCAGGGAAGGTCTTACGGTAATGATGAAGCTATAGACCAAGCTTGGGGTACTGAGCAGACTATCGATGATGCACTACTAGCAACTGGTGATGTTCACATAACCTCAGCAACTTCAGCTATTACATTGGCTGGCACTCCTACTGCTGGCGAACTAGTCCAAATAAGAATAGCTAGGAATAACACAGGCGATCTGGCTCAAACAGCTTCACTTCTCGGGACAATGTTAACTTTCACAAGGACATAAGAACGGAGTAATCATTGGCAATCAACTATCCTACAGGGTTAACAGACTTCCAGAAGTTAGTAGCAGTCTACTCGCTACTAGAGTTGATGCGCATAGAGCATAATCGTATGGGTGCTATTGCTCGTAGTGACTGGCTTAAGTATCAAGGTAAGTGGGCGACTTACTCTAAGCAGTTCAAACGACTACAGTTTCCCTTGCTTCAAGAGCAGAACAAGCTAAGAGATAAAATTAAAGCTACAGTCCCAGAGTTTACATATCTAGCATCGCTTACCCCAGAGCGCCAGATGGAAGTATTCTTTGAGGCCTTTGGACGCAAAGAAGCTCTGTTCAATCTACAAACGATCACTATAGCTACCGAACTTGTTGATCTAAGGGTGATAGATTTTAGTAGCTTGAAGGGTGAAGTAGTAGATCCTATAGAAGACTTCACTACCTACACCGAAGTGGATCCCAACGCCCACATCTCTGTAACAGCGTCAGCAATAACCGGATCAGATATACTGCGCAATGAAGATGCCTATGTCTATGATGATAAAGGCGCAAGCCACTTCGGGAACTTTGAGTTTCTAGTGACCAGCCATACGGATTTCAGCGGCACCGATCAATACTCTGAGGTCTGGTTCGCTGTAGTAGGTGACGAAGTAGACGGAGCCTATAATATCAACTATGGCTTGGGTATGAGTTGGAGACGCAATTCTGGGCCTAACTACCTTACTCTCAGGTTAAGTGAACAGGATAATCGCAGCGAGACACATGATAATTATACGAATAGGTCATATGATACGGATTACTATATTACGGTATCACGGTCAGGCACTACAGCAGTAGCCTTGGTGTATTCCGATGCTGCCCGGACAGTTCTGATAGATACGCTCACTATAACATGTCTGACTACAGCCTGTCAGTACATATATGGTGTACAGGCATACGATTCTAACACATCCTATGGCTGGTTCGGTGAGGTTAGTGACCTTGACCTACAAGAAGCAGTAGCCCGGGTACCCCGACATGGTGCAATAATATTCCAGGATCCTGCTTTAGTATAAAGGGTAGGAGGCATAAATGGATAACGCTGAATCAATAACGAGTGTGGTCATAGGTGTACTACTCCCTATTCTGATCTCGTTCATAAAAGTAGTGAAGTGGAACCGAGTAGCAAAAATTGTGTTATCCGCTGGGTTGAGCCTAATCCTTGCTGTGGCTATCCATCTAGTATCCAACTTCAATGAGGGGTTCGACTTCCAGGTGCTAGCAAACTGGGGAGTGATTTTTGGCACAGCGTCAACGATCTATGCTACTATTTTCGAGAAGTCGGGGCTAGAGAAGAGACTGAGAGGTGAATAATGGGAACTATCAATTTTAGGCTAACTAATCCACCAGTGAGTGCAACCAAGTGGGCACTGACTTGGACAGATGGAACAATTCTGTATATGGATAGCCCTTCTGTCAAGAACTTAACAGAAACCTTCACTATTAGGAATGTCCCATTGGGGGGATTCTGGAATGTAGCGATACTGCTGGCAGATGGTACCAGTATCAGCAACAACGTTTGGGCACCTCTCACTGCTGTGGAAGGAGCCACGTATGTGATAGATGGTACAACATGGGAAGTTACACCACTACTTGTTAGGATTACCTCTGTAGTTTACTTAGATCCTAGGCAAGGTGGAAGCTGGCAGTACAGTGTACCAGCATACTACGTTGTAGGAGAGACCTTCCTCGCAGATGTAGTCGTAAAGAACGATGCACTAGGGCCCAAGACGTTAATCTTTGACTGGGTCTTCACGCCGCCAATCGGTGGTGTTATTACTGTGTCGTCTACTCCTGCAGTTCTACAAAGTGGACAACAAGTAGCGTATAATTATCCTCACGTGCTTGATGTAGCGGGGGCCTGGTCGGTAGCTTATGTGGTGAAGGTAGATGAGTAGGATAAATAGGTAGTCATTATGACTGAAGGGGATTTACAAACTATTTTTTTAGTGATACAATATAATAAGAGTTATGGTACACTAGCATGGTTTCAGTTGTAAAAGTTGATACATTCACTGATTACCTTGAACGCAAGGTGTCCGAAGGGACAACGAAGCTATATGTTCACGTGATCAAGCTGTGGTTTGAGTGGCTGCAGATACATGGAGGGGAACCAACCCAAGACACTGCACAGGAATACCTCGACCAACTCCACCAGCTTCATCGAGCACCCAATACCATCGCTGTGAGAGCAAATGCAATCAAGAAGTGGTTCAAGTGGAAGGGGGAGAAGATTGAATTAGAATCCCCTAAGATACGTATCGGCGAGCCGAAATACATCACGATGGATGACCTCCACAAGGTGTTGGTACAGTGTGAGACGCCACTCCAGGAAGTGTTGGTCGTGGCGTTGTTTGACACTGGGTGTAGGATTTCTGAGTTGTTGGGTGTGAAGATGGGGGATATGGATTGGGAGCACGGCATGGTGAGAATGAGGAGGAAGGGTGGTAGGACCGAGACTGTGAATATATCTGATAGGGGGTTAGACGCACTCAGGAAATGGATCCAGACCCGGAT
>Ga0180007_10000453_pt1 | contig 69796 bp, 82 predicted proteins | sample MM_PC_MetaG_FD_121122 | JGI IMG/M metagenome (GOLD analysis project Ga0180007, IMG submission 121122) | Groundwater microbial communities from the Aspo Hard Rock Laboratory (HRL) deep subsurface site, Sweden - MM_PC_MetaG | ecosystem: Environmental > Aquatic > Deep subsurface > Groundwater... | reverse complement strand
TTGATGAAAGGTGCTGCTGGACAAGCTCTTCAAGCTTTTAATATAATGTTTGGTTTTGATGAAACTCTAGGGCTTGAGTTTACTGGACTTTATCCAATTTAATTTTAAGGAATTATTGTGTGCCGATTACTATTTGTAAAATCAGAAAATGAATTTATTATTGAAGGGCATTTAAATAAGTTTTCCATAATTGCCAAGAATAGCAAGGAATTTCAAGGTCATGGTTGGGGATGTAGTTATTTAGATAATAATAATTGGATTCATTATAAAAACATAAAGCCAATATGGGATGATGATATAAATCAGTTTGGAAAAACAAATAGATTAATCGTCCATGCTCGTAGTGCTTTTGAGGATAAAGATATAATCGTTGAAAATAATATGCCATTTTTTGATGACAAGTATGTTTTTATTTTTAATGGCGAACTTCGAGGAGTTAAAATTAAAGCTGATGGAAGAATTGGAGCTGAAAAAATTTTTAATTTCGTTAAGCGATTTGATTCTATCGGTATGAAAGCTGCACTTCCAAAAGCAATTGAGATAATTAATAAAAAATCCAGTTATATAAGAGCTATGAACATAATAATAACGGATAAAGAAAAAGTATATTATTCTTCCCTCTTCAATGAAGACGAAGATTATTTTCAAATGCATTATAAGCAAAACGGGACAGAACTAGTAATATGCTCTCAAGTTTATCCTAATGAAACAGGTTGGAATAAAATAGACAATAACTCAAGTGGAGTATTTAAATGACAATTATTAAAATTGGTGGTGGTGAACAAATTAATTTGGAAGCTATTATTGAAGACTTGGTAAACTTGGAAGATGAATTTATAATAGTTCATGGTGCAAATGCTTTGCGCGATGAAATAGCAAATAAATTACACTACGAAAAAAAGGTTCTACTTTCAGCTTCCGGATATTCATCCGTGTATAGCGATAGCGAAGCTTTGGATATTATGATGATGTCTTACGCAGGGCTGAGAAACAAACGAATTGTAGAAATGTGCCAGCAAGTTGGAATAAATGCAATTGGTTTAACTGGCGTTGATGGAAAATTAATTGAAGGACAAAGAAATAAAGGAATAAAAATAAAGGAAGATGGGAAACTTAAAATAGTAAGAGATTTTTCTGGAAAGCCCAAAACCATTAATATAGCATTACTACAGTTGCTAATTAGCAATGGATATGTGCCTGTTATTACTGTTCCAATAATTGATGAAAATAATTTTGCTATAAGTTCTGAGAATGATGACATTGTTGCTTTGTTAAAAGAATCTTTGGATGCAGATAGAATTTTCCAATTGATAGAAGCTCCTGGATTTTTAGATGACGTAAATAATCCAAATTCTGTTGTAAAAGTAATTTCAAAAGAAGAAGTAAAACAACGGGAAACACAAGTTGATGGAAGAATGAAAAGAAAAATGAAAGCGCTTACTAAACTATTTGAAAGCGGTAAAACTTCTGTTTACATTTGTGATGGTCGAAAAAATAATCCAATTACAAATGCAATAAATGGTGAAGGAACCATAATCCAATGAGAAATTTTAGAGAATTAATTGACAATTATGAAGTTGCAGTTTATCCAAAACGAGATTTAGTTATTGTAAAAGGTAAAGGCGCAACAGTCTGGGATGAAAAAGGCAATGAATTTATAGATTGTGCAGCTGGTATTGGTGTTGCTACAATCGGTCACTCAAATCCAGACGTAGTTAAAGCAATAACAAAACAAGCTGAAACACTTATCACAAATGCTTGTGTTTTTTATAATGATACTCGAGCATTGTTCCTAGAAAAATTAAATGAAATTACTCCAGCAAATTTAAAACGTTCGTTTCTTACAAATTCTGGAACGGAAGCAATGGAAGCGGCAATAAAGTTTACACGAGTTTCAACTGGTAAAACTGATTTTATAACAACCATGAAAGGATTTCATGGACGAACAATGGGAGCTTTGAGCGGAACACACAAAGAAGAATACCGAACACCATTTGAGCCACTTGTGCCCGGTTTTTCATTTGTTCCATTTAATAATCTTGAAAAAATGGAAGAAGCCATTACCGAAAAAACTGCTGGAATAATTTTGGAGGTAATTCAAGGAGAAGGTGGAATTAATATTGCATCGCAAGCATATCTTGAAGGAGTTCGCTCTCTTTGTTATAAAAATAACATATTATTGATTATTGATGAAATTCAATCTGGATTTTGCAGAACAGGAAAAATGTTTGCAATTGAACATTTTGGAATTGATGCCGATATTTTAACAGTTGCCAAAGGTATCGCTGGTGGATTTCCTGTTGGTGCTGCTATTTGTTCAGATAAAGTTAAAATAGGATTTGGTCAGCATGGAACAACTTTTGGTGGAAATCCACTTGCGTCTGCTGCTGGTTTAGCTGCCATTACATTTATGCAAGAAACCAACCTAGCAAAACAAGCTAAAGAAAAAGGTGATTACTTTGTTAGTAAATTAAATGTAGATGAACTTTCAAAAGTTAGGGAAGTTAGACATAAAGGTTTAATGATTGGAATTGAACTAAAAGAAAAAGTTCAACCAATTTTACAACAATTAATGGAAGAAAATATTTTAGCAATGCCAGCAGGTAAAATTGTATTACGTATGCTTCCTCCCGCTGTTATTACTTATGAACAATTAGATAAGGTTGCTGAAGTATTAAATAGAATTCTAAAGTAATTATTGGGTGGAAGCTAAATTCCACCCAAATTATATTTGAAAAAATAAATCTATTCAACAATAATTTATTTCTATTTATTGTAACTTAAAACTTTCCTATCATTCAAAGGCATTACTGGTCTATAATTATGGTGCAATATCCCAGCAAATTTCTCTATTTGTTCTTTTGATGCTTTGATAGGAGTTTTTAACACATACCAATTTACAATTTCAGAACACGGTGGAGTTGTTAAAGAACCGATATAATAGTAATAATCCAGATTGGATGGTAAAAGCTTTTCCAAATCTATTGTATTTTCAGAAGTATACTCACCTTTGCTTTCAGGAAATTCTGCTAAATATTCGGTGAATAATTCATTAGCGGTTCCTTCCTCAAACATGGCACCAACAACCGAATAATCTGAATCAGAATATTGATTTACAAAATGAACTTCTATTGGATAGTGATTTCCATTAATTGTGTGTTCACTTGCAGCATGATAATGAAATTGTAATAGTTTGTATTCTTTTTCGCCAAGAGTAATTGTATTATTTCCAGAAACATTAAATTGCACAGTATGACCATTATTAATAATATCAACAGGGGTTGAATCATAATGAATTTGTATTTGATTCAAATTAGTTCCAACACTAGTTTCATTTGTTACGATATTAATTGGTGATTGTGCTTGTCCACCGCATGCTGCAAAAGCATCACATAAATCCTTCCAATGTGCAGGTCCTTCTTCTCCCTCATGGTGTGACCAATGAACATCATTGCAATCTTGTTTTTTAACATGTGTACCCTCATGTTTATCAGATGACATAGATTTATCTTCAATTTTTGAATTGTCACATGAAAACACTAATAGTGTTAAAGCAAATACAAATAAACTTTTTATTAAAAATTTTTTCATTATATCTCCTTTATTGTTTATTAAATATTTTATTCATTCATAAGTTTTTGGAACAATTCAAAAAATTTAGCTGCATGTATTCCATCAGCTAAACCATGATGAGCATTCAAAGACACATTCATAATTTTCCTACCGTTTACAATCATGAATTTTCCAAAAACAACTTTTGGAATTGAATCAAGATTTTTAAAATCTCTTGCATGTGATAATCCTGTAAATTTTGTCCATGGCAATGAAGAATAATGAATTACATCTAATCTTTTAGAATTTTCAGTTAAGCTAAGCCCTGTAGAATTATTAATCCTCAATATCTCATTATTTGCTAAAATTAAAAATTTATTGAAATCCTTTTCATATTCAATAAATGAGTAGCCAAATGTCTCGTCAGGTCTTCCAATAGTTGTTGCTACGTTAATTTTATCAAACACAATAATTTTACCATCCCTAATTCTGTATTTAAATTCCTCAATTTCATTTAGTGCAAGTATGGATTTATGTAAATAATATAAAAAGAATGAAAAAACATTTTCCTTTGATTTTTCATACGCTTCTGTGCAGTCAATTTCTGAAACTACTCCCCAAAATGGCTCATCATATTTTGAAAAAAATTCATAATGCTCTTTTCTTTTCCAATTATTTATGTCAATATATTTTTAATCACTATTCCCAAAAATCTTTACAGACTATTATTTATTATTCCATTATTTGAACATTTCGCGTTGCACCAATATATCTTTTCTTAAAATAATCACTTTCCATCGATGAAACGGTAACTCCTTGAGAAAAACTTGCATGGGCAAATAAATCTTCTCCAATATAAATTCCAACATGACCAGGATAACTACTTTTGGTTGTATTAAAAAACACTAAATCTCCAAATTTTAGAGAATTTTTATTTAATATTTTTTCACCCTCATTAAATTGTTGATTTGCAGTTCTCGGCAAGTTGTAATTAAGGGATTCTAAAAAAACATTTTTGGTGAAGGCTGAACAATCAATTCCAAAATTGTCACTTCCTCCATAATGGTACGGAGTATTTAAATACTTAACAATTTCAATCATTACTTTATCCCTTTCTGAAAGCTCCATTGATGTACTATATTGATTAGTACTTTTTTCAAGAAATTTGTTTACATCAACTGGATTGTCTTCAATAGGTTCAATATCAAATTCATTTTTCAAAAGTAATTCATCATTATCAGATGAAAATCTTGGGGTAGTATTTAAAGTATCAAGTTTTGCTGTTTGTTTGTTATATCTTTGCTCAATACTTGTAGAGGTGCAAGAAAACAGCAATAATGAAGCTACTGAAATAATTAAATATTTTAAGAAAAACATACTAATTTTAACCTAAATATTTTCTTAAAGTATTTGATCGTTTTTTATGGCGCAATCTTCTTATTGCCTTTTCCTTAATTTGCCTAACTCTTTCACGAGTTAAGTTAAATTTGTCCCCAATATCCTCAAGAGTAAGTGGATAGTCTAAACCTAATCCAAAATAAAGTTTCAAAACATCTGCTTCTCTTTCTGATAATGATTTGAGTGAGCTTTCTATTTCTTGTTTAAGGGAATCAACAATTAAATTTTCATCAGGCTCAGAGTTAATTGTATTAGATAATACACCTAATAAATTATTTTCTTCTCCTTCAGTAACCGGTGCATCAAGTGAAACATTTCTTGAAGATATTTGAAGTGCTTCTAATATTTCATTAGCATCAACTTTTAATTTATCTGCTATTTCTGACGAAGAAGGTTCTCTACCATTTTCTTGCTCAAATTCAGTATTAAAATATTTTATTTTACTAAGAATTCCAATTCTATTAAGAGGAAGGCGAACTATTCTTCCATTCTCTCCTAATGCCTGTAAAACCGATTGTCTAATCCACCAAACAGCATATGAGATAAATTTGAATCCTCGCGTCTCATCAAACCGTCTAGCAGCTTTTATTAATCCAATATTACCTTCATTAATTAAATCTCCTAATGAAAGACCTTGGTTTTGATATTGTTTAGCAACCGTAACAACAAAGCGTAGATTAGAATTTACAAGTCTTTCAAACGCTTTTTCATCACCATTTTTAATTTCTTTTGCTAGTTTAATTTCTTCGTCCTGTGAAATTAGATCTACTTTACTTATTTCAAGTAGATACCTGTCAAGGGCTTTACTATCATGGCTTGTATATTGTTTTGAAATCTTCAAGAGAACCTCCGAAAAAATTCACACATGCTATAAATAATAAAAGAAATATATTATATAACTTAAGTTATTATATAAACTTCATACATTACAAATAAATAATTTTTGTCCTTTTTACAATATAATAAATAAGTTTGATTACTTTCAAATGGAAGAGAATAATATTTTATTTAAAAATACTCTATTGTAAGAAAGTTGTTCCTTTAAGATTATTTTCAATTGCAAAATAATCTGCTGCCGTTTTACCAATATCTGCAAAAGTATTTCTAATACCCAAATTAATTCCAGACTTACCCTTTTGATAATACAGTAATGGAATAAATTCTCTACTGTGATCAGTGCTTGGAGTTGTAGGATCATTACCATGATCTGCTGTAATAACTAGGACGTCCGAATCATCTATTACACTTAATATCTCTGGAAGTTTATCGTCAAACATTTTTAGTGCATCAGCAAACCCCTTTACATCATTCCGATGCCCGAAGTAAACATCAAAATCTACTAGATTTGCAAAAATAAATGAGTTACTATTATCCTTAAGTGAATTGATTATTTTATCAATTCCTTCTTTATTTGATTTTGTTTTAACTGGTTGAGTAATTCCACGATGATTAAATAAATCATTTATTTTTCCAATAGCTATTGTTTCAAAACTATTTTTTTTTAATAAATCCAAAATAGTTTCATCGGGTGGCGATATTGCATAATCTTTTCTGTTTGTGGTTCTATTATAATTTCCAGTAGTGCCAACAAATGGACGAGCAATAATTCTTCCAATATTATTGTCATTTATAAATATTTTTTCTCTTGAGATTTCACATATTTCATACAGACGTTTTAATGGAATAACTTGTTCATGCGCAGCTATTTGAAAAACAGAATCAGCGGAGGTATATACAATTGGGAAACCCGTCTTAACATGCTCGTCCCCAAGTTTCATTATAATTTCAGTTCCAGACGCAGCAATATTTCCAAGAATTCCATTAAACCCGGTGAGTTTAAGAAATTTTTCTATTATCTCATTTGGAAAACCATTTGGATAATATGGGAAATCAAAATCGAGTTCTAATCCAGAGATTTCCCAATGCCCAGAAACGGAGTCTTTCCCTTGTGATTTTTCATTCATTTTTCCATATGAAGCAAGCGGATATTCTATTTTTGGAATTCCAACAATATCAGTAATATTACCAAGACCTAGTTTTTGCAGATTTGGGAGTGAAAGTCCATTTAATGCTTTTGCAATATTTGCTAACGTATTACTTCCAACATCACCATAATTTGCAGCATCAGGCAGCTCACCAACGCCAACGCCATCAAGTAAAATTATAACAAAGTTTTTCATTTAAATATTCTTAACGGAATTTCCGCCCTTTTCAATTGCTTTATTTAAAGCAAGTTCAGCATTCTCCACTAGCGCATTAATGTCCATCTTTTCATGAGCTGCAGCTATACCAATAGACACAGTATATGTAGTTTGCTTTGTAGATACTAAAACTGGAGTGCGTGCAATTTTAATCCGTAATTTTTCTGCCCATAAAAAAACATCCTTTGAATCTGTATTAAAGAAATATACTCCAAAAACATCTCTGCTTATTCGTCCAACTATATTTTGCTCAGAAGTTGCTTCAACAATAATAGTAGTAATCAATTTTAATACTTTTGGAAATGGATTACCTTCAAATAGTGATTCATCGTCAATAAATTTATCAATTTTAATAATTGCAAGAGTACTAGAAAGCGATGCTGCCTTTGCTTTTATTAAATCTGAATTTGACAATTTTAGAAAATTTTTGCCATTCAGCAATCGTGTTTCAACATCTACTGAAAGCAAATTTTTTAATATTTTTTGACTCGTAAAAGTATAAACAATATATGAAAATATTTTGATAGCTTTTTTTATGAAAGATAAATCTGCATTACTATAAACATCAGCTTTCAAGGAATCAAAGCAAAATACACCATAAATCTGTCCATCATATGAAAGTGGTATAGCTAAAAACGCACCCCCAAAAGAAATATCTTCATCTTTAGCAAATCTGGGTATTTTCTCGATATTTGTATCATCAATTTTTATAGGACTTCCATTGACTATTGCCCTTCCCACTAAAGTATTGGCTAAATCAATATTTTTATTTCCGCCTATATATTTAAGAGAAGTATTATTAATTATTTTTGATATCTTAAACTGTTTTTCATTAGGCTCATAATAAACAAACGTAAAAATATCCCAAGAAATTAACTTTTTAACAGAACTTTCAATTGTAGAAAATAGTTCATTTTCGTCATCAAATTTCTTATCTATGGCAAGGATTTCAAGTAATGATTTTAATCTTTTATCCGCTTGAGAGTCTGCATGTTTTTCTTCAAAAAGTGAAATTAGAAGAGAAATAACTCGAACAAACCTTCCAAGCGAATAAATAGTCTCAATTCCAAAAGTATCATTTTCTTTTGAATCCATTGTTAAAATACCAGCAAGAGATTTGCCATAATAAAGAGGAACGCCAACAAAACTTTTTATTCCTTGAGGTGAAGTGTAATAACGAATATTATCTTTTTCAGCATTTAATGCCAAATCTGAAATTATCTCGGGTTCTTTTTTTACCACTATTTTGCTTAATACATCATCTTCTACGTCAAACTTTTGTTTAATAATATCTTTAGTTGAAGAAGCATATTTTTCAAGTGCAATTTTTTTTGATTTGGGGTTGTACCAAAAGAAAATAGCACTATGCGCATTAAATGCATCTTTTACAACAAGAAGAATTTTATCAAGAGCAAATCCAAAAAGCTGATCATCACTTATATCATCTGGAATTTTTTCCGTTGCTATTTTGTCAAATTCAATTTTCAATTCAGGTGATTTAAAAAAGTTACGTCCAGATGATTGAGGTGTAATGCCACCAATAAATTCTGAAGATTTTCTAACTTCGATAGTTTTATTTGGTGAAATAATCTTAAATTCCTCTCCTTCATCAGCTTCCATTTTTCTGGAATTATAATCAGTTTTATCATAGTTGTTAGATTCATTAGAAAATGCTTCATCAAAATGGGCATCAGTGCGTGAAGAATCTCTAAGAAAAATAATAAATGCGGAATATATAATTAACATCACAGATGATATTAAACGAAGGATAAAATCTTCAGTGAAGAAAGGTACAACTGCAAGTATTGGGATAATGGAAAATATTAAAATCCTTTTTCTATTTCTACTTGCACTATCCATTTATAAAACCAAATAATTAAAAAACGAATATGGGAAAATAATAAATCTTTATGAAACTTTCTTGTTTGTTCTCTTAATATTATTATGTTTTAATTTGTTTTTATTAAATTTAAGTATAAACAATTATCATAAAACAACTTAAATCATTGTATTATTCAATAATGAATAAATATCTTTGTTGCTAATTTCTTTAATACTAGAATTCAAAAAAAGATTATCTCCCAAACTCAGTTCAGGAAATTGTTTTAATACATCTTTTTTACATTGAACAACCTCTGATTGCTTCAATTTATCAATTTTATTTAAAATGACAATATATGGAAGATTTAATTCCTTTAGATAATCATTTAATAAAACATCTAATTGGGTCGGTTTATGCCTACTATCAATAAAATGTATAACACGAGATATATTTTTGTTTTCTGAAAAATATGTTATTAATAGTCTTTCCCAATAATCCCTCTCCTTTTTTGCCACTTTTGCATATCCAAAACCTGGTAAATCAACAATATAATATTTTGAATCAACTAAATAATAATTTATTGTTCTTGTTTTCCCAGGAGTTGAACTTGTTTTAGCAAGTCCCTTTTTTTTGAAAAGAGAATTGATAAAAGTAGATTTTCCTACATTTGACCTTCCAGCTAAAACAATTTCCTTTAATTCTGTTACTGGTAATTGGTTTAAAACAGAAACAGATTTTACAAATTCAATATTTTTCATAATTGACAACTTTGGAATGCATTTTTATTGTGTAGGTAAAAAAAAAAAGAGTAATCGAAACCTCGATTACTCTTTTAAATTTTTCAGAAAATAAAATTATTTATCTTCGGTTTTAACTTCAGTTATAGTTTCTTCAGCTTTAACTTCTTCTTCTGCAACATTTTCAACATCTGTTTTTACAGACTCTGTATCTTCTGATGTAACAACTTCTGTGCTTACCGTTTCTTCAACAACATTAGCATCTTGAATATCTTCTTTTTTCACTTTAATTTTAGGAGCATTTTCTTTTGCATTAACATCATTATAATCAACTAATTCAATTATAGCCATTTCAGCAGCATCACCACGTCGTTGACCTAATTTAACTATTCTTGTATAACCACCAGGTCTATTGCCAACTTTAGGAATTATTTCACTAAATAATTCTTTAAGTACATCTTTATCTTGAATATGTTTAGCAACTTGTCTTCTGTTAGCAACAGTATCTTCTTTAGCTCTCGAAATTAATGGTTCTGCAAACCCTCTTAATTCTTTAGCTTTAGAAATTGTAGTTCTTATTTTCTTTTCTCTAAATAAAGCAGTAGCAAGTGCTCTAAAAGTAGCTAAGCGATGCGATGCAGTTCTATTTAATTTACGTCCTCGTACTCTGTGTCTCATGATACAACCTTTTCAAATATTTTAAGTATTTTCTTTACCGTAATTTATATATTTATCAACGTCCATCCCAAAGTCAAGACCGTAATTCTCAACAATTTCAGTTAATTCTGAAAGTGATTTTCTACCAAAATTTCTAAATTTAAGCATTTCGGTTTCATCTTTTCTTACCAAATCACCTAAAGTTTTAATATCAGCACCTTTTAAACAATTATGAGATCTAACACTCAATTCTAAATCGTCAACACTAGTAATTAGTATTTTTCTAATTCTTTCTGTTTCATGATCAATTTCTGGTTCAACAGATTGCTCTTCTTGTTCGAGATCAAAATTGATGAATAAATTTATATGATCTCTTAATATTTGTCCAGCATTAGAAAGTGCATCCTCTGGAGTAATAGAACCATCGGTATGTATTTCTAAACTTAACTGCTCGTAATCATTACTTTCACCAATTCTTACATTTTTAATATCATATGTAACTTTTGTAAGTGGAGTATAAATAGAATCTATAGCAATTAATCCAATAGTTTTATCAGAAATATTTTGATCAACAGAAGCTACATATCCTTTTCCAAAACCAAATCTAACTTCCATATTTAATTTTGCAGTTTCATTTAAAGTAGCGATATGTAGATCAGGGTTAAGTACTTCAATATCAGGACATTGATCTTGCAAATTTTTAGCTGTAAATTCTTGAGCTCCACTAAGCGTCACTTCCAATTTAGTAGTTTTGCTATTTAGAATTTTAATTCTTACTTTTTTTAAGTTAAGAATAATTTCTGTAACATCTTCCGAAACTCCTGGAACACTAGAAAATTCGTGTAGAACTCCATCAATCTTAATAGCCGTAATAGCTGCACCTGCAATAGAAGACAATAATATTCTTCTAAATGCATTGCCAAGTGTAACTCCAAAACCTCTTTCCAAAGGTTGAACAACAAATTTACCAGAGCTAGCTGTTGATGATGATTCTTCTAGTATTACATTTTCCGGCATTTTAATGAACGGATAACTCATCTAATTCCTCTTCTTAATTTAATTTTATTTAGAGTATAACTCAACAATAAGTTGCTCGTTAGCCACTAATGGTACTTCATCTCTGTTAGGAATTTGATTAAAAGTTCCAGTTAATGTAGCTTTGTCAACAATCAACCACTCGTAAACAGAATCTTTTGTTCTTCTTAAAGTGTTATGAATAATATCTAATTTTTTGCTTTTTTCTCTAACAGAAACAACATCACCTGGTTTTAATAAATATGATGGAATATTTACAACTTTACCATTTATTAAAAAATGACGGTGCAAAAGTAGTTGTCTTGCAGATTTACGTGAAGGAGCAAATCCAAATCTATATATAACGTTATCTAATCTTGATTCCAATAATTTAATTAAATTTTCACCAGTTACGCCTTTCTGTTTATTAGCAGTAACAAAATATGAGTGAAATTGAGATTCTAACAAACCGTACATTCTTTTTACTTTTTGTTTTTCTCTTAATTGAACACCATATTCAGAAAATTTAACTCTACGATTTAAACCGTGTTGACCAGGTATATAATTCTTAGTTTCTAATGGACAACTTTGTGAAAGACATTTTGATCCTTTCAAAAATAATTTTTGTTTCTCTCGTCTGCATAACTTGCAACTTGGGCCTGTATATCTAGCCATCTAATTCTCTCCCGTTTATACTCTTCTTCGTTTCGGTGGCCTACAACCATTATGAGGTATAGGTGTAATATCTTTAATAGATAATATTTGTAGACCTGCAGTATTTAAAGCTCTTACAGCAGCTTCTCTACCAGAACCTGGTCCTTTAACAAAAACATCTACTCTACGTAATCCTAAAGCATACGCCTCTTTTGCAGCATTTTCAGCTGAAACTTGAGCAGCAAATGGTGTGTTTTTTCTTGATCCTTTAAATCCATTTTTACCAGCCGAAGACCATGAGATAGCATTTCCATATACATCAGTTAAAGTAACAATAATATTGTTAAAAGATGCTTTAATATGAGCTACACCAATAGCATCAATATGAACTTTCTTTTTAGTTTTCCTAACAACTTTAGCCAAAACTTTTACTCCTTTAATTACCTAATAATAATTATTTGGTGACTTTCTTTTTACCTGCAACAGTATTTTTCTTACCTTTTCTTGTTCGCGCATTAGTTTTAGTTCTTTGACCTCTAACTGGCAAACCTCTACGATGTCTTAAGCCTCGATATGCACCAATATCCATAAGACGTTTAATATTTTGCTGAATTTCACTTCTTAATGCACCTTCTACTTTATATTCAGAAGTCATAATAGAACGAATTGCTGCAACTTCTTCTTCAGTTAATTCAGATATTTTCTTTTCTGCATCAACATTTGCTGATTTAAGAATTTCTCTAGCGGTAAACTGACCAATTCCGTATATATATGTTAAACCAATATATACTTTTTTTTGTTTTGGTAAATCGATTCCTGCGATACGAGCCAAACTAATTACCTCCTAAATTAACCTTGACGTTGTTTGTGTTTTGGATTTTTACAAATCACACGAACAACTCCATGGCGTTTAATTATTTTACAATGTTCACATATTTTCTTAACAGATGCACTGACTTTCATCTCTATCTCCAACTATTTATATCGGTAGGTAATTCTACCTTTATTCAAATCATAAGGTGACAATTCAATTGCTACTTTATCACCCACTAAAATCTTAATAAAATGCATTCTCATCTTTCCAGAAATATGCGCTAATATTTCATGCCCATTATCAAATTTTACCTTAAAATTTGCATTAGGTAGTGTTTCTGTAACTACACCATCAATCTTTATTGGACCTTGTTTTGCCATATTTTTTAACTAACCGATAATATTTCTGGTTTACCATTTATAATTGCAATTGAGTGTTCAAAATGTGCTGATGGTTTTCTATCGGATGTGTAAACAGTCCATCCATCATCTGCAACATTAACTTTATAAGTGCCAATATTAATCATTGGTTCAATTGCTATTGTCATTCCATTTTTAATTAAAGCTCCAGTACCTTTCTTACCATAATTAGGAATTTGTGGATCTTCATGAAGTTTTCTTCCAACTCCATGACCACATAAATCTCTTACTACTGAAAAACCAAAACTTTCTACATATTGTTGCACTGCTGCACCAATATCACCAATTCTATTATTAGCAACTGCAGCTTCAATTCCTTTATAAAGAGATTCTTCTGTAACTTTGATTAATAATTGTTTCTCTTCAGAAATTTGACCAACAGCAATTGATATTGCAGCATCGCCATAATAATTATTTTTAAGAACACCTATATCAACTGAAAATATTTCTCCTTCTTTAAGGATTCTATCTCCAGGAATACCATGAACAACTTCTTCATCAATTGAAGCACAAATTGTTCCAGGAAAATCTATTGTTCCATATTGTTTATAACCTTTAAACGCAGGAACACCACCATTACTTCTAATCCAATCTTCAGCAATTTTATCAAGCTCTATAGTACTAATACCTGGCTTGGTATGATGCCTAACTAGCTGTAAAGTTTCAGCAACAATTCTATTACTTTCACGAATAAAATCAATTTCTTTTTTTGATTTTATTAAAATCAATTATATACCACCGCCTTTACGGCCTTTCATTTTTCCAGATTTCATAAATCCGTCATAATGTCTCATCAATAAATGTGATTCTATTTGCTGTAATGTATCAAGAGCAACACCAACCATAATTAACAAACTAGTGCCACCAAAAAATTGAGCAAAACTACCTGAAACACCTAAACGTGTAATAAAAGCAGGAAGTATCGCAATAATTGCTAAAAATATTGAACCAGGTAAAGTAATTTTTGTTAATATATTATCAATAAACTCTGAAGTATGTTTACCAGGTCTAATGCCTGGAACAAATCCACCTTGTTTCTTCATATTTTCAGCTACATCTTGTGGATTAAATGCTATTGCAGTATAGAAATATGTAAAAAATACAATCATTAATCCATATATAAACGAATACGTAAATGAAGTATAATCAAAAAATCCAGCAACACTCGTTACAAATTCATTATCTGGGAAAAAAGATAACACTGTGCTAGGAATAAACATAATTGCTTGCGCAAAAATAATTGGCATAACTCCTGCAGTATTAACTTTTAATGGAATATATTGTGTAACACCACCATAAACTTTTCTACCAACAACACGTTTAGCATATTGAACAGGTATTCTACGAGTACCTTGCGTTACCAATACAATTCCAGCAATAATTAAAACCATAGCAGCTAAAATAACAATTTCAATAACTATATTACGAGTACCTGATGAAATTAAACGATATTCATCAAGTAACGCAAATGGTAATCTATTTATAATATTTATAAAAATTATAAGTGAAATACCATTTCCAATACCTTTATCTGTAATTTGCTCACCTATCCACATCATAAAAACAGTACCAGCAACAAGAATAATTACAGATGTAAATATAAAACCAAATCCCTGAACTTCAACTGGCACAACAGATACACCATTATATGATAAATTCATTATAACACCAGTAACTACACCAATTGATTGGAACAATGAAATAAATACTGTACCATATCTTGTAAGTTGAGTAATTTTCTTTCTACCTTCCTCACCTTCTCGTTGCAATTTTTGGAAATAAGGAATAATAGCACCACCAAGCTGAATTATAATGGAAGCACTAATATATGGCATAATACCAAGAGCAAAAATTGCTGCGTTGCTAAAAGCACCACCAGCAAATAAATCATATAATCCTAATAAACTATCTGAAGTTTTATTTGCCATAGCTTCAGATAATAAATAAGAATCAATACCTGGTAAAGTAATATGAGCACCAACTCTTACAACAATTAGCAAAGCTAAAGTATAAAGAATTCTCTGTCTTAACTCATGAATTTTGAAAATATTTCTAAAAGTATCTTGTAATTTTCCCATTAGCCTTTAATCTCTTTAATTGTTCCGCCAGCAGCTTCAATTTTTTCTTTTGCAGAATTACTAAAACGATGAGCTGTAACCTCAACTTTTGCAGTTAAATCTCCCATTCCAAGAACTTTGAAAGGAGCTGCACCTTTTGAGATAACACCATTTTTATAAAGCACTACATCATTAATTATACCATCAATAACTTTTTTATCGTCTATAAGCTTTTGTATATCACTTACATTAACAACTTGGTAATATATCTTGAAAGGACTTGTAAATCCTCTTTTTGGCACTCGGCGTTGTAAAGGCATTTGACCACCTTCAAACCATGCACGATATTTATACCCAGATCTTGACTTTTGTCCGTTAGAACCTTTTGTAGCTGTACCACCACGTCCAGATCCCTCACCACGAGCAATTCGTTTTCTATTTTTTGTTGCGCCTTCAGCGGCTTTAAGATTACTTAGAATATCCATTCAATTGCCTACTCTTCAATTTCTTCAACTTTTAATAAATGCGATACTTTATTTATCATTCCTCTAATTTGAGGTGTATCGTTATGAATTATATTATAATTAGGTCTTCCTAAACCCAAAGACTCAATTGTTAATTTTTGAGTTTTTGGTCTATCAATAACACTTTTCGTTTGTGTAATGTTTAATTTCTTAGCCATTCCATTCCTCAATTAGGCGTTAAACAATTCTTCAACTGCCATACCACGTTTTGCAGCCATTTTATTTGCATCAATTAAATCTAATAATCCGTTTAAAGTAGCTTTAACTTGATTATGTGGGTTACTTGAACCTAGAGATTTTGTTAAAATATTTTCAACACCAGCAGATTCTAACACAGCTCTAACTCCACCACCAGCAATAACACCAGTACCAGGAGAAGCAGGTTTTAATAAAACTTTACCAGCACCATATCTACCTATAATTTTATGAGGTATTGTTCCTTTAACTAAAGTAACAGTTTTAACATTTTTCTTAGCATCATCTATTCCTTTTGATATTGCATCAGTAACTTCATTAGCTTTACCGAGCCCAACACCAACAGTACCTTTACCGTCACCAACAACAACAATGGCATTAAAACTAAATCTTCTACCACCTTTAACCACTTTTGCAACACGGTTAATGTGTACAACTTTTTCTTTTAATCCATCTGTGTTTTGTACTTTTTTTGGCTTCAATTTTATCTCCAATAATTACATATTTTCTTTGCAGTCCCACCTGGATTTGAACCAAAACTCTCAGCTCCAAAAACTGATGTGCTACCATTACACCATGGGACTAATATTTAAAACTTTAATCCACCTTCGCGTGCACCATCTGCAATAGCTTTAACTCGTCCATGATATTTATTAATTCCTCTATCAAAAACAACTTTTTCAATTTTATTTTCTAACGCAACTTTTGCACAAAGATTACCAACAATTTTACTTTTTTCAATATTTGTTTTAGCATTTGCCAATTCATCAACAATTTCTTTAGATAAAGTAGAAGCAGCAGCTAAAGTTTTACCTTGAGTATCATCAATAATTTGAGCATAAATATGATTCAAACTTTTAAATACTGTTAAACGTGGTCTTTCTGGGGTACCAAATAGATTCTTTCTAACTCTTTTGATTTTTCTTTCTTTACGTTGTTTAATTCTTTTTAACATATTTAACTCTAATCTCTTACCTTAATAAAATTATTTAGCGGTTTTACCAGCTTTCTTAACAATTACTTCGTTACTATACTTAATACCTTTACCTTTGTATGGTTCTGGTTTTCTAATTGATCTAATTTTAGCAGCAACTAGACCAACTAATTCTTTATCTATACCACTAATTTTAATTTGTGTTGGTACAGGAACTTCCAAAGAAATTTCTTTAGGAGGCATAAAATATATTGGATGTGAATAACCAATATTTAAGAATAAACTATTTTCCTTTAATTCAGCTTTATAACCAACACCAACTATATCTAAAGTTTTACCATAACCTTCTGAAACACCAGTAACCATATTTTGAATTAAAGCTCTTGTTAAACCATGTAATGCTCTATTTTCTTTTTGATCGTTTTCACGTTTAACTAAAACTTGATCGCCATCTACCTCAACATTAATATTTGGATGAACTGTCATTTCTAATTCACCTAATTTACCTTTTACTTTTATATTTTGACCATCCTTAGTAAAAGTAACATCTTTAATATTAACTGGATTTTTACCTATTCTTGACACTTAATCTTCTCCGTTCAAATATTTACCAAATGTGACAAATCACTTCGCCACCAATAGCGGCTCTTTTTGCTTCTTTATCAGTTAACAAACCTTTTGAAGTTGAAATAATAGCAATTCCTAATCCATTTAATACTCTAGGAATATTCTCAAAATCGACATAATTACGAAGACCAGGAGTGCTTATTCTTTTCAATCCGCTGATAGAAGATTCACCATTAATATATTTAAGGAATATTCTGATAACGTTTTGTTTATTATCTTCTGTTACATTGTAATCAACAATGAATTTTGAATTTTTCAATATCTCTGCTAAACCAACTTTCATATTAGAAGATGGTATATCTACAAATCTTTTTTTTGCACTTATTGCATTTCTAATTCTAGTCAAAAAATCAGCAACTGGATCAGTAACTGGCATATTATAATCTCCTAATATTTTACCAACTGGCTTTTTTTATTCCAGGAATTTCCCCTTTAAGAGCCATTTCTCTAAAAACAAGTCTCGAAATTCCAAATTTTCTATAATAACCTCTTGATCTTCCTGTCATAGTACATCTATTTTTTAACCTAACAGGAGAAGCATTTTTAGGTAGTTTTTGTAATGCTTCATAATCGTTATTTTCTTTTAATTCTTTTCTAATAGCTGCATACTGTTCAACAACTTTTCTTCTCTTAGCTTCTCTAGCTATTATTGATTTTCTTGCCATCTAAATATACCACCTAAGCTTGTTTTTTCTTAAAAGGAACGCCAAAAGCTAATAATAATTCATAAGCTTCATTATCAGTTTTAGCAGTTGTAACAAATGTAACATCCATTCCTACAACTTTATTAATTTTTTCAACGTCAATTTCTGGAAAAATAATTTGCTCTTTAATACCAAGAGTATAATTACCTCTTCCATCAAAGGATTTATCTGGAATACCTCTAAAATCACGAACACGAGGTAATGCAATAGAAATTAATCTATTTAGAAATTCATACATTTTTCTGTCACGAAGAGTAACTTTGGCACCAATTTTCATTCCTTCACGAAGTTTAAAATTAGAGATAGATGTTTTAGCTAATCTAATTTGAGCCTTCTGTCCAGTGATTGTTTCTAAATCCTTAACAGCAGCATCGAGTATTTTAGAATCATTAACTGCTTCACCAACACCCATATTAACAACTATTTTTTCTAACTTAGGAACTTCCATAATATTACTATATGAAAATTTTTCCATCATTAGCGCAACTATTTCAGATTTATATTTTTCTAATAGAAATAAAGGAACTTTTACATTACCAATTTCTTTAACCACATCTTCACTTTTTTCTTTCTTTGCCATTTTTTGTCTTAATCCTTAAATTCAATTAAAGCATTTCGCCACTTTTCTTACTAACTCTAACTATTTTCTTTTTGTTTGTTTTATCATCAATAATAACTTTTGAGCCAATTTTAGTAGGTTTACCTGATTTAGGATCAACTAACATAACGTTTGAAACATTTATAGGTGCTTCCATTTCAATAATTCCACCTTGTGGATTAGCTTGATTTGGTTTAGTATGTCTTTTTCTAAGACTCACACCTTCAACAATAACTCTATTGTCTTTTGGAAATACTTTAAGAACTTTACCTGTACTGCCTTTTGAGTTACCAGCTATTATAATTACATTATCATTTTTTCTAATTTTCATTTTCACAAAATCCTTATTTTATAATACTTCAGGTGCAAGTGAAATAATTTTCATAAATTTCTTGTCACGAAGTTCTCTTGCAACAGGTCCAAAAATACGAGTACCACGTGGCTCATTTTGTGCATTTAATAAAACAGCCGCATTTTCGTCAAATCTGATGTATGAACCATCATTACGTCTAACTTCTTTAGCAGTTCTTACAACCACAGCTTTTGAAACTTCACCTTTTTTAACACCACCATGAGGAATAGCTGATTTTACTGTAACAACTATTACATCACCAACGCTGGCGTATTTTCTACCACTGCCACCAAGTACTTTTATACACATAATTTTTTTAGCGCCAGAATTATCTGCAACTGCTAATCTTGTTTCTGCTTGAATCATTTCAAAACTCTCCTAATTGCTGGCTATTACTTAGCTTTTTCAACTATTTCAACTAATCGCCAATTTTTATTTTTACTAATTGGACGCGTTTCCATTATTTTCACAACATCGCCTACATTACATTCATTTTTTTCATCGTGAACAATGAGCTTAGTTGTTTTTTTGAAATACTTTTTATAGATAGGATGTGCTACCTTTCTTTCAATCGCAATAGTAATACTTTTTTCCATGCCATTTTTAATAACAACACCAATTCTAGTTTTTCTTAAAGCTCTAGTTTCCATTCTTATTCCAATTTCCTAAATTAATCTTTATCAGCCACTGGTGCATTAAGTTCACGTTCTTTTAGCACAGTTTTCATTTTTGCAATATCTTTTTTCAATATATTTAATTTTGCAGTATTAGTTAAGTTTTTTAGTTCATGTGAAAAACGAAGATCAATTAAGTTATTACCGTTATCTTCTATTCTCTTCAATATTTCTTCATCGCTCATTTCACGAATTTCGTAGATCTTCATCTTACAATCCTTAATTTAATTTTCTTCGAAGTCAGGTCTAACTGAAGTAGTTGTTTTAATTGGCAATTTATGACCAGCTAAGGTAAATGCTTTCATAGCTAGTTCCTTTGAAACGCCTGTAACTTCAAAAAGAATTCTTCCAGGTTTAACCACAGCAACCCAAAACTCAGGATTACCTTTACCTTTACCCATTCTTGTTTCCAATGGTTTTTTTGATACTGGTTTATCAGGGAATATACGAATCCAAACTTTACCATCACGTTTCATAGTTCGAGTGATAGCAACACGACACGCTTCAATTTGTCGGCTTGTAATCCAACCTGCTTCAGTAGCTTTAATAGCAAAATCGCCAAAATTAATCGTGCTTCCACGAAAGGCTTTGCCTTTTCTTCTACCTCTATGTGATTTTCTAAATTTTACTCTTTTGGGCATTAACATCAGAACAACTCCTCAAACTCTTAGTCAGATAATCTTTTTCCTAAAACTTCACCTTTATAGATCCAAACTTTTATACCAATTGAACCATAAATAGTTTGCGCCGTAAACGTACCATAATCAATATCAGCTCGCAAAGTATGTAAAGGTATTTTTCCTTCTTTATACTGTTCTGATCTTGCCATTTCAGCACCACCTAAACGACCACCACATTTAACTCTAATACCTTCCGCACCCATTCTTCTTGCAGAAGTAATAGCCGATTTCATTGCACGTCTAAAAGATATTCTACCTTTAAGTTGAACACCAATGTTTTCAGCCACTAAAAATGCATCTAATTCTGGTCTTTTAATTTCAGTAATTTGAACTTTAACTTCTTTATCATCAGTTATGCTCTTTAATTCTTGTTCAATTTGAGCAATCTCTTTACCGCTTTTACCAATTACAACACCAGGACGAGAAGTATGTATAGTGATAACAATATTTTTAGATGTACGGTCAATAATAATTCTAGAAATACCAGCTTTTTTTAAGCGATTTCTAATATACAATCTTAATTTTTTATCTTCATTTAACTTAGTAGCATAACTACCATTTTCATACCAGTTGGATTCCCAACCACGAATAATACCAACTCTAAAACCTATTGGATTAACTTTCTGACCCAAATATTCCTCCTACTAACTTTTGCTAGCTACTACTATGGTTAAGTGATTAGATCTTTTTCTCATTCTAAAAGCTCTACCCATTGGTGCAGGTAGCATTCTTTTTAACGAAGGACCTTGATTTACAAATGCTTCTTTAACAAATAAATCTGAAGGTTCTAAATTAGATTCTTGATCTTTATTTAACAGATTAGAAATAGCTGATCTTAAAACTTTCTCTGCATCTTTTGCAGGATGTTTAGGACTGAAGTGTAAAATTTCTATAGCTTTTTCTACTCCAATACCTCTAATGAGGTCAACTACTAATCTCATCTTTCTTGGAGATGAGCCAATATGTTTATGAGTTGCTCTTGCTTCCATTTATCAAATACCTTATTAAAATTATTTTCTCATTTTAGATGCTTTTTCAGCCTTAGACATTGGATGTCCTCTAAATATTCTTGTAGGAGAAAACTCTCCAAGTTTATGTCCAACCATGTTTTCTGAAATATAAACAGGAATCATCTTGTTACCATTATGAACTGCAATTGTGTGTCCTACAAAATCAGGAGAAATAGTAGTAGAACGTGACCACGTTTTAATAATCTTCTTTTGATTAGTATCGTTTAATTGTTGTACTTTTTTTTCCAACTTTGCATCAATAAATGGGCCTTTCTTAACTGATCTTGGCATACTTAATCTCTAATTATTTCTTTCTTCGTTTAACAATAAATTTATTTGATTCGTTCTTTTTCTTTCTTGTTTTAAAACCTTTAGCAGGTTGACCCCAAGGAGAAACAGGATGACCACCACCAGAAGTTCTTCCTTCACCACCACCCACAGGATGGTCAACAGGATTCATAACAACACCACGAACTTTTGGTCTTCTTCCTAACCATCTATTTCTACCAGCCTTACCAAGACTAATATTTTCAAATTCAGAATTTCCAACAGTTCCATAAGTAGCCATACACTCTAAAGAAACTAGTCTTACTTCACCTGAAGGCAATTTCAATTGTGCATAACTTCCATCTTTTGCAGCTAATTGAATTGACATTCCAGCAGAGCGAGCTAATTGCCCACCTTTTCCAGGCTTTAATTCAACATTATGAATTAAACTACCTAATGGAATACTTTTCAACTTCATTGCATTACCAATTTTAATTTCAACACCTTCACCTGATTTCAACATATCACCTACTTTAATACCATCAGGAGCAAGAATGTATCTTTTTTCACCATCAAGATAATGAAGTAATGCAATTCTACATGATCTATTAGGATCATATTCAATTGAAAATACTTTTGCTGGCACATCAAATTTGTTACGTTTGAAATCAATAATTCTGTATCTTCTTTTATGTCCACCACCAATATGACGACTAGTTAATCTACCAAGATTATTTCTACCACCAGATTTTTTTAGTGCAACAGTTAAAGACTTTTCTGGAGTTGACCTAGTAATTTCATCAAAAGTTGAAATAGACTGATATCTAGTTCCAGGAGTATTCGGTTTTAATTTTCTAATTCCCATTTAATAAAGCTCCAATTCCTAATCTCTACACTTCTTCAAAAAGATCAAGTTTTTGACCTTCCTTTAACGTAATAATTGCTTTCTTAAACTGAGGTGTTTTTCCAGCAAATCTACCTTTTTTGGTAAACTGTGTTTTAGTTTTGCCTTTATACTTAATTGTATTTATTGCAACAACATTTACCTCAAATCTTTTTTCTACTGCCTTAGCTATTTCGATCTTATTTGACTTATGATTAACAATAAAACCATACTTGTTTTCTTTTTCCATAAGTGCTGTAATCTTTTCAGTAACTAAGGGCTTTATCAAAATATTATTCATCTTAAATACCAATTAACCTTTTAATTGAATACACTAACTAATTTTTCAACAGCACTTTTTTGTAATAACAAAACTTGATGATTTAATAAATCATAAGTGGATGCTTTTTGCGCTTCTAAAATTGAAACTTTATCTATATTTCTACCAGATTTATAAATATTTTCTTGATGCTCGCCTGTAAGAAGAAGAGTTTTTTTACCAGCAATCTTTAAGGAATCTAGCATTTTAATAAATTCATTTGTTTTAGGATTTTCATAATTAAAATCTTCAACAATAATAATTTGTTCTGCACTTGCTTTATAAGATAAAGCTGATTTACGAGCAAGTCTGCTAACTTTTTTATTCAATTTTTGTCTATAATTTCTTGGTTTTGGTCCAAATATGGTACCACCACCAATCCATATAGGAGAACGTGTAGAACCAGCTCTTGCAGTACCTCTACCTTTTTGTTTCCATGGTTTACGGCCACCACCGCTAACTTCATTACGCTCTTTGGTTTTATGAGTACCTTGACGCTGATTTGCTAAATAAGCCTTTACAGCAAGATAAATAACATGGTCATTAGGTTCAATTCCAAATATATCCTCTGATAATTCTACAGAAGACCCTTCTTGAGTACCGTCAATTTTATAAACATCTAACTTCATCATTCAACCAATTACTTTTTAATTTCAACTATTGAATTAATTGCTCCAGGAACAGCGCCTCTTACGAGTATAATATTCTTATCAGCAAAAACTTTAATTACTTTTAAGCCAGAAGTAGTTATTCTTTTATAACCCATTCTTCCACCCATTTTCATACCTTTCAAAACTCTTGAAGGATAAGAACTTTGTCCTACTGAACCAGGTGCTCTTTCTCTATCACCTTGACCGTGAGTTCTTTGTCCACCAGCAAAATTATGGCGTTTCATAACACCTTGAAAACCTTTACCTTTGCTTTTTCCAGAAACTTTAACTAAATCACCAATTTTAAACATTTCTGAATTTAATTCATCACCAATTTTGTATTCTGAAATATTAAAATTTCTAAATTCTTTCAAAACAGAAGCTGGTTTCAAATTATTTTTCTTGTAGTTTTCAATTTGTGGTTTATTGAGATGTTTTTCTTTTTTCTCACCAAAACCTAACTGAAGCGCTTCGTATCCATCATTTTTTTTCGTTTTAATAGAAATAACAGTGCATGGACCAACCTCAAGTACAGTAACTGGAGAAACTTTTCCATCTTCTGCGTAATAATTAGTCATTCCTATTTTTTTACCTAACAGTGCTGGCATCTCATAATCCTTATAACTTAATCTCAATATCAACACCCGCTGGAATTTCTAATTTACTTAGAGAATCTACGGTTTTGTTGTTAGAGTTATGTATATCAATAATTCTTTTATGTGCTCTTATTTCAAATTGCTCACGTGATTTTTTATCCACGTGTGGAGAGCGTAAAACTGTATATACGGATCTTCTTGTTGGCAAAGGAATAGGACCTGAAACTACAGCTCCAGAACTTTTAACAGTTTTAATAATTTTTTCAGTCGATTTGTCAATCAAAATATGATCATAAGATTTTAATTTAATTCTAATTTTTTGACCTGCCAAAATATTTCTCTCCTTAAATGTTTGCCAGATTAAGTATTTTAATCTGGCAATAAAATAACTTACTTATTTAATAATCTTTGCAACAACACCGGCACCTACTGTTCTACCACCTTCACGGATAGCAAAACGTAATCCTTCTTCCATTGCAATTTCTGAAATCAATTCAATTGTCATTTTAACATTGTCACCTGGCATAACCATTTCAGTACCTTCTGGTAATGTAGCTATTCCTGTAACGTCTGTAGTTCTAAAGTAAAACTGTGGTCTGTAACCATTAAAAAATGGTGTATGGCGTCCACCTTCATCTTTAGAAAGAATATAAACTTCACTTTCAAAATTTGTATGAGGTGTAATTGAACCAGGTTTTGCCAATACCATTCCTCTTTGAATTTCATCTTTACTAACGCCTCTCATAAGAATACCAGCGTTGTCACCAGCTATTGCTGAGTCAAGTTCTTTTCTGAACATTTCAATACCAGTAACAACTGTTTTCTTGTTCATTCCAAGACCAATAAGAACAACTTCTTCACTTAATTTAACCTGACCTCTTTCAACTCTACCAGTAGCTACAGTACCACGACCAGTAATTGAAAATACATCTTCAACAGGCATTAAGAAAGGTTTATCAGATTCACGTGCAGGAATAGGAATATAAGCATCAACTGCATCCATAAGTTCCCAAATACAATTCATTCTAGGATCTTCTTTTGGAGCATCATCATTTGAAGACGCTTCAAGTGCTTGTAAGGCAGAACCTTTAATTATTGGAATTTCATCACCAGGGAATTCATATTCTGTAAGAAGTTCTCTTAATTCCATTTCAACTAATTCAACTAATTCTTCATCATCAACAAGATCAACCTTGTTCATAAATACAACCATTTTAGGAACACCAACCTGACGAGCAAGTAGAATATGTTCTCTTGTTTGAGGCATTGGACCATCTGTTGCAGCAACTACTAGAATTGCTCCGTCCATTTGTGCAGCACCAGTAATCATGTTTTTTACATAATCCGCGTGACCAGGACAGTCAACATGAGCATAATGTCTATTTGCTGTTGAATATTCAACGTGTGCTGTAGCAATTGTAATACCTCTTTCTCTTTCTTCAGGTGCATTATCAATACTATCGAAAGTTCTCTTAATAGATAAACCTTTTTTTGCAAGACTCATTGTAATTGCAGCAGTTAATGTAGTCTTACCATGGTCCACGTGACCAATAGTACCGATATTTACGTGAGGTTTACTCCTATCAAATTTTTCCTTTGCCATAGAAAACTCCTTGTTCTTTTTATACTTGTTAAATTACTTAATTATTTTTTTATACTTGCTTTTTCAGATATTTCTTCTGCAATAGACTTTGGCACTTCTGCATAATGTGAAAATTGCATAGAATAAATTGCTCTACCTTGAGTCATTGATCTTAAAATGGTTGAATATCCAAACATTTCAGATAATGGTGCTTTAGCTTTAATAACTTGTGCATCTCTTCTTGCATCAAAGCCTTCAACTTTACCTCTGCGAGAGCTTAAATCTCCCATTACATCACCCATATATTCTTCGGGTGTTGTAACTTCAATACTCATTAATGGTTCTAATAAAACTGGTTTTGCTTTTTTAGCCGCTTCTCTAAATGCCATTGATCCAGCAACTTTAAATGAAATCTCATCTGAATCAACATCGTGATAAGAACCATCATAAAGTTTAACTTTAACGTCAACAATGTGATAACCAGCTACAACACCATTTTTCATTGCTTCTTCAACACCACGTGAAACTGGAGTGATATATTCTTTTGGAACAACTCCACCAACAATAGCATTAACAAATTCAAATCCTTTTCCAGGCTCATTTGGTCCAACTTCAAGCCAAACATGACCATATTTACCACGTCCACCACTTTGCTTAACAAATTTACCTTCTGCTTGAACAGTTTCAGTAATTGTTTCACGATAAGCAACTTGTGGTTTTCCAACATTAGCTTCTACTTTAAATTCTCTTTTCATTCTATCAACAAGAATTTCAAGGTGAAGCTCTCCCATACCAGATATTAAAGTTTGACCTGTTTCTTCATCAGATTTAACTTTAAATGTTGGATCTTCTTCAGATAATTTTGCTAGCGCTTCAGCTAATTTATCTTGATCAGCTTTGGTTTTAGGTTCAATTGCTATCTGAATAACTGGTTCAGGAAATACCATTTTCTCTAATAAAACTTTATCATCTTCGGTACAAAGAGTATCACCAGTTTTTGTGTTTTTTAATCCAACAATAGCGGCAATATCTCCAGCTCTAATTTCATCTAAATCTTCTCTTTTATCAGCATGCATCAAAAGAATTCTACCAACTCTTTCTTTTTTATCAGAAACCGAATTATATATATATGAACCAGCATTTAATTTACCACTATAAACTCTAATGTATGTTAATTTTCCAACATAAGGGTCTGTCATAATTTTAAATGCTAATGCAGTAAATTTTTCTTTAGTAGTAACAGCTCTAACAACTTTATCATCCTGATAAATGTGATGTACACTTAACTCTTCAGCATCAAGTGGTGAAGGCAGATAATCTACAACTGAATCAAGAAGTTTTTGAACTCCTTTATTTTTAAAAGAAGAACCACATAAAACAGGCGTAATTTTTAGTTGTCTTGTTGCTTCTCGTAATACTCTTGAAATTTCTTCAATTGATATTTCTTGTCCATCAAGATATTTTTCTAAAAGAGTATCATCAACATCAGACACAGCTTCTAACATAACTGTTCTGTACTTTTGTGCTTGTGGCAGTAATACAGCTGGTATTTCTTTATCTTCAAAAGTAGCTCCAAGAGTATCTTCATGATACATTCTTGCTTTCATTGTAACTAAATCTATAACACCCGTAAACATATCCCCTTCACCAATTGGTAAAGTTATAGGAATAGCGTTAGCTCCTAGACGTAACTTCATCATTTCAACAGCATGAAAGAAATCAGCACCAATACGATCCATTTTATTTACGAATGCAATACGAGGAACTTTATATTTGTCTGCTTGACGCCATACAGTTTCTGATTGTGGTTCAACACCACCAACAGCACAAAACAACGCAACCGCACCATCTAAAACTCTAAGAGATCTTTCAACTTCAACTGTAAAATCAACGTGGCCGGGAGTATCAATAATATTAATTTGATGACCATTCCAATAAGCAGTAGTAGCAGCACTTGTTATAGTAATACCACGTTCTTTTTCTTGCTCCATCCAGTCCATAGTGGCACCGCCATCATGCACTTCACCAATTCTATGGGTTTTTCCTGTATAATACAGAATTCTCTCCGTAGTTGTGGTTTTACCAGCATCAATATGGGCCATTATACCGATATTTCTAACTTTATTTAATTCTACTCTTTTAGTAGCCATCTAATCTAATCCTATTAAATCAATCTTACCATTTGAAATGAGCAAATGCTTTATTAGCTTCTGCCATTCTATGCACTTCATCTTTTTTCTTTACAGCAGAACCTTCACCATTTGATGCAGCAATTAACTCTGCGGACAATTTCTCTGCCATTGTTTTATCTTTTCTATCAGTTGCGTATTTTTTAATCCAACGTAAAGCTAACGACATTCTTCTTTCTGGTCTTACTTCCATAGGTACTTGGTAGGTTGCGCCACCAACTCTTCTACTTCTAACCTCAACCATTGGTTGAACGTTACTAACAGCTTTTTTAAATACTTCAATAGCTGGTTTCTTTGTTCTCTTTTCAATTAAATCAAATGATTCATATACAACACTTCTCGATGTTGATTTTTTACCGTCCATCATGATATAGTTTACAAATTTTGCAACTAATATATCGTTAAATTGTGGATCTGGTTTAATGTATCGCTTTTCTGCTCTTCTCTTTCTCATATCAGTCTATTATCAGTCTATTATTTTTTAGGTTTTTTAGTGCCGTACTTAGATCTACTTTTCTTTCTTTCATCCACTCCACTAGTGTCTAGTGAACCACGTACAATGTGATAACGCACACCAGGAATATCTTTTATTCTTCCGCCTCTAATCAATACAATAGAGTGCTCTTGTAAATTATGACCTTCACCTGGAATATAAGCTGTAACTTCAATACCATTTGTTAATCTTACTCTCGCAACTTTTCTTAATGCTGAGTTAGGTTTTTTAGGTGTTGTTGTATATACACGAGTACACACTCCCCTTCTTTGAGGGCAAGCTTCCAAAGCTGGTGCCTTGTTTTTAGCTTTAACAATCTTACGACCTTTTCTAACCAATTGGTTTATTGTAGGCACTTATTTACCTCCATAATAATTTAAAGTGCTTAAAAATTCAGACTCTCAATATACCGTTAATATCTTATTAAGTCAAGCACGTGAAACAATAATTTTTTACCTTTTATACTTCTTTTTCGTTTTTTTCCTCAATAATTTCTATTTTTTCTTCAGGAACATTTTCCTCAGAAGTTAGAATAATATTTGAGTATTTTTTTAAACCAGTTCCAGCAGGAATTCTTCCTCCCATAACAACATTTTCCTTTAATCCAATTAAATTATCAACTTTTGCTGCTATTGCTGCATTTGTTAATACTTTAGTTGTTTCTTGGAAAGATGCAGCAGAAATAAAACTTTCTGTAGATAAAGCTGACTGAGTAATTCCTAACAGAATGTTATCAAATGTAGCTGGTTCAGCATCTCTACTGTCAAGTAATTCTTTCTCTTTTCTTTCGAGTTCAGAATTAATTTCTCTCATTTTAGTTTTGGTAATAATATCACCCTTTTCTAGTTTAGAACCTCCTGGGTTTTCAACAAAAACTGATTCCAACATTACTCTATTTTCTTGGGCCATAACAATTCTATTTACCAAATCTTCTTCAATAAATGAAGTATCACCAGAAGAAATTACTTTTAATTTACGTAGCATTTGTCTAACTATAACTTCAATATGTTTATCATTAAGTTTTACACCTTGTAGGCGATAAACGTCTTGTATTTCATTAACAAGATATTCCTGAACAGCATTTGTACCACTAATTTTCAAAATATCATGTGGGTCAATAGGTCCATCGGTTATTTTTTCACCTGCAGGTATTTCATCACCTTCTTGAACAAGAATATGCTTACCATAAGCAACATTATATTTTTTCTCGTCCATTCCATCCATTGATTCAATAATAATTTCTCTCGAACCTTTTTTTCTAGCTCCAAATTTAACAATACCTTCAATTTCAGAAACAATAGCAGGTTCGTGAGGACTACGAGCTTCAAATAATTCTGTAACTCTTGGAAGACCACCTGTAATATCTCTACTTTTTGAATCTGATTTTGATATTTTAGCTAAAATTGTACCGGGTAATACTGTTGAATTATCCTCAACTGATAAATATGCACCTGTTGGTAAGTTGAAAGTTTTTTCATCCCCTGTTGAATCTGTAATAACCATACTTGGTGTTAAAGTTTTATCTTTTGACTCAATAACAACTTTTGCAACGTGTCCAGTTTGTTCATCAGCAACTTGTTGAATTGTTGAGTTATCAACTAAGTCGACAAATCGTACCAACCCTTTAATATCTGTTAAAATAACAGCATTATAAGGATCGTGATTGTATAGAGGTTGGCCTTTCTTTACATTTTGATTATTTTCAACACGTAATTCTGCCCCATAAGGTATATCATATTTTTTAATTTGTCTGCCGTCTTCATCAAAAATACCCATTGAACCACGACGACCAGTAACAACTTTAACTTTTCCTAAGAAATCTTCTCTTTCTACATAATTAATTTTATCAAACTTAGTCATACCTTCAACACTAGCATCTACTTGCGATTGACTTGCAATACGAGAAGATGTTCCACCTAGGTGGAAAGTTCTAAGTGTTAACTGTGTACCAGGTTCACCAATAGATTGAGCTGCAATAATTCCTACTGCTTCACCAATTTCTACTAGTTTACCAGTAGTTAAATTTCTACCGTAACATTTTGCACAAATACCACGTTCTGACTCACATGTTAAAACAGTTCTAATAAATACTGAATCAATAGACGCATCATCAATTTTTTCAGCAATCTCTTCATCAATTGTATTTCCTGATTCTACAATAAGTTCATCTGTTCGTGGATCATAAATATCTTCTTGCGAAACACGTCCAGTTATACGTTCTGCAAGTGGTTCACGTTCTAATTCAATATCCTTAATAGCTGAAACATCAACACCTCTAATTGTACCGCAATCAATTTGCGTAACAATTACATCTTGAGCAACATCAGTTAATCTTCGAGTTAAATAACCCGCATCTGCAGTTTTTAAAGCAGTATCAGCAAGACCTTTACGAGCACCGTGAGTTGAAATAAAGTACTCAAGTACAGAAAGACCTTCTTTAAAGTTAGCAACAATTGGGTTTTCAATAATTTCACCAGATGCACCTGAAAGTGATTTTTGTGGTTTCATCATCAAACCACGCATACCAGCTAACTGACGAACCTGCTCTTGAGAACCTCTAGCTCCAGAATCAACCATCATATGCAATGAATTAAAACCGTGTTGATCTGTTCTAATTCTATCCATAAGTGATTTTGCAACGTTATTTGTTGTGTGAGTCCAAACGTCTATTATTTTATTATATCGTTCAGCATCAGTAATAAAGCCTTGATCATGTTCATCTAAAATTGCAGCAACTTTTTTGTTTGAATCTGTAATCATTGCTTTCTTTTCTTCAGGAACAATCATGTCACTAAAGCTAATTGAAATTCCGGCAAGTGTAGAGTATTTGAAACCCAATTCTTTTAAGTCATCAAGGAAATTTGCTGTAACTTCGTTTCCAAGTTTAACGAACATTTTATAAATAAAATTGCTAAATACTTTTTTGATTAACAGTTCATTCCAAAAACCCATTTCCTTAGGAACTATTTCGTTAAAAATTACTCTACCAACTGTAGTTTCTATAAATTCGCCATCAATTTTTACTTTTATTTTTGCATGCAATTCAACTGCATCATAATCATATGCTATTTGAACTTCTTGACTATTAGAGAAGAGCATGCCTTCACCTTTAGCACCAGCTTTTACTTTAGTTAAGTAATAGCAACCAAGAACTATATCCTGAGTTGGAACAACAACTGGGCTACCATTTTGTGGAGAAAGTATGTTATGGCTTGATAGCATTAATGTTGAAGCTTCTAGCTGGGCTTCATAAGATAGTGGTACGTGAACAGCCATCTGGTCACCATCAAAATCCGCATTAAATGCTGTACATACCATTGGGTGCAATTGTATAGCTTTTCCATCAATCAAAATTGGCTGAAAAGCTTGAATTCCTAATCTGTGAAGCGTAGGAGCACGGTTTAGCAATACTGGATGTCCGTCAATCAATTTTTCAAGAATATCCCAAATAACAGGCTCTTTTCTATCAACAGCTTTTCGAGCGCTTTTTACTGTTTTGTAAAATCCTCGTTCAATTAATTTTCGTATAACAAATGGTTTGAATAATTCAATTGCCATATTTTTAGGCAAACCGCATTGGTGCAATTTTAACTCTGGTCCAACAACAATTACAGAACGACCTGAATAATCAACACGTTTTCCAAGCAAGTTTTGGCGAAAACGACCTTGTTTACCTTTAAGCATATCACTTAAAGATTTAAGAGGTCTATTTCCATCGCTTCTAACTGCACTGCCACGACGTGAATTATCAAATAATGCATCTACTGCTTCTTGAAGCATTCTTTTTTCATTTCTTAAAATTACTTCAGGAGCTTTAATATCAATTAATCTTTTTAATCTATTATTTCTAATTATTACTCTTCTATATAGATCATTTAAATCACTAGTTGCAAATCTGCCACCTTCAAGAGGAACTAATGGACGTAATTCTGGAGGAATAATAGGTAAAATACTAACAACCATCCATTCTGGTTTGTTTGGCACTTTATCTTCATGCTCTCTAAATGCTTCCAAAACTCGAAGACGTTTTAGCAAATCGCCACGTTTTTGTTGTGACGTTTCTGTTTTTAACTGTGCTTTTAATTCTCTAAATGTTGATTCAACGTCAATTGATTTTAATAACTCTTTTACAGCATCTCCACCAATTTTAGCAATAAATTTTTTAGGATCATCATCTTCTAAAGAATCATTATTATGTTCTAAAGAATATGCAATTTCATAATACTGATCTTCTGAAATTAAATCTTTGAACTGCAAACCAGTAGTCCCAGGGTTAATAACAACATATGATTCATAATATATTACTCTTTCAAGCTCTTTAGTCTTCATGCCAATAATGTTACCAATTTTTGATGGAAGTGCTTTAAAGAACCAAATATGAACAACTGGAACAGCTAATGTAATGTGTCCCATTCTTTCACGGCGTACTTTTTTCTGTGTAACTTCTACACCACATCTGTCACAAACAATTCCTTTATATCTAATACCTTTATATTTTCCGCAAGCACATTCCCAATCTTTTACAGGTCCAAAAATCTTTTCACAGAACAAACCATCCTTTTCTGGTCTGAAAGATCTATAATTTATGGTTTCAGGTTTTGTAGCTTCACCATGAGATCTAGAAAGTACAATATCAGGACTAGCCAAACTAACTGTTAGTTTGGTAATATTTTTTAATTTCGATTCTTGTGGTTTGAATCTCATAAATTTTCTCCTTAAAACTTTATTGATTTAGTTTGACTAGTTAATCTTTATCTCTAAACCTAAACCTTGTAACTCTTTAATTAATACGTTAAATGCCTCTGGAATTGATGGACGAGTAAGATTTTCGCCTTTCACAATTGCTTCGTATGTTTTGGCACGTCCTTCAACATCATCACTCTTAACGGTAAGCACTTCTTGCAGTACATTAGAAGCACCATAACCTTCAAGAGCCCAAACTTCCATTTCTCCAAAACGCTGACCACCAAATTGAGCTTTACCTCCAAGTGGTTGTTGAGTAATTAATGAATATGGTCCTATTGAACGAGCATGAAGCTTATCATCAATCATGTGTCCTAACTTGAGCATATAAATATATCCACAAGTAATTTTTTGGTGGAATTTTTCGCCGGTACGACCATCATACATGGTAGTTTTACTACCAACAGGCAAACCAGCTTCAGAAATTAAGTTTTCAACATCTTCAAATTTTGCACCATCAAAAATTGGAGTTTCAAATTTAACACCTAACTTACTGCCAACCCAACCAAGTGCAGTTTCATACAACTGTCCTAGGTTCATACGAGAAGGCACACCAAGTGGATTTAAAATAATATCAACTGGAGTTCCATCTTCAAGATATGGCATATCTTCTTTTGGAACAACTTTAGCTACAACACCTTTGTTACCGTGCCTTCCAGCCATTTTATCACCAACTTGCAGTTTACGTTTTTTAGCTACATAAACTTTTGCTAGTTGAACAACGCCAGGAGATAGCTCATCGCCACTTTGAATATTTAATTTTAATCTTTTAAAATCCTCTTCGTAATCAGAAAGTAACTTAAAGTAATTACTAAAAAGTGTTTTAATCATTTTATTAGTTTCTTCTTCAATGAACCATTCTTGAGTATAATTAAGTTTAGTAACATCCTCAATTTCACTAAAAGTTGTGTCAGAAATAGCAGTATTTTTCTTAAGTATAATTGAACCATCCAAATCACTAATTCCGATAGTCTTCTTTCCATGCGAAATAACTTGTAATTTTTTTACTAACAAAGCATAATGTTCGCTTCTTTTCATACTAAGATTATGTTCTATTGTCTCAATATCTTTTTTCTCTTGTTTCTTAGCTTCACCATCTCTTCGTTTTCGACTGAATAATCGAGTTTTAATTACGGTTCCTTTTAATCCTGGATGTGCTTTTAATGATGCATCTTTAACATCACCAGCCTTATCACCAAATATTGCTTTAAGTAACTTTTCTTCAGGAGTAGGATCTGTTTCACCTTTAGGAGTAATTTTACCAATTAAGATATCGCCTTCGTGAACTTCTGCACCTTCACGAATAATTCCACGTTCGTCAAGATCTTTAGTAGCTTCTTCACTAACATTAGGGATATCTCTTGTTAATTCTTCATCACCACGTTTTGTTTCTCTAACTTGAAGTTCAAATTCTTCAATATGAAGTGATGTAAATTCATCATCTGAAACTAATCTTTCACTTATAATAATAGCATCCTCAAAGTTATAACCTCTCCAAGGCATGAATCCTACAAGTACATTTTTACCAAGAGCTAATTCACCTTTGTCAATAGATGGACCATCAGCAAGGATATCTCCTTTTTTAACTTTTTGTCCAAGTGTTACTCTAGAGCGCTGATTAAAACAAGTTTCTTGGTTAGTTCCATTAAATTTAATTAGTTTATATTCAACTCTTCTTTCGTCATCAAAAGTAGTTAAAGCTTGATAACTTTCTGGATCAGAGAAATATTTAACAACAATATTTTCTGCATCTATATATTCAACTTCACCTTTATCTTCAGCAACAATAACTGATTTAGAATCCACGGCAATTTTATATTCCATTCCAGTACCAACAATAGGAGATTCTGGAACTAATAATGGAACTGCTTGACGTTGCATGTTTGAACCCATCAACGCACGGTTAGCATCATCATGTTCCAAAAATGGAATCAGCGATGCACCAGCACTTACAAGCTGAGAAGGAGCAACATCCATATAATGAACGTTTTCTGGTGTAACAACTGGAAATTCACCACGTTTACGACATTTTACTCTCTCAAGTATAAATTTGCCTTGCTCGTTTAAAGGAGCATTTGCTTGTGCAATTACAAATTCATCTTCCTGATCGGCTGATAAATAGTCAACACTTTTTGATACTTTACCATCTTTCACTTTTCTATAAGGTGTTTCTAAAAATCCAAAATTATTAACCCTTGAATAAAGTGTTAAAGAAGATATAAGACCAATATTTGGACCTTCAGGAGTTTCTATTGGACACAAACGACCATAATGTGAATGATGCACGTCACGTACTTCAAAACCAGCTCTTTCTCTCGTTAATCCACCAGGTCCTAAAGCAGAAATTCTTCTTTTATGAGTTAATTCTGAAAGTGGATTAGTTTGATCCATAAATTGTGATAATTGGTTTGTACCAAAAAATGCATTAATAACAGAACTTATTGTTCGTGCGTTAACTAAATCTTGTGGTTGCATATTTTCGTTATCACGCATATTCATACGTTCTCTAATTGTACGAGACATACGAGCTAAACCAACATTAAATTGTTGTTGTAATTGCTCACCAACAGTTCTAACTCTTCTATTACCAAGGTGATCAATATCATCAACAGAAACATTACCATTTTTCAAAAGGATAATGCTCTTCATAATTGCTACAATATCTTCAATTGTAAGCACACGTACATTCTTAGGAATATCCAAATTTAATTTATCATTCATTCTAAAACGTCCAACTTCACCTAAATCGTAACGTTTTTCGTTAAAGAATAATTTTTCAATTAATGCTTCCGCAGTTTCAACATCTGGAGCTTCACCTGTTCTTAATTGTCTATAGATTGCAAATAAAGCTTCTTCTTTAGAAATAGAAGTATCTTTACGCAAAGTATTAAGAATTAAATCTTGCTCAGCATTAGTTTCACCAGAAATTATTTTAATTTTTTTAATATCAGAAGCTTTAATATTTTCAATAATTTCTTCAGTTAATTCATCATCTTTAGTAACAAATATTTCACCAGTTTCAATATCAATAACATCTTCGGCAGAAATTCTTCCATGATGGTCTAATGGATTTAAATGCTTAACTTCAATTTCATCAACTAAGTTAAAAAGATTAAGAATTTCTTCATCCGTAGTATAGTTTAATGCTCTTAATAAAGTTGTAGCAGGAAATTTTTTACGTCTATCAATATAAACATACATTACATGGTTAATATCTGTAGCAAATTCAACCCATGAACCACGGAAAGGAATAATTCGAGCAGAATAAATAGGAGTACCATTTGGATGTCTAGTTTGGTCAAATGCAACACCAGGAGAACGATGAAGCTGACTAACAACAACACGTTCTGCACCATTAATTACAAATGTTCCTTTATTAGTCATAAAAGGAAGATTTCCAAGATAAACTTCTTGTTCAATAGAATTTACATATTCGTTTGTTTCATCATCTCTAGTGGATAATCTTAACTTTGCTTTTAAAGGTGAACTAAAAGTAAGTCCCCTTTCCTGGCACTCTGGAATAGAAAACCTGGGTTTCTCAATATGAAAATCAACAAAGTCCAGTCTATAAAATTCTTTGTTATCAAAAATTGGAAAATTGGTATTAAATACTTCTTGCAACCCTTTATTTTCTCTTTGGTCCCGAGGAATATCTCTCTGAATAAACTCTTCAAACGATTCAACTTGAATATTTAACAAGTCTGGTTGTTTAATGGCAGGAATAATGGACTCAAACGTAATACGGTTTGTCGTTTTGTTTTTTTTATACTTATCCAACCATGACCTCCCTAAATTGGCAATTATTGTTACTAATCATAATTCTCTTTTAAAATGTATAAAGTGGTAAGACGTATTTATACATCTTACCACAATAAAAAATTCAGAAATTAATATTTAATCAATTAAATTATTTAACTTCTACTGTTGCGCCAGCTTCTTCTAATTCAGCTTTAATTTTTGCAGCTTCGTCTTTGCTAACACCTTCTTTAACTGTTTTTGGAGCACCATCAACTAAGTCTTTAGCTTCTTTTAAGCCTAAACCAGTGTGAGCTCTAACTACTTTAATAACATTAATTTTTTTGTCACCAAAAGCAGCAAGAATAACATCAAATTCAGTTTTTTCTTCTTCAGCTTCTGCTGCAACTGCAGTAGCTGCACCCATAACAACTGGAGCTGCTGCTGATACACCAAATTCTTCTTCTAAAGCTGTTTTTAACTCAGAAGCTTCAACTAAAGTAAGTACTTTAATCATTTCTACTATTTGTGATATTTTCTCTGACATTTTATATCTCCTTTGAATTAATCTTTTTTTTAATAATTTATGCGGCTTTTGTTTTACCCGCTTCATCAATAACACTAATAAGATCTCTAATAACTGCATTGATTGAACCAACAATACCTGATGCCGGAGCAGCTATGCTACCAATAATGCTAGACATAACTTCTTCTTTTGTAGGCATAGAAGCCAGGTTTTTGAGTTGATCTTCTCCATAGAATGTAGATTCTATGTAGCAACCTTTGAAATTAAATTTTTTGCTCTTATCACTAAAGTTTTTGATGATTTTGGCAGGAGCAACATAGTTTTCATCCGCAAATGCAATACCAATCATACCAACAAGTTGCTTGTTGATTTCTTCAAATCCACCTAATTCAGCAATAGCTCTTTTAACTAAAGAATTTTTAAATACTTTATAGCTAACACCTTCTTTGTTGAATTCTCTTCGTAAACCACTAATTTGTTCAACAGTGACTCCCGTATAATCAACCAAGTACATTGCAGTAGATTTCTCAAATTTCTCTTTTATAAGAGAAACCATTTCGCTTTTTTCTGTCTTGTTCATCTTTTACCTAATTCAGTTTTAAACTGTTTATAGAAGCATTATATATATAATGAGTGCGTATTCGTAATTTTAAATTTCATCTTTGGAAATATGAACGCCAGGACCCATAGTGCTAGTTAAAAATAAACTTTTTACATAAGTTCCTTTTGCAGCAGATGGTCGCATTCTAATAATTTTGTCAACAAAAGCTTTTGTGTTATCTATAAGCTGATTTGTTTCAAAATTTAGTTTTCCTAATGTTGTATGCACAATACCTGTTTTATCAACTCGGAATTCAATTTTACCAGCTTTAACTTCTTTAACAGCATTTGCAACATCCATTGTTACTGTTCCGCTTTTAGGATTAGGCATTAAACCACGTGGTCCTAAAATTCTACCAAGTTTACCAAGTTCTCCCATTGTATCAGGAGATGCGATAATTACATCAATTTCAGCCCAACCTTCTTTGATTTTTGCAATATACTCCTCAAAACCAGCATATTCTGCTCCAGCTGCAAGAGCTTCTTCAGCTTTGGCACCTCTAGCAACAACAAGAACTCTAACTTCTTTACCTGTTCCGTGTGGTAAGCTAACAGTTCCTCTTATCATTTGATCTGCATGTCTTGGGTCAACACCTAATCTGATTGCGCAGTCTAAAGATTCAGTAAACTTAACATTTGAATTTTCTTTAAGAAGATTAATTGCATCTTCAATGGTATACTCTTTTCCTAGGTCAAGTTTTTCTTTTAAGGATTTTACTCTTTTTGACTCTTTCATTTTTTCCAACCTAATTTATAAACTTTTAAATTATCCTTCAACTGTAATGCCCATGCTACGTGCTGTGCCAGCAATCATACTAATAGCGTGGTCAATATCATTTGCATTTAAATCAGCCATTTTAGTTTCTGCAATTTCTTGCAATTGAGCTTTAGTTACTTTAGCAACTTTAATTTTATTTGGTTCTGTTGAACCTTTACTCAAATTTAAATTCTTTTTTAACAATACTGCTGCTGGAGGTGTTTTTGTAATAAATGTGAATGATTTATCAGCAAATACTGTTATTACAACTGGGATTATTAACCCGTCTTTATCTGAAGTTTTAGCATTAAATTGCTTACAAAACTCCATAATGTTTACACCTTTTTGACCTAACGCAGGTCCTACTGGTGGGGATGGATTTGCTTTTCCAGCAGGAATTTGCAATTTAATGTAACCAGTTATTTTCTTAGCCATAACTTAACCTTTAATTATAATTTACTTTTCTAATTCTGCTTGTTCAAAATCTATTTCAACTGGAGTTTTCCTTCCAAAAATTGAAACCATTACTTTAATTTTCATTTTTTCTTCATTAACTTCTTCAATAGTACCAGAAAAATTATTGAATGGACCATCAATAATTTTTATTAAGTCTCCACTTCTAAAAATCGTATCTGTTTTCTCAGTATCTTTATCCTGAGTAATTCTACCTATAATCCTTTTTACCTCAGCAGGAGGTAGTGGAGCTGGTTTCTTTTGATCACCTAAAAACCCCATAATTGAAGGAGTATTAGTAATAAAATCAATAACCCTATTGTCCAAATCAGCATTTAATAAGATATACCCTGGAAAAAAATTACGAGTTTTAGTTTTCTTTTTTCCATCTTTAATTTCAAATACTTTTTCTGTAGGAACTAATACTTCTACAATACGAGCACGTAAAGCTTCATTATCATTTAATTCCAAATCAATAATAGTTTTAACCTTATTTTCGTGCCCAGAAAAGGTTCTTACTACATACCATTTTGCTTGTGTTTCTTCTTCCACAATTAAAAAAGTCCTTTAAATATTTGTGTTATACTCATATCAATTAGATATGTAAATGCTGCAAGTATCAAACAAGTAACTATTACAATTATTGTTGATTCCTTTAATTCATCTTTTGTTGGCCAAGTCACTTTTTTCATTTCTTTGACCACGTCTGTAAAAAAATTAACTATTTTTTCTTTCATTAGAACTTACCTAATTTATAGTAGCACGAGAGGAGGGATTCGAACCCCCAACTTGCGGTTTTGGAGACCGCTGCTCTGCCAATTGAACTACTCTCGTAAAAAAATTATTTTGTTTCTTTAAAAATTACATGTTTACGAGCAACTGGATCATATTTTTTGAATTCAACTCGTGCAGGATGTTCTCTTTTATTTTTCTTTGTAGTATAACGATAACCTGTATCTGCTGTACTTTCCAATATTATTGTTTGTCTACCATTTTTAGCTTTTGCCATTGTATTTCCTCGCTAAACCTTAATTAAATTTAAATCTACTTTACATTGTGCTTTATCTTTTCAAAAATCTGTTCACAATCATATTTTCGTCAACAATTTCTGAGCTGACGACCGGAATTGAACCGGTGACCTCATCCTTACCAAGGATGTGCTCTACCGACTGAGCTACGTCAGCAATATTCAATATATAAATAGCACATAGTTTTTCTTTCGAAAAACTTGAGCGGGAGACGGGACTCGAACCCGCAACCAACAGCTTGGAAGGCTGTGACTCTACCAGTTGAGTTACCCCCGCTTATAATATATATAAACGTTATTCATATTAGATATTTAGCGAAGTAGGAATAAAAATAGGCTTTTTATTCTCCTTCAAAAATATCATTTTGTGGGCAGGGAGGGAATCGAACCCCCTCAGGCTTAGCCAACGGATTTACAGTCCGCCCCAACTCTCCAGCTTTGGCGCCTGCCCATTTTGTCATAATGTAAAAGAAACGAGCTACAAAAATATATGATATATTAAAAATATGCAAGTAAAATAATTATATTCACTTCCGATTCTCGGTCAATAAGTTTACATTTAACTTAAATATGTTTGATATTTAGCTGTTTTTGTATTTTTACAAATATTTTTCAATTTCATTAAGAATTTTATTTGATGCACCGATATTTTCATTTACATATGTTGATGCTATTAAACCCATTTTTTTTCTATATTGATTATCATCAAAAAGTTTAGTCATAATTGTGGTGGCTTCTTCAATATTTTTAATAATTTTGGAAGCTCCCCTTTTAATTAATTCTTTTGCTTCAATACTGCCTTCTATTTTGGGACCAAATATTACTGGAATTCCATAAACAGCTGGCTCTAAAACGTTATGAATACCTTGCTTAAAACTACCACCCACGTATGCCACATTTGCGTAAAAATATAAAGTTAGTAAAATTCCAATAGAGTCAATTATAATTATTCGTTCCTCTGAATAATTGTTTTTAGATGAAAATCTAATTGTTTTAAGCTTTTTTGTAAAATAATTTTCAATTTTTTCAAGATGTAATTCTGTTGGTTCATGTGGAGCAACAATCATTATTATATCTTTATTATTCTGTGCAATTTGTTCAAATGCAGGAAAAATTACATTTTCATCTTCTTCCCACGAACTTCCGAAAACAAAAATTTTTTTATTATTGAATAAATTATCTTTGAACAGCTTTTTACTTTGGGCTTTTAGACTTTTTTGGTAAACTCTATCAAATCTTGTATCACCAACTGATTTAATTTTTTCAGAAGGAATTTTGAAATCTAGAAAACTTTTTGCGTCATTTGGCGAAACGGTAAGTATATTACTAACACATTTATAAATGGAAATGTGAAATCCTTTTATTATAGGAATTTTTCTATTTGAATTTTTTAGCATTGTTGCATCAACTATCATAGTTGGAATATTATTTTTGCCTAACTGCCACAATAAATTTGGCCAAATATCATAACGCATAAAAATTACAACATCTGGTTTAACAATTGAAAGAAATTCTTTTACTGCTTTATTAAAATCAAATGGAATGTAAGCAACCACATCTGCATGTGGATATTTTTTTGAATTATCGTAGCCTGATGGTGAAAAAAATGTTACCAAAATATTTACATTTTGCTCAGTTCTTAACTTTTCAATAATTGGTTTGGCTTGCTCAAACTCGCCAAGCGATGCAGAATGGAACCAAATCATTTTTTTCGATTTATCAAGCGAATTAATTTCTTCTTTTAGAAACTTATTTTGTAACCTTCTTCTATCAAATCCACTACGAATTTTACGATTAAATAATCGAGCAATTTTAAATAGAAGATAAAGAATTGGTAAAACAAAAATGTTATATACTATCCACCAAAGTTTCTTCATAAATTGCTCATAAATTGATTAACTTTTTCATAGACTAAATTTGGTGTTAAATCGTTCATGCATTTAAAATGCTTTTTCTTGCAAGAAGATTTACCAATGTGACTGCAAGGTCTGCAAGTTAATTTATTATTTTCAATTATCAAATTTTTTACTCCAAAAGGAGCAAATCCAAACTCTTTAACCGATGAACCAAAAACTGAGATGACTGGAGTTCCAACAGCAGTTGCTGTATGCATTAACCCAGAATCGTTGCAAACTACTAGCATGCATTTTTTCATATTTACTGCTGTCTCTAATAATTCATCATCATTTGATAAATCAATTGAACCATTTATCTTGCTTTTTAATTCATTACAAATTTCTCTATCCGATTTTCCACCAAATATTGCTACACTAAATCCATCACGAATAAGCATATTTCCAATTTCTGCATAATATTTTAATGGCCATCTTTTGGTATAATGAAATGCGCCAGGTGCTAATCCAATTACCTCTTTTTCATCAGAAATTTTTGAAATTAATTCTTCTGGAAGAAATAGTTCAAGTCCTTTATTGTCCATTTTTAAATCGGGCAATACTTCAACATATCTTTGGGGAATTGATTTTTCATCTTTCAGTAAATTTAATTTAAATTTAACTAAAAGAAATTTTTTAATATTTGGCTTTTTAAAAGTGAAACTATTTTTCCCAAGCTTTGATACTATTTTTTTGGATCTAAGATTATTTTGCAAATCAATTATTAAATCATAATTGTTTTTTTTCAATTCAATTAGTTTGGCTTCAAAATCTTTATCGGATTGCCATGAAATAATTCTACTTAAATTTGGATTCAGTTTTATTGCATCTAAGAAACCAGATTTAATAAGGTAGTCTATTTGTGATGAGGGAAATTTAAATTTTAGAACCCGCAACAAAGGCGTCGTTAATAGAACATCACCAAGTGAGCTTAAACGAATAACTAAAATCCTTTTTACTTTTATTAATTTCAAATTAGTATTTTTATAATGAAAAAAGTAAAATTACTTATATCAATTTACTTTTCAAAAAAAATATTTTTTATGCTTGACGTTAAAATGTAATATTCTTAGTTTTGTTTTCGCATTTTTTTGAAATGATGAAATAATGTTGGGCGCATAGCTCAGTGGTAGAGCATCTCCCTTTTAAGGAGAGGGTCCCTGGTTCGAGCCCAGGTGCGCTCACAACTTAAACCCTTGTAAAATAATACTTTACAAGGGTTTTTTCATTTTAAAGAAAATGATTAAATTTTAGCAATTTGTAATCAAATATTATCAAATTTAATCTTGTACCTTAAAAATATTGTGTGAAAGTTCAAACATTTTTGGAAATTTTTTTACAACATTACAAGCAATTGTTTCTGCAATATCCTCAAACGAAAGTAAACTTGTATTAATAACTAAATGATAAAGTAACGGATTAGCAATATCTTTATGATAATATTTATGAACAAAATCACTTCTTAATCTATCTTCCATTTTGATAAATTCAGTAATCTCTTTTTTATCTTTATGATAAAGAAGTTGAGCATTTTTAATTCTATCGTTTAGGGGCGCAACCAGGCGGACATGGAAAGTGTTTTTTAATTTTGCTGTAATTAAATTACTTGCACGTCCAACAATAATTGCATTTCCAAGCTCGGCTAATTGATAAATAGTTTCTGCTGTTTTGTGAATTAATTTTAGTCTTGAGGGCTGAAGTCCTAACAGCTCATTCAACATCAAATTCATTGTGGAATTTTGTTCATTGGTCATGAATTTGCTCAATCGATTTGGTAAATCGTGCTGTTCAATTACTTTTGCTATCAAATCTTTATCAAAATAAGCCCAATCATAAGTATCTTCTTTTGAAGTAAATTCAAAATATTTTATTAATTCTTCGCAAATCCTCTCAGCTCCAATTCCTGTTTCTCTTGATATTGTTATGGTCGGCCCAGGATTTCTCTTTCTCATTTTTAGTTTATCTAAATCAGAAAGTTGAGTGTGTTGTTCAATATAGATTCTTGCTTTTTCATAAGCTCCTAATATTCTCATATCTACACCTTCTGATATTATTATTTATATGGTAATGATAAGAAATAATAATCATAAGGTAAATAATTATATAGGTTGAATACTAAATTACCTAAAACATCTTTTGTTTTTATGTGTTTCTATTTAACAATTAACCCATTTTGAATAGAGTTTTTTCCACTTCTAACATCAAATAAGAAGCCGTTTACACAAACAAATTGAACTTTGTTATCTTTTAGAAGTCGGAAATTAGCATTGCTACCAATTTCAATTTTTGTTGACTTTGCTTTTTCAGTTTCAATAAGGTTTATTGGAATCTTTGAAAATTTTTCTTTTATATTAAGCGAATCAACTTGAACGTAAGAATAACCCTTCATTAATATTGGAATAATGTCAATATTTTTTACTGCATCAAAATTTTCATATTTTTCGGGATAAACCATTGCCGTATCTATTGTAAACCCTGTGCAATCAAGTTCATCAAAGCCATAGAAAGTAGATAAATCACCAATATCTTCAATTTCACCAATAAAGTAGAAATCCCGTTTATCTGATGTGCCAACTTCATTTTGATTTATTCCAATATCAATTATAAATTTATGATTATTCTTTTCAATTGTTACATTTCTTAATAGTAAATCGAAAAGCAGCTTCTGGTTTTCTGGAATATTATCATATATTTCAATAGATTCATTTTCATAATTTTTATTTGCAATAGATTCAATTCCTAAAACTATTGCAATGAAATTCATTTTACGTAAAAAACTCTTTTCATAATTATTTTTCCAACCGCCTGATTCAATTAGAATTAAACTACTTCCCCACTTTACAAAATTGTCGCCAAATGCCCGTGGTTCAAATTCGTCGCTGTATTTTGCAATATGTCCTGGAATAAATTGTTCTAAGTTTGTTGTTAATTCGGAAATAAGTTGCATTGAGTTCTTACGAACTTCATTTATATCTTTTTCATAATTATATGCTGGAGCTAAGAATGAAATTGTTGCAACTTTATAACTATTTCCAACCGTATAGCGAGTACTTTGGTCGTGTAAATTAAAAGCAAATTTTGGATTTGTTTCCTCTTGAATCTTTTTAAGTATTTTTGATTCTGGAAATTGTAACCTTAATGCATCGCGATTTAAATCAATATCCATCTCATTTCTACGTCTAAATCGCTCAGTTCCATCTGGGTTTAACATGGGAATTATGTAAAGAGTTACTTTTTCAAGTATTTCCTTTTTCAAGGCAGAAAACTCATTGTCGTTTTCAAAGAAATTTAATAAATCAAGTAAAGCCATAGTTGCTGTTGATTCATCACCATGCATTTGTGACCAAGCCATTATATTAATTTTACCACTTCCAATTTTAATTAATTTTATTTCTCGCCCTTCCACTGAGTAACCGGCAGTTGAAATATCAATTATTTTGGAATTACTAAATTGATTAAGTGCATTCATTAAGTCAGAATGTGAGAACCTTTTATGTTCAATTGAATGAAAAATAGATTCGGAATATTTATCATACAGTTTTTGAGATAAATCATTTTGCGCCAAAAGTTCACCTTGTAAAATTATTATTAAAATAGTAGCATATTTAAAAAATATTCTAATCATTTAAAACTCATATTTATTAAAAATTTGGAATTATTTTTTTACCCTTATGGAATTGGTAAATTATTTCTGCAGCTTCTTTGGGGTCATCGGTAAGTTTAAATAAATCCATATCAAAATCCTCAATATATTTAAACTTAGCCATATAATCTTCAATCCATTTCATTAAAGGTTTCCAGTACTCAACACCCATAACTACAATAGGAACTTTTTGGGTTTTTCCTGTTTGCACTAGAGTTAACACTTCAAAAAGTTCATCAATTGTACCAAATCCACCAGGCATAATAACATAACCTTGCGCATATTTAAAGAACATCACTTTTCTAACAAAGAAATATCTAAATGATAATAATTTATCTTTATCAATAAATGGATTTGACCCCTGCTCATTTGGAAGTTCAATATTAATACCAGTTGAACTACCATTAACTTCTTTTGCCCCTCTGTTTGCAGCTTCCATTATTCCAGGACCACCACCAGTAATTATTCCAAACCCTTTTTTAGTTAGCTCTTTACTTACCTTAACAGTCATTTTATAACATTTATCATTTGGTTTTGTTCGGGCAGACCCAAAAACAGCAATACTAGGCTTAATACTACTCATTTTTTCAAAACCCTCAACAAACTCAGCCATTATTCTAAAAACACGCCAAAGATCTTCCTGATTAGATGCTAAATCCTTTTCAAAACCTTTACTAATATTGTTCACTATCACTCCATAAAATGTATAGCAATAATAATGTTTTATTGTCTGAAAAGTCAAATATGAAAGTATAAAAAGAGTTTATGAAATTGTAAAAAGTAAAAGTATTGGAATTATTGATTTGTAATTAAGATGTATAATATGTGAGCAGAAAACATTTTTTTAATAGTGTAAATACTATTAACTTAATAAGTGAAGTTTATTATGTTTAATTCAATTTCGTGGATAGTAGTATAAGCTTTTTCATTCCCAATTTGAAACCTGGTTTTATGGAAATAGATTTATCATACATTTCAATTCCTTTTAGCCACATTCCCTTTTGTTCATAAGCTCTTCCAAGATTGTAAAATGTAAAAAACTTTCCTTCAAAATCATTTTGAGCTATTGCTTCTTCAAACCAAATAATTGCTTCATCAATTTTTTTGGATTTTAATAAATAATAGCCAATATCACTATATGCCATTCCATAATTCTGGTCAAGAACTAGTGCTTTATGACACTGTTTAATAGCTTCTTCGTAATTATTTTCTTTACTGTAAGTCCAGCCCAAATTTACAAGCGCTTCAACAGTTGGATGTATTTCAATTGATGTTAAATAATTTTGTCGAGCTAATATAAAATCACCGTTCATTTGAGAATTAAATGCTCGCTGAAAATATTTACCTGCTATTTTATGACTTTTGTTTTCTAACATTGTAATTTTTAATAACCTTGTGAATATTCAACAGATATTTTTGAAAATTTTGAGTACATATGTTTTTTAGATACATTTTCATTTGACAAAGAATTTACGATTAAATATCTCGAAATGGGGCTGATGTTATCGTTTTTCATTCTTTCTCTAAGTTGGTTTTCGGTTTTACTAACAACTCTAATTTTATTTTTGTAAACTAATTCTTTATCTATTTGTCCTCTAGATGCACTTGGCATAAAAACTATTTGTTCTTTTTCTTCATTTTTATAATTTTTTCTTTCTAATTGTCTTTCTGCTGTAACAATAGGAGAAGGTACGTTTGCTCTGTATTTACTTCTAGTATTAGATTTTTCACTTTTGAAAATTTTTGAAAATATTAAAGATATAATCACTACTACACTTAATATTGAAAAAACGACTAATAACGAGCTATAGATAATTGGTACAAGTTCCATCTTTTTCCTTTGTTTTTATTTATTATTAGATGCTATTCTTTAACAATAACCGTACCATTAAATATTTCGCAATTCCAAACGATAATAGGGTTATAATAAAAACATCCATGAATCATTTTGGGATTTTTCTCATTTTGATATATTGGAACTAATTGCAGCTTATAATGTTATTAAATAGATAATCAAAAGTTGATATGAATTGTTTTTCAATTAGTTGTTTTTTTTATTATTATTAAAATCTAATTTGGGATGGAAATGAAACTTACTTTACTTGATAGAAGCGCATATTTTAAAGGATTATTACTTTTAATTAAAAGAGATAATCAAATTACAGAGGGTGAAAAAAAGTTAATGACAAAAATTGGGCAGACACTCGGTTTTGATAAGTCATTTATTGAAAGCGCAGTAAAAGAATTATTGGAAAATGAATTTATCACCGATTATATTCAAAGTTTTTCTGATAGATCAATTGCTGAAAGTTTCATCCTAGATGGATTAAAAGTTGCATTTGCGGATAATGAGTTTTCTGCAGAAGAATTAGAGCACTTGACCAAAATAGCTTCTCAAAATGGAATAGACCGCGAATGGTTGATGTTATTAATTGCCAAATATATTAAACATTCCGACGACCTAAATACTAGCGAATTTTTATTTGTAACTAAATACTTAAAAGATGAAAAAATCGAAGCAGTGGATATCAAGTCTTAACTTAAAACCACATCCAGAAGGCGGTTACTTCAAGGAAGTCTATCGTTCTGATGAAATAATAAACAATACTTCTCTTGATACAAGATATTTGGGCATCAGGTCAATTTCAACTTCAATATATTTTTTGTTAGATGGTAATCAATTCTCTGCATTCCACAAAATTAAATCGGATGAATTGTGGCACTTCTATGACGGCTCAGCAATTAAAATTTATATCATCTCTGAAGATGGCAACTTAGTGGTGAAAAAATTGGGTATAAACCTTGAAGAAAATGAAGTTCCGCAAATTGTTATTCCAAAGAACCATTGGTTTGCAGCTGAACCAATAGATAAAGATAGTTTTTCACTTGTTGGATGCACAGTGGCACCAGGCTTTGACTTTAACGATTTTGAATTAGGGAAGAAAAAAGATTTGATTAATAAATATCCAGAATATAAAGAAATAATTAAAAAATTTACTCGCTAAATTTTCTTAATAAAAGACAAATTATTCTATAATAATTTGTCTTTTTAACAATAGCTTGAATTTTAGCTATTTCACAAATCCCCAGCAAACATTTTATATTGTTCCCACTGCGCCATTGCACTATCTAAAGGAAAAAGTGTTCTAATCAAAAATGATTCATCTCTCTTACTAAAATCTGCAGGTTCCCAATCCATATTTGAGTTCATAACTGTATTATCTTCAAAATTTATAATTGCCCAGTGACCTTCACCTTTAACTCGTTTTTTCATAACAATCTGAATTTTTCCTTCAATTTGAAAACGAGTTGCTAAATCAAACCATTTTATTTTTTCTTCGTCAGTAATTTTCTAATCCTCCTTGCTAAGTTATTAGCAAATTGAAATATTTCAAATATTTATTCTTTGCATTATTATCGAATATTTTTTCACTATTTTTATATGAGTTATTTAATATTTGTTAATAAACCTCCAGAAATAGATTTTCTATGAATTTTAGAACTGAAATAAATCTTGAAAAATCGTTGTCTACAATTAACCATTTTGACAATATTTTAACCATTGGTTCATGTTTTGCCGAAAACATTGCAGAATATTTCAAAGCAAATCGTTTTAATGTTTTTGGAAATCCTTTTGGAGTTTTATACAATCCTATCTCAATTTTTAATTCACTAAAATTTGCAGTTGAAAAAGCTGAATTTGAAGAAAAAGATTTGGTTTTTCACCAAAGTGAATGGCACAGTTTTTACCATCACAGTGATTTTTCAAGCGATGAAAAAAACATCATATTAAAAAAAATCAATGATGGAATAATAAAAACCAACCAATTTTTGAAATTGACCGATACTTTAATAATTACATTTGGAACTTCATATGTTTATAAATATTTGGCAAATGGAATAATTGCTTCAAATTGCCATAAAATTCCTCAAAAAGAATTCGAATATTTTAGACTAACATTAGACGAGACTACAAAAACCATTATTGACATTATTGAAATGGTTGAAATATTTAATCCTAAAATTAAAATCATTTTTACTGTAAGTCCGGTAAGACATTGGAAAAATGGTGCTCATAACAATCAACTTAGTAAAGCAAATCTTCTTTTAGCAATTGATGAAGCTATTAAAAGCAAAAGTAATTGTTGCTATTTCCCATCATATGAAATTGTGTTGGACGATTTGCGCGATTACCGCTTTTATAATTCTGATTTAGTTCATCCAAATAAAATTGCGACCGACTATATTTGGGAAAAGTTATATAATTCTATTTGTAGTGAAGAGTGTTTGAAAACAATTAGTGAAATTTCAAAAATTGTTGCTGCCAGAAACCATAGGGTTAGAAATATCAACTCAGTGGAGAATCAGAAATTTTTACATGTAATGATTACAAAAATAGGACAACTCCAAAACAAATATCCATATTTAAATTTGAATGAGGATTTAAATTATTTTAAATCCCAAATCATATAAGTATTTAAAACTTATACTCAATCATTTCAAGTTAAAATTATTTATAAATTTGAGGAATAAATGTTTGATCCTCAAATGGTGGGCGAATATACCCCTTCCCTTTTTCGCGTGGAGGAAGCACAATTTTATTTGGTGTTAAATCCTGATAAGGAATCATACTCAACAAATGGTGAATTGTATTTAACCGAGCGCATTTTTTGTCATCAGCCTCAACCACAAACCATGGAGCTTGTTTAATATCAGTATATTTAAACATTTCATCTTTAGCTTTTGAATATTCCAGCCATTTTGCTCGCGACTCTAAATCCATAGGGCTCAGTTTCCATCTTCTTATTGGATCATTTATTCTTTTTTGGAATCGTTTTTCTTGCTCTTCATCACTAACTGAAAACCAATATTTTATAAGTATAATTCCCGAGCGGACAAGCATCCTTTCAAATTCTGGACACGAGCGCATAAATTCGTTGTATTCTTCATCTGTGCAAAAGTTCATTACCTTTTCTACTCCAGCTCTGTTGTACCAGCTTCTGTCAAACAATACCATTTCTCCAGCTGCTGGCAGATGTTGAACGTAGCGCTGAAAATACCATTGTGTTTTCTCCTTTTCCGTTGGAGTGCCAAGTGCAACAACACGGCATACTCGGGGATTTAGTTTATCCAAAATTCTTTTAATAGTGCCACCTTTCCCTGCTGCATCGCGACCTTCAAAAATTACAACAACTTTTAATCCCTTAAATTTTATCCATTCTTGTAATTTTACTAACTCTATTTGAAGTCTTTCATACTCTTGTTCATATTCTTTTTTGTTAAGTCTAATTTTTTCTGAATTGGATGATTTGTGCTTATCCATTATAACTCCATTTTTTTTTAGCAAAATAGGTATGAAAATTAAATTATTCAACTTTTTTATAAATTTGAACCGAACTAAATTATTTTGCAAAAATTTAGCTCACTTTATATTGTTGAATCATTTTTAGAATAGAATTGTTAAGTTTACTTATAAATATTCTAACTTTAAGGAGGAAAAAATGGCTAAGAGTTCTTCATTTGATGTTGTATCTGAAATCGATTTTCAAGAAGTTGATAACGCTGTTAACCAAGCTATAAAAGAGATTCAGCAACGTTATGATTTAAAAGCTTCGAATACAGAGGTTTCGCTGAACAAAACGGATAAAGTAATTTTGATAAATTCCAAAGATGAATACTCACTTGCGGCTTCGTATGATATAATTCAAACAAAATTTTTGAAAAGACAACTTTCGCTTAAATCTATGCATCCTGAAGAAGTAGAAGCTGCTTCTGGTGGAAGATTGCGCCAAAAAATAACTCTTCAAAGCGGAATTTCAAAAGAAAATGGTAAGAAAATTACTAAGCTAATTAAAGATTTAGGTCTAAAAGTTAATGCTCAAATAATGGATGAAAGAGTGCGTGTGCAAGGGGCAAAACTTGATGATTTGCAAGCAGTTATGGCTGCAATAAAAAATGCTGATTTCGATTTTTCGGCGCAGTTTACTAATTATAAATAATTCATTTTGTTGGATTGATAGTTATCAAACTTTCATTTTTTCTAAATTGAGAGATTGTTTTATTGCTAAATTGTTAGTGGTAATTTTAATTTAACTTAAAACAGTGTTTTATAATTATTAGTATTATGTAGCTTTTGTGATACATTATATAGCCATTTCAAAGATATTGTAACATTTTTGTTACATAAAACAATTTGCTTTTCTTAAATTATTTCTTATATTTGTAGCAGAAAAGATACAACAACATGCAAAAGGTCAGGTAATGTATCAGAAAAGCTACAGTAGCAATTTATATTCAATGTCCAATTCCGCACTCGTTCAACAAATATGTAGCGGAATTAAACAAATGCGATTAAATCAAAATATTTCTCAAGATGAGCTTGCAACTCGCTCTGGTCTTAATCGTGTTACAATTAGCCGAATGGAAGCAGGTCGCTCGGTTTCACTCCTCACATTAATACAAGCTTTAAGAGCACTAGATAAATTAGATTTACTAAACGTGTTTTTTGAAGAACCTGAAATAAGTCCAATGAAGTTGTTAGAAATTCAAGAGAAATATCGCAAAAGAGCTACTCCTAAAAAGAAAGTAAAATGATAAAAGTCGCAAAAGTAAAAATATGGAACAATGTAGTTGGTGCAATTGCTTGGAATGAAAATACAGAAACTGCAACATTTGAATATGATAAATCATTTTTGAAATCTGGTTTGAATATTGCTCCACTCACAATGCCACTTGAAAAAGCAATTGGGAGTAAAAATCTTTTTTCATTTCCAGCACTAAATAAAGAGACTTATAAAGGTTTGCCTGGATTATTAGCAGATAGTTTGCCAGATGCTTTTGGAAACAAAATAATTGACTCGTGGTTGGCACAGCAAGGTCGCGACCCAAACAGCTTTAATTCAATAGAACGTCTTTGCTACACGGGAAAAAGAGGAATGGGAGCTTTGGAATATGAGCCAATATTGTCGCCTTCCGATAGCGTTTCAAATAAAATAGAAATTGATGAATTGGTAAAATTAGCTGGTGAAATTCTATCGGATAGAAAAACTCTTGAAGGAAATATCCACAAAACTAGCGATGATTTATTAAAAATAATTAGTGTCGGAACTTCTGCTGGTGGTGCAAGAGCTAAGGCAATTATTGCTTATAATCCAATTACTGGAGATGTTCGCTCAGGGCAAATTGATGGTCTTGAAAATTACGAATATTGGATAATCAAATTTGATGGAGTTACAAACAAAGCACTTGGCGACCCAAAAGGATATGGCAAAATTGAGTTTGCATATTACTTAATGGCAAAAGATGCTGGAATAAATATTATGGATTCCAAAATTTTAACCGAAAATAATAGAACTCACTTTATGACCAAACGGTTTGATAGAATTGGAAATACCAAATTGCATATGCAAACTCTTTGTGCAATTGCTCATTTCGATTATAGCTATTCAAACGCTTATTCCTACGAACAAGCGTTTCAGGTTATGCGACAGCTAAAATTGGCATATTCACAAATGGAAGAATTATTACGCCGAATGGTTTTTAATGTAATTGCTCGCAATCAGGACGACCACACAAAAAATATTTCATTCCTTATGGATAAAGCTGGAAATTGGAGTCTTTCTCCAGCTTACGATATTACTTATGCTTACGACCCTGCAAATAAGTGGATGAAGGCTCACCAAATGAGCATTAATGGTAAGCGTGAAAATATAAATAGCGAGGATATTCTGGAGTTAGCAAAAAACATGAACATTAAAAAAGCTGCAAATATAATTGATGAAGTTGTTGAATCTGTTTCAAAATGGAGATTATTTGCAAATGAAGCTGGCATTCCCAATGAACAAATTGACGCTATTGAAAAAACTCTAATTATGGATTTGAAATAAAAAACAATTGTAAATCTGCAACGAAACAATTAAATTTGATAGTATCAAATGATAGTATCACGATAAAGACAATATGAAACCACCATATGAAATAACAACAAATACTTTAAGATTAGTTTCGTCAATTTCAGAAAAAATTGGTGAAGTAAATGCAAATTATATTGGAAATGCTTCACCACAGTTAAGAAAACAAAATAAGATCAAGACAATTCATTCATCATTAAAAATTGAAGGAAATTCGTTATCAGAAGAACAGATAACAGCATTAGTAGAAAATAAAAAAGTAGTTGGTTCAAAAAAAGATATTTTGGAAGTAACTAATGCAATTAAAGTATATGATAATATAAAGTCACTTAAACCATTTTCAGATAGCTCATTTTTAAATGCGCACAAATTGTTAATGAATAATTTAGTTGAAAATTCTGGAAAATACCGAACTCAAGGTGTCGGCATATTTAAAGGTTCGGAAATAACTCATTTAGCTCCACCTGCAGAAAGAGTTCCCCAATTAATGGATGATTTGTTCAAGTATTTAAAAAATTATGACGAACTAAATTTAATCAAAAGTTGCGTTTTTCATTATGAAGTAGAATTCATTCACCCTTTTTTGGACGGCAATGGAAGAATGGGAAGACTTTGGCAAACTGTAATTTTAATGCAGCAATATCCAGTTTTTGAAAACTTGCCATTTGAAACGCTAATTAATCAAACTCAAGAAGAGTATTATAATGCTTTAGAAGCAAGTGATAAAAATGGCAATTCAACAGTATTTATCGAGTATATGCTTAAAGTATTGGAAAAATCGCTCATTAATTTGTTGAATATTAACAATATAACATTATCTAGCACACAACGATTAGAGCATTTTATATCCTTGAACACAAATGAATTTACACGAAAAGATTATATGAATTTTTTCAAAGGAATCTCATCTGCAACTGCAAGCAGAGATTTGGCAAATGGTGTTGAAAAAAAATATTTAACAAAATATGGAGATAAAAATAAAACCTTCTATAAATCATCTTTTTAAACTTTACTCACCTTTCTTCAAGACTTCAATTCCGCTTTCTTTTGCAACAATAACAAAATCAGCCATATTTACAAAAATTCCGTGCTCAACAATGCCAGCGCGTTTTTCTAATTTTCTAGCCAATTTTTTAGGATTTTTAATCACTCCAAAATTTGCATCAATAATGTTATTGCCTTCATCAGTAATAAATAAATTGCCTTCGCTATCTAAGCGTGGTTTAACTTCCGCACCAAGTGATTGCAGAAATTGTAACTCAACTTGGTAAGCCATTTGTATTACTTCAACTGGAACAGCCCATTTTTCACCAAGCGATTTGGAGATTTTAGATTCATCCACAATAATAATATATTTTTTGCTTGCTTGAGCAATAATTTTTTCACGAAAATGCGCTCCCCCGCCTCCTTTAATAACATTTAATTTTACATCAACTTCATCAGCACCGTCAATTGTTAAATCAAGTATTGGAAAATTATCTAATGTAGAAGTTGGAATGTTTAATTCTGAAGCTAATTTTTGTGTTTTTTCGGATGATGGAATTCCAACAATATTTGAAATTTCACATGATTTCAATTTTTCGGCAAGCACATATAAAACATGATTAAATGTTGAGCCTGTTCCAAAGCCAAGAATCATTCCAGACTTCACAAATTCTACAGCTTTTTCAGCCGATTTTCTTTTTAATATTTCTTGATCATTCATTTTTTTAACACTATTAATTTATCTGCAAAACATAATTCTGACCAAAATAAAAATATGCAAAAATAAATTCCCGCAATTTCTATCTCCAAAAGCATTGTTTTAATAATAATAATGTCTTTTTTATGAAAAAATTGCGGGAATTTTCTCATTTTCGACTCTATCGGTTAAGTGTAAATCTAACCACAATTTCCATCATTATATCGTGAAATACTTTAACTCATATTTTTTTGGACATCAGTAGCAAAATTACAAAAGAATAGACTAAGTGTCCTAATTATTTAGAAATTCTATATATTTGCATTGATAATTTTTGCAAATTATAACTAAGATAAATTGTTTGAAGAAAGGTTTTGATTTAGATGAATAAAAATAAAGTTTATATAGAAACATATGGTTGTCAGATGAACTTGGCTGATACTGAAGTTGTAATGGGAATTTTGAATAATAAAGGTTACGAATTAACTAAAGAAATAGATTCTGCCGATGTTGTTTTCCTAAATACATGCAGCGTACGTGATAATGCGGAACAACGAATACATGGAAGATTGGGAACAATTGGTACATTGAAACAGAAAAATCCTAATTTAGTCATCGGTATTCTTGGATGCATGGCAGAACGTTTACGCGAAGATTTAATTGACAAACAAAAAATGGTTGATCTTGTTGTTGGGCCTGATGAATATCGTAGAATTCCAGAATTTATTGATACTGCCGTTGCGGGTGAAAAAGGTATTGGTGTAAAACTTTCCAGAACTGAAACATACGAAGATATTGAGCCATATAGAGAAGAAGGTCTTTCCGCTTGGATTTCAGTAATGCGTGGATGCGATAAATTTTGCACATATTGCGTTGTTCCTTTCACGAGAGGAAGAGAACGAAGCAGCAAAATGGAATCAATAGTTGAAGAAGTACGCCGACTTTCTGAAAAGGGATTTAGGGAAGTTACTTTGCTTGGACAAAACGTAAATTCATATTCCGATGGTGAAAATGACTTTGCGGATTTACTAGTTGCTTGTGCCGAAGTAGATAAAAATTTACGAATTAGATTTACAACTTCACATCCGCAAGATTTATCTGATAAATTGCTTTATGCCATTTCAGAGCATGATAATCTTTGCAATTATATTCATTTACCTGTCCAGTCTGGCTCCGATAGAGTTTTGTTGGAAATGAACCGAACATATACAATTGAGCATTATCTTGGAATTATTGAACGCGCCAGAAAAATTATTCCAGGAGTCACTTTTTCAACAGATATAATTGCTGGTTTCCCTACTGAAACAGAAGAAGAGCATAAAATGACTTTGGATGTTATGGCAAAAGTTAGATACGACGGTGCATACATGTTTAAATATTCTCCAAGAGAAGGCACTCGTGCATTCAAAATGGCTGATGACGTTCCAGAAGATGTTAAATCGCGTAGATTAACGGAAATAATTGATCAGCAGCAGAAAATTGCATATGAAATTAATCAAAAATTAATCGGAACTGAAGATATTGTCCTAATCGAAAATTTAAGCAAAAAATCAGACCAGTTTTATTCTGGAAGAACTGGAACAAATAAAATTGTAATTCTACCAGTTGCAGAAAATGTGCAAATTGGAGATTATGTAAAAGTAAAAATTTACAAAGCTACTTCCGCAACACTATTTGGTGAGTTTCTTGAAATTACAGATGTTTATAAAAGATAGAATCCAGATAAAGCGGATTTATTATGTTTTATGCTGATTAAATTGATTAACACAAATTTTTACGTTAGTTTCAAGTTAGTAATTAATAGAGAATATAAAAATGAAACTTACTTTAATTTATATGCTCCTTTTTGCTTCAATCGCATTTGCTCAAGTAGATATTGTTTCGGTTCTAAAACAAATTGAAAACGGTGAAATTGCAGAAGCAACAAGTGATTTTAGAAAATTGGCAAATCAGTACCCCAATGATCCAAATGTTCAATTTTTAGATGCTGTACTAACTGAAAATGGTGATGAAGCATTAACAAAATATTCCGATGTTTATACAAAGTTTCCAAAATCACAATTTGCCGATGCCGCACTTTATCGAGTTTTTTCATACTATTATTCACTTGGAATTTATAACAAAGCTCAACAATATTTATCAAAACTGGAAAAAGGCTATCCAAACTCGCCATATATTAGAGCCGCAGATAGAACTTTACCAAGTGAAGAAGCTTTTATAATGAGTGAATCTGAAGAAAAAACGATAGTAAACATAGAACAAAAAAAAGCAGCACAATTTGAATTTACAGTGCAAGCTGGAGCTTTCTTAAACAGAACCAATGCAAATAATCTCAAAAAAAAGTTTGAGGAAAAAGGGATTTATTCCGAAACTTACACAAAAGAAATTGGCGCTTCACTATTAAACGTAGTTATAATTGGAAAATTTACTAATGAGAGCTCGGCAAAACCAATTCTTGATGAGTTGAAAAAGGAATACAATTTAGTTGGACGAGTTATTCCGCTTAATTAAAAGGTAAATATTTTGGAAGTTACATTCGTTGGAACTGGTTCAGGAAAGACGCAACTAAAAAGATTTCATACGTCATTATTAATAAGCAGTAAAAATCATTCTCTTCTAATTGATACTGGTGATGGAATTTCGAAGGCACTATTAAGTTTAGAAATTGACCTAAATAAAATTGACTCAATATTTATTACTCACACTCATTCTGATCACTTTTCTGGAATTGCTTCTTTATTAACACAAATGAAAATGGCAGAAAGAACAAAGCCTTTATACTTTTATATTCATTCATCATTTGTCAATTTTGCAAATAATTTTCTTTTTTCATCATTTCTATTTCCAGAAACTTTTAATTTCTTGTTTAAAATAATAGGATATAATTTTGGACAGAAAATACTTTTTGATGAAAATTTTGGCATTTTACCACTCCAGAACACGCATATAACCAACAAACACAATGTAAAATTGATTCCAAAAAATAATTTTGTTTCAGCATCGATATTAATTATGGATGCTGAAATTTCAATCCATTATACTTCAGATATTGGCTCAATAGCAGATTTATCTCTTTTTAATGAATTTTTTCCAAAATATTTAATTGTTGAATCCACTCATGTTTCTTTTTATCACATAATAAATTATCTAGAAAATTCTTTTGTAGAAAAAGTATATCTAGTTCATATAAACGATAATGATGGAATTGTAGATAAGCATTCAAAATTATCATATAAATTAAAAAACAAAATATTTATTACTTATGACGGTATGAAGGTATATCCGACTATTTGACATTTTATCATAATAATTATTAGTGAAATTTCAATTCCTTTAGTAAGTTTGCATTTAATATTTAAATGGATTAATGACTACAGAAGAATTCCAAAAAAAACACGGTATTATTGGCAAATCTAAGCGTACAAAAGATTTGGTGGATATAATTATGCAAGTTGCAGATGCTGATATTTCCATTTTATTAACCGGTGAAAGTGGTGTTGGAAAGGAAATTTTTGCGCGCGCTATTCATGAATCGAGCAAAAGAACCCATAAAAATCTAGTTAATGTTAATTGTGGAGCAATTCCTGAAGGACTGCTTGAATCTGAACTTTTTGGACATGAAAAAGGTTCATTTACTGGTGCTACTGATGTTCGCAAAGGTTATTTTGAAATTGCTGATAAAGGAACTCTTTTCCTAGATGAAATTGGAGAAATGTCGCTTACTACTCAAGTTAAGCTTTTAAGAGTATTGGAAACCAATGAATTTATGCGTTTAGGTAGTGAACGTGTAACTTCTGTTGATGTAAGAATAATTGCTGCAACAAATAAATCACTTGAAATTGAAGTGCAAAATAAACGATTTAGAAATGATTTATATTTTAGATTAAAAGCTGTTACGTTAACTATTCCGCCATTGCGTGAGCGAAGAGAAGATATTCTTCCTTTAGCTGATTATTTTATTAAAAATTATTCCGAAAGAAATAATCTACCACAATTTGAATATAGTGACGATGTTACAGATTTATTGCTAAACTATTATTGGCCCGGAAATATTAGAGAATTGAAAAACACAATTGAATCTGCACTAGCATTAAATAGTACTGGCAAAATTACTGCTAAGTCTTTTAATTTACTACTTTCCAAGCCAGCAGCTTTTAAAGAGAATATGAATCTACCTGTATATTTAGATAGACCATCAGATGCTCTTGATAGAGAAATGATTTACAGAGCTTTAATTGATATTAAAAAAGATATAAACGATTTAAAAAATATTGCTAGATTAAATTATAATAATATTGAAGATAATAGTGTTCAGGAAAGTAAAATAATTCCTATAAGTGATTTGGAAAAAAATGCGATTAAACATGCTTTGGATTATACAAAATGGAATAAAAAGCTTACATCAAAGCTATTAAACATAAGTGAACGTACGCTTTATCGAAAATTGAAAGAATATGAAATCAACTAAGAATATAATTGCTGTTACAATTTTAGCTTTATTGTGGAGCTGCAGCTATTCCTTTACAGGATCTTCAGTGCCTGCGCATCTGCGTACTATTTCTATTCCAATAGTTAAAGATAAAAGTGGTTTTGGTGAACCTAATATAAGTAGTGATTTTACTAATAACTTAACACAACAATTTATAGATGACAATAGTTTGCAAGTTGTTAATTCAACAAATTCAGATGCCATACTTTCTGTAGCAATAATTTCATTCCAAGAAAGAACAGAGGTTATTTCTGGTGAAAATGAAAAAGCAACTGAACGGAAAATTACAATTAATGTTCAAGCTATTTATAAAGATTTAGTGATGAAAAAAACAATTTTTGATAAAAAATTTTCAAATTACGCAACATTTGATGCAACAAGAAACTCTATTGAAAATAGACAAGATGCAATTCAAAGAGCTATTGAAAGTGTTAATTTGGATTTGTTATTAGCAGTCGTCGCTGACTGGTAATTTTTTAATATTAATAGGATTCCATAAATGATTAATTTTCCATTTTCAGAATTAGTTCTGATTTTGTACACTTTTTCTCTTTCCGTTCTACTCATTTTTTCGAGTCATGGATTTGTTATGTTATTTTATCAGCATAAACATAGAAATAAGTTGAAACAACAATTGAACGTTATTGATACTTCAAAAGTTGTAACTATTCAACTTCCGCTTTTTAATGAAATGTATGTCGCTGAAAGACTTATCGATGCAGTTTGTAAGCTTGATTATCCAAAAGATAAACTTGAAATTCAAGTATTAGATGATTCTAATGACGAAACTGTTAACATTGTTGCAAATATTGTTAAACAAAAAAAAGAAGAAGGCTTTTTAATTAGCCATATTCAAAGAATAAACCGATCTGGTTTCAAAGCTGGTGCGCTTAAAAATGGACTAGCTGAAACTAATGGTGAATTTATTGCCATCTTTGATGCTGATTTTATTCCACCTCCAGATTTTCTAAGTAATACGTTACCACATTTTTACACAAAAAATATTGGAATGGTGCAAACTCGTTGGGGACATTTAAATGAAAACTATTCATTACTTACCCGTGTTCAAGCTTTTGCACTTGATGGACATTTTGCAATAGAACAAAATGTAAGAAATGATGCTGGTTTCTTCATAAACTTTAACGGAACTGGTGGAGTCTGGAGAAAGGAATGCATTGAAGATGCAGGCAATTGGGAAAATGATACTTTAACGGAGGATTTAGATTTAAGTTATCGTGCTCAAATGAAAGGTTGGCAATTTATATATTTAAAAGATGTAACAACACCAGCGGAATTACCCGCTGAAATGAGTGCACTAAAATCACAACAATTTCGTTGGACAAAAGGAGCTATTGAAACGGCAAAAAAACTTTTACCTAAAATTTGGATTTCTGATCTTAGTTTGAGAATTAAATTGCAATCAACTTTTCATTTAACAAATAACTTTGTATTTCCATTTGTTCTTGTAGTTGCGCTTCTCAATTTGCCACTTCTTTTTATTAAGCATAGTGGTAACTTTGATACTTATTTCCAATATAGCTCCCTATTTATCATAGCATTTATTAGTACATTTTTATTATATATTACTGCGCAAAAAAACATTTATCTCGATTGGAAAAGAAGAATTTTAATTTTCCCGATTTTTCTATCAGGAACAATGGGATTAGCATTAAATAACACAAAAGCTGTTCTTGAAGGTGTATTTAATAAAAAAAGTGAATTTGTTAGAACTCCAAAATTTGTTACTAATAGTACAATTAAGGTTGTTAACAAATATATTTCTGGTAGCAAAATATCCTTTTTGTTATTTGTAGAAATATCCTTTGCTATTTATAGTTTAATAGGTGTAATCACTTCTATCTACTTTTTGGAACTTGCAGCTCTTCCATTTAACCTAATGTTCTTTTTTGGATTTTTCTCAGTATCTGTGCTATCATTAAAGCAAGTTTTAATTAAAAAATAATTAACTTGATATCATGAATATTAAAAATGAATATATTGCTATTTATGAATTAAATAATAAATCACCCCTTTTTGCACGAATTGCATCTGTTGAAATAACGAAAAATAATTTTGAAGATGCAATTTCTATTCTTCAAGATGGAATTGAGCTTTACGAAAACTATCCTACTCCATATTTTTTATTAGGTAAATTATTTTTAGAAATTGGCAATTTAGATGAAGCAGAGGAATGCTTCCAAAAGGGGAATTCACTCCTTAATTATTCTAAAACTTTCAACTTCTATCGTAATTCAGATTTTAAGAATGGGGAGGATAAACCTGAGCAATTAATAAGTGATAATAAGCATGACGAACTTCAAGATTTAGCCGACGCTCTTAAAAATGCAAAAATTAAGGTAAATCTTGATGAAGATTTTTCTTACTCTGCACCAAATGTTACCAATGAAAATGAAAATTTTTTGCCTCCCAAAGGATTAGTATCCGAAACGCTTGCTTCAATCTATTTTGATCAATCAAATTATAAAGAAGCAAAAGCTATTTATAATACTTTATTGGAAATTCAGCCAGACCGAGAAGAATATTTCAGATTAAAAATTGCAGAAATAAATGCACGAATGAGATCATAAAACCAAATGATTGAGTTTGAAAATAATCCAAAACTCGAATTACAATTTTACAATAAACCAACTGTTGAAGTAGCCAAAAATTTACTTGGTAAAATTTTAGTTAAAAATATTAATGGAATTTTGCTTGCAGGTATAATTGTGGAAACCGAAGCTTATCTTGCTCAGAACGATGAAGCTTCGCATTCGTACAAGGGATTATCATATAGAAACAAAACAATGTTCAAAACATGCGGGCATTTGTACGTATATCAAATTTATGGAATTCATTTTTGCTGTAATATAGTTACAGGCAAAGAAAATGTAGGCGAAGCAGTTTTAATTCGTGCTATTGAACCTATTTCTAATATTGAATTAATGAATAAAAATAGATTTGGCGAAAAAAGTATATTGTCTAAAAATATAATCTCTTTAACAAATGGCCCAGCAAAATTATGTGAAGCACTCGCAATTACTAATAATGATGACGGAGTATATCTTTTAGAAAACAATATTTATATACTTGATTTTCAAAATATTGAGCCAAATAAGATTGTACAAACTGAGAGAGTTGGAATTACAAAATCGAAAGAACTTTTGCTCAGATTTTACATTAAGGATAATTTATTTGTATCTAAAAAATGAATGTGTCTATTTTAGTCAACATTATTTTGCTTAACTATTCAAGATATTTATGAAATATCCTTTTCATCGCAATTTTTATCGTTTTATTTGTATGGCATATATTTTGTGTTATGTTGCAATGTGAATTAGTTATAAAAGTGAAATTTTTATTGTTTTTACATAAAAAATGAGTCTGTTATGAAATATAAAGTAGTAATATTATTGTTCGTTATTTCCCAAGCAATTTTTGGGCAAGATAATTTTAGAAAAATTGAAAATAAAGCATTTACAGTTGGCGAAAAACTAACTTTTAATGTTAAATACGGATTTGTTACAGCTGGTGTTGCCGTAATGGAAATTCCTAAAATAAAGAGAATTGCTGGACGTGATGTTTATCATGTTACATTTAGTGTAAATTCACTTCCAAGTTTTGATCCTTTTTACAAAGTACGTGATAGATATGAAACATATTTAGATGTGGAAGCTTTGTTCCCTTGGCGCTTTGAACAACATGTTCGTGAAGGTGGTTTTAGTATGGATTTTGCTGCTTTCTTCGACCATAGAAAAGGTGTTGCTAAAACAAGTAAAGGTAGTTATGACATTCCTGCAAATATAAATGATATTGTTTCGGCATTTTATTATTCAAGAACTTTGGATTATACTGGATTAAAAGTGGGTGATAAATTTGAACTTCATAATTTTTATAAGAAAAAAGTTTATCCATTAGATGTAGTGTATAAAGGAAAGGAAACAATTGAAGTTGAGGCTGGTACCTTTAATTGCATTATGGTAGAGCCAATTATTGCAGAGGGTGGCTTATTTAAAACCGAAGGTCAAATAACAATTTGGCTTTCAGATGATGAATTGAAAATTCCAGTTAAAGTTAAAACTAAAATTATTATTGGTTCAATTGACGCTGAACTTGCGAAATTTGAAGGTTTATTAAAATAATTTCATAAAACTGTCTTTACAGAAAAGACAGTTTTATTTTATGTCATTTTGATAATAATTAAATCAATAATATTTCAATAAAACTTAACTTTAATTGTTAAACTACTCTCCCCTCCTTTATCATCAACACAAAGAATGTTGTTTAATCCATTTATAGGTTTGAAAAACAACTTTTCACCAAGATTTGTCTTTCCAAAATATTTTTTATTTACATACCAAAATATTTCTTTTACATCTGTGTTAGAAGTAGCTAAAAGCATAACCTCTTGATTTACATATTTCTCAAGAAGATACTCAAACTCTGCTGATGGTGACAATATTTTTAATCCATTTTTGAGTCCCATTACTTCACAATTTTCATTGTGCTTTGGAGGAGAATTAAAACTTACTCCAGATTTTTTATACCAAAGTGCTAATTCAGGTTGATAAAATGAATATTTTTTAATTTTATATTTCTTTTCATGCAAGCAGCCAAGACAATAAGATTCAGTCTCATCTTCATTTACATATATTTCTTGAATATGATTACACTTTTCATTTGACGAAACATTCTCGATGTAATAATCCCGAATTATATCTGTACAATTCTCCGAAGGAATTAGCCCGCTATTTTTACAAACATCCCTCGTTGATATTCCTACTGGCTCGTGAAACCAATTAGCAGAATTCTCATAATCTATTGAATTAAAAAGACTAAATAACAGTGGAACAGCCATTTCACTTCCGGAAAGATATGGCGACCCTTTTCCATCAAAATTTCCCATCCAAACACCAATAGTATAGCTTTTATTATATCCAATTGCCCAAGCATCTCTTCTTCCATAGGAAGTACCTGTTTTCCAAGCAATGTTTGGTAACTTGCTCACAGATGAAATAAGATTTGGTGATTCAGTTCTCTCTAAAGAGGATAGTATATTTGAAATTAAATAACTCGTTTCTTCTGATAGTATTTGTTTTTCATCTTCAATTAATTTGTTGTTGAAACAATTTATTGCTCTCAGTTTCCCCTTATTAGCAAATATTGAGTATGCGATAGTTAATTCCTCGAGAGTAACACCACAACCGCCTAAAATTACTGATAATCCTAGTGTTTTTTCTTGCCTTTCAATCTCTTTAAAATTTAAGCTTTCTAATAGATTTATAAATGGTTGGAATCCAATTTTTTGTAATAATCGTACAGCAGGCACATTCAATGAGTTTACTAAAGCATAATCTACTGTAACTTCACCATTAAATTCTCTTTCGTAATTTTCTGGAGCGTAGCTTCCAAAGTCTGTTGGTACATCAAGTAATTTACTTTTGGGAGTAATTACTCCGTTGTTTAAAGCTTGTGAATAAAGAAATGGTTTTAATGCAGAGCCTGGCGATCGGATTGACGTTATACCGTTTACTTGTCCAGCTGTTTCAGAGTTATAAAAATCAGACGAACCACAATACGCAATAATAGAGTTTCTAGTATTTTCAATTACTAATACAGCTCCATTAGTAACACCTTTACCTATACTTCTATTTACGTGATTTTCTAAAAGTTTAGTACACTTTAATTGAATTTTAGGAATTAGAGTAGTAAATATTTCAGTTTCTTTTGAACTCGAATTTATCACTTGCGTAAAGTGAGGCGCAAAGTTTTGTATGTTATACCTATGTGATTCAACTTTTTCTTCAAGTGCATCAGAGATAGATTCGTTAGAAAAAAGATTTTGCCCTCTAAATTTTAAAAGCAAATTATTTCTTTTTCTAATAATACTTTCGTTGGGTATATCCAATCTGTTCTTATTGGGATTGTTAGGAATAATTGTAAGTAGAACTGATTGAGAAAGACTTAGTTTCTTAGGAAGTTTATTGAAATAAAGGAGAGAAGCGGCTTTCACTCCTTCAATATTTCCACCCATCGGTATATTTGATAAATAGATTTCAAGCAACTCCTTTTTGCTAAAATGTAATTCTAATTGTATGGCTCGAAATATTTCCAGTAACTTATTGAAATATGAACGCTCGCCTGGTTCCATTATTCTGGCAATCTGCATTGTTATTGTTGATGCACCAGAAATCCTATTATCACTAGTAATATTACTAGCAAACGCTCTAACAATTGAAAACGGATTGAATCCAAAATGCCAATAAAACCATTTATCCTCTTTGTTAATAATAGCTTGAACCATTTCTGGAGTAATATCTGAGACTTTTGTTTCGAGACGCCATTTATCATCCGATGTTAAATAAGCTGCTAGCATAGTGCTGTCTTTAGCATAAATAACTTGTGAATATTCTTTTGGCTCTGGTATTGGAAACATTAAATTAAGCAATACTCCTATCAAAATAATTGATAGAAGTATTCTGAAAATTATTGAGTTAATAATTTGTCGAAAATATTTTGCAAAATTATTTGAGTTCATTCGTCACGTTTTTCTTGATACATTAAATATCTATTCCATAATTTCATTTATCAGCTTTATTTACCAACTACTTTTGCCTAATAATTAAAAAACAAATCTTTTCATTACAGAAAAGAAAAACAAGTTCTCAACTTTTTCATTTTAAATATTATATTATTTAATAATCTCAATAATTTGAAAACCGTTATACGAATTAAAGTCTCCATCATACATTGCCTCTGCGCCAATTGCAGGTTGAACGAACTTACCCTTACTTACAACACGCAATAAGTAATAATAATCCATTGTTTTATTACGAGCCAAATTCGTAAATATTAGTAATCTATCATCACGAATATCTAAGTATTCAATAGGCATTTCATTTTTTACAACCCAGTTGAATTGTGATTCCGATTTTAATCGTGGATTTTCAATCTCAAAACCTGCTGGAATTAAATCACTAATTACAATATTCTGTGCCGATTGTTCAAATCCAGTTAATGATATTTTTGCAACAATCATATCGCCCTGAGTGAATTTATTACTCGTTAACAGGTTTCCATTTTTATAGTCGTAGTAAGTTTTTCTAACCTTCATATACGAATCTTTTTCAATAACAGGTTTATCCAATTTAACTCCTTCAGTTTCCCACGAATAAAAAACCTTACCTTTTCCCTTTGCAGAAAGTATAATCTTTGATGAATTTAATTTCCTATCTGAAATTCTCAAATTATTTCCAACAAATGTACCAACAGTTTTTCCATCAAGAGTAATATTTACTTCAACATTACTATCTCCATTGATTGAAGCAGCTTTGCCCAGTGCTAACATTGCAAATGATCTTTCCTGAGTAGAGTAAATAGACTCAGATATTTTTGACAAATGTTTCACCATAAATGGAATCTTTTCATTCTCTGGGTCAACCGTAAGTAATGTATAGAGTATAATTGAATTTGCTCTAATTTCAGAATCAAAATCACCCCCGCTATTACGGCTAATATTTTTAGTGAAATTTTCTGTGGGCAACAACTCGTAAAATGAATTCATCCTACCATTTAATCCATAAGCAGCGGCTAGCAAATACTGCGAATCAGTTGTTAACAGATCAAGATGAGCTTTATAATAATTCATTGTTGAAATATCAGCTTGTTTTGCAAGAGCCAAAACAAATAAAGAATAGAGAACTTCCTTTGGAGCTGTTTTAATTATAGTTATTTTATTATTTCTTGATCTCCTATTATCTTCAACATTTCTTGTTTTAGCATTATTACTCAAATAATTAAGAACATTTGTTAAAACACTTTCAGATACATTATATCCTGCTGATTTAGCTTCAACCAAGAAATGAGCTGCATAAACTGTTGACCATAAATTAGAATGATTCCCACCTTGCCAATAACTGAATGATCCATCATAAAGCTGCATTGATTCTATTTTTCTAATTCCTTCCATTACATAGTATTTAGGAGTTTTTGTTTTGTAATATTCTGGTGCAGCTAACTTTGCTAATTCTTCAAAATATAATTGTGGAAATACTTTAGATGTTGTTTGCTCAAGACATCCAAACGGATATCCAACAAGATATTTTAAATGTTTAGCCAATTTTATTGAAGGATATTTACTTATTAAAAGTGCCGTACTTTGCGTAGCTTCTAAATATCCACTTGGAATATTTACTTCCAATTTTTCACCCGCAGTAATAACACCATCACCAGTCTCAGTAATTAATGCTGAAGCAGGTCTTACTCCTAATTCAATTTCTTCTTTTACTTTAGCAACCCCACTCGATTGAATTACTATTTTACCAACTCCTATCTTCTGTTCTGTAGCAATTTTAAACTGCACAGAAGCATTCTTATCTTTTGCTAGCTTGAGTTTTATGCTTTTTTCTGAAATAACCTTCAATGGTCCTTCAACTTTTAGCGAAAGTTCCAATTCACCTTTTAAGTTATTTGGATTTAGTACAGTAACATTTGATAACAAAGTATCTCTAATTGTTAAAAATCTTGGAATCTCTGCTTCAATAATAATTTTGTCAGCTACTTTTATTTTTGCTTCTGCATTACCAAAACGCTTGCCAGAATATGCTAAGGCCATCACTCTTACTTCACCATTAAATTGTGGAATATCAACATCAACAGTAACTTCACCATTACTATCTGTTTTTTTAATTCCACTCCAAAATGAAAGCAATTTAAATCTTTTTGATTTTACAGGATTAGTCCGCTTCTTAAATTCACTTGCAAGTGCATCTCCTCCAGTAGAACTGGATTGACTAACAATCTCCGGTAATAAAAGTTTATACAAATTGTAACTGTCCACACTCAACGGTCTTTTGGCATACATATAATTGTATGCATCTGGAGTTTGGTAATCGTTCAATTGCAAAATACCTTCGTCCACAACTGCAAGAGTTATATAAACATCTTTTTCTGAAATTGATTTAATTTTAATTTTTTGTTTAGTTCGTGGTTCAATATTTGTTGGAGCTGTAATTTGTAATGGTAATCTATTTGATTTTTGCTCAACAGTCATTGACTCATATCCATGCCCGACTAGAAATGGAGTTTCACTTATTTCTGAATGCTCCTTAAATAAAGTAGCAGAGACATAAATATTTGGCAAATATTCATCCGCGATATCAATTTTCAATTCTGCTGATTTGTTTTTTACATCAATAATTTTGTATTCATAAATTTTATCTCGTTCAAATGAGACTAACATTTTTCCAGAAAATGGTGTAGTAAAAAGTATGGTTGCTTTGTCACCTGGTTGGTAAGATTCCTTGTCAAATAGTATTTCAACTCTACCTTCTTTATCCACTTCAAAAGTTGATGCCGTAGAACCGCCCCAGCCATATACATAAAAATTATCTTTTTTATACTCATCACTTCCCTTTTTATAAATCCTAATCTCATAACTACCAGTTTTATCAACGGATAATTGAAAATTGGTCTGCCCATTCAAAAGAAGTTCTTTTTTCCATTCAGTAATTTCTTTTTTCTCGGATGCATAATAATATTTATTATTTTGGCTTTTTTTGAGTACTGTCTGCCACTCAAATTTTACTAACTCCACTGTAGATTCAAAGTTATTTAGTGCTTTGTCATCCTTATCCACAGCTATAAACTGATAATTAAGTTTGCTATTTGTACTGTGATAATATCCTTTAGAACGAATTCCAATAAAATAATCTTTTGGATAAACTTTAAATATTACAGGTT